>Ga0075674_101_pt1 | contig 55545 bp, 64 predicted proteins | sample RifGroA2_FD_68243 | JGI IMG/M metagenome (GOLD analysis project Ga0075674, IMG submission 68243) | Microgenomates (Roizmanbacteria) bacterium GW2011_GWA2_37_7
AAGTCAGAAGAGACATTTATATATTTAGCCATGATAGGACTCATGCTCAGAAGAACGGAGGTCTCAAATAAGGGCTAAAGAATCCAAACAGGCTCTAAGCTTGCTGGATTCCCGAGTATCAGATTGGGCTGGACAATTGTTCCACGGTCACTTTCAAATAAAAAGATAGAGAAAGGACAACTTAATTCAATATGGAGGAGAAGACAGCAGACGGGTTTCAATGGTGCCTCAGTTATTGTTCAAGAAGGTGGAATTGCGGCATTATCATCTGAAGGAATAAAAGAAAGTAATAAAAATATTGATTATTACATGACTAACACCGCTTTAATTAAAAGCACCTGTAACAAAATAGGTTTTAAATCATATGGTGGGACGAATGCCCCTTATGTATGGTTAAAAACTCCGCAAAAAATGAAATCGTGGGACTTTTTTGATTTTCTTCTTAAAAAAGCTAGTACTATTTGTGCTCCAGGAATAGGTTTTGGTTCCTCATGTGAAGATTTTTTTAGACTCTCAGGATTTGCCAAAAAAGAGGATATTAAGGGAGCTTTACGATGTATGCAAAGGGCATTCCTTTAAAGTATTTTTACCATTTTGTTTCATGCCTTATAGCATTATTATACGAATCCCGTCAACCTTCCTGACAATTCTGTCATTCTCTTTCTCCCCCTTTTTCCATATATTGAATCTGTTTCTTGTTTGAGAGGTTAGGCGAGGTTGCAATAGCCGTGACCTCAACCTGATCTCAAAAACCAGAAGCACCTCAACAATCTGTGTGACGCATCTTGTATGAAAGGAGAATTCTCATGCGTCAAAAGCTTGTGTTCTTGGTCGTGATCACAAGCGAAAAACCAACCGATTTTGTCCTTATTGCCGTTAATTTTGAGGTTAAATACTTTATGAAGACTCGAATTTATGAATTCTTTGGCAATAATGAATCGTAGTTATGTCTGCTGGACTATAATATTCAATTTCAAATCTTGGATCATCATAAAGCGGAACAACATATATATTATATGTCAATCTCATTCCTTGATACATAATGATTAAATTTATATACCATTCGTCTTTAATGATAGATCTCTGCAAAGATCTAAAATGAACAATAAATCGTAACAAATTCTCGTGCCAAATAACTCTATCATTTCCCATTAATATTTTATTCATTTGAAAAGCTGGATCAAAAAGAATTTCAATCGCAGTTGGATTTTCCTTATGAATATTGGACATTTCTTCTTTTTTCATATCAAGGATTTTACTATGTTTATTATTTATATATATAACCCGCCAACAAAAATCATATAAGACTGCTGAATACTGATATGACTCTAATACTGGTGCCATTGTTTCTTGAACTGACTTTATTTCTTGTTTCGTAGGCATATAATTACATAACAATAAAATATTATTTATTTCTTGTTTTTGGAGTCCAAGCACATTGCAGTATTTTTCAATAAAATTTTTATCAATATTTGTTGAATCACCCCTTTCAATTTTGTCAATAAAATCATAATCTGATACATTAAGGGCAAGCATCATTTCTGATAAAGTTATATTTTTTTGAATGCGATATGTTTTTAATAGTGAACTAATATCTTGTATTGTATTTTGATTAATAATTTTTTCTAAAAACTTAGGAAGGTTTATTTTCTCTTGATCAGTTAAGTAACCTTGGTTTGCTGCTTCAAAAAAATGGTTTACTTCAGAAATCAACCGTATTGCTCCACGTTTGATAAAAATATTTACAATTGTTAATAATATTCTTCTATCGCTAGGAACTCTTGTTCCGTTTTGCCACCTTGTAAATAAAGAGCTTTCATACACAATGCCTTCTTGAGCAAGAAGATCTCCAAATTCGGAAAGTGTTTCGATTTCTGCACGAAGACGATATTTTTTAAATAGTTTTGCAAAGCTTATCCTGCTTGAAGTTTTTTTCATAGGCAGAAGCTATTATAGCCTACTTCCAGTCAAACTTCCTGACAATTCTGTCATTCACTTTTTTGATTCTCATAGGTATAAAGTTTGTATGAAGAAACAAAAAAATCAAAGTATCACGATGCATAAACTTAAAAATATGCTCTGGGATCTTACTGATGGTAAAGATTGGGAAGATAAATATTACCCCGACAACCTTGCAAAATCGATTGTCATAAGCTCAAATGACCTTTTAAAAGAATTTCAATGGGTAGACAACGTAGATTCATGGGAAAAAATCAATAATGAAAAAGGTAAACAAAAAATTGCATATGAGATGATTCATGTTATTTATTACACAATGATGCTCGCAGAAATCATGAAAATTGATATTGTCACATATCTGCAAATGAGACTTAGAGAAAAATATAGCTTAGTGTAATTGCGCCTTATATCTTTGCTCTTTTTTTAAAAATAATTTTCAAAGGTATCCCTATACAAATATAAAAGAATAAAAAAATACCTATAATGCCTGCAAAAATAAGTAACAATATATTTTCTATATTCCTTCTCATAGATACTACTTAAGTTAAAAGTATATTCGCGCCTTGTAGTATAAATTCCTTAACACGAAATAAGAATGACAAAACTGTCAGAAAAGCTGACCACAGGAAGCTTATTTTTACGCGGGATTTTCTCTCATGTGCTTTACGATCATGTCACGAAGAAGTTTTGATTTGGTGACGCCTCGTTCTTTTGCTGCGTCATCGATATATTGGAGAAGTTTGGGGCTGAGGAAAAAATTAAAGCGTTTGTCCCGTTTTTCACGGGCAATTTCTAGAGCATTTCGAAGGACTTTCCTATAGTTGTCATTGTTATAGCTCTTAATAATGAGTTTTTCATCTTCTATGCCTGATAAAAAATATGGGATATTGTCTTTGTAATAAAGAACTATTGTGGGTTTTGATGATTCAAGGGATTTTTGTACAATAAATCCATTCCCCAAACTATGAGCGCTTGATTCAATAATACAAATATCAGCTTCCTGAATACACTTCATTTTCTTACGATAGTTTTCAACCTGCGCCTTCCTACCCTTAGCCATAAAATCAATATATTGTTCATAGGTGATTGACACGGCTTCGTCATCCACATGAGAATAACCCATATGTTCAAGCACTTCATAAATATGACGATAATATTTTCCGAATTCTTTTTCCCCTGCATAAGTAGCACCAAAAAATACTTTCATACAATAATTATAATAGATTAATAAACCATCTCAAATTGAAATTTAAACCTTGCATTCCATGGATAATCCCCACCAAGCATAATATATCGGATACTATCCTGCACAACAGGAAAAATTCTTTGAATAACCTCAACAATTTTAAGCTCTTTTTCATCTTTTTTCTTGCTCGTATCTCCTGCAATCTGAACCATATTGATGTATGCATCTCGCACAGGCTTAATAAATAACAGCTGTTGCATGTACGATACAAAATAATTATTACTTAATGGTAAGATTTCTATATGTTTTGAAAGCTCATCGGTTTGCAAATGTGAAAAATTTCTTGTCATGGTAACGTCGATTTTTTTCAATGCAAGTTCTTGCTCATTTTTCATTCGTTCTAGTTTTAATAAACTTTCTTGTGAGCCTTGGACAATAACATGTATTTTCTTGTTTACCCATTGTATAAATAAAAGATGTTTCTGTCTATTGTTTAATTTCAATTTACCATGTAAATATGAAATATCACCAAAAAACTGCTCAATATACTCAATATTATGAATAATATTTTGATTATTTACCTGCAAATATTTATAAAGAACAAAGTCTGATTGAAATCTTTGTATAAAAACTTTTTTAATTTTTTGAAGAGCTTCTTGAGTGAATAAACTAGCGTCTTCCTGTCCTATTGATTTATTTTTATACAATAGCTGAAACAGCATTTTTGCTTTAGTAAACATATTTATAAAATTATGAGTCACAGTCATTTTTCTTCGTATATTGCAAATTTTTGTTTTTACCTTTACAAAATTGATAAGGATATGCTTGGACACGAATATTGCATTTGGGTTTTTAAAACGTTCAAGGAATGCAATAGTTGTATCAACATTATGAGTATGCATTCGTAATGGTGAATCGAATATTTTGCTTTCTAATCCTTCTTGTAGTATTTTTTTTAATTCTTTTCGTGTAAACGCAGAATCCTCATGAAGAAGTTTTCCACGATAATTAAAGTCAAGAAATCCTGAAAATCCCACACTTAGCTTTGTATAATTTTTTAATAACCATTGATACTGTGCAATTTCCTGACAATGAAAAGGGGTAAGAAATGATTTTTTCCAATTTTTGATCAACTTTGTATCTGTTAATTGGAGGATAACTGAGTGCATCCAAATATTTGAACGCTCTGTATCCAGATGATCTATCTGTTTGCCCCGTACATGTAGAGTAGCTTGATCAATATGAAACTGCTTGTAGTATGTGGCGTATTTCTCTTTAAGATATTGTTTTACTATTTGAAGAATCTCTGGTCCAAAGTATGTATATAAAACCCATGCCTTGATATGTGTATCAGGATCATGGTTTGCAGGACTTAATCTACACTTCTTTTCTAATGCTCGCATATATGGCTCAACCATCTCAAACCAATTCTTTAAATAACCACGCGTTCCAAGCTTCAAATCAGTAAATGGCACTGTCACTAGTATATTATTGGGGTCATGCAGTCGAACATACCTTTTTACTGCATGGACAATTCCATCGTATACCCGTTGGGTTACAGACTCTGCATCCTGGATTCCATATTCTTCAAACCGTAAATACCAAGGAAATGTTTCGTCATACATAATGTTAAGACCATGTCGCGGTATAAGCGCTCCAGTAACCTGTGTCCATGTAGGAAACTGCAAACACATCCTAGTGATATACTGGCATATTAATGGAGATAACTCATTATCTTGTTGCAGAATGCGAATAATTTTCGTATCAATACTTTCTAGGGCGCACGCTCCACCAAGTGCAATAATTTGATCATTAGGCAAACTTTTTTCCAACCACGATGAAAAATTCCCACCTATCATAGCAATCTTTGTTACGGCTTCTCCATAGATATTTACCAATCTATCAAACTCATTTTCAGATATACTAAACCATCCTTTTGAATATACCGAGTTTGATAAATACGACCTCTGTTCTATTGAAGAAATTGAACGACCTTTCGTTATTGATTCATATGCGCTTTGTGCATATTCCAGTCTAGATAAATCAAAAGCAGCATGCGACTTTGGATTCTCTGAAATCACCAAAGCCACAGCATTCATAATCTTTTGATACTCTTGATAAGTTAATAAATTCTGTATCATATAATAATGTGATGTATATTTTGAGCAATAAATTATACTATAAGATATATTTATTTCTACAAAAATACATATTTCTTACTCATATCTCTCAAAGTACACTTTTAGTATCTCTTTTGCAATAGGAGCCGCAATATCAGACCCTTGTCCTCCTTCTTCAACTAAAACCGTAAGTACGATCTCTGGATTGTCAAATGGTGCAAAAACTGTAAACCATGCATGAGGTTTCCCAGATTTTGCGTGAGATTCAGCTGTTCCGGTTTTACACCCAACAGAGATATTTGTAGTAATTACTGCTGTTGGACTTGCCTCTTTCTGAATACTATCAGACTGTATTTCTTGTTCTGAGATATTCTCTTGCTGTTGAACAGAAAAATTGAAAAATGGCCACCCAGTACCTCCGGTTTGACAGGCTTTGTGCATTCCTTCCCGAATCAACTCATATGTTGTATTTGACATCAGAAGTTCTTTACACGATGCGTCGTGTGCAGATTGTACTTTCAGAACTTTCGGATCACACAAATACCCGCCGTTTGCAAATACCGCAGTTGCCCGTGCTATCTGTAATGGTGTTGTGGCAACATATCCTTGGCCGATTGATAAATTGTACGTATCTCCCAAAAACCATCGTTCTCCAAATGTATCTTGTTTCCAAAATGTGGATGGAATAATACCCACTGCTTCGTCAAGCCCAAGGTTTGATGAGTTTTGAAATCCAAAAATTTCAGCCCATTTTTTAATTTTTTCTGGGCCAAGTTTTCCACCAAGAAGATAAAAATATATATCATTGGAGCGTTGAAGCGCCTTGAGCATATTTACTTCTCCCTCTGTGCGGCCATACTCCAGATAATACCAATTATGAAATTTCAGTGGTCCAGCTTCAAGAACTCCGCTATCCATAATAGTCTCATCCGGCGTGATCACTTTCTCTTCAAGACCGGCTGCAGCAATAAATAATTTAAACGTGGATCCAGGAGCATACACGCCTTCTGTTGCTCGGTTGAAAAGCGGTTCATCCTTGTCATCAATCAGCTTTTTGGCTAATTCCGAGTCTCCGTCCTCAAAAATCTGCGGATCATATCCGGGTGTTGAGGCCAAAATAAGTACATCGCCTGTGTCGGGCTTTAGTCCAATCACTGCTCCTTTCGTATCGCCCAGAAGCTCCATTGCCTTCTCTTGAAGTACGATGTCGAGGGCAAGCTTCAGATCGTCTCCTGCCTTTGGATCAAGAACGCTAAGTGTTTTGATATATTCACCATGCGCATCAATTTCGACAAGCTTCTTTCCGCGCCTACCGCGAAGCTCGCATTCATAGAGTTGTTCTACTCCTTTTTTTCCAACTTTATCTCCATACTTAAGTTTGTTCATACACGAGTCTGATTCCAAATCATCTGTATCGGCAATTTGCCGATACCCAATGATATGACTTATTACATCAGAGTATTTATAGATTCTGTTTGAAGTTACACGCTCGTCATTGTCAGAAATATCTGGAGTTGTATTTGAGACAAGAATAACGCCTTTTCGATCAACAATCGTACCTCGAGGCGCTTCAATAACAATCTCTTTGACTCTATTGTCGTCAGAAAGTACTGAGTAATAATTGCCTTTGACAATAGTAAGCCTGAATAGTTGAACAAGTGCTATCAAAAAAAATATTGCCACACCAAGTCCATACAGTAAAAATAGGCCTTGCGAATATGACCGTTGCCTTGTGTCAAATGACATTGAGCCTGTATCGCCTTTGCGGATATAAGATAGTTTTTGATTCATTACCTCTTATTCTATCAATCTTTTTTCTTCTTCTGAAGCAACTACCTGAAAACCGACATGAGACTGTCCGGCAAAGAAAAGCCCTTCTCCAATCCCTGCAGAAAGCAAAAAATGTTTTTCTCCTCCTGTCAGGTAAAATGTTTTGGTAATGCGGTCTACTGCAGCTGTTGATTGTTTGAGAATAATCTGAAGACTTGAGTTTGTGATGATTGCCTTTCCTTCGTCTGTTGCCAAAAAATCCTCAACGTCTTGCGTGATCGTGGTCATGCCAAGTTTATATTTTCTCGCACGTTTTGCAAAATTATGAAGATATGCTCCTGAGTCTTTATTTTTTATAAGATACCATGCCTCATCAACGATCAACACTCGTTTCCGATGTTCACCGCGTCGCACGCGATGCCATATATAGTCAAGGATAATATACATTGCTACGGGCCGTAAATTTTCCTCCAAATCGCGAATTCCAAACACGGTAAATGTATTTTTAATATCAAAGTTCGAGTGGTTATTAAAAATTCCTGCTGCCGACCCTTCCACAAATTTCTCAAGCCTATCAGCAAGTTCCCTTGCCTCAATCGCCTCCATGCCGATCAAAATCTTATACAAATCTTCAAGAAGCGGCGGTTCTTTCATAAATGTTTCAGGCTCCTGGGTGATTCCTTTTTCCCGGTATGTTAATACAAGCGCCCGGTCAAGCAGCGCGTCTTGAGAAGGGGTTAGTTCTCCCATAATAACCTTCATGAGTGAGTGCAAATCAAGAATTTTGTTTGGAAGCTCATCTGGTTCTGGATTTTCGTCGTTCAAATCAAATGGATTGAGCTTATACTCTGAGCTTGCTGAAAAATCTACAAATTCTCCGCCTAAATTTTTACAAAGCGTTCTGTACTCATTCTCAGGGTCAAGAATAATAACGTCAACATCCATCATCAAAAGCCTCAAAGCCTCAAGTTTCACCATAAAACTTTTTCCTCCTCCTGACTTTCCTAAAATCACTGCATTTGCATTCTCGAGAGTAAAACGATCAAAAATAATTAAGCTTCCGTCGTGCTGATTGATACCGTACATGACCCCTTCGTTTCGGGTAAGAGAGGCTGTTGAAAATGGAAATGTCATAGCAAGTGAAGTCGTGTCCATATTCCGCCATATCTGAAGTTGATCTCGGAACATCGGTAAAGTGGACTTAAATCCTTCTTCTTGCTCAAGCGTCGCTTGTTTTGAAACAATAAGAAGTGACGACAGCGTTGAGTCGATCTCTTTGGTCACACTATTGAGCTCTGCCTCGGTGTCGGCAGGTACTGTGATATAGAGTGCAAACTGGAAAAACCGCTCTGCACCTTTTGCAAGCTCAGCTTGAAGAGAAAGCGCATCGTCAAGCGCAACCTGCACAGTCGGGTCTATCACTTTTCCTGCTTTTATATCACTTTCAACTGTTGCCTGCATCTCAGCAATTTTCCTCTTCAGTTCATTGAGAATGGCTTTTGATTCCGAAGGATAAATAAACATTGAGATGTTGAGCGGATGATCGTAGGTGATAAGCGAGTTCATCCAGTTTGCCGAAACATAGCGCGGATATCCAACTACAAACAATGTCCGATAATATTTCGCGTCGATTTTAATATGATTAAAATCTACCTCAACATATGAAGGGGCGACAATATCTCTGATTGCCACATCGCCTTTGGACAACACATCAGCTACTTTGAGAACGCCACCGGGGATATTGCTTTTGTTTGCGTCCTTATTACTATCTTTCTTGTTTATTTTATTTTTATTATTGAATAACATAGTATTCGGACTATCCGCTTGTCAACACCACATCGGTATAACTGTCTACAGGCGCCAGCTGCTTTCCGACATTTGATGGATTATAGATGTTGTAAAACAACTCAGTCATCTCTTGCTGTTGGAGCACTGATGGCTTTAAACCAACTTTTGCCAAAAGTCGAAGCAAATGATCCCGTTTTGGATATAATGATGTTTTTGCTCTGTTAAAAATATATTCTTTGCCGTAGTTTTTTGCCTTCACACCGCTTACACCCATCTCCAGCGGATTAAACGGAACAGCAAAAAAGAACCGCTTTTCCATGACAGTATTTTTTTTGACAATCATTTTGATAAACTCGCGATACTCTTCAAGACGGGACCGTATTATTTCATTGCGTTGCGTATCGATTTTTGACTCTAAATACTCCAAGTATGATGAAATATTCATCATTTTTGAGATGATCACAATCTGAACAGGAAACGACAAGGAATTCAAAAGGCTTCCATACATATAGATCATCGACATCTGATCTTCGGTCGACAACAGCCAAAAATTGACCGCGCCCACCTCAATAATTGTTACCGCTGAATAATCCCTCATAAGCATGATGTCGTCTTTGATCTCATCAATCTCAATAAATGACTGTGTTGTTGATTTTTTTGGAGAAGTTGGTTTTGTTTTTGACATTATAAAATTTCCTTTGAATAAAACTGCAATGGCTTTTGTTTGTCAGAATCAATCTGCACATTCATTGTATCAAAAAAGTAGTTTCCTTTTGGATCGCTGATCTCAAATTGGTACTCCCCTGGTGACAAAGGGCTGTATGTTGCAAATATTCCATGTGGATTCGTCTTCAGAAGCCGAAGCTGATTACCATCTGTATCTTTGATCGAAACCAGCGTGCCTGGGAGTGGGATTTGCTTTCTGTTTTTGATGACCCCGGTCACAAAAGGTTGTTTTATTATGTCCGGTTGGGAAGCTTTTGATTGCGTTGAAAGCGAAACATCTGCTTTTTTTATTTTGGACGGATCTATGTTTTTCGTCTGCTGTAATAAATCGTTGATATGAATTTGTTGTTTTTTTGATCGCGTACTGATTGACGTGTCTATATCTCTGTCTGTATTTTTTTTACTTTGTAAGTACTTATCTAGTTTTTCTTTTGTCTCTATATGAGTCATCGCAAGATGAGGATCAGAGGTAAAATATAGGTTTTCAAGGGTTTTGATGGTGTCCCTTTGCTTTTTAAAAACATACTGCGTTGGAGAGTTTATGCGCTTGATAAAGTTTTTCATCCAGACCTCAAGCGGCCGATCCTGAATAGGAATAAATGCAAAAGCAAGCCCTACAGCTCCAACCAAAACCCCCAAAAGAATATTTACATATAATATTGGGATAACTTTGTACACAATAAAACCTATGGGAAAAAAAATGACTAGATACAAAAACTGACGCAATGTCATAAATCCGATAAGCTTGAACTCAAATGTAGTGATCTGTCGTGGTACAGGGTGCTGGTCCATATTCTTTAGTATAGCGTATATCGTTTAGCGTTACACATTTGAAAGTGCTTCTTTCACAAGCGCATCAGCCTCAGTGTTTTTATCACGAAGAACATGTTTGTAGGATATGGGAAGTCCCAGTTCTATCTCAAGAAGTTTAACTTGTAAATGTAATGGCAACGTCGCAATCTCATCCAAAAACTGACTGGGTAAACTCTGAAGATATACGGTGCGGTCCGTGGATGTGTAGGCATTCAACTGAGTACCCCCCAGACGTGTCACGCGCAAGTCAAACTCTCCAACGCAGTATGTTTTTAAAAAGCAAAGGGAAGTGTAGATAGTGAGTTTCATGCAGACAAGTATATCAAAGCTCCCCCAACTTTTCTTTTCTCTCCGCCTCTTGTTTCACAAGATTGAGAAAGCGTTCGGTTGAAGATATACGTCGATGACCAACAATATTTGAAATATATTCAAGTGTAGAACCATTTCGCAACTGATGTGCAATAAAGGTATTCCGAAGATCGTTGACAGTCGCATTCTCTATTCCAACTTCCTGAAAACATCTATCAATAATCTGCCGTATGTTTCGAATCAAAAGTTGCTTGCCGGTGCGAGTGATGAATACATGATCTGATGCACCATTATTTCCCCTTTCCTGAACATAATTGGCAAGGGCTTGTTTTACCGCGTTGTTCAGTGGTATTTCTCGTTCAATATTTTTGCCATATTTTCTAATGTGTAGCATGTCGTCTTTGATATCTTCAAGTTGAAGTGTTGCGAGCTCGCCGATTTTCATACCGGTCTGAAGGAGCGTCTCAACAAGCGCATAGGTACGGATATCTTCTTTTGCAACATCACGAAGCGCTCTATACTCCATTTTGCTTAAAATACGTGGCGGGGTTTGGGTGTATTTTGGATGAGAGATATCAAACGCTGGGTTTGCAGTAATAACATCTTCATGTTTGAGAAATCGGAAAAATGTCCGGATTGAGTTGAGTTTTCTTGAGGCAGATTTTTTTGTGTATTTCTTTTCAAGAAGATTTTGAATAAAGCCCTCAATATCATCTTTCCGAACATCACGAATATCGGTTTTCTCGCGTCCCGCAAGATATCCGATAAACTGCTCAATATCTTTTTTGTAAGCTACAATGGTAAATTTTGATTTTCCTTGATCCTTTAGGAAGGCGACAAATCGTTCCAAAAGCTTTGGAAGAAAGTATTCATCCATATGAGCCTATAATATAGCATAGACTAAAACAAATAGCAACTTGTATATTATCATATATATGTGTATTTAATAAGTAATTGATTGATTAATATTTTTTTTAATCAACATAAAAAATAATGACATCATTGTCTCTTCACATCAAGCATTTTTATTTTGTCACGATATATTGCTGTACTTTATGATCGTGGTTGGAGTTGAACACTGTCTCGTTCAGAGGTACAATGTGACATTTGTTACTATTTACTCAATGTAATGTATGGCCGTACTATCGTCTTCGCAAGACTCGTTTCAAAAAGATGTTCTTGACGGAAAAGGATTTGTTTTTGTTGATTTTTATGCTGACTGGTGTGGACCGTGCAAAATGACATCACCAATTATTGACGAACTTGCAAAAACAATGAAAGAAGTGAAATTTGTCAAAGTGAATGTAGACGAAAATCAACAATTAGCTGGTCAATACTCAGTCTTTTCTATCCCAACTTTCATGATCTTCAAAAATGGAGCAATGAAGAATCAGTTTGTGGGAGCCCATAGCAAAGAAGGATTTGAAGAGGAAATAAAGAAAGTGATGAATGCATAAAATAGACAAAGTGTCGGGAGAAGGATCTATTTATCTCTGAATCATAACTCTTACCACATGTCCATGAATTTTTTTTAAGGTGAGGTGCGCTTGTTTTAGCATAAAAAATGCGATTTCAGCAAGCCACCGGAAAGAAGACGAGATGGGTTTATGCAGTCCCTCAACAACTTTTTCGTCAGCAATCGGTAGCTTGACCTTATGTTTTTGGTCAAGTGATGAACTGTCAATTGATTGAAGGCCGGCTTTTTTGAGTTCAGGATGAATTTCAGGCTGATCACGAGCAACCTCAACAAACTTCTTGACCTCCCTATCCTCGATGGTCGGCTCTGTTTCAACCAGAGTTACTTCCGGAGACGGCAGTGCTTCTGATACAATTTCTATCGGCTCCCCTTCTTTAGTGACCCTGACTGTTTGTTGTTTTTTATTGTCGTCAATAAGATGCTTAATCGAGGTATGATTTATTCCTTGTAGCGCGGCTTGTTGTACTTTTTGTTTTTGATCGTCGGTCATATATTTAGTGTACATGAAATTATACTTATTTTTTATTCGACGGACATCGTTTATTGCCACAAATATATGTCTTATCATCAAGCTGCAGATTGCCTTTTTTATTTTGGCAATGAGGACATGTGACACATACTTCTTTTGACTTTCCACCAATCAATTGCATACTATCAACTATTGAATACCCCCCCTGAACAAGGTTTGTTAATGTGTCCATTTCTGCCATCTGTGTCACAGGACAAGAAGATCCAGATATAGTAAGTTCCTGATACTTAGCCATGCTTCCTGCAAACAAATATAATGTTCGTGGGTCTGAAATATCATACTTAAATACTTTCATTTGTTTTGCATCTTGCGCAAAACGATATTCATCGGTTTTTTCCTGTCTTAATGTGCGGTTTATGATCCGCGCTGTATTAAACATTGCACCAATAAGTTGCTTTCCTTTTTCTTCAAGATCGTTGAATACAGCATCGCCTTTATTTAATGTACGCATGTTCATTTTATGGATAACTCTCATATATTCCTCAAGCCATGGTCTAATATATGGCAATACTTTGTGTCTGAACTGTTCGGAATATACGATATCTTGTTCATGTATCCCAACCAAATCATACAGATACGCAAGGTCTTCGTCTTTTTGTGAGTTGTAGAGTATTGGATTATGAAGAAAGTCTATATCAGACGTTGGTCGAGAAGTTTGGGCACCGATCAAAGCATTCATCTTCTGAAAAATTTCTTTACTTCTGTATGTTGTGTTTCGTGGCTCATCATACCGAATTAATAACTCACGCATTGGTCTTCCGTTGAGTGCCTTATCATACTCATCTACCATAAACACAAATGCAAATCCATAGTCTGCAAATTTTGGAGGCGAAACCCATAATGCACGGTTGCACGAGCTAGTAAGCCCCTCTGATATTTTGTCAAGACCTTGTCCTTCATGCCATTCACGCGATCCATATCCCGCCGTTGCAGCGGCGTGGCGATACATATCGCTCACATTTGTCCCAACCATTTCCAAAACTCCATCGCTTCGCACAATTCCTGATAATTTTTTTACTCCTACATTCCCTGCAAACTCTTCAAGATACGATAGGACATTTTCTGAAATATAATAATTTTGTTGTTCTTGAGTAAGATGAGCTAATTTTTGTATTCGTTCCGCGTCGTTTTTTGGAGAATATGATTCAAAAATTGATCGCTCATCTTCTGCCATATGGGCTTCGGCTCGTTGCCAGATTGGAATCGATGCTTCATAGTCGGCTCGAGAAACAATAAAATCAGACTCAAAAGGAAGCGCTTTATAGTAATTAATTTGAGGAGACTCAACAAATGACATATGATTCCCTGCTCGGGGCCAGGTACCATACGGGACCTGCTTTGGGGGTTTGGTCGGTCTTCGGACTCTTCGACTCGCTTCGCTCGCTCAGAGCAAGCTTAAGAAACGATTCAAATTACCGCTGCGGCACAGTTGCTGATTTACACAGCATTCCCGTTTTGAAAGGGCGTCTTCCCATCCCGACGTAACGTCGGGAAAGTGACGTTCACCAAACCAATAATTATTAAAGTATCCATAGAATACTCTGAAAGAGTTCATAATTCAAGCGTGATACAATAAATTTGTGGGAAAAGTGCATCTTCCGTATATCAGACTTCTTTCATAGCAACTTCTTGTTTTGAGTATTTGCGTGCGAGTATAAATAAAAGATCTGACAACCTATTGAGATATCGAAGTATAATGTCATCATTTTTAACTTTTTTATTTTTATTATTAATATACTGAACTATTCTTCGTTCTGCTGACCGTACTATTGTCCGGGCAACATGTAGCCTAGCTGTTTGTTCTGATCCCTGTGGAAGAACAAATCGAATCAGTTTTGGCAATATGGTTTCTCGTTGTTGTATAGATTTTTCTATATAGGTAAGATTGTTCACTACCTGTTTCGCGTCGAGTTTTGCTCCGGAAAGATATGCCATGATCAAATATAAATGGAATTGGATCGTTTTTTTTAACTCGAGTACCACCAAAAAGTGCTGTGGTTCCATCATCTCCTGTTTTTGTTGTAATACTCATGTGAATAACTTCAATTCAAATAAACCATTATCTATCTTCATGCCGTTTTCTCTATTATAATCAAGATAGCAATGAAAAAAAATAATAAATTAATCCTTCCAATTATATTTATTCTTGTTGGTATTATTATTTTTTTTGTATTGTATACTACATCTCTGACAACTAATACGCAAACCAAGCAAATATCTTCGTCATACGCATCTTCAGTAAATTTTGATCAATATTGCCAAGACGGGGTTTATTACGTTCAAAAAGATGGAAAGCGCATTTCCTGCGGACGGGCGCCAAACTGCGGCGGAAAATCATATGAAAATGTTGTGGGTATAGAGTATAGAAGCAAAGCAGAGTGCTGGGTTGAAGACTATTTTGGCGGCTCCCGATGTGCGGCATACTGTTCAGGAAATATTCCGCTCTGTTGTTATAAATTAGAGCAGACAAAAAACCCCGAAGACTGCACATGGCCAGAACGAGGATATTGTCTTCCAAGCCAATGCCAAGGCGTAGGTGAAGGATGTGGAAACGCAATTATTACATGGTGTACAAGCATTGATCATTGTGTTTCTGATGCAAATAACATTCCTTATATTCCTTTAGACAATCGGCTTTCGGGTCAATCCGGTACACGTATATCTCCAACAAATCCTCCACAGCCAACCTCAACGCCACAGCCCCCAACAAATCCTCCAATAGCAACAAACCCGCCACAACCTCCCACATCAACCACACAGCCAAATCAGCCAACTACTCCGGTAGGTACATCACCAACGAATAAACCCAGACCGACAAATCAAAGCCAACCTACAATAACGCCGAGCTACCCTCCTCATAATGAGACTCCGTATCAACCTCCCCAACCAACCAACACGCCTTTTCTCTTTCCGACAATAAAATTCAAAACACCAAAAGAATTAGCGCGTGAAGTGATCAATCCGGAAAATATTCAAAAACTGAATGACACAACGAAAGCTCCACTCGAAGCTCCAGAAAAAGCAGTTCATTTTATTAAGAATATTGATACAGCAATTGAGCAGGCTGCTGAATCGTGGATATTTAAAATTCGAATATTTATTCAGAGCTTCGTTCGATGAAGGTATCTAACATTCTGCATATCCACATCCATAACACTTTGCACATCCTTCCTCACGAGCCAACAGGGCCTGACCGCATTCTTTGCAAATATCAAAATGCATGTCTTGAGATTCTGCTTCTTGTTTGATAAGCGGGGCGGAATGGTCTGGATCTTCAAGAAGTGTTGGTTGCTCAAGTTGAGAAACCAACTCGGCATCCTCAACTTTGCCATTGCCGTTTCCATTGCCATTGCTTATCCCCATATTTGTTGTATTTTTAGTAAACTGATTTTTTTGTTTGTTCAGATACTCAAAATGCATCCGAAGAACTTTTGCAACCGCATCCGGAAGACTTCGAACGCGCTCTTTTCCAAAACCCAACGTACGCCCGCCACCAATACCCTGCAGCTCTTTAATGACGTTTTTGATCCGCTCTTCAGGTGTGAGATGCGCTGTTGAACGAAAGTACATTGATATCATCCGACCCAAACCTTCAGCCATAGCAAACACATCTGTTCCAGCCTTCCCAATGGTCATAAACACCTCGTGCGGCTCGTTGTTGCCGTTTGTGTTGATGGTGATGTACGCTCGCCCTACTGGCGTATCAATTTTGTACGTTGCGCCATGCACCACCATTGGTCGAGGTTTTATTGTTGGAAGTTGGACTTTATTCTCTGCTTTTCCTGTGGCGTCTTTGAGCAGTGGCTTTCGCTCCAAAACTCCTTGTCTTGAGCCTTCGCGCATATACGCAATTCCTTTTAATCCTTGATCGTATGCCATAGTATAGATGCGCTTTACATCCTCAACAGTATGCGATTTTGGTGCATTTACTGTTTTGGAGATCGAAGCATCAACATATTTTTGGATTGTTGCCTGAACCATCACATGATCTTCGGGACTTAAGTCATTTGCTGAGACAAAATAATCTGGGCGTTCAATTTCTTTATGTTTGAGTTCTTTTTCATGCTTTGTGTACCATTCTTCATATAAATAATGTCTGATGGCATGTTCACCAAGCCGATCGCGGCGTATAAATTCAAACTCATACACCGGCTCTATTCCTGATGTCGTGCTAGCCATAAGCGAGGTTGATCCTGTAGGAGCTTGCATAAGAATCACTGAGTTTCTGATACCATTTCTTTTTCTTTTGCATAGTCAGACGAAGCGCAATATGCCTCGTGTGCGATAAGCTTATACACTTTGTCAATAAACCGAATAGATTCTGGCGATCCGTATCGAATGTGGAGCTTTATCAAACTATCTCCAAGCCCCATCGTCCCCAAACCAATCCTTCGCTCACCCTCAAGTTGTGTTTTTCGAATACCCGGAAACACGTATGGATCCATATCAATAACATTATCTTGAAGTCGCACAGCAATGCGCACAGTTTCACGAAGAAGATCAAAATCAAACTCTCCAGCCTGATCTATTTTATACCCTTTTACCAATGCAGATAAGTTTATTGATCCAAGATTGCAAACTCCCCACTCTGGCAAACCTTCTTCGCCGCAAGGATTTACGCATATAATTTTATTCCAATACGAATTGTTATGCATTTTGTTGTACCGCTCTAAAAATACGACTCCTGGCTCTGCAGAGCGCCAAGCAGCTTGAGCAATCAGCTCCCAAATCTTTCGTGCGCGAACAACTTTACGCACAATGATTTTCTTTCCTCGTGCTTTCCAGCCTTCGATATCCCCGTCCCATTCTGCGTCATAGTCTGGATCGTTTTTATCAGGAAATATGAGGGGCCAGTCTTCGTCTTTTTTCACCGCATCCATAAATGAGTCTGACACCGCAACTGAGAGATTCGCACCATTGATTCTGGTTAAATCTTGCTTTACTGTGATAAACTCTTCAATATCCGGGTGCCAGTCCCACAACATAAGCATCAAAGCTCCGCGCCTGGTTCCGCCCTGCTGAATAATATCTTTTGTTGCAAGTGAAAAAATTTCTGCCCAGTTGCACGGTCCCGATGAAAATCCATTGACTTTTTCAACACGTGCGCCTCGCGGACGAAGCGTTGAAAGATTGATGCCAACTCCCCCTCCCCGAGCCATAATCTCAATCATCTCCCCAAGTGTTTGCAAAATTCCTTGCCTTGAGTCTCTGGGCGATGGAATGACAAAGCAGTTATAAAATGTTACTGAGTATCCTGTGCCGGCCCCTGCCAAAATACGACCTCCTGGGACATACTTAAAGTTCTCGAGTGCATTATAAAACTTTTTAGACCATAATTTTCTTTGTCCTGGTTTTTCTTGTGATGCTATAGCATCTGCGATACGCCTCCACATTTCGTCCGGAGTTTTTTCAATTGGAGTTCCGTCTTTATCTTTTAAAGAGTATCTATCTAAAAAAACCTTTTTTGACACGCCTTGAAGTTCCATATCTATTTTACAATAATTTTTTCAATTCTTTCTCAAACTCTTCTACATCCACAAACCTCCGAAACACTGATGCAAAACGTATGTACGCGACTTTATCCATGTTTTTTAAATATTTTGCAACTATGTCTCCAATATTTTGACTCCGTATCTCTGTTTCCCCCTCATTGGTAATCTCCTGTTCTACTTGATTGACAATATCTTCTACTTGATCTGCTGTTACAGTTGTTTTCCCAACAGCCTTAAAAATGCCGTTTACAAGTTTTTTTCTGTCAAAACGCTCTCTCCTATCATCTCGTTTTATGACAAGTATCGGGAGCTCCTCTACTCGCTCATAAGTGGTAAATCTTTTTTTACAGTTGGTACACGACCTTCTTCTTCGTATGGTTGTGCGATTCTCTAAAACGCGTGTTTCTATTACTTCTGTGTTCGTGTTTTGACAAAAAAGACATTTCATATCTTGAGTATATTTTCAATGTATACCACTAGGTGTAGTATTTCAACTGTATTTATTATATCAAAATATATCATTATTTGTAGCACATATTTACTTTAAAACCTGTAATAATATTAGTATTTTTGTATAATGTTTGAACAATATATCATAGATATGTCATTATGAAAGCGTAGAGAAATAAGTGTTTTTCGTTTCTATTCTTTGCTAACGTACAAAATATGAGTCATATAGTACACAAAACAACTTTTATAATTCTTACATTTTAAGAGCGTCAGGTAGTGTGAAGTTCTTTAATAATTAGGGTTTATGTAAAGCTCCATGTTTATAAACCGGCATGCTGTCTTTTCTATAAGTTCTTTATTGTGAAGCCCCTACTTCTCTTTATGCTTATGTATCTCTTTTTAGGTAGTATTTTGCCTGTTATAATTGATACATGAACACATATGTCCTTGATACAAATATATTATTTAATATGGAGGCGCAGTTGGGGTTGGGCAACTCAACAAAAGAAATTCTTGAAAACTTGGTAAAAATACTCCCCATTGCTCAAAAACAACAAGAAGTGGGACATTTCCATTTCTGGCGCTATTTTTAACACCCTGATTGATGATTATCGCTCCAGAGCGTATCGTGGAATGAAAGTTTCTGAAGAAGAAATAACCAAGACAGCCGAAATGTTTATGGGGAAAGAGGTACTGCCTCAAAAGGAATTTCAGATAACAATCGGCAAAATAGTCACCAGTTTGCGCGATCGATATCGAAACGCAACGCGTACTGGTACAATCGACAGCCAAGCGGATTTTGATTTGATTATGATTGCAAAAGAATCTCAAGGCGCTTTAGTCACTACAGATGAAGGCGTCAAACTATGGGCTCGGAAGATTGGGGTGACAGAGATGTCTTCTCAGGTTTTTGGAAAAAAGATGCGAGCGTATCTTTGATATCTTTGAGTTTTCCTGATCCTTCTTTTTGTTCTATTTTGATTGTAGCCGGCACGTCTTCCTCTTCTTCGTCGTCTGGGATCAGGTATGATAGTAGTTTGATCATTTTGTCGGTAAAGGCTAACTGTGGCCGTTCTTGAAAAACAATATGCTCTGCAAGAATCCTAACAATATCTTTTTTCACAATAGTATCAGGAACAACCAAATATGCATGCATATTATACGGCGGATGCGTCACCACAGTGAGTATAATAAAGCCAAATCTTTGACTAAAATAAAAGTGTGATAAAGCTTCCCACCGCATAGTAATACCGGCTGTTTCTATTCCAAACTTGGTAATTCTGTTTTCAATCTCAGGTGGTGGCGTGACAGTAAGGACATAAAATAAAAATAGTATCGACCAAATTGGAATGATAAGTATTCTGTCCCCAAGAAAAAAAATAATCGCGGTTAAAAGAAGCGCTACTGCAAGATAGAATCGAAGCACATTCTTGCTTCTTTTTTTATATGCACGAAGCGGCGCCTTCCAACTGTATACGACTTGAGGATTGAGCGATGCTGGAAGTGGAGTTGCTTTTTGAAACAATGTTTCTTTCTGATCGTCCATACCTTATTGTTCTATGTTTTGTAAAGAAAGTCAAGTTTATTGTTGGTGTTTTTTTGTATGTTGGGAATACGTAATTCAAATAATAATCACCTTGTACTTTATCAACATAATAAATATAATTATTAGGTTACTAAATAATTAATCTATGCTTACATCAGCATTAAAAAAACTTGTTGGTTCTTCAACTGAGTTTGACAGTTACACTCTGCTGCGCCTTCAGGCCAAATCATATCGTTTAATTAAAAACAGTGTTTCAGAAACATTGAGTAGGCATGGATTATCTGTTCTTGACTGGAGTCTTCTTGGAATCCTTTTTCAAAAGCCTGAGGGAGGTCGGTTTGTTGAAATATCGCAGGAGATGGGAGTGGAACCGCCGTTTGTTACTGAGCTTGTGACAGTTTTGAAGAAAAAGGGTTTTGTTAAAATAGAAAATAACCCTGAGGACCGGCGTGCAAAATACGTTTTGCTTTCAAAAAAAAGTACGGATAGTATCCCCTCAATTGAGCAAGAAATCAAAAATATTTTGTCTCAGTTGTTAGATGGAGTGTCTTCTTCTGAGTTTCGGGGCTATAAAACAACCATGGAAAAGATGCTGAAAAATCTCAATAAACACTCATAAATTGTTTGTTATTGTTTATTTAGTTTATCTGCGATCTGATTTTGTTCCTGCGAAAGTTGCTCGTCGTCTTTGATCCATTGGTTTTGCTCTTTTGTCAACCATTTATTTGCCTCCATTTGTTTTTCTATTTGTTCAAAGCGGGAAATTCGAATTGTAATAATTTCATTCATACGGTCAACGTCAGCTTTATTTTGTTGATAAAACTCCTGATAACTTGTTAAACGCTGCCATCCAGGACCAATTTCTTTCAATCGGTCAATTGCTTCCTTAAAAGACGCAATCTCACCCGATCCGTAGTTTGGAGGGATATATCCGGCAAGATGCTGTACAACAACTTGCACTGGACATTTGTTTAGTTCTCCCACAAACGTGCTTACGCCGATCTCATCATAGTCCTCATTGAGCAAAAAATCGCGTGCACCTGGCTGTTCTAAAAATGCATCAAAAAGCTCTTCTGCGTCATAGTAACCGAGCATTGGGAACTCTCCATACACAATGTTTGAGTATCCAACATCGTTCATCGCGTCCTTCATTGTATACCCGCTTTTACTGGCTTTTGAGTCAAACTCATTATAGGAAAGCATTGTTTCTGCCCGTCGTTTTGCTGATTGCTCTAATTTTATTTGATAGTTTAAAGCGTCAAGGTCGTGTTGAACTCGCTCATTGTTTAAAAGTTTTAAATATAAATCAATATCAAATAACGACTCGTGCTCGGTATCAAAATCATGGCCGGCATCTCTCCATTTCAAGCCATACTGTTCTTCCTGTTTCTCAAATGGAATGTAAAATAAAATATCTGCGATTGACACAAAGCCGATCTGGCGTGAATCCATACTAATTTTGCGGTTATCTCCCAAAACAACTACCTTGTCTTCTGGTACTTTGATTGGTTTGCAGTCTTGTATTTCGGTTCCGCCAAATGTTGATCGCGGCTTTAAGGTATATTGTTCTTGTTTTTTTTGTCCGTTTACATATACAAAGCCGTCTTTAATTACTACAACATCCCCTTGTATTGCAATAACCCGTTTTACAAATCCAGTGACGTCTTTATCCTGCTTTTCAAGTTCTTTATGCGTTTTTTCATTTTCAAATACAACAATATCGCCTTTTTGTATCGACTGAGGGATAATTTTTTCAAATGCTTTGTTGTGATAATACCGCTGAAATGGGACACTCCCCTCTTCAGGAAGCGTTGGCAGCATTGAGGCGCCGGTAACTGGCACCTTAACTGTCAAGATACCTATAGTCTGAAGCACAAACCAACCGGCAATCACTATCCCGGCGAGGAATGACATACGAAGGACAAAAAATAATATATGGAAAGGCCACGAAATAAGAATTTGATACCACAATGATGGATTTTTTTTTGGCATGCGATTTTATTCCTGTGTAATTTGATATAAGTATAGCACCAGAGAACACGACAACCAACCGAACGATTGTTATTTATTTTTTTGAATGATCAAACAAAGACGTAGTATTATAAAAGAATATGAAACAAGACAGAAACACAACAATAGACTTTTTGCGCGGTCTTGCAGTTTTTTTGATGATTTTGATTCATGCTACTGCATATTTTTTGGATAAATCCACTGTACGAATACTTTGGGACTATGCGCACTTTGCAGTGCCGCTTTTTGTTTTTTGCTCGGCATATATTACATTTCAACGGAAAGATGTAAAATTAATATCTGCATCTCAAACGCCAAAACGTTTGCGTCGACTTTTTATTCCGTATTATATTTTTGTGTTTTTTCTCATTTGTGTGTTTGCTCTTATCTTGCGCAAAGACGTTTCCTTTCAATTTATTCTTCATTGGGTATTGTTGGGATCTGGCCGTGACGTAGGCTGGCTTGTCGTATTGTTTGTTTATATTCTTTTTTTGATTCCTCTTATTGTACGTATTTCAAAATTTCAATTGCCGGGAACTGTTGTAATGATAATCGTATGGCTTTCGCCGATTGTACTTCTGTTCTCCCCATATATTGAATCCTTTCGATTGATGATGTGGCTTCCCTGGTCGGCTTTTTTGGTCTTTGTTTATTGGTTTGTCCAAAATGAAGAGCATATATGGTTTCCTTGGTATATTATTGTTCTTTTTACTGGTGGATTTCTTATATCGCGCTACATACTTCTTGCGACCAACCATACACTTATTTTTACAGAAAATAAATATCCTCCTAACTTCTATTATCTTTCCTATGGAATTGTAATGACAACTGCCTTATATTATTTTCACCGCTTCTTGGCAGCCTACAATTTATTTGCAACTTGGTTGCAAAAGGTATTTAATTTTTTAAGTAGGCATTCATATTCGCTGTTTTTTATCCATTTCTTGTATGTGTATCTTTTGCAAGGTCTTGTTGATTACCGCCGTTTGCAATGGTGGGGATTTTTTGGAGTGATTTTTACTCTATCTATTTTGACACAAATGATTATTAATAAGATGACGCGCTTGACGATATCATGATATCGTGATACTATTTAAGCATATGAAAAAATTAGTGGCAACAAATATACGATTTCCGGAAGAAGAGCTGATTATGTATAAACGCATTGCCTTAGAAAAAGGGGAAAGTTTATCTAATTTTATCCGCGTAACAATCCGACAGAAGGTTAAATCGATTAAAAAACAGTCAATTAATAAAAGAGATCCTATTTTTAACATGAAACCTGGTCATTCTGGTATTTCGGATGGCGCCAAAAATCATGACAAATATATTTATCGATAGTGCGGCATTCAAGGCAGTATTTGATGTAAAAGACGACTTTCATTATTGCGCATGGGACTACTGGAACAAGATAGCTACAACTTCTTATAAACTCATCACAACAAACTACATCCTTGACGAGTCTTTAACATTATTTCGTGCGTATCTCGGTAAACAATATGCTCTGAACTTATATAAAAATATTTTTGACCATAATGATAAAATTTTATTGGAGCATATTTCTCGGGCAGATGAAGCGGAGGCATGGTCATATTTTGAAAAACTTCCAGGAAGAGGTGTATCCTTCACCGACTGCACTTCGTTTGCAGTAATGAAGCGACTAAGTCTGAAACAAGCGTTCACTTTTGATAAAGACTTTGAAAAAGCAGGATTCGACGTTGTACCCTTATGATTGTGGTTATTTCCTTTCCACATTGAAAAGCGGTCCAACAATCTGAAGATTTGCTGGGGCGCGTAGATTAAACCAACCCTTAAATTCTTCTCCTCCGAAACTAAAACTACCTACGTCGCCATCACCACTGACAGTAGTTGTCTTTCCGCTTCCAAAATCTGCTGAAATTGACAAAGAATTAATGGTTTTGAATGCAGAAGATCCAAGCTCTTGCCTAACTTTTTCAGGGCTCCAATTATCAGTTGAAGAACATCCTTTTGATGGGTCTGGTGAAGGTGCCGGCTTATCTGGTTGGTAAACATAACATGCGTTAGAAGAGTTTTTCCTTACTAACAAAATTACGTTAATAATGTCGGCAACTTCTTCGGGTCTTAACCAGGCTGTTTTATTGTATTGCGGTCTTGATCCCCAGTCGCAATAAAACCAAGGAGAGTCTTTATCCCATGCGCGTTCATTTAATTCTGAAAAACTTCCTGCGTTTGTAGATGTGTCTTGAAAATGTTTTGTCCATGGTTTGTTTGATCCCCAAATCTCCCCAGATGTCCACGCATAACCTCCGTGAGTCGACGCATACCATGCTTTTACAACTTCGCCCGTATCATTTGAAACCATAACTTGGACTCCGTCACCACAAAAATTTTTAATTTCATTTACCGTTTCTTCCCATTTTCCGCCTTTATTATTACCTAGATAAACTTGACAATTTTGATTTGTACAAATTTCTCCGCCTCCCCCATCCGTATAAGCGTAAGCAAAAGATGCCGCTGCGACAACCTGGGCTTTTAATGCTTCGTATCCACCAGAGTCCCCCCATGTATTTGGCATTTCTCCTATACCTTTTAGGTATTCATATATTGGTTTTTCTCCATAGCCTTGTACTCTAATGTTGTTATTTGGAAAATTGCGACACTCAAGTCTTATATTGTTATAATATGCATTTAGTATGGTTTCGTAATTTTGACCAGCCCTAGATCTGCCATATGCTCCAAATTGATTCATACCCACTCTATGAACAGATCCGTAAGTATAAAAAGCATAACCTGGGCTAAATCCAGGATCAATATTACGATCGTCAATACAGCCTCCCGTAGACAATCCGGCAGATCTTGGTAGATTCAATCCTGCTTGTTTTTGTGCAATAACTGCTTGTTGTTGTGCGGTTAATGATGCTATCTCTGACTTTAATGTTTGTTCATACTTTTTTGCGCTCAAAACTTCTCCCTCTAAAAACAATGATTGTTTTGCTATTTGCTCTTTGATGGGGATAAGCCGTACTTTTTCATCCTCAAGCTTGATCTTTTTTTCCTCAATATCCTTGACAAGAAGCACGACGCGGACAATAGTCCTGCGATCGTTGTTAAGGAGGTTTTGCTGATATCTGAACTGTTTTAGAAATGTTGTAAGGTTGTCTGATACCAATATTTGAAGAATGGCGTCTTGCGTTTTCCCTTTTTGTTTGTAAAATGACGCAACGCGCTCATCAAGAAGTTTTTTTTGAGCTATGAGTTTTTCTTCTCCTGCTTTGATGTCTTGCTCTTTTTGATCAATGTCTTTTTCAATTTTGACAACCTGCGCCTTGATACTTTCAAGTTGGGCTGTCAACGTAGTGAGTTGTTTTTCGTTTGTTGCTGTCGCTTGCTCTGATGACTTAAGAAAAGTAGTGAGCTCAGTAAGTTTTTTATTTATATCTTCAAGTTCGTCAGCGTTCACAGAAAACCTTACTGAGTTGCATCCGGCAACAAAAAATATAACCAAAATCACTATAATTAAAATCTTTCGCATATTGTTTATTATACATTGGGTCACTAATTCCGTATTTGAGTTTCCTACATTAATGTATACTTTCTTTATATGATTGCAGCGTTTCGGTATATTTTTTTGTTATTGTTATTTTTTATTTTTCTCCTCCCCACCCCCTCCTATGCAGTGCGGTATGCAGAATGTGATGCTTGTGGATACTGTATAGGAAAAGATGTGCCTGAGAGTTGGGATGCATGCAGGAAGTGCTTATATCCACAAATAACCAATGATGCGGACGATAATGAAACGCTTGAGATTATTACTGATCCAAATGATACACGACTTGATCCTGCCAAAAAAGCCTTAAATCAACCCATTCCTCCTGCAAAAGGAAGATACTATACCCAGCTTGGCTGTGTTGACACATCGCTTACATCATTCTCAGATCCTGCAGCTGCTGGCGGTGTATTAAACTTTATTCTTACAAAGCTCATCTTTCCATCAACAGGTGCGCTTGCTTTTCTCTTTCTTCTTTATGGTGCGTTCTTGCTCATCACTGCACAAGGTGCAGAAGAACAGATTGCACGAGGAAAAAGATATATCACCGGAGCTATTGTTGGGCTTATCTTTACCTTTAGTGTTGTTTTAATTGTAAATATTATTGGAGGAGATATATTGAAGATACCGGGGTTGGACAGATGAACGCAGATCGCACTTTTAGAATAAAAATAAATCAAAACACATAAATCAGTAAGATAATCATCAAACCAGCAATAAACATTGTGACAAGTAATGGCCTGTCTGTGGTTATGATTTTCTCTGGACGCTCTCCTTCTTCTTTTTCATATAATAGCTGTGCGTAGCGGGCTATACCATACACGACAAATGGAACAGTTAGCATCATAAGCTTGCGCGCTTCAAGATTTGAAAATGAAGATATTGACCGGATGATATTATATTTTTCACACTCATTAATATCTTTTTGCTTTTCATAAATCTGTTTACAGATTGAGGCGCCGCCCCCATAAATTTGCTGTTGAGATGGATCTATGTAAAGTGTATATGTGTATAGGGCGTATGATACGATTGTCAGTGTCGCAAACGTTGTTGAAAGAAAATATAGCATATGGTTTTTGTAGCGGAAAAGTGATTCTCGTGTGTCGCGCCCATTGGCGACGAGTTCTGCATGGCGTTTGACAGAAGCCATAAAAAGAGAAACAAAAAATATAGTCATTAAAAGCCAAATCGGAACATGATATCCCGTAACAACCACTCCGGCTAGGGTTCGAAGCACAAATGAAAATGAGATGGTAAAAATATCCACAACCGGATACCGCTTAAGGTATAAAGAGTAGTAAAAATGGAGAAGGAGAAAAATTAATGAAATAAAAAAGAATGATAATGAAAAGAAAAGCGATAGCAATAACGAAACAATAGTCATCACAAAAACCAAAAAAGTTGCTTGTGGTATGGTGATTGCCCCAGATGCAATGGGACGATATTTTTTCATTGGGTGTTTTTTGTCGTACTGATAATCAATAATGTCATTGAGGACATACGAGGCAGACGACAGCAAACAAAACACAAAAAACGCATAGATGGTTTTCAATAAAAGATCAGGCTCAAAAAGCTTACCTCCAAATAAAATTGCGGCAAAAATAATGAAGTTTTTGATCCATTGATTTGCGCGGATTGCTCGGAGATACAACACAATTGTTGTTTTCATTTTGTTTAGATTATACATCATTTGCTGGTTCTATATGACGCGCAAGAGACGAAATAGAAGAAAGGTTAGGAAAAAAAATAGAATAACATGAAAAATCGGGATATAAAGAGTTAAAAAAATAGTAACAACTGCAAGAATAAAAAATGCTTCATTATGGATTGCTGGTAAAAGTCCTTTGGTAAAAAGCATAAGGATTACCATGGTAAGCAAAACTTGTTTATCAAACCACCAGATATCCCATCCAAAAAGGAGAGCAAACCCCAAAAGCAAACTTGCTATTATGAGAAAAATTTCTTTTGTGTCAAAGAAAAATGGACCGAAATACATAGGATATTAATACAACTACATTTTATTGTATATTACTTTGGATTTACTATTCAACAGGAACATACACTTTCACTGTTCTTCCATCTGATAAAACAAGAGTGTGAATTTCCAGTTTTGTTCCTTTTTCAATTTTTATATATCTCTTTTCATTTTCGCCGCCCTCAGACGCATACACGCCTTTTGCTATTGATGTGTAATTGGTTCCCTTTGGTGGAGTTGCTTGTGGGATTTTTGCAGTTTCCAGATGGTCTTTGAGCGTGGCGTCTTCTTGAATATTTCCAAGATAGGCAAAAACAGCTATGGGGGATTTTTGAAGTGTTGACATAAAATCTGGATTTAGGGTTGGGGTGTTTGCCACAAAAACGTGCGGTGTTAAAGACCGCATAATACTAAATGAAAAAACCATTGATACTGCTATAAGAATGTATAATTTTGTTTTCTTTTTTTTGTGCATAAAGGCGCTTAAATGTTATGGTGTACAAATAACAGGTTTGGCTATTCCAAGCTGCGACATAATAGCAACGACTTCATCTGAGCAAAGTGTTTGTGTATTAATATTGAGTGTTACGACAAATGTCGTTGATGGAGCGGGAGTTGGTGCTTCAAGCACATTATTATTTCCTGAGATAACTGGTAAATAATATAATAAGCGCTGCTTTAATGTGGGCGTTGGTGTGAACGTTGGTGTGGGTGTTGGATTATCTGGCTCGTCGGGTATTAGTGCATCTTCTGGAATGTCTGGAATATTTGGCTCGGGAGAGTTTGTGGGAGTTGGTTCTTGCTCAATAATATCTTTTTCCGGAACACCGCCCCAGTAGTCTGGCTTAAATATTGAGATAAATGGACCGTTGTCTCGAACCCCAACCAACACACTGCTTCCGCTTGCTTTGCCAAGAATATGGCCCGGAAGCACCATGGGTAATTGTATTGGGTTTAAATCTGCGCCCGCTGCTTCTTGTGCGCCTTTTGCCTTATTGTAAGCATTTTGTATCTGCTGGTCGACGCAGATATTTTTAACATAGATCCAATATCCTCCACTGCAGATTTGACCACTTGCACATGTTTTTGTGCCGGTGAAATACTCATGTCTTCCGATATGAAGCGTCACACGATCGGAAGCTGCAAACACAACCATCGCCTCATATCCTCCGCCAATATCATATCCTGTACCTGGCATTTTAATATCTCGATTCTCTGAGTCAACGGGCACCTCAAGGACGTATGTGCCCCCAATGCTTGGAAGGTCGTATGCCGCGATAAGGCGTTTTGGTTTGTATCCAAACATTGAGGCCATCATATTCCTAACATTTCCATCTACTGGTCCGCCGTCTGTTTTTGTAAGTGTCAAAACGCCTTCGTCGCTTATTGACTGGAGGTTGGATGTGTCGACCAAACCGTCATAGTCGCTTCTGTGCTGGCTAATTGGCCAACGATTTTCTGCGTTTGATGCGTCAGTTTCTGTTTGTCCAAGAGGTATTGGCACACCAGAATCATACGGACAGCTCGTGGCTTCGGCATATGAACTGGTGGTTTTTGAGGTTGTGTTTAAAGTACTCGATAATAATATCGCTGCTCCAGTGATCACCAGCACCCCAACAACAATTAATGTTGACGCTTCTGCGCGTATAAGCTTTTTGCTTTTTTTACTCATGCGTACTTTGATTATAGTAGGAAAACAACACCAACACAATCAAATAATAAACTCTGACTGTTGCAAGAAATGTCCTTATCATCTATGATGTATGCGTTAGCATGTAATGTATTATGAGCCGTCCGTACCTTATCGTTCCACAACTGATCAAACAACCCACGTGGGGGGGGGACTATATTTTACGTCTTAAAAAATGGAATAAAAAACAATATCAAGGAGTAAAAATTGGGCAAAGCTACGAACTTTCTGGCTCCTCACGGCTTGCTACTTATGCCAGCCACAGCGACGACCTTCAAGACATGATGGATTCAAATAACGACCAATGTATACTAATTTCCGAAATTGAGCCGGTGAATCTACTTATTAAACTCAATCAGGCTTTTGGCAACTCATTTCAGCTTCATATCAAGCCGAATTTGCACAGCGCTCGATGGAAACCAAAACCAGAATCGTGGTATTTCCTTGAAGACGGACTTATCACGCTGGGAGTGTGTCATGATACTGATCTTGGACAATATAAAAATACATGTGTTGAGATTGATGTATTTATGAATAATCTGTCAAAACAAGTAAAAAACAGCGAGATTTCTCTTATGGCTGCACGACAACAAGCAAAAAATTTTGTCCAGAAAAAAAATCCATGGCAGTTTGTGAACAAATACCGCGTTGCAAAATACAACCTTATTGATCTTTCAATTGGGGGCATCCATCATTCGTGGGAAGAAGATATGGTGAATAATCCCAACGGAAATATTGTATTTGAGGTCCAGCTTGAGGCGGGCGATGATAAAGCAACAATACGCGCATTTGACCAGGGAAAAATAAAAGATGACGGGTCAATTCGAAAACTTAATATTGATGATTATTTTAATAATCTTAATAATGATCCGTCTCATAACGACATTTCTTTTTTAAAACGTGCAAAACAGAATGGTAATCTCTTAAAAACTCAGTATTATACTGTTGACATTATAAAAATAGATAGTGAGATTTGTGTTGAGGGGATAAAAACATATCAGCACCTCTATGTGCGCGACGGCGCAGTGTGTGTTGTTGGCGGAAACACTTCGGTTGTTGTAAAGAAAGGAAATTCTTGTTTTCTTCCCTCTTCGGCCACCAAGTATATCATTCAAAAAAATGAACCCAAATCTGTTGTTCTAAGAACATATCCTATATATAGTTAAGTAAAATAAATAAATAATTTGTATTATTAATTATTTAGATATATGCAATTTTATTATAAAAATACTGCTCTTATTGATTCTTCCTCGCTTTCAAAATATCTTTCAAAACTTGAGACATATTGTGTACGTCTACAAAATGTTGTTTTTGGTGGAGGATATGATGAGCTTGAGGGATCGATCAATCTCCCGTCTGATGAAAATCTTTTTAATGATGTATGTGCGCTTGTAAAAAAAATAGAAACAAAAACGCTCCAATATATTATTGTTGTTGGAATTGGAGGATCAAATTTAGGAACAAAGGCGATATATGATGCACTTTTTGGATATTACGACGTCTTAGATTGTGAACGATTTCCGAAGATTATTTTCCTTGATACGCAGGATCCAGATGTGCTTATGAAGATTGGCCGACTTATAGAAAAACTCTCTCATAAAGACCAAATAGTAATAAATGCAATAAGTAAGTCTGGCAGCACCACCGAAACTGCTGCAAACCTTGAGGTCGTCTCTTCTACTCTTTTTCACAAATTCGGAAATATTTCTGATCGTTTTGTGTTTACAACTGACGAAGAGTCAAATATGTATAATATTGCTAAAAAAATACATATTAAAACTCTTGTTATTCCTAAAAAAATCGGTGGCCGCTACTCTGTTTTGTCTTCTGTTGGTTTGTTTCCATTGATGCTTGTTGGACTTGATGTTATTAAGCTTCGACAAGGTGCGGAAAATGTGCGGAAAATGTGCGTGAATTCTTCTATGCTGGTAAATCCTTCGGCAATTTCTTCGGCTTTGCTTTATCATTATTATCTTTGTGGAAAAAATATAAACGACAACTTTATTTTCCTTCCTCAACTTGAGTCTTTGGGAAAGTGGTATAGGCAGTTGATGGGGGAGAGTATTGGAAAAAACGGGAAAGGCATCACGCCAACTATTTCTATCGGCTCCACCGACCTTCACTCTGTTGGCCAACTTTATTTGGGTGGTCCAAAAGACAAAATCACATCATTTATTTATAGTCAGGAAGTAGACCAAGGAATTTCGGTTCCAAACAATCCTCGGTTTGGACTTGTTCCGGAAATTGAAGGAAAGAAAATTTATGAAATCATAAATGCTATTGTTTCTGGAACTAAAATTGCATATCAAAAACAAAAGCTTCCGTTTGTTGAGATTGTGCTTGATGGGATAAGGGAAGAAGAAATTGGTGCTTTTATGCAGTTTAAAATGATTGAAATGATGTATCTGGCGAAACTTCTTAAGGTTAACGCCTTTGACCAGCCGCATGTTGAGCTGTATAAAATAGAGACAAAAAAAATACTGGAAGGGAGAGTTTAATTCACGCATTTTTTAGTTGGTTTGCGGTTCTGGCATGCGGTACATATTCATGAAGTATTGTTTCCACAAAAAGAAGTATTGGTATTGCAAGTAGAACGCCCAAAATACCACCAATACGACCACCAAGAAGAAGGGCAATAAGGGTTAAAATTGGGTTTAATCCAACTGCTTTTTTCATAATAATCGGCACAATTAAGTTGTTTTCAAGTTGTTGTACGATTATATACAACGCTGTTGCTGAAAACCCAGTAAAATAGTTTTGGCTAAATCCAATAATAATCGCAGGAATGGCAGATATTACCGGGCCGATGTTTGGCACAACTTCAAGAAGGCCTGCTAGAACTGCAAGAGGAAGCGCATATCTGACCCCAACGAGTAAAAGACCAACATAGGTAAGGGTTCCAACAACAGTCATAAGAACGATCTCTCCCCAAAACCAAGAAGACATGCGCTTCTCTGCGCAAGAGAGGGTGTTTGAGAGTTTATCTGCGATATTTTTACCAAAATAGTGGTGAAGAAATCTGTCAACGAGCGTTTCTTCAAGTAGGAAATATAATGCAAAAAACATTGTGGTAACGACAAAAAGCGTGTTTGAAAACACAGAAGATATAAAGTTAAAAATATTGTTCGTGACGTCTGGAATGTATTTTGTTAAGTTGGTTGGGTCTGTAATGTTTTTAATATATGGAAAAGTTTGCTGAAAGATTATCGGCAAGCTTCGAATAAGGTTTGATGTCTCTATAATTATTGGTGGAATGATCACTGAAATGATTGAGATAAAGAAAAGAATAAATACAAGATATACAAGAGTGACGGCAAGTCCGCGTGGTATTTTTTTTCTGACTAAATAGACTACTCCTGGCCGGAGAGCGCTCATAATAATAAACGCAATAAGAAGCGAAAATAGAATGTCTCGGACAAACCAAAGGAAAAACAAAGAAAGGGGTATTAGGGTAAAGAGCGCTATTGATCTTGGTGTAATGGTTATTATAATGTTGTTATTTTGCTTCATGTTTTTTCATTATACACTACGCGGGTTTGTGACTACTCTTGTATTCTCACCGGCATAATAATGTGAAAAAAGGCTTTGTCCCCTTTTGCTTTAAATAGAGCGGGTGTGTCGGAATGGAGCAGCTCTATAACAACTTCGTTGGCAGAAACATTGTTCAAAAAGTCTATTACATATCTATAATTAAATGCGACGCGGACAGGATCTCCTTCAATTTCAATATCTTGTGTTGTTGAATTTTCGGCATTCGCCTCTTTTTTTGGTGACAATATCAACCCTTTCTTGGAGAAATCGTACATGATCACGTTCGAGTAGTCGCGCGCAAAGATTGAGATTATTTTCGTGTTCCTCAAAAGCTCGTCGCGATTAAGGATAACTGTGGTCTTCTTGTCCTCTGGGATAACTCGTTCATATGGAGGAAACTCCCCATCAATCAGTCGTGAAAAAAACTCTTTGTTTCCAACGACAAAACGGACAATCTGCTCTGTTTCTGAGTAAGCGAAACCTATTTCCTCTTGATCTTTCGCTTGTTTTTGGACCTCTCGCAGAAACTCTGAGGGTACGATCATGGACGAAAATGCCTCTTTTCTTTTTTCCTTCACAACAGAAAGTCGGAATCCGTCTGTTGCTACGAGCGTGAGCTCTCCTTCGGTTGCAACAAAGTTCACCCCAGTTAAAACAGGGCGCGACTCATCGGCTGAGGAGGCAAATAAGAGACAAGAAAGTTTTCCAAGCAAAAACTCTTTATCAATTTTCTGCTCTTTTTCTTTGAGCTTTGGAGGAAAAGGAAAATCTTCTGCAACAATGAGGGGAAAGTTTCCTTTTGTTTTCCCTTGTTTTATCTGCAGGCCGGCTTTCTGGATATCAACGTCAATAGCTCCTGCCGGGAGAATCTGCAGAAACTCCATTAGTTTTTTTGGTTCTGTGAAAAATTCGACTCTGTTTGGGACAATCAGTGGCAATGTAATATGGCAGAAAGAATTTAAGTCGGTTGCGTAGAGATGCATAAATGTTTTATCAAGCAAGATAAAAATTCCTTGTAGAGCGGCTGGTGTATTGATTTTGTCTGAAGAAAACCTGTGTGCGGTTTGAGCGCTTTCAAAAAATTGAGCCTTATCTATTGAGAATCTCATTGATAGTTATATATAAAATAGTAGTATTAGGGACTGTGCATAAGTGTATAAAATATCAGGTGGATTTTCAAGACAGAAAGAAGATAAAAAAAACCAATGTTCATAAGGTGTGAAAATCATGTTGACACAAAAAGAGACCTTGTAATGGACGAGAGCTCTTCGCGGAAAGAGCCATCTCTCATATTGAGATTTCTTACTTTATTCATCGCATGAATGACCGTTGTGTGATCCTTGCGCTTGACTAGAAACGCGACCTCTTCGAGATTTAGCCGAAGTTCGCTGCGCAGGAGGAACATAGCCACCTGGCGCGCAAGAGCAATGGCGCTTTTGCGCGAAGCCCCTTTCAGCTGCGACTGTGTTACGTCATAAAATGAACAAACCGCCTTTATTATGTCTTGCGGAGCAAGTTTTTGTTTTCTGCTTTTTGCTTTGTCATGAAAAAAATCTTCAATAAGCTCAAGACTTACAGCCTGTCCGTTTGCAACACCACGAGCATACAAGGACAAGAGCGTTCCCTCAAGCGATCGCGTATCAATGACGGTTTCAGCAATTATTTTTGCCGCCTCAATATCAATTTCAATATTTTTCTCCCGTGCTTTAATAAGCAAAATAGCGGTGCGCAACTCAAAATCTGGCTGTTGGATGTCGACGATAAGTCCGCCAGAAAAACGCGAACGAAGCCGGTCTTCAAGTTTTTGAATTTCTTGTGGTGGGCGGTCCGATGTCAACACAACCTGCCCACCAGCCGAAACAACACTATTGAACGTGTGGAAAAATTCTTCTTGCACTGTTTGTTTTCCTGCAATAAACTGTATATCGTCTATTACAATAAGCCGAAGTGAGCGATATTTCTTTCTGAAGCGCGGCGTTGTTTTTCCACGGATAGATTCAATAAGCTCGTTCATAAAAGTTTCGCTCGAACAGAACAAAACATCGCTTGTGGCATCTTCCTCAAGCACCACGTGGGCGATGGCCTGGGCCAAATGTGTTTTTCCAAACCCAACACCGCCATAAAAAAACAAAGGATTATATGAAGATCCTGGAGTTTTTCCCACAGCCTGAGCAGCGGCAAACGCAACTTGATTTGTTGGAGAGACAGCGAAGTTTTCAAATGTAAAGTTTGCGCGAAGCCCTGCCCTACGAAAGACATCTTCTTTTGAAGGCTGAAAACTGAGCAGTGGACTTTCAGATGCGCCTTGGTCGGCTCGCATTAAAAATTCCACTCGTGTCTTTTTTTGTGCGTATAGTGTAAGGCTGCGTTCAATGTCTTGTTTTTTCTTTTCTAAATATTTTTTTGCCCCCATACTGGCACAAGACAAAATAACAACATCGTCTTTGATCTTAATTGGTAGAGCGTCTTTCAAAATAGAATAGTAGATGGGATTTTTCCTTTTTTTATCCTTGATAGCGGCAAGAAACTCGTCCCAAAAAGACTTTAACATAAGCCAAAAATGAAAGAATGAATAAGTTGTGGATAAGTTGTCCACAAACAATAAACATATTAACACAAAAAATTTATTTTTGTTTTATAAAATGTGTGATAATATAGATTATGTTTTTTGATATTTTGTTTCCTGCGCGGTGCGTTGGGTGTGCGCGTATCGGGTCGTCGATCTGTTCAAACTGTGTCAAAGAAATTTATCCAATACAAAAAGACCTGTGTCCAGGCTGTTTTCAATCTTCGCCAGATGGGAAAACCCATGCGCGATGTTATGCCAAAACACATCTTGACGGAGCGCTCGCAATTGTGCGTTTTTGTGGAGTGACAAAAAAAATAATCAAAGAAGCAAAATATCAACGAGCACACAAAGCCCTCAAAGATTTTTTTATGCATATCCCAAAACATTGGTTTAATAAAGTTCAAAAACTCCCATATAAAAATATAAGCGCAGCGCTGTGTCCAATTCCTTTACATAAAACAAGACAGAATATTAGAGGCTTTAATCAAGCAGAGATTCTCGCAAACCACTTTAAGCAAGAAATAAAGCTACCGGTTGAAGATTTGTTAGTGAGAATAAAAAATACACCGCCGCAAGCACAACAAAAAAGTCGTGCCCTGAGAAAAGCAAATATTTATGGGGCGTTTCAAACAAAAATATCTAAAAAACTTCCAAGCACAATCATACTTATAGACGATCTATACACGTCAGCAAGCACAGCAAACGAAGCCGCAAGAACCCTCAAAAAAAGCGGAACGACACAAGTTTTTTTGCTTGCGCTTGCGCATGGACAGTAATGTCTTGTTTTTCGTATCCTATAATGTTATACTAACCACACTATGGAATTCAATCGACTTGTTTCATTAGTATTGGGTTTTATCGTTCTTATTCTTGCGTTTGTTTGGATAAGCAATCGGTTTCGAGCAAAAAAAACCCCTACACAAACCAATCAGCCGACAATTACTATCACCATTGCCCCGACAGGAAAAGAGGAGAAACAAGACGGAGGATGGAATCCGCTTGCGTTTTTATTTAAAAATAATACACCAACACCAACAAACCCAGTAGCCGAAATAAACATCCCAATTAATGAACAAATAATTTCTCCTACACCCCAAACAAAAGTAAAAGTTGTCGAAGGGGGAATCGTAGACCAAAGCAATTCATCAAACGAGCGCACAATATACACCGCTTATAATCAAAACATAGTACATCAAATCCCTGAAACAGGAGCAGCAACAGCACTTCTTCCAATTCTATCTGTGTTGTTTGCTGGCGGCATGTTGATAAAAAAATCTTCATAATCTTGCGTTAAAATTTTGTCCTTCGTTATACCATTACTCCATTGTATTGTTTGCATTTTTTCAATGTGTTTGTAATAATGAGTGATGTTAATATTTGTCACTTGTCACCATGAATAAAAAACCAACAAACAACGAACAAAACCCCAAAAGCAAAGCAATAAACCTTGCAATTGAGCAAATTCAGAAGCAGTTTGGAAAAGGCGCCATTATGAAGCTGGGAGCAGGTCCAGCAACCCCAGTAGAAGTAATCTCGACTGGCATTTTACCCCTTGATCTTGCTCTGGGAGTTGGGGGAATTCCACGCGGAAGAATTGTAGAAATCTATGGTCCAGAAGCATCGGGAAAGACAACTGTTACGCTATCGCTTGTATCTCAGGTTCAAAAAAAAGGAGGCACAGCGGCGTTTATTGATGCAGAGCACGCGGTTGACCCCACATGGGCAGAAATTCTCGGTGTGAATCTAGACGATCTTCTTATATCTCAACCAGACACTGGAGAGCAGGCATTGGAAATTACCGAAACCCTTGTTCGTTCAGGGGCGGTTGATCTTATTGTAATTGACTCAGTAGCCGCCCTTGTGCCGCGTTCAGAAATTGAAGGAGACATGGGGGATGCACAAATGGGTTTACAAGCACGGCTCATGTCGCAAGCACTTCGGAAGCTTACTGCGGTTGTTTCAAAATCAAAAACAACCATTGTGTTTACGAATCAACTTCGTATGAAAATTGGCATTATGTTTGGAAATCCAGAAACAACCCCAGGAGGCATGGCTCTCAAGTTTTATGCCTCTGTGCGCATGGAAGTGCGAAAAATCCAAACACTCAAAAAAGGAGATGAGGTTATTGGCGCAAGGGTACGCGTTAAGGTTGTTAAAAACAAAGTGGCGCCGCCGTTTAAGAAAGCAGAGTTTAGCATCACTCCTGAGGGGGTGGACAATCTTGGTTCGCTCATTGACATTGCGGCAGAAAAAAAGATTTTGGAGAAAAGCGGGGCATTTTATAAATATAACAATGAAGTTGTTGGTCAAGGGATAGATCAAGTAAAAAACACGCTCAAAGACAACACAAAAATGCAAAAAGAAATTGAAAAAAAAGTCTACGCAACCCTTTCTATAAACAAACCAACTCAAGAAACAAAAGACCAAAAACAATAAAAAGAAAAAAAACACACAAACTTAGAAACAAATTAATGTATGAATCAGCGTCAAAAACAAGTACAAATACTTATAGAAAAGGCGCTGTTTTATCTACGCTTCCGTGCGCGAAGCGAACAAGAGATGAGACAGTATCTTCAAAAAAAATCACAAACATACAGGTTTGATGAAGAGAATATAAAAGATACGATTGACCATCTTATAAAGCACAAATATATTGACGATAACAAGTTCGCTCAAGCATATGTGCGATCAAGAACGTATATAAATCCAAAAGGTAACTACGCAATAATTCAAGAATTACTTCAAAAAGGGATTAAGAAAAAAATTATTGATTTAGCGCTTCAAACAAGCGAGATTGACGAATATTCACGTGCACTGAGCGTATTGAAGAAAAAAAACAACTCTCTCGCTCCTCTACCAGCGCACCAAAAGAAAGCCCGTGCCTTGGCACATTTACAAAGAAGGGGGTTTTCGTATGATACCGCAATTCAAGCATATAAGCAGTATTTCAATACAACATTTTAAGAGTTTTATAATTCACAAGATGCTTCTTGAAGAATTTGGTTATACGCAGTACAATAGAAGGGTTAATAATTACTAAGACAGATCAATTATATTTTTATTTTAATATGTCACTTCCTACTCGTTTTGTATATTCCAAAACACACAAATACAAATAGAAGGCGATTATCACACGGACCCATGACCATATGGGTGCCCGCACTTTTATGTGATTGGCGTGGACATGTTAAACTACTAAACCCCCAAAACATACAGATCCGTCTTAAATCATAAATACTATGTTACAATCATTGATTCGATCGTTGTTTCAAAAAGAGCGACAAGAAGAGATGCAAAAGGTTGAACACAAAGCAAAAGAACTTATACTTAAAGCAAATGAAGAGGCGCTCCATATTAAACAAGAGGCAGAACAAACCGGAAGAAAAACTATCCAAGAAAGAATTGAGCTTGAAAAAAGACTTGCGCGAAAAGAACAAAATATTGAAGAGCATGAGAAAGAAATTCAAAACAAAGAGCAAGTCCTTGTTGAGAAAATAAAACAAACAGAGAGCAAAAAAGAAGAGTATGAAAAAGAAAAGGATAAAATTATTGCAAAACTTGAAAAAATAGCTCAGATGACAAAAGACGAAGCGCGGAAACTTCTCCTTTCTGCATGGGAAGATAAATTAAAAGGAGAGGTTGCAAAACGAGTCCGCGATTCAGAAGAGCAGATACAAGCAAGCTCCATTGAGAAATCAAAAGAGATCCTTATGGAGGCTATGCGCTACGGAGCAACAGATTATGTTTCTGAGTATACCTTAGCTGTTATACAACTGCCAAATGACGACTATAAAGGAAGGATTATTGGGAAAGATGGGCGCAATATACGCGCATTTGAGCTTTCAACTGGCGTTGATGTTGATCTTGAGGAAGAGGGGATAATCCGCATATCATCTTTTGATGCAATACGCAGGGAGATTGCGAGAATTGCCCTAGAAAAACTTATTAAAGATGGGCGAATACAACCACAAAGAATTGAAGAGGTTGTTCATAAAGTTAAGGATGAAGTTGACCAAACAATTCTTAAAGCAGGAGAGGATCTTACACATAGAGTAGGAATTTTTAATTTACCAAACGAAATAATAAAACTTCTCGGACAATTTAAATTTCGTTATTCTTACGGCCAAAATATGATTCTTCATACTCTTGAGGAAACCAAAATTGGCGTTGCACTTGCACACGAGCTAAAAGCAGATGTGAACATAGTGAAACTCGGCTGCCTGCTCCACGATATAGGAAAAGTTGTAACAGATAAAGAAGGCTCACATGTAGAGCTTGGTGTTGAACTTCTAAACAAACACCGCTTCCCAAAAAAAGTAGTTGACACAGTAGCAGCTCATCATGAGGATATTCCATTCCCTTCAATTGAAGCAGTTATTGTCTATGTTGCCGATGCTGTATCAGGAGGAAGGCCAGGAGCACGACATGAAGATTTTCAAGAGTATTTAAAACGGATTAATATCATCGAAGAAACTGCAAAAAAACAAAAAGGCGTTCGAGACGTCTACGCACTACAGGCGGGTCGCGAACTTCGTGTTGTCGTACGCCCAAATGAAGTGTCAGACGACGAAGCAACCATTATGGCAACCAAAATCAAAGAAGAACTGGAAACAAAATTTGATGTTTTCCCAGGGCAAATAAAAGTAACTGTTTTGCGAGAGTATAGAGCTGAGGCAGTTGCGAAATATAATTAGTTTATTTTATTAATTATTTATCTGTTGTTTGTTCTTATCTTGTCACAATAATATAAAAAAAAATTTAATAAAATGTTTTTTGATATAGATTGTAACAAAAAGATATTTTAAGTATGGATTGACAAGAGGCCTCCGAGAATATACAGTGTAAGGGTATATTAAGATATTTCTTGCTCCGACACTCTAACAAGAGTATTGGAGGAGTTTGATAAAGAAGGGGGGTGAAATACATGACAAAAGCAGATTTAATTGCACAGGTTGCAAAAAAATCAGGGCTGACTTCAAAAGCAGCAAAAGATGCAGTAAACGCAGTGTTTGACACTGTTGCGCAAGCAATGGAGAGGGGCGAAAAGGTAGTGGTGACAGGCTTTGGTACATTTCTTGTACGAAATCGAGCAGCACGGAAAGGACGAAATCCTCAAACAGGGGCCGAAATCCAAATTCCTGCAACAAAAACACCAGGCTTTACCGCAGGTAAAAGTCTTAAAAGAAGAGTTAAATAACTCTTTTATACAAGATGCAGCCCCGCTCTGTTGATATCGATCGTGTCAATCTATGCCAAGAGAGCGGGGTTGTATTTTTCTAACAATATATGAAACGAATTATTCTATCAGTCATTATTATATTATTGTCGGTAACAGTCGTGCCAACATTGTATTCTGTGACTGAGCCACAGTCTGTTGACATTGAAAAAAAAGAGGTGCTATATCAACTTCCATATCCGGGTCTTCTTCCAGGACACCCGCTCTATATATTAAAAATACTTAGAGATAATATTTTGCTTTTCACAACCAGAGACAATCTAAAAAAATCAAAACTATACCTTCATCTTTCAGACAAAAATATGGCAACTGCAATTGCTCTTATCAATGAAGGGAAAGAACAGACAGCAATAAAACAACTAGAACTCGCGGAGCAGCGCTTTTTACTCATCCCACCAACACTACAAGAGCTAAAAAAACAAGGAGGAGAATATCCAAGTGATTTTATTATTGATTTACATCAAAGCAACCAAAAACACAGAGAAGTAATTACAGAGGTAATCAGCAAAGTTACTGAATCTGACATTGATGTACTCAATGAGCTTTTGAAACAAAACAAACAAGCAGAGGGATTATTGCAAAAAATTCAGTAACTTATTGTATAAAAAAACTATAGCAAGCAGCTTGTTTTTTATATGAAATATGGTATAGTAATAACCTATTTAAGATAGTAAAGGAGCAGAGTTTATGCCAAAAATAAAACCGCAAAAAGATCATACGCCGCCAAATCCAATGAAAGCACTTCTTCAGTCCAGCAATATATCAAATATTCGGAAAAATACTGAAATAGATGCGAAAATACTTGCATTATCAAAAAAAAACGTACTTTTTGATGTTGGCGCAAAAGCAGAAGCAGTCCTTGGTGAAAAAGAACTGAAAGAGATTACTACATATCTTCCCTATCTTGGTGAAGGCGACATTGTAAAAGTTCGCATTATTTCAGCAGAGTCACGCGAAGGATATCCTGTGGTTTCGATGCGGTCATTTTTTGAAAAAGGGAAATGGGACATTCTTCAGGAGAAAAAGAAAAATGAAGAAGATATTGAGGTTGTATGCGGGGAGTACGGGAAAGGAGGAGTGTTTGTTGATTTTATGGGAATCCGAGGGGTTATTCCAAAAATACAACTAACCACTGATTTTCTTGAAGACCCATCGCGCCTTGCAGGGCAGCGTATTAAAGTAAAGGTTCTTGAAGTTGATGAAGTAAAAAATCGTCTTGTTGTATCACAAAAAGCAGCTGTTTTGCAAATTTCTCAAAAAGAAATGAAGAAGCGCTTTGCAAAAATCAAACTGAACGAAGTATACGACGCCAAGGTGCTTGGTGTTTCAGAGTTTGGTATTTTTTGTGAAGTCCAGGGTGTTGAAGGTTTGGTTCATATTTCAGAGATATCGTGGGAAAAAGTGACCAACGCATCAATATATGTTAAACAAGGAGAAATAATTAAGACGATGGTTGTTGAAAAAAATGACGAAGATTTAAAACTGAATCTATCAATAAAAAGGCTGGCAAATGATCCGTGGGAAGACATAATCAACAAATATCCTAAAGAAAAAGAACTAGAAGGAGAGGTGGTGAGGAGAGAGAGATATGGGTATTTTGTACGACTAGAGCCTGGGGTAGAGGGGCTTATCCATGTGAGCAAACTAACAGGTTCAGAAGAGTTTGAGCTTGGGAGAAAAATCAAAGTATTTGTTGAGCGGGTAAGTAAAAACGATCGACGAATGAGCTTAATTCTTCCTCAAACCGACAAGCCCGTGCTTTACCGATAGCTCTAGCCCTATATTTGGTTTTTCACTTCAGAGATATCTCTTCTAAGATCTTCAAGCGCAGATGACGACGCTTGTTTAATTTTGTCCTCTAGGTTTTCTACTATTGAATGTAAATGTTCCAATATTGTTTTATGATCATCATTCGAGAGATTGTGTAAAAATATTTTTTTTTCATCTTCATTCAATTCTGTAAGCACAACATCAATTACAACATGATGAACAGTTATGTGGATGAGCTCAACCAACTCGTCTCGTTCATGTGATTCAAGCTCAAGCTCGTCAAGTTCAACGGAAAGAGTGCCTACCGCAACAAGATGGCTATAAAATTGTTTGTTCATGTTTATTCGGTGTAAATAGGCCCGAGTGGAATAGTGTCGTGTGGATCGTCAATAAAATAGTATAACACCGGGCCTTTTGATCCACCGTCCTGTCGTTCTAAATATGTCATTACTTCTGGCGACCCCCCAAGATGTTTCCCAGTATTTTGTGCAGGTCCGGCATCACCTATTACGACAATTACTGCATTTCCATTTTCAGGATTTACCACAAGCATTTTACGGAATTTAAAAAAATGATACAAGTTGTTTGAGTTTTTGTTCCACCCTGGTGATAAGAATGTTTGAACAGCAATATAATATTTTTCACGCAGGATGTCTTGCTGAGTTAATTCTGAGCGGGAGTTTGCGAAATATCCCCACGCGCCACGCCCAGGAGCCATACCAGATGACCAGTATTTTTTTTCTTCATCATTTTCAAAATGCGTATACATACTATCTCCAGGATATCGAACAAGATGTTGTTCTGCGCCAATAATCCCATAGTTTTGGTTTAGTTTTTTTCCTTCAATCGTTGTTGATGCAGGGACATGAAAAAAAGTGGTGAGGATATGGCCTATTTGTTTTTCTTGATCGTCTGAAAGAGATTGGACTATGCCGGGAAGGGCAGAAGTAAGCTGGCGGATTAATTCATCTTTTGTATGCGCAGGGCGTTCCTCGGCCGGCGTTGTGGGAGGAAGAAGACTTTGTGTTATTGTTGTTGCGTTTGCCGGATGTGTGAGCATAAGCAGACCGGTTGCAGACCCAACCACTAGTTGTTTGGTGTTGTCCCGCATCCACTGCAAGGATTGTTTGTGTTTTTTCCAAAGATCTTTTCGTATTTTTTGATGGCGCTTTATCCATATATTCTTAAGACGTTGGAAATGTGGCTTTTGGCCGGTGGTCATAGAAAAGTTTGGAATAATAATAAATACCAAAACCTGTTTTACATTATTGGGTACTGTTTTTTGTTGAGTTTACAACATTTGAAATTCGATTTTGATCAACAGATATCTTGAGCGGTCTCACCATTTGTACACCAAGAGACGCAAGCTTGTATCCAAAACCCAACATAAACTGCATGATAAAATAATAAACTGTGAGATTAAGCATCTGATATAAGACTGTTGGATCAATTAAATTCGGTAAACTTACCCCACCCCCAGAGCTCAGAAGCGAAAGCGGGTCTTCCTGGATCTGCTTGAGCAGCTCATCAGGGTTTGACGAATCAATGTTTTTTGAGGTATTTTGATTATTGTTTTGGGCGGTTGTATTCAATATTTTGATGGGTTGCGCTTTTCCCGTAAATACAAGAATTATTTGAAACGCAGCGACCAACATAAGAAAAATTCCAACACCAAGAAGTACGTATCCAATAATTTTTTCAGAGGGCATAACTCATTGTAATATAATTGCAAATAAATTATCATGAGCACACTATGATTGAATCGTTTATAGCTTTAACATCAGGGATACTATTGTTGGGTATTTTTTGGTTAACATCTGATCCGCGTTCAAAGTCTGAAAGATTCCAATATTTTTTTAAATCAGAAAAAATATATCTTTTTACTACCTACCTATTTGTTCTTGCAACTCAGTTTGGCTTTCTGCAAAAGGGTTGGTTTATGATTATTCCCACACAAAATATTCAGTTTGCAGGATTTATTTTATATTTTTTTGGGTTTCTATTTGCTATCTGGGCAAAACTTATCATGGGCTCAAATTGGGGTACTCCTGCACAACATACCATTTCAAGACAAAGCATACTGGTAACAAGCGGCCCCTTTTCATTTTCGCGTAACCCGATATATTTAGGACTTCTTATTGGTATGACTGGATATTTTCTTACATTTGGTAGTTTACTCATTCTCCTTATCGCTGTTCGGTTCGCATACCTTCAATATATCGTAATACCAAAAGAAGAAAAGCTACTTTTGACATACTTTGGAAAAAAGTATAAAAAATATATGAGCACGGTTCGACGGTGGATATAATAACTCATAATATATATATCCACAACGTGTGGATAACGAGATAAATCAATTATAATTATTGTCATAAAAACTATTATAAAAATAAATATATATATAAGATGGTTGATAAATTGATAATAAAAAAATATACTATATGCAACGGCACATTGTAGACCTTCATATTCACTCACACTATTCCCGCGCAACAAGCAAACATTCAAATATTGAAGGTCTGTATTATTGGTCAAAGATAAAGGGGATACATATTGTGGGAACCGGAGACTTTACTCATCCTTCTTGGTTTGCAGAAATGAGAGAGAAGCTTGAAGCTACAGAAAGTGGGCTGTATAAACTAAAAGATGAGATTGCACAAAAGATAGATAAAACATTGCCACAATCAGTACGTGAAAATCCAGTACGATTTGTTCTTACTGTTGAGATCAGTAATATTTACTCAAAAAAAGGCAAGGTTCGTAAACTTCATAATTGTATTGTGGTTCCTTCATTTGAGGTGGCATCATATATCAATGCACAGCTTGACAGAATCGGGAATATAAAAGCTGATGGCCGTCCAATTTTAGGGATGGACAGCAAACATTTGCTTGAAATCACCCTTCAATCACACAATGATAGTTTGTTTTTTCCAGCACATATTTGGACGCCATGGTTTGCGATGTTTGGATCAAAATCTGGTTTTGACTCGATTGCCGAGGCGTTTGAAGATATGGCGCCAGAGATTCGCGCAGTTGAAACCGGACTTTCATCCGACCCATTTATGAACTGGCGCCTTGACGAGCTTCAAAACGTAACCATAGTTTCAAATTCTGATGCGCATTCTCCCCAAAAGCTTGGGCGCGAGGCAAATATTATCAGTTCACCCTTAAACTATAAAGATATTATTGGAGCAATAAAAACAAATGATGAACGGATGGTAGGTACCATTGAATTTTTTCCCCAAGAAGGAAAATATCATTATGACGGACATAGATTGTGTGGGTTTAGCTGCGCTTCAGAAGAAACAAAGAAGCTCAACGGGATATGTCCAAAATGCCACAAACCACTCACGGTGGGAGTCGAGTATCGAGTAGGGGAAATTGCCGATCATCCTGAAAATTATAAACCCACAAAACACAAACAAGTCGAGTACGTAATCCCTCTCCCTGAAATGATTTCCGAGATGATGAAAGTGGGGGTACAATCAAAAAAAGTCCAAACAGAGTATGAAAAGGTTTACACAGCTCTTGGCGATGAGTTTAGTATTTTGCGGTCTCTGTCCCTTGGAAAAATCCGAACTGCGGGGTTTGTCGAACTTGCAGATGTTATTGAGCGCATGAGAAAAGGCGATATATATATAGAGCCAGGATATGACGGGGTGTTTGGGAAAATCAAACTTTTCAAGAGCGACATTGAGCGGAAAAAACTTGGAAACCAGATGAGTTTGTTGTGATACTCTATAATATTGTATTGACTCGCGGTAATACGTTGTATATACTTATATTATATGAGCACATCAGTCATCACCGTCAAGGTTGATAGTAAAACAAAAAGCAAGTTTCAGGACATCGCCCAACAGCTTGGGATGCCGATAAGCTCTCTCATTCGTGGCTTTATTCGCCACCTTATTCAAACGAGGAGGGTAGAATACTCGCTCAATGAGAAGCCCACGCAATATCTCATAGATGCCCTTCGAAAGTCTGAGGAGGATATCAAAAAAGGAAACATGATTTCCTTTAATAATCCAAAGGAAGAGCTTTCATATTTACAAACTCTTATTAAAGAAAATGAGAGAAAGTAAGAGCGTCGAATATTCAAATCAATTTACGAAACAATTAAAAAAGGCTTCAATCAAAATCAAAAAGGCATTCTTACGACGCCGTCAATTATTTATTCAAAATCCACAGCACCCTCTGCTCAAAAACCATTCGCTTGTAGGAGAACTAGCGGGATTATCAAGTTTTAATGTAACTGGAGATTGGAGAGCTGTATTTAAAGAAGAAATAAACAAAATTACTTTTGTAGCACTTGGCACGCACAGTCAACTATATAGATAAATTTTCTTCAGAATTTGAGGATAAAGTAGAATAGGCACATGGATATTTACTTTCCATTAAACACAAAGCAGCGGGAAGCAGTCAAAGCCGATGGTTCAATCATCATCAATGCCGGACCCGGCACTGGGAAAACCAAAATAGGCTAAAAAGAGATAATATACGACCGCTTCCATATATCGCAACATTTCATGCACTTGCATATGGAATATTGCAGGATGTATATGTGAAGATTGACGTTGTTGAAAAGCAAGAAAACAAAAAGGCAAATGTGCATAATCAGTTTACATATGACGAACTTATTCAAAAAACAAGAGAGCTATTAAATGCAAAAGAACCCAAGATAAACAAATGGCGTTCACGCTTTTCACATATTCTTATTGATGAATTTCAAGACACAAATGTCATGCAGTTTGAAATAGTTAAAAATCTATTACACACAGAAAATCTCTACGTCATAGGCGACCCATACCAGTCAATTTATGGCTTTCGTGGGGCAGATCCATCAATTTTTCAAATAATATGTGTCGATTTTCAAAACGTTTCAGAAATTACTCTAACTCAAAATTACCGATCAGGGCAAAACATTATTGATGTAAGTCACAATCTATTTCCCTCATCCAAACGTTTACTATCAATGATAGATTCTCAAGGCGCAGTCCAATATATTATCACTCAAAATGAAAAAACCGAAAGCAGATGGATATTAAAGGATATTCAAAATCATATAGGAGGAGCGGATTTACTGCAGGCAAGCGACAATAGAAGCAACGATCAAAACTATCGTTTTTCTGATTTTGCCGTTATTTTTCGTACTCATCATATTGGGCGTATTTTGGAAGGATATTTTTGTAAAGAGAGTATTCCATACCAGATGATTGGTGGTGATTCATTGTTTGAGCGGCCGCATATTTATGCCATTACGAGTGCAATGAAAACATTATTGAAAGAGGGCGATACAAAAGCAAAAGTTTCAAATATTATACGCATGATTGTTGAAAATAAAACTATTGAAACAATGATAAAACATTCAGAACAAAAACAGACCGACGTTCAGCACTTTGTAAGCATGATGTGTCAGTTTGATCGATACGAAGATGGATTATTTCAAGCCATTCAGCACATTACCTATTTGGAAGAGCACGAATATTATGATTATCAGGCAGATAAAGTCACCCTGCTGACCATGCATGCAGCAAAGGGTTTGGAGTTTGCGCATGTATATATCGCAGGGTTTGAAGAAGGGATGATCCCTCTCATAAGAGGAGATATTGATAGTGAGGAGGAAAAGCGATTGCTCTATGTTGCCATGACACGTGCAAAAAAAACATTGTCGCTCATCAGGCCAAAATATCGTTTTGGGAAAAATACACAGGAAACACGATTTTGTCGCATGCTTGCAAAAAATCCTGCATTTCAGAAAAAAATCGATAAAGAAATTGTAGCAGGCGAAAAGAGACGAAAAAAATGGTTCGATAAAAAAAGTCAGATGAAGATGTTTTGAAAATGAGATACACACAAAGTACGCTATTTGATATAATATTCTCTCCGGAATTATTTTTGTCGCGTGAAATTTTTACAAGCGCTTGTTTGAGGTTTTTAGCATTTGGGAGTATTTGAAGAAGTTTTTGCGTCTCTAGAATCTGAAGGGCTATAGCAGCATAGAACTGACGCGCATATTTGTATGAAGATACTGATTTGAGATATGGTTTGAGTACGCTATCTTCCATTAGATGTTATAAGAAATAAAAAGTTATATAGTAATCGACTTATTATATCCACACAGCAGGATATAATAAGTTATTGAATAAAGATTATAGGATATAATGCGAAATTATGTTAGGTGCTTTTACAGTTCGCTCACCTGTATAGCATCAAGGAAATACCAAATGAGATACAAGAGGCCAATGGCGATTGTAAGAAGAACTACTCCTATCACTACCCAGATCAAAAAGCGCTGTGTTGTGGTTTTGGTCATTTGAAGATGCTCATCATACTCAATAGCAGCAAATATAGTTGCGTGATATAGGTCAGAAAAAAATCGCTTCAACCAATCAATAACTGTCCACATATATGTAGTATAACGAATCAATGTTGAAAGAAGCGCTGTAAGAATTGGAACAAAACTGCACATGCAATTTATACCTATCGAAGTTTTATATGCAAAGAACTATTCCTTCGAAAGGACGAAGATTTACTCGATTTTGTTCTTTCCTATTTTTCACATCAAGTTTTGTAGAAAGTATGGTTTTCCAATCACCTGTGGGCAATTCAACTCCTTGAATTTCTTCTGAAAAATTCGCTAATATCAGAGTTTCTTCATCTACTCCTCGACGAATAAATCCTAATACATGTGGATTTTTGCATTCTAAAGGAATATATTTTCCTTCCGTGAGACTTTTTCTTGTTTTTCTAAGATTCAAGATAGATTTATAGAGACTAAGAAAAGATTCTTTATCAATTTCTTCTGATGCAACATTTCTTTCTGCAGATTCTTTCTCTATAGGAAGCCACGGTTCAACATTTGAAAAACCTCCATATTGTGTTGTATCCCATTGCATCGGGGTTCGCACAGGGTCGCGCCCAAAATGAAAACCTTTCATATTTAGGGCCATAGGATCTTTCATTTTTTCTTTAGGAATATCCATATTCTTCATTCCCAACTCTTCTCCATAGTAAATAAATGGTATGCCACGAAGTGTCAATTGAAGAAGAGCGGCTGTTCGTGCAGCATCCTCACCAAGTTTTGTTACGATCCTTGGCTTATCATGATTACCAAGTACATATGTTGGGAAAAAATCATCACCTATCATTTCATCAAACTCATCAATAAACCTTTTTTGTTCTTGTGCATTCCAAGGAAGAGAGAGAAATGAAAAGTTAAAGGGGGCGAAGCTTTGATGATCTACAATCCTGTAAAGATTTACTATCTCTTGGAGAAATGTATATATTTCGCAGACCATAAACCTATCATCAAATTCATTTATCACGCTATGAAATTTTTTAAGCATATGCAAGGTCTCCGGAAGAGCTAGCGTATAGATATGCAGTAAGCTATCGTACTGCATGTTAAGCTCGGGAAGATATGCGGGATTATATGGCTCGTCACGGAAAAAAGGATCCTTATAAAGGTAATATGCGACATCAACACGAAATCCATCCACGCCTCTTTTCAACCAGTAACGCATAACGTTTAATATTTCATCAACTACGTGTGGGTTTCTCCAATTAAGGTCAGGTTGACTTACATCAAATGTATGAAGATAATATTCCTCTGTTTTTTCATCAAATTTCCAGGCTGATCCACCAAATTGAGACAGCCAATTATTTGGTGCCGATCCATTTTTTTTTGGTTTTTTCCATATATACCAATCTCTTTTATGGTTATTTTGAGAAGAACGCGACTCTTTAAACCATGGATGTTCAAAAGAAGTATGGTTGGGGACAAAATCCATAAGAACCTTCATGTCCTTATCATGTGCTTTTCTTAAAAGGTTATCAAAGTCAGATAATGTTCCAAATATTGGATCAATATCATAATAATTTGAGATATCATATCCAAAATCATGCATCGGAGAACAATAAATTGGAGAAAGCCACAATGCGCCTATTCCTAAATCCTTTAAATAATCCAGTTTTTCTGTTATCCCATTTAAGTCGCCTATGCCATCTCCACTACTGTCTTTAAAACTTCGTGGATAAATTTGGTAGACAACTCGTGCGCCCCATGTGCTATTCATCATAGGATTATTTTTTTATTGCTTATCACAATACTTTTAAGCAATGTATGAAAATCTGCAAATTGCTTCTCTGCAGTAAATTTTTCTTCTACGGTAATATGCCCATTTTTTATGAACGTATTACGAACTTTTTTATCAGTAAGAATTTTTTCAATTTTTTGAGCCAATATGATTGGATCATTGGGCTGAACAAGATATCCGCTATATCCATCGCTAATAATCTCAGGCATTCCTCCGGTTTTGGCTCCGATTACCGGAAGACCACATGCCATTGCCTCAAGAAATATCTGACCCAGTGTTTCATTTTTTTCAGCGGGCAACACCAAAACGTCCGAACCTCTATATACATTTGGCATTTGATCTAATTCAAACATCTTTACAATAGTTTTATCTTCAATATTATTGATTTTAATATAGCCAAGAAGCATTTCAAATGTATTGTCAAACTCATCTTTTAAATTATCCGAGGCCTTTGCAACAGCAATAAGCAGGCGCAGTTTCGGATACCGAGGAGAAATTCTTGAGAATGCTTCGATCAAATTTATCATTCCCTTTTCCCTCAGCATATTTTTAGATCCGGTAATGATTCTTCCTGCAGTGAGAACAATTTTTACATCTTTTTCAAGTCCAAGTTCGATTTTGAGAGCATCTCTAGATTTTGGTATAGGATTGAAATCAAGTGTATTCACTCCCAAATAATCGGTCGAAAGCTTGCTGATGTTTGTTCCTTTTTGAAAACAATCTCCGGCCACACTTTTACTCACGCAACTGACACGATCCCACATGAGCTCATTCGTAAGCGCTATTCGAAGGGGAGTTTCGGCATACATATGAAGACGAAGCATGAGTGGTATCTTGTAAAGTGCGGCTATCATATTGAGCCGAAAACTGTACCCAGCAGGCGGTCCAAACAGAATATTTTCTGCGCAAATGACATCAATACCATGTTTTTTTATAATTTCTTCAATCAAATCTGAAAATCCTTGTTCTTTACTCGCCTTATTCACAGCAGAACGTTTTTTACGCGGAATAGAAAGATTGTTGTCATAGTAAATAGTCATATTCCCATCGACCGTTGTGTGACTTTTTTCTGTCGTTGGGAGAATAAGAAACGTTTTGATATCTTTCCGTTTTTTAAAATAATTTATGAGATTAATAACGTATCGCTCCACTCCGCCAATACTTTCAAATGGCGAGTTGGGACTTATAAATAGTGCTTTCATATGCATAATTAAAGTATATAAAATTTATTTTTAACTTCATTCCTGCTTTTTCAATTTTTCAAGCTACATATTGAGGAAGATTGCGTACACTTTTCATTTGGATTTAGTATTACCCGCAAAGTCTGAATCAATAATTTAGGGGAGAAAGATAATGGAGTATGAATAAAAATTTCCCAAACAGTATCTTTTTCTATTTCGAAACAAATCTAAATTTAAAGAGATGTAGTTCTTCATCTATACCAATCGTTGCTCATTTTGCAAATATTTCATCACAAAATGAGCTAAGAACTCGTCCATCAATAACCTGATAGATATTGATGGTTACGGCTCTTTGTGTCGCATACATATATGAATCGACTTGTTGATGGATGCGACCTTACGAGTGTATATACTCGTAGCATTCTCAAGTGCGAAGGGTATATCAAGAACATCATATCACATTTGGAGGTATTAAACAATAAATATTGACTATTACACCCATATGATAATGTCATAGTTAATTTTTCCGGTAAAAATTTGTTGTAAAACACTTTCTATTTCTTCAGAGATGCCAAGATATGAAAAGTTTGACGATTCTTTTGTGTCCTCAATATTGACATTTTGGATTGATTTATTATTAACGCCTTTACTAGTATATTTTAAGTAGGTAATAAACAGTGAACCCGTAACGATAGAGAAAATTAGAATGGATAAAACAATTAACCCAATTACTTTCTCTTTATTAGCAGGCGGGATATCTTTTTGAGGTAATTTTGAACTGCTTATATCTACCATAAGTGAATTTATATATACTAAGCTGCGAGACCGTTTTTGAACGGTCGCGGTACCACTTGGCTGGCGGTTTACGAAAAATGTCGAACTTCAATCTGTTAGCGCGCGATTTTATGCTCAGTTTCGCCGAGCATTGATTGTTCTAAAGCAAAAGTTTATCAGCCTTTGCCTCCATAAACTGAAATTTCTTCTCTCCTAAAAAATTGCCTGCATCATCTTCTAGTATAAATATGAAGTAGTGAAGATTACTTTCTGTTGCCGAGCTCACGTCCTTGACCAATCCATTGATCACCAATTCCTGTCCGAACCAGTCTTTAAAATGCGTTTTTGCTGGCTGGTTTGGAAAGGAAGGATAGGTTAAGACCCCACTCTTTGTTTTACCGGATCGAATGTCTAATAAGGTGATCCCCTGACAAGCTGTGCCGCAATGACTCAAAAAGAAGAGATGGTTATTGCCAAGCCAGTGGATACCGCTTCCCATATCAGATAAGAAAGTGTAATAGACTTGTCTGGTCATGCCGCTTTCTAGACTTAAGAGAATGAATGACAGTTCTTCTGAAGATTGATCATTTGGCAAATAAAAGAAAGCTGCTTGCTTTTGAGAAGGAGATAGAGCTAAGGACAATAGCGCTTTGTCATTGTAGTGTACTTGCTTCTTTGCCCCATCCTTTTTAGTTATAAAAACGGCATTATACTTTCCTTTCTGAATCTTTTCGTAATCATCTTTACTTAGACTAAGAACATCAATGCGGTTCGTTGGCGGGCTTACCACCACAGGCGAGAAGGAAGTGACTATTTGTTTCTGTGAAAAAAAATATCTACTTGTAACTAAAGCCAGTAATACGAAAGAGCAAACAAATAAGTATTTTCGTGTCATAATTTAAAGAAGAAAATATTAGCCCTTTCCTCGTATTCGTTGACATAGCTGATGGTAAGAGTGGGTTTTTGTTTTTCAGCCCAACCAGGAGTATTAATACTATCATCATAGTAATGGTTTGCTCTTTTGGTGAGATCCGACACTTCACTATTGATAATCTTTCCAGCAATTTTATAGGAATGCTCCCAGGCTGTTTTATCAATCTCAAGACCTTTATAGAGGGGGTCCTCTACATACTCGCGATTAGGGTCATCTTTATTGAATGAACTGAATTGTTCCGGTTCTGTAATCACTCCCCAATAAGTATTGGGCCATCTATTGCTCTTTACCCTATTTTTGATTACCCAACCAATAGCAACTCTTGCCTTGTCAGGCACAAGTGTTTTTCTAGCTTCACCAAATAAAGCGCGGGCTAAGATAATCTGATCGGGGTCATCGGCAAAACCCCCAGTCCACTCGGGATCCTCAACCGTGGGAATGCGTTTAGGTGTATAGTCTCCCAAATCTAAAGTAACTGTGTGTAGGGTTGGTGTCTTGTCTACCCAAAATTCAATGTAATGGACGTCTTTGGTCAATTGTCTGACAAATGTCTTTTCCTCTCTCCTCACTCCTGAAAATATCTGTTCTGGTTTTGCGTGCCATGCCCAATTTCCCCAAAAGATAGACTTTCTATTCTGTTCTATATGACCGTCAACTATCAGCTTAACGTCGTCGCCATCAAATAAATGCCAGTCAACAGTGACATCTGCCGTAAGAGATTCTAAAGGAAGATCAATCAACGCAAACGCATACCACGGCCGCCTGTCACCGTCCTCAGCCTGATCGTCCAAGGAAAACGAAATCTCCGGTGGGTTTTGAATTGGTGTAATGCTGTACGTTTCGATAATGGCACCACGTGTTGGGATAAGTTTTAATGTGTGACTTCCTTTATTGAGAGGAAGAAGAAAGATCACGGTTTTGGCTAGCCCTTTGAGAGCTGTACCATTCCACGCTGGTGGAATATCAACGTATTGAGGTTTATCTACTGAAGGGGTTTCTCTAGGTTTGATATTATCTATTTCTACACGAAGGTTTTCTCCTCCCCATAAACCCAATAATTTCCCCGATCGGCAACGTGCTTTGATCAATATGGCGTAGAGTCCAAACGTATCAACTGCAAAGTTGATGGTATCTAGCTGTGTAATCTTTTTACCTGTCATATTTAGATCGTAGCACATAATTTATAAACAATTTCCTTACAATTTTTGCGTATTACGAGCCGACGGTCTTGTCCTGAATGAAATCGAAGGATTCGGGGGCGCGGAAAGCGCTACCCCTCGGCGGTTTTCTTCTCCTTACTGGCTGCGGGAACTGTAACAGGTTAGAAATAACTTATTACAATTTAATAGAGTAAACTCCTGTTACGTAGTCTCTTATTAGAGCATTAAGAAGTGTTTGGTAAGGAATATTTTTTTTATTAGCTTTTGCCTTCAACCTAATTAAATCACCCTGATTTATACGAATGGTAATTTTCTGTGATTGTTGTAGTTGTGTATATCTCTTAGCCGCTTCCTGAAACATTTTTTTCATTTCTTCAGAATTCTCAACAGGTTGCCACTCTCCCCGTGCTATAGATGTTTCTATTTCCTTTTCATAATCATCAAGGATAAGATTTTCAAATGGATTTATTTGATTTTTTTGTTTTTGATAAGCCATAGTTTATTTTTTAAGATAAATTTTAGTTAATTTACGATCTGGATATACCGTTTTTAAGAATGCAACATTTTTCTTTTTGTCCCAAACAAAAGGAACTGCATAAATATAGTCATTTATATTCACTATTAGTATCTGCTGGTGTTTATATTTTTTCCTATTTTTATGCTCGATAACAGTTATATATCCACCATGCTCTAAGGTATCTTTGACATGTTCAAAACAGACACCACGAGTTTTTTTGAGCAACTCATTCTTTTCTTCACTATACTCAATATCAAAATCCATTATAGTAAATATAAACCATATGTATGGCTTTTGTCAATACTTTTTGCTGGGAGACTTGGATTCGAACCAAGATAAACGGATTCAGAGTCCGTTGTCCTACCATTAGACCTGCCCGCAATGCTACGCATAGCGTTGCAGGCGGGC
>Ga0075674_102_pt1 | contig 39942 bp, 37 predicted proteins | sample RifGroA2_FD_68243 | JGI IMG/M metagenome (GOLD analysis project Ga0075674, IMG submission 68243) | Microgenomates (Roizmanbacteria) bacterium GW2011_GWA2_37_7
AGTCAGAAGAGACATTTATATATTTAGCCATGATAGGACTCATGCTCAGAAGAACGGAGGTCTCAAATAAGGGCTAAAGAATCCAAACAGGCTCTAAGAGCTCGTCCGCAAATAACTTAATAGGAATTTACGGATACGGCCCCTTTGCGTCGCATACATACTGGTCAATTAATTATAATGGATGCGACCTTATTAATACCATGTTTCAAAAAGATCCGCTACTTGAACAAAGTACTTCGCCACACAGTCCGCAAAATATTATTCCTCAACAAATAAGGAAAAATGCTACCGTCCTTGATGTTGGCTGTAATACAGGCTTTCTAGCCCGGATTTTGAAGAAGAAAAAGACTATTACTGATGGCATTGATATTAATGACGAAGCATTACAAAAGGCAAAAAAGTATTGTCGGAAAGTATACAAACGGGATTTGTATTCGGGTAAGTTTGACATTGACAAGAAACAATATGATTATATTGTGTTTGCCGATGTGCTTGAGCATCTTCCGCGCCCTGACTGGCTATTGCTGGACGCTCACAACTATCTTGCCAAGAATGGAAAAATCATCGCATCATTACCAAACATCGCCCGTGCAGAAATACGATTAAATCTAATGCTTGGCAAATTTGACTATACCAAAGGGGGGATATTGAGTGAGGATCATCTCCGATTTTTTACACGAAAAAACGCAACCGAGATGTTTGAGCAATGCGGCTATATTGTAGAAGAAACGATCCCGACCGGACTAGGGCATCAACTAAATATATTGCCAGAACTGACAGCGTTTCAATTTATTTATATATGCAGTCAAGCCTGATATTGAAAAACCTAGATACAAATGCTAGTATGTAGCGTATCTATTTTTTCCACTTTTTGATATGCAAGACAACATAATAAAAAAACTGAAGAAATGCCGTGTATGTAAAAACACGCATCTAACAAAAGTATTTACATTAGGACCCACACCTTTGGCAAATGCATTTCTTACAGAAAAACAAATAGATGAACCTGAGTCGTTTTATCCACTCGACGTATATTTCTGTCAAAATTGTAGTTTCGTACAACTCGGTCATGTAGTATCACCCGAGATTCTGTTTAAAGATTATGTATATGTATCTTCGACTTCACCGGTGTTTGTGAATCACTTTAAAAATTTTGCAAAAGAAATAGTCACTCAATTCTCTCTGAATAATAAGGCGCTGGTGATCGATATCGGTAGCAACGACGGGATATTATTAAAACCATTTCTAGCGCTTGGGACTCGCGTCCTCGGGATTGAACCTGCTTCACACATTGCAAAAGAGGCAGAGAAGCAGGGCATCGAAACCATTGATGAATTTTTTAGTGTCGCACTGGCAAAAAATATTGTCAAAAAAAAGGGTAAAGCAAAGGTCGTAACGGCAAACAATGTGTTTGCACATATTCATGATTTAGACGAGGTTATAAAAGGTCTTGACGTACTCCTTGATGATGAAGGTGTCTTTATCACCGAATCTCCTTATCTTATTGATTTCCTGAAAAAAAGATACTTTGATCTGGTTTATCATGAACATCTCTCGTACTGGTCTCTCTCATCTCTTATGACTCTTTTCAAGCGATTTGATATGGAGGTATTTGACATTCAAAAAGTTGATGTACACGGAGGCACCATACGCACCTTTATTAAAAGAAAAAAAGCTCACTTTGCAGTCTCAAAGAATGTGGACAAATTTCTACAAAAAGAAAAAAAATCAAAACTTAAAAATATTGAAACCTATCAAAATTTTTCAAAAAAAATTCTGGAAAACAGACGTAAACTGATCGGACTTCTGACAAAACTTAAATTATATGGCAAACGAATTGTCGGATACGGAGCTCCAGCTAAAGGAAATACTTTGTTAAACTATTTCAAAATCGGCCCGGAAATACTGGATTATATTGTAGAAGACAGCCACCTCAAGGTAGGGTTGTACACCCCTGGAACACATATCCCGATTGTATCTTCGAAACAATTGCAAAAAGATAACCCTGATTATGTTTTTATTCTTGCCTGGAATTTTGCCCCATCTATACAAAAAAAGCTTGCTTGGTTTAAAAAAAGAGGTAAAAAATTTATCATCCCGGTACCTCAACCAAAAATTGTATAATAATTAACATGACCAGTAATACTATCGTTCAAGAAGATATCGACCAAATAATAGATTCTATTAAAAGTCAGTATTCTATATTGGAAGGAAAAACTGTCATTATTACCGGTGGGTCAGGATTTTTAGGCCAATACATGGTCAAGACTTTAATAAGGCTTAATCAAAAACATTTGAAATTAAAGTGCAAGATTATTTCGATTGATAATCATATTGTTCCCAATAAGAAAAGATCTTCAGAAATGATCACGGCAAAAAATGTTAGATACATTCAGCAGGATGTTACAAAACCCTTTACATTGAAGGGTCCTGTAGATTTTATAATTCATGCGGCTGGAATTGCCGCACCTGTTTTTTATCAAAAATACCCTCTTAAAACAATAGACGTAGCTGTAACCGGAACTCGAAATATGCTTGAACTGGCAAGAAAAAAAAAGGCAAAAAGTTTCCTTTTTTTTAGTTCAAGTGAAATTTATGGAAATCCTGTTGTGAGTGAAATCCCAACAAAGGAAACATATAAGGGAAATGTCTCATGCACAGGACCGAGAGCCTGTTATGACGAATCCAAAAGAATGGGAGAAACGCTTTGTTTTACCTATTTTCGAATGTTTCAGACGCCAGTTAAGGTAGTAAGACCATTTAATATTTTTGGTCCCGGGATGAATATGAAGGATTATAGAGTCATTCCGAACTTCCTAAATAGTGCCTTTACCGGAAATCCGCTCCCGGTACATGTAAGCGGAAAACAGACACGGACATTTTCTTATATATCCGATGCCGTTTCCGGTTTTTTTAAAGTTTTATTGTCTGATAAAAATGGTGAAGTCTATAACGTTGGGAACGATAAAGACGAAATCACCATGAATCAATTAGCTCGGATAATAAATGATATTTTTGATCATAAACTTGAAATTAAAAACGTTGAATACCCCAATACATATCCCGCAGACGAACCTCAGAGAAGATGTCCTGATTTAACAAAAATTAAAAAGGATTTAGGATATAAAACAAAAATTGATCTAAAAAAAGGTTTGAGAAGGACTATTATCTGGTGTCAGGAACAGGGTATGTAATCTTTCTTGTTTATGAAGACAATTATTCACATTCTTTCTCACACTTTAGAAAATGATAGTAACCTTAATTATCATATTGAAGGAAATTGGGCTTCACGGCTAGCAAAAAACACCCTGCAATATACTAATATATTTAAGCATGAGGTTTGGTATCCTGTCAGACATTTAAAAAAATCCGTAAAAATAACCAAACATAATATTAAATACAAACTCTTTCCGGCAAAAACTCTAAATGTAGGACTCGAATCATATTTTGGGCTGATCTCTTGCCCTCTTCTTTTTCTAGAACTATCTCATTACAACCCAAAATCAACTGTTATCCATATTCAAGGAGAAAGGGGTAGTATTTTACACAAATTACTTTTATATAAACCCCTCTTCCCGATAATTGTCCAATATCATGGCTATGGTCAACCACCTTGGCTTGATTGGTTCGAAAAAATCAGTGTTGCTCTTATTGAAAAAATGGCTTTTCCCCGAGTAAAACATTTTTTTGTACCGATTCGTCCACGTGTGAAGTATTTAACAGAAACCATTCACATCAGTCCAGATAAAATAAGTTTTGAAAATGTTGGGGTAGACTATAGTAAGTTTAAACCGAGGAATAAAGAATATATTCGTAAGCAACTACATCTTCCTAAAAAAGCATTTATAATGTTGTTCGTAGGCCACCTTATATATTCAAAAGGAGTTGATATTATTATCCAAGCATATGAAAAGCTGAAATCTTCATTTCCACATTTATATCTTCTATTCGTAGGGGCCCATCCTAAAGATCCGCTTTATACAACTGCCTTACAAAGGGCAGACAAAATAATAGGTGTGACCGACAATAAAGACCTTCCACTTTATTACAATGCATCTGATGTCTATTGCCTTTACGGCAATCCGAAAACTGCTCGGTATGGAGGTGTTGGTATTGCATCTTATGAAGCTCTTGCTTCAAATCTGAATGTCATATCAACAAATCTTATCCATTTCCCTGATGACATTACTTCAAAAGTCGGGTTCATTCCAAAAAATTCTATTGATTTTGAGAACAAACTGGAATATCTGATTCGTAACCCGAACTTTGCATTTAATGCCCGCTCTATCGTTGAACCATATATCTCTAACGATTTTGTTATGAAAAATATTATTGAGATATATCGCAATTTGTTTCCAATAAATCGCTGATTAGCTAAAAATCTTTTTGAAAACAAAAAGCATGTATAATGGTACAAATATGCCTACACTCAAAGGAAAAAGAGTTTTAGTCACAGGTGGTGCGGGATTTATAGGAAGCCATCTGGTAGACAGAATTATTAAAGAGCAAATCCGGTCGCTATGTGTCGTTGACAATTATTTTCTAGGCACAAATGACAATCTCAACTTTGCCTCACAAAATTTCCCATCATTAAAAATATTCAAACAGGATATAACCAACGTGGAGAAGATCCAAACCATTCTTCGTAAAGAAAATATTGACGTTGTTTTTAACCTGGCTGCCATACCGCTTCTGACATCATTGGAAAAACCGGTTTTTACTGTTAATTCGATTATTAATTCTTCAATGACATTTTGTGAACTGTTAAGAAAAAAACTTTTTGAAACACTTATTCACTTTTCTTCATCTGAAGTCTATGGAACAGCCCAATATGTACCAATGGATGAAAAACACCCTATGGAACCCTGCACCCCTTATGCAGCTGCAAAGGCAGCTGCAGATCATCTTGTTTTATCCTACGTTAAAACATTTAATATAGATGCATCAATCGTCCGGCCGTTTAATAATTATGGACCCCGACAGAATAAGGGAGATTATGCAGCAATTATCCCCATAGTTGTACAAAACATTTTGCTAAAAAAACCGATAATAATCTACGGTGACGGCAGACAAACACGAGATTTTATATTTGTGCGCGACGTTGCGGATGCAACGATTGCGATCTATAATGAACCTCGGGCAAGAAGAAAACAAATCAATATTGCCGCAGGGAAGGAAACATCGGTTCTTGATCTCGTTCATACCATCGTTGATATCATGCATGCTGATACAAAAATCGTGTATAAGCCCGCGCGACAAGGAGATGTCCGAAGACACTTTGCCGATATTTCACTTGCAAAAAAATTAATTAATTTCCAGCCGTCAACAGACATAGAGCAAGGACTTAGGGAAACGGTTGAATGGTATAAAAATTCCCTATGAAAACTCAAAAAAACCTCAGATTGGCTTTACCGTACTTTGATGCAAAAGAATTACTCGCAGTAAAAAAAGTACTTGATTCGGGATATCTAACACAAGGTCCAAAAGTAGCGGAATTTGAGCAAACATTAAAAAAATATATTGGAACCCGTCATGCTTTTGCCGTTACTTCTGCGACAACGGCACTACATTTATCGCTTGTCGCGCTTGGAATAGGCCGCGGGGATGAAGTTCTTGTCCCGGACTTTACATTTCCAGCTTCGGCAAATGTGGTAGTACAGACTGGCGCAAAACCGGTACTAGTTGATATCGATCTGAATACATATACCATGAACCTCGAAGACGCGGCGAGAAAGATTACAAAAAAAACAAAGGCTATTATGCCTGTGCACACTTTTGGACTTTCTGCAAATATGAGTCCTATTCTTAAACTAGCTCGTAATCATGGCCTCTTTGTAATTGAGGATGCTGCTTGCGCTTTAGGAGCGTCTTATTTTGGGAAAATGTGCGGATCACTCGGAGACACAGGTTGTTTTAGCTTTCATCCAAGAAAAGCGATAACTACCGGGGAGGGAGGGATGATTACAACCAATGACAAAAAACTGGCTGAAAAAATCATTCTTCTGAGGAGCCATGGGGGAATAAGAAAAAAGGGTAGATTTACTTTTTATGAAGCTGGGTTTAACTATCGAATGACGGATATACAAGCAGCTATTGGAATAGTCCAAATGGCTAAATTCGATCGAATTCTTAAAAAGCGTTTAAAACTGGCTAAAATAATGACTGCCGCTCTGAAAAATATTGATGGTGTAACTGTTCCTTTTATCCCGAATTGGGGTGAACATACATTTCAATCCTATATATTATTACTTGATAATAAAATAAATCGCGATCTTGTCATCCAGAAAATGAAAGCAAAAAACATTGAAACAACACTGGGCACATATGCTCTACATGACCAACCGTATTTTCAAAATGCCTACGGATATACAAAAGGTCAATTGCGCAATTCGCATATTGCATACAAACAAACACTGGCGCTTCCCTTGCATATGAAAATGGATGAAGGAACCGTTCGTTTAATAATTTCAGCATTAAAAAAATTTTTGTAGAAATATGACAAAAAAACAACATTGGGCCAGTCATGGGAATGGTAAAGTATCTTCAAAAGACTTTGGCGCATATGGAAAAGGGATTGTAATAGAAGATGACGTGCTTATTTTTCATCCAGAGTCTATCTTTTTAGGCGATAATATTTATATAGGTCATGGAACTATACTCCATGGATATCACAAAAATAAAATGAATATAGAAAGCGGTACATGGATTGGACCTTTTTGCTACTTGCATAGTGCGGGAGGAATTTATATAGGAAAAGACGTCGGAATTGGTCCGGGAGTAAAAATGATTACCTCGCAGCATTTAATCGATCGGGGGAACAAAGCGATAATAAAAAATGATGTATCTAAAAAAGAAATAATAATTCAAAACGGCTCAGATATCGGAGTTGGAGCAATTGTTTTACCAGGGGTTACTATAAATGAAGGTGCTCAAATTGGAGCAGGGGCTGTCGTTGCTGAAGATATCCCCCAGTTTGGCATTGCTGTTGGGGTACCCGCCGTAACGATTCGTCATAGGAAAGGACATTTGGTATGATACCTATTTCTAAACCAACCATCACTAATAAAGAAATAAAATCACTTGTGGATGTTTGTAAATCAGGTTTGCTTGTACAAGGAGCCAAAGTTGAAGAATTTGAAAATGCTGTTGCAAAACTGTGTGGAGTAAAATATGCAATAGCCCTTAGTAATGGTACGGCTGCACTTCATACCGCACTTTATGCCGCAGGAATCGGACATGGCGATGAAATAATTACTACTCCTTTCACATTTGTTGCAACTGCAAATGCGATTCTGATGCAAGGAGCTATTCCTGTATTCGTCGACATTGCACCAGAAACATACAATATGGATCCGTCAAAAATTGAGGAAAAAATTACTAAAAAAACAAAGGCAATATTGCCGGTCGATCTATATGGACAAATCTACGATGTGGAAGCTCTCCAAAAAATTGCGAACACGCACAAACTGAAGATTATCGAAGATGCGTGTCAATCCATTAATGCTTCATATAAGAAGCAAATGGCTGGATCATGTGGTGACGCAGGTTGTTTTTCTTTTTACGCCACAAAAAATATGATGACAGGGGAGGGAGGAATGATTGTGACCAATGACAAAAAATTGACAACAATTGCGAAACAATTTAGAAGTCATGGACAACCAGAACATATTCGATACGAATACTTTCACCTCGGATACAACTATCGAATGATGGATTTGGTTGCAGCAATAGGACTCGTACAGCTTGATAGACTTGAAACATTTACAAAAAATCGCATAAAAAACGCAGCTTTGCTCACAAAAGGTCTCGCAGACATTCCTGGGATTATAGTCCCCACTGTAATGAAAGAACATCGGCACGTATTTCATCAGTATACAATTCGTGTTACAAATCCTTTCCCCTTAGATAGAGATCAAGTCGCACAATACCTTAACAAGCGGGGAATTGGAACCGGTATATACTATCCTAAACCCCTTCATTTGTATTCACATCTTGCAAAATACCTATTTAAAAGGGATGTTTTCCCCATTTCAGAACAGTTTTCCCATCAGGTTCTATCTCTACCTGTGCATCCGCTTGTTTCAAGGAAAGATATCCATCATATTATTAAAACGATCCGGAATATATATGAAAAAAATTAATGTCGCAGTCATCGGTACCGGAAATATGGGACAGCATCACGTCCGGGTATATTCGCGCATGAATAATACCAATTTAGTTGCTGTATGTGATCAAGATATCAAACGGGCACAAAAAATAGCACAGGAATATGGATGTACAAGCTATCAACACTATCACGATATGATAGCTAGTGAAAAAATCGATGCTGTTTCTATTGCAGTACCTACCTTCTTACATCATAAAATATCACTAGACATGCTTGAGAACGGAAAACATCTATTAATCGAGAAACCAATCTCAACAACACTAAAAGAGGCTCAAGATATTATTGATTCTTCAAAAAAGAATAAAAGAATTGTGATGGTTGGACATATTGAAAGGTTTAATCCAGCGATAATAGAATTAAAAAAACTTATCAGTAAAGATATTTTTGGAAAAATTATAACTCTTAATACAAAACGGGTCGGAGGAGTACCTTCACAAATAAAAAATGCAAATGTTATGCTAGATTTGGCAATTCATGATATTGATATTTCAAATTATCTTTTAGATGATCTTCCAAATAAAGTAATGGGATTTAAATCAAAAAATGTCATTAAGGAACAAGAAGATTCAGCAATCATTTTGTTAAAGTATCGCGACTCAATATCGGTTATTGAAAATAACTGGATTACTCCGGTTAAAGTCCGCACTCTTGATATTACAGGCACAAAAGCATTCGCCAGATTGGATTATATAAAACAATCATTGTTCCTTTATGCCGATAACTTTAATATACAAAAGAAGCCTTATTATAACTACAAAGAATTTATTAACGGAACTGCTACAAAAATTAAACAAAAAATACATGTTAAAAAGGCTGAGCCGTTGAAACTTGAATTAGAACATTTCATTGATTATGTCATTCATAATAAACAACCGGAAATGGATGCCAAAACCGCTTATAATGTTTTAAATATTGCTCTTAAATTATGACATATTTTAAACACCCAACTTCCGAAATATCCGAAAGTGCAATAATAGGGAATAAAACAAAAATCTGGCATTATGTCCAAATTAGAGATAAGGTTTCAATTGGTTCCGAATGTATTATTGGAAAAAACGTGTATATTGATTTTGAAGTTCATATAGGTAATCGCTGCAAGATTCAAAATAATGTTTCAATATTCCATGGTGTGACAATTGAAGACGGAGTATTTATTGGTCCTCATGTCTGCTTTAGCAACGATAAATTTCCAAGAGCAATAAATGAAGATGGCGCATTAAAAACAGAAAATGACTGGGCATTATCCAAAACATTGATTAAAAAAGGAGCATCTATTGGAGCAAATTCTACAATTCTGCCAGGAATCACAATAGGCGAATACGCAATGATAGGAGCCGGAACTGTAGTGACTAAAGATGTTCCTTCGTTTATACTCGTTTATGGTAACCCTGCCAAACCTTACGGTAGGGTAAATAGGGCAGGAAAAAAAATATAGCGATGATAAGATTCCAATTTAAAAAAAATAGGATTACTAAAAAAAATCAGTTGATTTCTAATTACTATTTTCAACATTTTACATTCTTATGCATAGCTGTTGTCGTAATTGCTATTGTCTCGTTTATTCCAATTATTAAAACGCACAATTGGTTAGTGATTGGAAACGATTCATTTGTACCCTTGGTACCCGAGAATTCTTTGGATTTGGTTTATCAATGGATAGATATTGACAATGGATCTTACATTGGCAACAATCATTTAACCTGGATATCAATATTTCTGATTCTAGTAAAAATTGGCGGCAATATTTATCAAGTTGCTTTTTTATTTCAATTTCTGATTTTTTTTCTTTCAGGTATAGGTATTTATACAATTTATAATGTATTTAACAAAAAAAATCCATTATACGGACTTCTTCCCGCGGTTTTTTTTATTCTCTCGCCTCACCTGCTTGATCACATGCCCTATTATCAGGGAACTGTGGGAATTATCTGGAGTACGCTTGTTTTAATCAAATTCTTAAAGTATAAAAATTTCTCCCCGATAGATGTTTTGCTGTTGAGCATTTCTCTTAGTATCATAACTGATCTGCCAAATCCAAAATATCATTTCTTACTCTTTGTATTATTTATTGTTGCGATACTGGTTGCACTCGTAATCAAACTATTACATATTCGGCATATTGTACGAAATCTGAAATACTTCATACTCATTCTTCTGTGCACAGCATATATTTCAGTACCGCTCATACATTTTGGATATTCGTTTCTTCATACATCTGAGGTTACCATTAATACCAGAGCCGGCTATGAAGAATATGGTCAAACATTGGATTATGGAGCGGCCAATATTTATAAAATGGTTACTCTTTCCCATATTACTGATTTCCTTGGTCCTGAATATAAAAATGTTCCTAAATCATTAATCCTGTTTGTATATTATTCAATCCCTTTTATTGTCTACGGCCTTTCTGTGCTAATAATTCCGAAGCTTGATCTTGAAAAAAGGAAGATTACCGTTCTGTATTTGATACTTGGGATGTTTTTCATATTCTTCTCAAAAAGCTCAAATCCACCTTTTGGCTTTATATATGAATGGGTATTGTCTTCTTCCCAGTTTTTTGCATTTATGCGTACCTCTGCAGGAATTGTTATCTACGCGGCTGTTTTTTACAGTCTCCTCTTGGGTATAGTAATTCAATATTGTGCAGAAAAACAAAGACAAAAAAACCATATAATTTTACTTATTAGTTTAATTATTATTCTGACTGCAGGTTTTCCTGTATGGACAGGAAAATACTTCGAAAGAGGATTATCCCATGGTAAAGTTAGGTATGGAATAAAAATTCCTGGAGATTATTTTACAGCCTCGAAATTTATAAAAAATTTTAAACTTGACACCAAGCTTGATATATATCCTTATGCTCAAGGTTATCAAATAAATTCTTGGGATTATTATGGATATATCATCTATCCCTGGATATTTGATAAACCGATCATTGCATTTAATAAAACTATCCCCCTTGGTGCAATTAATTCGTTTACCAATACGCGATATTTGGTCCATGACAAAAGTATCGGACAGGACAATGATCGCAATTTTAGATTTAATAGGATGGGCACACGGGTATTTGCTTCAAAAACACTTGATATATACCGGAAAACAGATGCGCTGACTATTCCTCATTTTTATACTCCCACAACCATACGTGTCGCAGATGATGTCGAAACGTCCATCAAAAAGAGAGGACTGTCTCCTGACGTTGCATTCTATAAGACTTCCGATGTTATGAACTCTGAAAAATTCACTAGCTTATCTCTTAATCAACCGTTTATAGAATACAAAAAAATAAATCCAACCAAATTTCGGGTGCGTATCCATAAAGCACAGGATACATTTCAGCTACTATTTTCCGAAAACTTCCATCCGGACTGGCAACTATATATGGGTAATACGTATGCATATAACCGATCCGATATTATAAAACACTGGGAAAATAATAATAAAAAGTATACGGTAAAGCCGCTCAATGAAGCTGACCAGGCGTCAAAAGAAGACGTTGAGAAAATGATTCGGCAGGGGATAATAAGTTCAATCGGAGAAGTCGATTCCGCCCCAGAGTTTATTTCAAAACAGTTTCTATATACGGTTCAGAACGACAACCTACAATCCGACCGTTTTTATGAAACCTTTACAAAGGATGAGCTGACCAGCGGTATCCGACACGCAAAGGTAAACTCTTTTGCAAATAGTTGGATTGTAGACACGTCAACACTGTGCAGGAATGCCGGTATGAACTGCATTGAAAATGCTGATGGATCTTATGATTTTGAGCTGATACTTGAATTCTGGCCACAAAAGCTCAAAAATATGACCTATGTTATATCAATTGGTACCGGAGGAATGCTTATTCTCATATTGTTATCTTCTACGTTGATACGAGGGTATAAACGACTTCGCAGGAAACCGTAATCAAATATAAAGATTTGTCTCAGGAGAAAGTAGAGTGACCCCTTCAACACTTTTTAGCTTATTCATTTGCGAAATTATAGTGTCTATCTCGACATTCCTTCTTGAATAAATAGAATATGTATACTCTGAACCGTCTTTATTTACAAAAGAAGATTTTAATTTCCAGCTTAAGTTTTTTTCATCCATCAGTCTCGTAACTTCGTCCTGACTGCCTTTTGATCCTGCCTGAACAACAAGGATATAATCAGTGTTGACATTGAAAAACCCGCCCCATTTCCCCAGAAAATATACTATACCTCCCATAAAAATTGTGGTAATAAATGCAACCGGATAGTTTTGAGCGCCTGCCGCAAGTCCTATTGCAATAGCCCAGAAAAGAAACGCCATATCAATGCTGTTTTTGATTGCGGTTCGAAATCGGATAATTGACAGTGAACCGATAAGACCAAGAGAAAGGGCAATATTGGAGCCGATCGTGATCATGATTGCTGTGACAATGACCGCGATCATAACAAGTGTAAAGGCAAAAGAACTTTCATACGAAAATCCGCGATTTGTATGTCGATAGACTATTGCTACAACCATACCAAGAATAAACGAAAGCAAGAATGCGGAAACCACAGTTTGCAGAGGAATATCTGTTGTTAACGAAAGATCAAATAACGTATTCATAAGTTCTTATCATAACAAATAATTTGAGTTTAGGTCGCATCATTTTTAATAAGTTGATTAACGCACGCAAAGCGAACTGTTTATCGCCAAACGCTGTACACTGTAGGCATATTTACTGACAGCCGTCCGTTTCAGGCCATATTTTTTTATACAGTAAGTCAGCCAGAACGGAAAATATCCTGAAGTTTTTATTTCCATAATGTTACTGTTTGGCAGAACCGGAATATACGGAGAAAGGGGGATATTCTTCTGATAACGCATACATTTTATATCAGAATCAAAGGTAATTCTCACTTTTTTATCACGTCTGCCATAGAATGCGGCACGATTATAATCTATTTGAATAAATGGAATAAAATTATGAAGACGGATATAACGCATACTTTGTTCAAAGACTGGATCTGTAATCCGTCCAGTTAATTTATTCTGCAGAGAGGATAAAAGCCTGTCCCGCGTCTGTTTATCTATTGTTGTTTTATGTTTTGAACCTTTATCATAGAGCTTGTATTTGATCTCGAGTGAAACTGTATCGGTTGTCCCTGACGGATAGGTGCGTATGCGCAATTTATACCTTTTGGCAAGTCCGTTGATTTTTGTAAGATATGATTGCAGCTCACTATTTTCAAAGTAGATTGAAGAAACAATATAGTGGTTTTTATCTTGCAATATATGAGGATCAGGAGCTATAAAGCTTCCGATATCCTGCCTGAGATGACGGTACAAGTCATGAGAAACGATATATTTATATTCTTCACGTACCGGAATATTTTGTGTTTTTCCCTCCATTTTATTAATAAAATATTATTTTGGAACAACTCCCACAGGTTTACTGATATCCGTCGAATCATACTCTTTCATACGGGACGCGGTATCTTTTAGCGTCGCATAAGTCCCTTTTGCGGTTGTAAGTTGGCCCTTCAACAAGGATTCCAGCGCATCTCGTTTGCTGACACTTTTTTTTGACTCTTTGATAAGTTCTTTCGTCTCTTTTCCAGTCAGCCGGTACTGGGAATTTATGACTTCAATTGATGATAAATAATCCGAATCAAGAAACCGCCAGTCGCGCTTGCTGATAGTTTCGAGACCAAAGTCCTGTTTGTTATCTTCAAATAACGTATTATAAACCTTTATATGACCTCCACCAAAAAGCTCTTTCTTATTATATGCCGCGACTCCTACTGTATTATTTGTCATATTATTGTGATTGAGAATAACCGTAGAATTGTCTTTCACGGCAACACCCATCTGTGTATATTCAATAAAATTATTGATAATGGATATATGGGAATCTTCGCCCACACTTATGCCTTTGTCGCCCGACCTCTTGATAAGATTGTCTTTGATTACTAAATCAACCGTACCCGAAATATCTATACCGTCATTGCCGTTGTCTTCAAACAGGTTACCGGAAACGATTGATCCCTGTTTGACAAAATCAAGATCCATGGCATCATATGAGTTTTCATAAAACCTGCTGTTTTGTATCACCGCTTTCCCGTATTTTATATTTACCGCATCATCGCCGGCTCGCAGGTTGGCGTAGCGGAAAATGCTGTTTGTGATAGTAACATCACTATAATACCCGGACAGCATGCCCGACGCGTACACTCTGTTTTTGGTTGTTGCATCGTTACCATACTCAAAAATGGTATGATCAAAAATGCCGCTTGCATCCTCCTGCACAAGCGCGACCACCCCCCATGGTTTATCAGGATCAATAGGGGTAAATATAATCGGGTCTCCATTTTTTCCCTTTGCGATAACCTTTCCGTATGAAATAAGCGATGTATTTTTGTCAAATTTGATCTTTGATCCGGGCTGAATCTCAAGAATGATTCCTTTTGGAATAATCAAATCGGTTGATATGTGTACATCGGAATCTATGAAGGTAAACTTTCCTGTTTCAACTTCTTTGAGTAAAGGATGAGTAAAAGGCGCTTGAGTTGTAACAACAGCTGCTTTGGGAGAGGTGAATTGGGTATTTCCCATATTGCGGGTTAATGGTACTATTTGCGTTTCTTGTGTTGCAGGATTTTCTACCTCAACTGAAATCGCGGAAAATGGCTCCCCGTCTATAGTTTGCAAATCAATTTCCATAAGTCCCTGCCCCAGATAGATTGGTGTTGCAAATTCATCTTTATAAGTCAGCTTGGGACTTATGATAACGTCGGTATTAAAAATAATCTCCTGACTGCCGTCAGTTTTTTTCTGAACCGTAAAATCAGCAGACACAAGAGGAATCGTATTCACTTTTACACTTTGAAATACTTCACCGATCAGACCCGATACAATCAGTCGTTTAATACGTATGCCATGAAAAGAATCAGTTTGTAATAAAATAGTACCTGTACTGTCGACAAAACCTTTTACTTTCGTCATCTCTATTTTATTATTAAGATATTGTATGTTGCTTTTGAGGATCGAGGGAATCTGGAGATAGGTAACAAAACTAGGTTTATTACCGTCTCCGACATAATACGTTGTCGTTGGGTCAGCCATAAATTCAGAAATCAATCCTATCAGTTCGGTTTCTTCAAACTTATTAAGCCTCTGTATTAAAGCGTCGCTGTATTTATAGATAGCGTTGTTTCTCTTATTTCTTACTTCAGGAACTTCGAGAAGCTTAGAAAATAGTTGATTTACATTGAGATAATCGTTTGGAAACTCTTTCAAACCCGGTCTTTGCAGATCTCCTACATGCGTATAATTCATGAAGTCCCAGGGGAAAAAATATATACGTCCATCTGCAGGATTAATATAAAATACAATATTGTGAAAATCATAATGTGCGGTCCCACTTAAGGAGTAGAGTGCTAATATTTTCGACAAATTGTCAGGATCAAAGTAATATTTCCAGCTTTTCTCCAGCTCCGGGACATCTTTTTTGATAACAGCCAAAAAATAATCCGCATCGCGGTCGTAGAAACCTTCAAAATCTTTGAGAGTTGAAAGTATCATCTCTTTCGAGATGGCCTCTGTTGTAAATTCTTTTGGATTTTGATACGGGTCGGTATTGTAGATGTTTGCTTCAGTGAAATTTCTTTTGGCAAGAAAATACCGGTCAAAATCCTCACTGACATAATAGACACCATGAGATATCCCGTTTATATTGAGTCCGGCAATTTTTCCATCAAGCGCTGGTAAATCAATTGAGCGCGCCAGCTTATTGACCAAATACTCACCGATATATGCCCGCTTGTCGGGAATATAAAAGAGCAGTTTGTCATTATGCTTAAAATCATCAGTAAAATTGACAGTATAGGATTTTTTGTCATTTGCCCAGTGATGCGACGTACCGCCGCGATTTTTAATCTTTATGTCATAAGAATTATTCTTATGTGTGAGTCTTGCTTTGACGGAGGGGAATTGGAAATTGCTGTTATAACGATCTTTACTATCTTCGGGGATAGCGGCAAGAAGTTTGTCATATTCCTTTTGATCAATATTTATGTCATACCTATCCACCGGCTTTCGCAAGGGTTTCAGACTTTTATTAAAATCTGCGGTAAAAAAATCAACTTTATATGAACTGCATAAATTCCCCGGATTTTGAAAAAGATAATATTTCAGATTTTTAATAGTATCTGCAGATGTCGGTTGTGAATTGATAAAATAAAATCGTTTTGACGGAGAAATGTCAATTCCCTCAAAACCCTTGCTTTGCTCATATATACCTTCTCCTGTGACAAGCAAACCAAATCCCGGAAATTCACATGCGTTTTCATTCTTTTCTACCGTAAAATATGTCACGCCGGATAACCCATTTGGGACATCCATGCCGGCAAGATCCATTGTCATTCCGATGGAAGGCTCCGTTATCAATTTGGACAACACGACGGTAAACTCGCTATAGTTTCCTTTTGCAGTTGATTGCGGTGTATTCTTATCAAAAAAGATAATATTGCAGTAAATACTTCCCTGTGTTTGATTACATTGAAGATAACTTTGTAGTTTATCTTTGACCCATACTTCTTTTGTGGGTTGCCTTAATCCGGAAGTGTAATAATTTACTCCATCTTTTTCTAGAATGGTAGTCAGCGAGGCATCGCCGGCAAACACATGTACATTGCCGTGTCTGACAAGCAGAGGATGTACGTCCTTCATCCAGCTGTTTGTGCCGGTATCATTGGCAGGAAACTGAATTTCCCTGATATTGATACCTTCGGATAATTTGGCTTTCGGAACCATCTTTTGCAGATCTTTTTCTGTCAAATCAGGTGCCCAGAACGCATGATGCATTACTAAAATAACCGGTTTATCTTTCAGTTCCTCCAACTGTTCTTTCAGAAATGCCAGCTGTTTACCCGCTATCCCGACTCCGCCATGCGGATAAGGGGGCGCATCTGTATTCATACTATTGAGGACAATAATATTCAGCCCGTCTTTGTCAATATATCTGTAATTTCCGAATTTCTCATAAAAAGACTTTGCTCCTGCATCGTCTTGAATCTCATGATTGCCGGGAGAGACAAAAATATTGATGCCATACTTTTTTTCATATTCCTGAACCTTGTCCAATACATTATTTTCAGCGTCACCTCCAAGAAGAAGTGTGGAAATATTTTTATCATGTATATCTTCTAATATGTAAGTAAACTCGTCCGGATTTGCATAGACATGCCCGGTAAAGGCAAATGATGAGTTTTTCGAAGAGTATGTATCTTCTCCATTTTTCTGATTACGAACCCCAAGATAAAGAATTGAGAAAATTGCAACTATTAAAATAAAATACTTAAATAAACTGCCTTTAATATATCTGTGAATAATATATTGAACCTTTTTTTCAAATGTTTTATATATAGGATAATATCTCATTAAACTCATTAAATAACCAATAATGTTATAATCTAAAAGTGATTACATTATACTGTAAAAGCATCATGGGTATCTTTTCTTACTTAAAAAAAATATTGGCACGATATAACCGAGCAAAAGTATTCCTTGTTTTGTTTACTATTTTTTTAATCCTAGTCATTAAACAGTTATTTGAGATAAACTTTCTTCTTTGGGTAATTTTGTCTGCCCTCACTACCTATTTTGTTGATACGGAATATAAAAAAAAGAACTATTTACAGTATGGCATCATGCAGCGTAAAGCATTTATATTGCTTATACTGATTGTAAGTATACTTTCTTTAAGGGATGTCAATTGGAATAGATTCGAATGGTTAAAAACATATCTTGATTCTGGGACGGTGTTATTTCTTTTATTTATAGTTTTCTCTTATTTATTTTCTATAAAAAGATATATTTTGGTTTCAATTTCACTTTTTGGACTGATGCTTATACCAATCTTTATTCTGATGGAATTTCCCATACTGGCCGATGCCTATGCAGTATTTTCATTTTTACTGATTTCCTACCTTATCATTAAAGAAGTATCAACAATTCGAAACATAATTTAATTTATGCAAACCAAACACCATATAACAGTGGTCTTTCTTGATCTTCTATGGAGAAGCCTCTATATTATTTCTTCAATCATTTTTCTGTATTTTTTTATATCTTATCTTCTCATTACAGTAAACCCAACAACTCTTTTTATTGACGTGCAAATATTTACTCCTAAATATCTTCGATATATTCTGGGGGTCGCTTTTCTTTTGGCTGCGTTGGGTTGGTGGATTCTAAAATTGCTACACAAAATCAAATTTCAATCTCCTTGGCATCTAAATCGCATGGAAAAAATTTTGACAATAAGTTCTGCGGTAATTTTGGGATATATATACGGCGGGTCTCTTGAGACTCACTCCGTACTTGCTTTTGTAATGTTTATTGCCTTTTCGATAATATTTACATATTTGATTCCGCAGCTTATCAATTTTTACTCATATCTTAAGATCAGTGACCTAAAATATTTTCTTATAGTTCTTCCTCTGACAAATAAATTTATTGGCCTTTTGCAAAGATATATTTCTGTTTCAAAAGAAAATATTAATGAACATCAATACACTTTTGTCATTACAAAAAAACAAATAAGAATTCTGGCTCTGATGGGTATATCCATAATCTTTATTGTTTTTTTGACTTTAATGATTATTACAGTTGTCTACAAATATACGTCAGGTCAAATTATCCGGGAAAATAAACTTAGAAAAACTTTTTATATCTCTTCTGTTGAACCAGAGAATACTACCCCAGGCAGAACTGCAAAACTAATTGGATATAATTTCGGATTCAAGACTGATAAGAATTATCGAGTTTTGACCGATGACGGTATTATTCTTGAAATTGTAACTTGGGATAAAGATTTTATTGAATTTATTATTCCTCTCTCGCTCCAAACAGGCGAACATAAAATCTGGATTGTCCGGCCAACAGACGAACTGCACAGGGAACAAGGGTTTAAAAAAAGTAATCAAATTTCTTTGAAAATCCATTCCAGATTTGCGCTGCTGCCGGATGTGGGAGATAGTGACATCGAAAGAGGAGTAAAGAAGATCAAAAGATATCTTATTGAAAAATATCCCAACTATAGTTGGCTTATATTTTTTATCTTGCAATATGAATAAAGCTCTTCAATATATTCTTTTATTCTCTATTATTTTGACCGGCTTTTGGTTTCGATTCCAGGGAATTCGAGACAATCATTCATTTTGGTCAGATGAAGCATTTGTTGCCACACTGTCACGGGATATTTTGACAGAAAAACGTAGTTGGGGGGATGCTTTCTACCAATATGGCTACCAGCGTTTACATCTTATCACAACCACAACGTCGATGAAGCTTTTTGGATTCAATGAATTCGCCGCCCGACTTCCTCCAGTACTATTTGGCGCGCTCAGTATTATCGCAACATATCTTTTGGCATCGCAGCTCTCAAACCGTGCTGGCGGTATTCTTGCCGCATTTGTTTTTGCCTTTTCCCAGCTCATGCTTGCCAATGATACGCAGGCCAAGACCTACAGCGCCCTGACGTTCCTGTTCGTTGCGGTGTTGTATTGTTTGCGGCTTCTTGAGCAAAAGAAAAAACATACGATGATGTTGCATCTGATAATCATTGTTTTGGCCTCGCTGGCGACTCTATTTCATTATTTAGGAATTCTCATCTGGATTCCATTTTTGATTTATGTCTTATTAACTTACCGTGATACAATTTTCAAACTTGTGAGAAATCCATTGTATGTCCTGATCGGGATAGCGGCTGTAGGACTTTTGGGGTATATTTTTCACGCCGGTCAAATTATTGCCGATTTTTTTCAGGGAGAAACGCTGAGTTTATTTCTTTTTCCGGTCAATAACATCACCTATTTTCGCGAGTTGGTCTGGCGCAATTATGCGTTTCTCTCGCTACCTGCGTTTGTGGGAATGTTTATCGGAATATACGAGAAAAAATATGCATGGTCCGTTTCGCTTATGCTTTTCCTATTGTTTTATAGCTATCTCTGGATTTTCAGGTCTACCCATAATATTAGATATATCGTCCCTTTTATCGGAATCATTTTTGTCTATTTCGGCGTATTCTGGGGAAAGGTCGCTGAAAAACTGTTTCCTAAATATCAATTACTTTTTATTACGATGCTGATCGTCATACTGTATATGGGTGGATATAAAATAGTTCGCAAGCCCAATGCATATTACTCTCCAAACGCTGATCTTTATGGCGATGTACAGAATGCGGATTATAAAACTTTTTTTTCGATTCTTAAAAAAAGATATCCTGATTTGTCAAACACAGCTGTATTTACTGATTGGGGAGATACACAACGATGGTATTTGGAGGAAAAACCAATAAATGCGTATTTTATGAAGCGTTTTATCAATGAAAAGCCCGAACCAAATATTATTGATGGCGTGATGATGTATGGCACTCTTGATCAGTTTCTTGCTGAACAAAAAAAATACCCGAAAGGACTGCTTGTTGTGGAGGATTGGATAAGTTTTCTTCCTGATGAGATAAAGGAATATGTAAAGGAAAATCTCACCCTCGAGTATCGAGTAGAATCGCTGCCACAAGCAGCAGGCGATCACTGGCCACTTGCACTCTACAGCTGGGGTATGGAGGAGGAACAAAACCAATGAAAGCATCAGTCGTCATTGTGACATTCAAGCGTCCCGGCAAGGCAGTTGAGCTTACGAAAGCTATCCGTAAAGTGCACAAGGATATCGAAATCATTATCGTCGATCAGGAAAACTCATCCGGTATCTCAAAATCGGAGCAGGAAAAGGCGCAAATACAATACTTCAATCTTCCCCTGGCAAATATTTCTACTGCCAGAAACAAAGGATGGCAAAATGCTTCAAATGATATAGTGATTTTTCTTGATGATGATGTTGAGATTACTCCAAAAACAATTGCCGCTCATATTGCTGTATACGATCAGGCGGATATTGTTGGTGTCGCCGGTAGGGTCATAAACGACGAAGATAATTTGTCGGAAAATACGGGTGTTTTGACAGGCAAAACAAATATTCTTGCCAGCAGTTTTCTTCAGCAGTTTTGGAGTACAAAAAAACAATACGTTGATTATGTATATGGATGCAATATGTCTTTCAGGAAATCTGCTTTACAAAAAGTCAAAGGGTTCGATCCCTTTTTCAACCGTATTTTTGACGATGTAGATATCGGAAGACGAATTAAAAAATTCGGCAAAATACTTTTTGAACCTAAAGCCCTTCTTTATCATCATAAAGCAAAATCCGGGGGAACACGAACATCAATGAAGGACAAGATGTCTATGATCTACAAAAACTATGGTTATTTTATTGCCAAACACGTATTGTTTCCTTTTTCACTTATAACATTACTTTTGCGTACTCGGACAGCATTGTACGAAGCGCCTTTTGCCGTAAAAGACCTGGTGAAAGGATATGTATCTTATATTTATCTCCATACATCCGTACAAGTAACTTTCCTGTCGTTTGCGATCATCGTAATATTGAGATTGTGGAAAGTCGCTGAATTTTTTAGCTTCAACTTTGACGAAGAGTATCAGGCAAGCCTTGCCTGGGAGCAGGTAAAAAACTTCCATCCTATCTGGATAGGTGTCAGCGCATCAAATATCGGGTATTATCTGGGGCCGGGATTTACATATCTCAATGCTTTTCTTTTCAAGCTGTCAAACGGGGATCCGGTATCCCTTGCATGGTTTTCAGCACTTTTTGGACTTATCACAACCATAAGCGTATATTACATCACCCGAGAATTATTTAATAGTAAAGCTGCACTTATTGCAATGACGATCTATGGTGGATCTGCTTTTTTGAATTTTTTTGACCGTAGGTTTTGGAATCCTACTCCGATTCCTTTTATAACTCTGTGGCTAGTGTATAGCCTCATTAAGGGTCAATCCAATCATCGCTGGTATATCCTCACCGCATTACTTGTTGGCGCGTCTCTCAATGCTCATCTTGCGCTCATTTTACTTTTCCCTCTTGTATGTATTTCTATACTTTTCAATGCCAAAAAGATTCAGTTTCCTGTCTGGATAGGGATGGGTATAAGCTATTTTTTTCTTACACTTCCTTTGTTAATTTTTGATTTTGTTCATAATTTTGACAATTTGCGTGCGCCGCTTCTATTTATTATCAATCGAGGAAGTGGTGAAGGAACCCTTTCTTTATCATCAATTACGTCTCATGCCGCTGTTTTTTTTCAAACTTTAGGAAGAATCTGGTTTATGGGTTTTCATACCAATATCCAGGATGAGCAATGTCTCGGAGCTCATTGTCTGATCACGCCTGCAAAACCGCTTCTTATTTTAGTTTCCGTGCTGTTACTTGGGTATTATTTTTGGCGAAATCTACGAAATAGTAACTCAGCACATATCTATATTCTTTCAGGAATGCTTTTGTATGCTTTGGGTTTTATGTTCTATTCTGGGTATTCAGCTGAATATTATCTTCTTGGATTTTTTATATTGTTTGCTGTTTCTGCGGGCTGGATTTTATCAAAAATAAAACCCTTTGTTGTGCTTCTATTATTATCGTTGTTTCTAATTTTCAACAGTTATACAGTATTTGCATCAAATCAGGAACAGTACGGACTTGTCACAAGAAAACACCTCATACAAAAAATAATGACCGAAGTTGGAGATAGTCCGTATTCTCTGGAAACCTATGGAAATGATCCACGTAAATATCATCCCTATGGAGGGTGGAGATTTTTATTTAAAATCTATGGGAAAACACCGACTCAAAGTTTTGCTGATGAGTTCTTTGGATGGATATATCAAGATGAGATCACAAACAAACCACCAATTCTCCGTGTTGTCATATCTGATACCATTCCGTATAAGTCGAATTTTTCACCATTAAAGACATTTCATGAAGGGACCTATTATGGCTATATATTTAAAATATAAAGGAAGTTTAATTGCGGTATTGATTTTAATTCTGCTGGGGATCCTCCAAATTCACAATGCATTTTTTCATCCCATAACTCGGGGTTTTGATGCTGATGCACATATCGAATACATCAAATACATTCAAAACACAAAATCACTTCCAATTATTTTTGAAGGATGGCAGTATTATCAGGCACCATTGTATTATCTCTTGGGGGTATTCATGGCGCAATTTATTTATCTGAAATTTTTCGGTGTATGTTTGTACTTCTTATTATTAATACTCGCTTATAAACTATATAAAAATCAATTTCGTAAGGCAAACCAAAATTTTTTGATTCTCGGGGTTTTGTTTATTGCCACACTTCCCGTTTTGCTCTACCAGTCAATTTCAATAGGAAATGAATTTTTATCTATGGTTTTGATTTCTTTAGCTCTTATTTTTTATCATATGAAAAAAATAAATACCGTCAAAACTGCACTCGCCCTTGGAGTTTTATTGGGACTTGCGATAGCAGTAAAAGCTACCGCATTTGTATTGGTTGCAGGCATTTTTCTGGATTTTATTATTTCTCATAAAGATTTTATAGCAAAAATTAAATCATTTGGACTGGTACTCTACGCAATGATAGGGATCGGTGGGATGCATTATATTACAAATTTTATCTATTATGGAAAACTGCTTGCCGCCCCCGATAACTTTCCCCAATATTTTTCATTTCTTCAGCCAGTCAGTCCGAGAAATTTTGAGTTTTTTACTACTATGAAAGGATTTTTTACTATGGATTTATTCCAGTCACATCACTACTCATTTTTATCGGGTACGTATTTTTCATGGTTCTATGATGGTCATAATATTGTGGTTCCGGTGCAAGAATTTTCAAAAGCTGGAACGATGCTTATCTTTATGTCGTTTCCAATATTTTTTCTCATGGTGTTTGGCTTTATCCAAACCGTCAAGCATCTCAATATTCATAACAGAATCTTCATCCTCTACACAGTATTACTTTTTGGAAGCTATATACTTTATAATTTCCACCTCCCATATTTTTCCACAGTCAAAGGATCATTTATCGCAAGTCTCGCTTTACCTGCTGGTTATTTTTTTCTGAAAGGATTTGATCGGTTTCAAAAATATTCTGGAGTGGTATCTCTATACTTTCTAATCTATAGCCTGATACTTGTGAAGCATTTTTGGATCTTGGATTGGTGGTATTAGAGGGCAATTGGTTATTAAAAACGTAAGAAGTATAAACTCCGCTTTGAAATGTAGCAATAGGTTCGATTTCAAATTTTGGTATAACCGTATCAGCAACAACGACTCTAAGCTCAGGTGTATCTTTTGAAATTTCATCCTGATATATCCACCCAAGAACAGGGTCTACATTGCTTTTACTTGGGGTTTTACCATAGTGCTTAAATAAATATCTCCAACCTGCATAGGTAAATTCAGGTTTAAGCAGTTCACCATATGTCTGAAGTTCATACGAGCGATCGCCGATTGCGGGCATTGTTTTGTAAACCAATTCTCTTCGTATATACAATCCATATTTGTCAGAAAGTGTAAAAACCGACAGAATATTTACAATGATAAATATACCTACTATGATCAAAGAAATTGATTTTGGAAGGGCATTGAGAGTAAAGCCAATAGCTACTGCCATAAGGGTGAGCACGCTCATAAGATAATACTCAAGGTTATAGCTTGGGTACATAATAAAAGCCGCAATAATAGTAAGAAGAGAAATTGCGAAAATGTCGTATCCTGGTCTTCGATTTTTCAGCAAAAACCAGATCAAAGCTCCCAATGAAATGAATGATAGAAATATATTCCCGTTTGTTTTGTCCATATGAGATTCCAGCACAATTTGATCTTGGGGATTTGTATGAAATGTAATAAACCAGAGCCGGCCAAACGAAGACAAAAGCTCTTTGACGTGGCCTACCATATTGGGAAATGAAAATTCGTAAAGCGCGGCATGCTGTTTGCCAAGAAGCGTACGTATCGGCATCATGAGATTGTCGTAATTGTGGTTAATATCAAAAATAATAAGCGGCGAAGTGATAAGTAGGTATACGGCAAAGGCCAAAATTCCAATGTGCATATTTGTTTTCATTGTATTTTTTCGAATATTCAGAAAGACAACATATACCGTGGGTACCAAAAAAAGAAGAAGAGTAAGATGCGTATGAAAAGCTGCGCCAATCAAAGCAGACGTCAATACCAGCCACTTGGGATTTTTCTTTGCTTGAATAAGACTAAATACCATCCACACTGTAATAAATGGGATCGGTGAAGGATTCCAAAATCTTCGATCATGCAAATTTATGAGTGTCGAACATCCATAGATGATAACTGAATACCTTAAATAACATTGCGTTGAGGTAAGTGAATCCAGGACCTAAATAATAGTTGATATTTGCAGCACTCACGCCGATCCAGATGGGATGAAAATTTTTTACCTGCTCCCATGCGAGAAATGCTTGCATTTCCTCACTAAATGTGAAGTTGAATAGTTCCGGCACTTTCCACAAACGGACAAATAGTATGAGAAAGAAAATAACGCATAACACAAAATTTTCTTTCATTAATCTGGGAAGTTTGTTAAACAATTGTTGCATAGCAGAAAAAATCTCAATTTTCGTATTATACTGTCATTGTAATAGATTTTATTTACGATATGAAGAGAGCATCTATAACTGCCATCATCCCCGCACACAATGAAGAAAAAAATATCGAAAGATGTATCAAGAGTGTTTCGTGGTGTGATAAAGTCCAAATCCTATGGATGGGGGATGATCGGACGGGAAAGATGGCAAAATCTTTGGGCGCTTATGTAATCGAACTGAATAAAAGTAAGGAGTCAAATTTTTTAAAAGTCCAAAAAAATATTAACTGTGTGATCAATCATGCGACAACAGATTGGATGCTCCGCATTGACGCTGATGAAGTCGTAACAGAGGAATTAAAGCAAGAAATTCAGCGGATCCTATCTACGAACAATCATATTCTAACTACTGATTTTCCTGTTGCATTTGGTATACCTCGACAACAATATTTTATGGGTGATTTCCTAAAAGGCGGTGACTGGGCATATGATCGTTTGGTGCGGTTATTTCAGCCAAAATATGCACGCTACGAACCGATTGTTGCGGTGCACGAACAGTTTCGAGTACATGGAACAATCGGATATTTGAAAAGTCCATTGCTTCATTACTCGCATCCAACTCTCAAAGATGCAATCAATAAATTTAATATATATACGACAATGGAGGCAAAACAGCTGAAGGATGGTTTCCTCATTGCATTTCTTAAGTTCATCTTTTTGCCATGGTATATATTTGCCCGCTGGATGATCTGGCATAAAGGGTATAAAGATGGTGCACGAGGAGTGATCGCAGGATTCTTGCGAGGTTTTTATGATTTTTTATTGTATGCAAAATATATCCTGCTTTGCAGTGAAAAAAGTCATTCCTCTCCTTAAATCCATTCCTTGTTTACTGCTTACTGTTTATCGTTTATTGCTCAATTTTTTTATCCCAACAATAAGAGTCAAGCCAAGCGGCACCCCGCCCAAATATTCTTCAATTCGTAAAATCAGCTCAAGAACATATCGTGCCAATTTGCTAAAAAACGAATCACTATAACGCATTGTTTCATTTATTGGTTTATGCAGTATTTTTTCAAAAAGAAAATACACAAAAAACCCCATACTATTCCATTCCGTTGCAAACTCTATTTCAAACGTTTCGCGTTTCACGATTTGCGTTTTGTCGGATATTGCTTTGTTAATAATATCTAAAAGTAATTTCTGATCATATCTTCTGAAATGTCCCCATTTCACATCACGCATACCAAAGAGAAATGAATGCGCAGGAACAGTAATTATCAGTATTCCATTTGGTTTTACAAATGACCACAGATTTTGTATTGCCAAGATATCGTCTTTGATATGTTCGATCACATCACTTGCTATAACAACATCATATTCTTGATTTCCTTCTAACTTGGTGATATCTCCTTGATGAATATTTTCATTTTTGAGTAATGGGTCCTTTTTGATATTTTCGACATTCTTTTTTTCAAGCTCAAAACCTGAGATTTCAAACCCTTGAGCTTTGAAAAATTTGAGTAATAATCCGTTTCCCGCGCCAACATCAAGGAGTTTTGGACGTTTTGCGTTACACGTTACACGTTTTGCGTATTTATATAAAAATCTCGCCAGATTCGTGATCCGCAGATCATAGGAAGTGGAGGAGAGATGTTGTTGTTGAGAGTTCAAGTCATGTTTAGCTATCATACAATTCAAATATTACAAAACTAATCATATATAATCTACTTAACTATGACAGACCTTGAGCACTATGGTCCATCAGGCCAAATTTTAATTAAAGATGGAACTCCTCAGTTACCAAATCCCTGGAAGGGGATATATACTCGAGAATGTTTACCTTCAGCACAGCAAATTTTAGATGAAGTTAATTTTATAGGTAAAACTTTGGATGAATCAGGTGAAGTATATAGAGCTCAAAACGATCCTTATTTTATCAAGACCAGTGATGCTGAGTTGGCAAAAAAAATTCCTGAGTTTGTAGATGCTTGCCTAGAGGAAATACATCAATATGAAACCGTTTCAAGAAAACCCTCAAATGAACGGCTGCAAGAACTGAGAAGGATAGCACAAAACGTATGGATAATAGTTGATCGTTCAGCTCCAGGCGATTACTTTCGCGCTTATAAAGATGATCGGCATCGAGACAATCCCTCCACACGAGCAGCTGATCGATTTCGAGCAGATCAGGCAGCAATATTGGCCATCGTTATCGCAGGTATAAAAAATGAATGGCCAGAAGAAGAGCTATTGCTCTTTTTGAACACACACGTTTTGACAAATGATGATCCAAAACTAAATGCGCTTAAAGAAAAAGCAAGAAAAGCCGTGCAAAAATCAGGAATACGTCTCGTTTATAGCGGTCGTCCTGACGAAGCGAGCGCTATAGAAAGGGTGCTCAGTAAACAAAACGTTTTTATTCCCAGAGATAGTGTAGATATTTTGCCTCCGAATGAAGTTGATAATACGCTCGACCAAACCAGACAATTCAAAAAATATCTTCAAGAACGCATGAAAGATGGGGAAGCATTCATAGAGCCAACAAATATACAAGGGATTCGAAGTTCGCGAATGGACCAAAAGCAATCTATGATTCCACCAGGGATACAGGGATATATTTACGCTATGCCAACAGTTGTGGACGATGCTGCTAAAGATTATCGAAAAAAAGAAGTGAAAGGCGCTCTAAAATATGCTCTTGTTGGTCAAGCAACTTTTGAACCTTCCTCTCATGAATTGATTTAGATCAGCCGAATGACTTCTTGATTGTGTATCGTGCAATATCTGCCTCAACCATGATTTTCACGAGTTCTTCAAACGCAACCTTTGGCTTCCATCCGAGTTTTTTGCGTGCTTTGTCTACCCGCCCACGAAGATGCGGGACTTCAGCAGGCCGCTTGTATCGTGGATCTATTTTGATATATTGTTTCCAGTTTGAGATCCCGACTGCTGCAAATGCAGCTTCGACAAATTCAGAAACACTGTGTGTTTCTCCTGTTGCAATGACAAAGTCATCAGGCTCATCCTGCTGAAGCATCAAATACATTGCCTCGACATAGTCGCCTGCAAATCCCCAGTCACGCTTTGGCTCAAGATTGCCCAAAATGATATGATCTGCAAGGCCTAGCTTGATTTGTGCTACTCCATCAGTGATTTTACGGGTGACAAATTGAATGCCCCGAAGCGGTGATTCATGATTAAAAAGAATCCCATTGCAGGTAAACATATTGTATGATTCACGGAAGTTTACCGTCATCCAGTATGCATAAACTTTGGATATTCCATATGGACTTCGTGGATGAAACGGCGTATTCTCATCTTGAAATCCATCACTGTTTGATAAACCAAACATTTCAGATGTCGAGGCTTGATAAAACTTGGATGTTGGTGAAAAAAATTTGACAGCATTCAAAAGCGACAAGACGCCAACTGCATTGACCTCAGTGGTAAGCTTGGCTTGCTGCCATGATGCGCCAACAAATGACTGTGCCGCAAGATTGTATACCTCATCAGGACGTATAGATTTGATCACATTGATAAGTGAAGATTCATCAGTCAGATCTCCATCAACGTATTCGATTTGGTCTTGAATTCCCAAATATTCCGGATTTACAAATGAAGGATTGGAGTATCTGCGAAGCAAACCATATATTTTATAATCTTTTTCAAGCAGAAACTTTGCTAAATACGGACCGTCCTGTCCTAATATTCCAGTGATAAGGGCTGATTTTTTCATGATGTGAATATGAAATAACTATCTAATTCTGATATTATATCAGTCATTTCTCACCTTGACTTGGTCAAGTAGTTGGTTTAAAATAAAAAATATGATCCAAGCCAATATCCAAGAAGCAAAAACAAACCTTTCTCATCTTGTTGAGATGGCTTTGAGTGGTAAAAAAGTAATTATTGCCAAATACAATAAACCTCTTATTGAACTCAAACCACTTGAAGAAAAAAAAGGAAAACGAGTATTGGGCCAATCGAAAGGTAAGATTATTCTTACCGATGCCTTTTTTGAACCACTTCCTGATGATATTCTGGAAGCATTTAATAACCCCGAATAAAAATGGATATTTTGCTCGACACCGTAGCATTTATCATGATTGCTTGCGAACCTGAAAGACTTTCGCTACATGCAAAACGACTGTTTACGGATCCGGATAACAATATATTTCTCAGTGTTGTATCCGGTTGGGAAATTATGCTCAAGCAAAAGCTTGGCAAACTAACTTTGACAGATAAACCAGAAACGATATTGACTATAGACGTCGCCAAGCACAATATTCGCGTAATTCCGTTGAGAATGACTGACATTTTCCAGCTTGCTCTCCTGCCTAAAGTAAAAAATCACAAAGATCCATTTGATCGGATGCTCGTCTGTCAATCACTCGCACATAAAATGCCGATTCTCACCCCGGATCCCTGGATCAGAAAATATGATGTAAAAACTCTTTGGTAGTGTTTCTTAACCTTATAACACCATACGTCATGGTAGAGTAAGTTCGTTTACAAATGAAAACACCCACGAACTTACGCTCAGGAATTTGAAAGCGCTGTTAAAACCTCAGCTCCCTGTGAAAGCTCAAATGGAATATACTCCAGCCCAGATCCATACTCATACGAAAGTTCATCTTGAAAAGATTCAAGGGCATCCTGACAAACTAGAGCCAAGCCTATTGCAGAAAATCCACCACCCATATTGCGTATCCCAAGAACTCCGTCAATTTCACGGCCTTTTGTTATGAGTTTGGTCAATTCTGGTGTTTTTTCATCAAGTTCATAAAGCTCAAGCGCACTTTTCCCTGAATCAGTCAAAATCTTTCCAAATTCTTCAACTGCTTCTTGTTTCAGAGCTTCAACAGCATCAAGAACTCGCTGATTTTCATACACTACATGCTCAACACGCTTTCTCATGACTGGATCAATGTTTTTCAGCTTTACTCGAGAAGACTCAAACTCATAAATACTCACGTCCCGAAGTGATCGAATCTCTTTACCAAGAATTTTGGATAAATGAGAAATACTATCTTCACACATTTTGCGGCGTGCAGGGTATCCTGACGAGCCTAGATTGCGTTTTACCTCTTTGTCAACCATCACTATAAACGATAGTCCGTGCTTGGAAAAATCAAACGGAATGTAATCAATCTTTGAAACCGGCATGGTATCGGTTGGTAAAAAGTCAAGAAATAGCAGCGTATCTTTTTTTGCAAGTCCTGAAGATGCTTGATCTAAAAATCCACATGGGATTCCGACGAATGAGCCGTTTTCAGCGCTCTGGCACATACGGGCTTTGTTTACCGGGTCAACATCAATGGCAAATAATCCACACAATGCAGTTGCAACCGAAAGCTCAAGAGCAGCAGAACTTGAGACGCCACCTGAGCTTGGAACATCGCTTGAGATGTAGATATTTGCGCCTGCGAGGGGTTTACGTTTATTGAGCTCGTATACAACACCTTTTATATAGTTGAGCCAATGCGCATGTTCTCCTTTTTGGATATTGTCGATTTCAAACTCTTCAGGCTTTTTTGAATATCCTTCTGAAAATACTTGTATTTTCCCATCAGTTTTCCGTGAGATACATGTATACGTGTATCGTGAAATTCCAGCAGAAAGCGCATATCCATTGTTGTAGTCGGTATGATTGCCGATGATTTCTGCTCTTCCTGGTGATTGCGCAACAACTTCAGCATGGTTTTGATAAAGAGACTGAAAAGCTTTCTTTGCAGCTTTTACCCGATCAACTGTATTTTGATCTTTCATATGAATAAATTATTTGTATGATACGATCATACAGTATACATTTCAGGTCTCGGGTTCGCAATAGATAGTATGATACAATAATCACTATGATGAAAATCGATAGTCATATGATCAAATTCCGTAACTCTCTTGTACAAATTGTTCCGTCATATGGCTGCAATATTACTTCTCTCACGCTTGACCGTCAATCTATCCTTGACGCAAACACTGATCCAGAAAAACTTGCATCAGATTATTTATGCAAAAGTGATTTTCTTGCCCCATTCCCAAACAGAGTATCTGACGGGAAATATACCTTCCAAGGAAAGACGTATCAGCTCGTTACCAACGAACAGGAACGAGGTCATGCACTGCATGGATTCATCACACAAAAAAAATTCTCTATGACACTCGAATCGTCGGACAGTGATGAATCTGTCGCAGTATTTCAAACAGAGATCAAACCCGATGAGTTTCAAGGATATCCATTTTATCTACAAATATCCACATCATTCCAACTGACTACCACACGTCTTACCATAACCATGACTGGAAAAAATATTGGAAATACAGAAGCTCCGTACGGCGTTGGCTGGCATCCTTATTTAACTGTTGGAAAATCCATCAATGATTGCATGCTTCAAATACAAGCCCGATCAGTTCTTGAAACTTCAAAAATAAAAGAGCTTATCCCAACAGGAAAAAAACTTTCAAATCCATTTGGCACAAACAAAAAACTGATTGGAAATGCGAAATTTGATACGTGTTTTACAGATCTAGAGTCCAATACAGTGATATTTGAAAACATCGAACTTTTTATGGACAATACTATGAAATATGTCCAAATGTATACTCCAGATGATCGCCAATCAATTGCAATAGAGCCAATGAGCTGTGCCCCAGATGCATTTAATAATGATATGGGGCGCATTGCACTCAAACCACAGCAATCAGTTTCTCATACCTTTGGTTTACGCATTATTTGATAACACATGTACGATCATCCTCATCGAAGACACAATTTGTTGACTGGTGAATGGGTTTTAGTCTCTCCACATCGGGCAAAACGTCCCTGGCATGGCGCAGTCGAAGCAGTCCAAAATACATTAAAACTGCATGATTTAGAATGTCAATTATGTCCCGGAAACAAACGAATAAGTGGTGAACAAAATCCAGACTATAAAGATACATTTGTGTTTACCAATGATTTTCAGGCAATATATCCACACGATTACAAACAAACGCCACCAGACAATGCGCTTCTGGAAAGCATCAAAACGAGGTGCGACTTCTTGAAAAGGAATATCTTTGGGTTCAAGTTTTTGAAAATAAAGGAGAGATGATGGGATCCTCAAATCCTCATCCGCATTGTCAGATTTGGGCAAGCGACGAAATTCCCCATATTCTCAAGCTAGAAGATCAGCATCAATTGAAGTATTTTAATACAAAACAATCAAAACTCCTTGCTGACTACCGAGATACAGAATGCAGGAATACAGAGCGTGTTATTGTCGAAAATGACCAATGGGTGGTTCTGATTCCGTTTTGGGCAGTATGGCCGTATGAAACGCTTGTATTGCCAAAATATGAAGTCTCACGCTTTGGAGATATTGATATGTCTGCTTTGAAGGAGTTTGCGAAAATAAATCAAAAACTGCTTTTGGCGTATGACCGATTATTTCAAACATCGTTTCCGTATTCAATGGGTTTTCATGGCTCTTATGAAAAAACAAATGACAAGCACTGGCTTTTCCATACACATTACTATCCGCCGCTCCTTCGCTCTGCAACTATTCGCAAATATCTGGTAGGATATGAAATGCTTGCTGAGGCACAGCGTGATATCAATCCGGAGCAAGCTGCGCAAACCTTGCGATTACACGTACAATAATACTATGAAACAACAAAATCTTAAAAACATACAGCAAACATTTATCACAGAATTATCAAATGCTCAAAAAGGCGATCATTCATCTCTCCCATTTATTCGACACACTCTGGCTTCACATCCGATAGTTGCCAATGATGAAGTTTTTCAGGTCGTTGTAATTGGTGGAAGTTACTATCAAAAGGCTTTAATGAAAAACGTTTCAGGAAATGTTCGAATACTTACGCAGGATCAAGGAACGCAACCGCCATTTATGCATGAGAAAACACTCATGAAGTTTCTTGCCGAGCATATCGATCCTCATGTAAAAACCGTAGCACTAAACTTTGCCTATCCGCTTCATCCTGTCAACCGTGAAGGACGTCTTGATGGAAGACTCGTCAATGGATCCAAAGAAAATTCCTTTAAAGGACTTGTTGGCAAGGTAGTGGGGGAGAGAATAGAGCGGTATTTTTATGATAAGCACAATCGTCAGATCGCAGTTTCAACTGCAAATGATACGATTTGCCTGCTTCTTTCAGGACTCATGACTCATCCGTGGAATATTTTAGCTGCAGGGGTTGTGGGAACAGGCCTGAATTTTGCTATCTTTCTGGATGAAACAACTGTTGTGAATCTGGAGTCAGCTGAGTTTGATAGATTTGAACAATCTGAAGCAGGGAAAATTATTGATGCGTCTTCGGTGTCCCCGGGTTCTGCACTTATTGAAAAAGAAATTTCCGGCGCATATTTGCTTCATCACTTTAACATAAATGTAAAACAACAAGGTATTGTGCTTGATAAAATCAGAGCAACAAAAGAAATTGATTTGTACGCACGAAATAAAGATGAGCACATTGCCGGTCTTGCCCGTGAAACGCTCGAGCATTCAGCCTCACTTGTTGCAGCTCAAATATCTGGGATTTTAGAATTTTGTAAACGCGATCTTCTTTTTATTATGCAGGGAAGTCTGTACTGGAAAGGATATAAATATAAAGAAACAGTAGCTCGACTTGTCGCAGAACTTTCACCAAGCTATCACGCTTCATATGAACAAGTACTTCATAGTGACCTTTTTGGTGCGGCAAAGCTGGTGGGATAGGAAATGGTATAATTGTGGTATGAAACTCCCAAATAAATTGCCAGAAAAATTTAAAACTCTTTTTTGGGATACAGATTTCAACACGCTTGATCCATATAAAAAATCCCATTACATAATCAATAGAATATTGGACAAGGGGAATGTCGAGGCTGTTCGATGGGCAAGAAAAACCTATTCTCAAGATACTATCAAATTTTCCTTGATGAAGCTACGCGATTTTTCATTAAAAAGCGCCACATTTTGGGCTACAATATATGATATTCCATTTCATCAAATTATATGTTTACAAGAACCTTATCTGACAACGCGGCGAAAGCTTTGGCAGCACTAGGAAAATCAAAAATCTGCAGAAGTGCATATTTAGCAGGAGGTACTGCTTTGGCCCTTCATCTAGGACATCGTGTTTCAATTGATCTAGATTTTTTTAACGAAGTAGATTTTGATTCACGCGAAATTGTAACCCGCCTTAAAACACTTGGGGTTTATGAATCGCAACAGCAAACAGAAAAAACTATAAATGGAATTTTTAACTCAGTTAAATTCAGTTATTTTTATTATCCATACAAACTCATATCACCAACAATTGAGTTTAAAGAAATCGCTCTTGCAAGTACAGAAGATATCGCAGCAATGAAGCTTGTTGCGATAACCGATAGGGGTACAAAAAAAGATTATATTGACTTGTATTTCCTTGCCAAAAAATATTCGTTTGAAGAAATGTTTGAATTTTATGAAAAAAAATATCACCTTCTGGACCAGAATCGGATGACAATCCTCAAAAGTCTCAACTATTTTTTTGATGCAGACGAATCTGAAATGCCGGTCATGATCGAAAAAATCCAATGGGAAGAAGTAAAATCCTATTTCAAAGCAATTGTCCCTCCTCTTGCAAAAAAAATACTTGATCTTGAATAAAATGAATGAACTTTTCGATATAATGCCATATGAGTCGCTTTGTGACTATAGGGCATATTTGCCATGATCTTTATCCAGGAAGCCTCTATCCTGATGACCCGGGGACACTTGGCGGAGCAGTAACGTTTGCTGCTGCTGTTGCCGCAAAATTCGGTATTCCAACAACAGCGATAACCAGTGCACCGTACAATCATCCGCGCTGGGGTGATTTTCAAGAACTTGGCCGTTCTTTGAATTTTCAGCCAGTAAATGTAAATCACGGACTTTATCCAAATGATGGGAGTATCACAACTTTTGTCAATGAATATAACGTGCAGGGTGACCGAATACAACATCATCCTTCACGTAATAATCCATTTGATATGCGACATTTTCCACAGATTGCAAAACACCTGAGTCCTGAAGATATCGTCTTAATTGGCACGGTGACCTATGATGAAATATCCCCAGAGCTCTTGAGAGCAATAAAAGGAGAGGTAAATAAAGTTGGTATTACTCTCCAGGGACTTTTGCGTTACGTTCACCCTGATACCAAACGAGTTACTGGCGGTCCTTTTCCGCAGTGGAGAGAGATTGCTTCATCTGTGGATTACATATCTCTGAGTCTTGAAGATCTTCAATTTCCAGACGGAATGAGTTTACTTGCAGATTTTGTCCGCATATGTCCACTTGTGACACTCACTGATGGACCATGTGGTGTTCATATCTATTCAAATGGTGCACATGAACACATACCTGCATTTTATCTGAATGAAAACGAAATATTAGGCGGTGCCTGGACCGGAGCAGGGGATACGTGGACTACAACATTTATGTGTGCGCGTATGCACGGTCAACCTTCAAAAAAAGCTGCTGCCTTAGCTCATTTTTATACTGCTATGAAAATCCGCAAAGATCCAGAATTAATAATTTCAAAGCCCGATGGTATCCCTAGTTTGCCATCCCAGATAGAAATTGAACAATTTAGATTACTAAATTCTGACCGCGTTATGGAGTTTCTTCATCAAAATAATCTTCTTGCTGACGATCTTCAACATCTTTTTGAGGGACATCAAAATGCACAAGAAGAATCAATGCATCTGAGGATCGAAACATAAAAAAAGAAATAAAAATATGGTACTATCATGGTAGAAACTTTTTTGTGATCATATGTCAACAGCTTTACAAGCATTTGAATTTTCTACAAAATTTCTTCTTCAAAATCAAACCGAGTTTGGAATGGCAGCTGCACGTCCGAGTAAAAACATGGAAAAGGGGACATATGCTTCGCTTTTCCCACGAGATATCGGCGTTTCGACTCTGGGCATGCTTGCATCTGACAATGAAGAACTCATCAATCTTGCAAAAAAATCTTTGGAAAATCTGGTGCCTTCGCAATCCAAACGAGGTCAGTTTCCTCAAAATTATGTACCTGATAAAAAAGAAATTCACTGGTGGATGCCGGGTACCATTGATGGCACGTTGTGGTGGAGTATTGCTTTTTTAGAATTTATCAAAAAAACCAATGACCAAAGATTTTACCATAAATATAAAGATAATCTTGATAAGGCTTTTACATGGTTGGTCTATCAGGACACGAATAATGACCATCTACTTGAGCAAGGAGAATGCGCTGGCTGGGATGATGAAATGCCAAGACACGGGACTGTGCTGTACTCAAACGCCTTGTGGTATTGGCTGATGAAGCTTCGGATTGAGGTAGAGAAGAGAAGTGATTTCAATAACCTGAAAGAACGGATTTATGAAGGAGTAAATACCTTGCTGTGGGTGCATAAATCCGACGATCGGTGTGGAAATTATGTACCGGAAAATGAATATACAAAATCAATGGTATATGCACAAACCATGATCGAATGGTCAAACACGCAGGCAGTATACCTCCCATATTACCTAGGATTTTCCTCACATCGCTCATTTGAGATGCGGCTTGAGACATATGGCAATATTCTGGCATGCCTTACCGGACTTGCCGATGAAAAAAAAGCCGAATTGATCACTCAAGAGATTATTCGCGCTGGTGTAAATCTTCCCTATCCTATCAAAGTTTTATATCCACCAATCTATCCGGGAGAGTCTGACTGGCGGCTGTACATGGCAAAGGGAAGGCAGAATTACCCCTGGCAGTATCACAATGGCGGAATTTGGCCATACATCGGAGGGTTCTGGGTCTGGTGGCTGTCAAAATATGACAAAAAAATAGCAGCAGCAGAACTTGAAAAATTAGCTAAAGCTAATGCCATAAACAACTGGGAGTTCAATGAATATCTTCATGGAATTCATGGAACGCCTATGGGAGTGCCATTCCAATCCTGGAATATGGCAATGTACATCAAAGCATATACCTCTGTAAAAATATAATAAAGCATGCTATCAATCAAAAACTATCCATCGTATAATGCTCTTTCCCTTGAATCTGCTCAGTAAATTCAATCTTGGTCTTGCTTCAGGAAATTCGCCAAAAGGCATGTACAACCATCTTATCTGCATGCTTTCTGAATCTCATCTTGATCTATCTCAGTTTCATACAATAAATCTAGATGAATTTTATCCGATCTCTCAAACTGATGATCGTAGTTTTTTTCAGGAAATGTTTCATGGGTTTTGCAACAATTCTTGAATCAAAAGAAATCATTCTGCTGGCAACCGGAGAATCAAAACAAGATATATTTTACAAGCTTCAAAAGCTCAATACACCAGATCCAGATTTACCTGCAAGCTATTTACTCAATCACCCCAAAACAACAATATTCACAGATATTAAGATATAACCTTAAGTCCAGTGAATTTCACGCTTCATGCTTTGTGTAATGCGTTACACATTACGCGCTAAATGTTACAATAATGAAATGATCGCAAGACTCATCCGCTTCATCAAAGATCCCACAAGCACAAACATCATCATCAATACAAGCGGAAACTACCTGAATGTTGCGTTTACTGCATTTTTCGCACTTATTTTGTTTCGTTCTATGACGCCCATTGAGTATGGAGTTTTTAGTGTGCTTATCGGGATATCGTATATCACATCAAACATTCTTGAGTTTGGGACTACAGCTACAATTTATTCGACTGTGCCGGTTTTGTTTCATGAAGATGATAGCAGGCTATATACATTTATCAAAAGCACATTTTTCTATCAGACTTTTTTATCTATTGTGGTAATTGTATCTTTAATCGTCAGCTTTCCGATACTTGACAAAATGTTTTTTAAAACAGGAGCACCTCAATGGATTTTAACTATGACTGCATGTACGATCATCTTGTTTGTTTGGCAAAATTTTTTGACAAATGTCTTATTTGCATCAAAACGTTTTTTTCGCGCCAACCTCTATCATAATACATCAAATCTTATCAAGGCGATCATATTGATCGTACTTAGCGTGACAAATAATATCAGTATTGCAACGGTCATCATGACATATGGACTTATCGGTCCTTCGGTCTTTTTTCTTCTGGTACTTTACAAAAACTATGAACGGATCGAGCCCATGAAACATGCGAGCGTCAAGCGTGATGAAATCAAACTCAACTACACGCTCACGTACTTTGCTGCTTCACAGTTTTACAATGTCGGACTACGAATGGATCTATTTTTACTTTCATTTTTTGGACTGAGAGAGCAGGTAGGATTTTACGCATCTGCACAAAAAATAATTCTTTCGATTATCGCAACAGTTGTGAGTATTTCACAGGTGCTTTCACCGCAGTTTGCTGCAGCAAAAACGCGTAGTGAAATAAACAAACTTATGAAGAAAGGTTTCACCTACATGCTTATTCCTATTGGCATATTTATCGCACTGATATTGACTCCAACCGCTGTATTTAATCTGGTATTCACTGAAAACTTCAATCAAGCAATCGGCATCACAAAAATTCTTGCAGTTCCATTTAGCCTTAGCGCTGTCGGAACAGTGATCACGTTGTATTTACTTTATACTGTCAAAAAACCTGTCTATATCCTGATTTCTAATATATTCTTTTTTATCATTCTTTCCGGAGGTTCATACCTCCTTATCCCTCAATATGGGATGTATGGCCCTCCTTTTGCTATTGCAGGTGCGTATATTGTTGCCATCGGCGTGCAGGTTGCGGGATTTTTTAAGGAACATAAGAACATGATTCAATAAGTCGTGCAATAAACGTCATTCTTTGCAATTATTATCTCTCTCCCCAAACCCCCCAAACTTCCTAACCTCCTTAAATCTCTCACCTCAAGTTCTGGCGCATAATATTTCAAAGGATCTGACGAAGACAAAATCATATATATCGGTGCTTTTCCATTTTTTAATATTTGAGCCAGGTTTTTCCAATCTTCACGATGAAACTGTGGATTGAGAAGATAGAACAAAGACCAGGAAAGAAAACCGATAAACACTAATGGCGCTAACTGATGTATTAGTTTGAGCGAAGCTACTTTATTTTGATCTGCCAACTGGCGGACGCGAGCCCCTCTGGGTGACGACGTGTAAAAAAATGGTAGCGAGTTTACACTATACGAAAGCAATAAACTCAAAAATACAATCAAATACTGAAATCGAAAATACTGAAGCAATGGAGATACAAATGAAAATATAATCCCAAGAATAATCGGTACACAAAAGAAAAAAATCAACATTTTCACCACCCTAAAGTCCCAAACCCCCCTAACCCTCCCCAAAACCCCC
>Ga0075674_112_pt1 | contig 34726 bp, 51 predicted proteins | sample RifGroA2_FD_68243 | JGI IMG/M metagenome (GOLD analysis project Ga0075674, IMG submission 68243) | Microgenomates (Roizmanbacteria) bacterium GW2011_GWA2_37_7
CCTGATATTGATACACAAACTTGTATTTTCTGTGGTATCATTTATAATAGCTTTTTGTAACTAGTACATCATTTCATGCGGTTGATCAGAAGAAGTATTTCGTCTTTTCGATATGTACGGAATTCTTCTGCTGAATATGAACCACGAGTTGAAGTGATCCATTATTATTTAATTATTTTATTATGGCACAAGGTAAATTTCAGCGAACCAAGCCCCATCTTAATATCGGTACCATTGGTCATGTCGACCATGGAAAAACCACTCTTACCTCTGCGATCCACCACGTTCTTTCAAAGAAAGGACTGGCACAGGATCTAAAATATGAAGAAATTGATAAAGCCCCTGAAGAAAAAGCACGAGGAGTCACCATCAACATCCATCATTCAGAGTATGAAACTGAGAAACGGCACTATGCACATATCGATGCTCCAGGGCATGCCGATTATATAAAAAATATGATTACTGGCGCAGCTCAAATGGACGGAGCAATTCTCGTTGTTTCTGCTCCTGATGGGCCCATGCCCCAGACTCGAGAACACATTTTACTTGCACGGCAGGTCAATGTTCCAGCAATCGTCGTCTTTTTGAATAAGATTGATATGGTCGATGATCAGGAGATCATTGACCTTGTTGAGATGGAAGTACGCGATCTTCTTAAAAAATATGAATATCCAGGAGATAAAATTCCGGTTATCCGCGGTTCTGCACTCAAAGCGATTGCTGACGATCCAGATGCCATAAAAGCTATTGAGGAGCTTATGGCAAAGGTAGATGAATATGTGCCAGATCCGGTCCGTGATACGGAAAAGCCATTCCTTATGCCAGTTGAAGACGTATTCACAATTGCCGGACGCGGTACTGTGGTAACAGGACGTGTTGAGCGGGGTATACTAAAAGTCAATGAAGAGATTGAGATTGTGGGTATCAAAGACACTCGAAAAACAGTGGTAACTGGAATTGAAATGTTTCGAAAAACACTTGATGAAGCACGAGCTGGCGATAACACCGGACTTCTTCTTCGAGGAATTGAAAAAGAGGATGTTGAGCGTGGTCAAGTCATTGCCAAGCCAGGATCTGTTACTCCTCATACAGAGTTTGCTGCTGAAATCTATGTTCTTAAAAAAGAAGAAGGAGGCCGACACACACCGTTCTTTAAAGGATATCGTCCACAGTTTTATATTCGAACAACTGACGTCACCGGTGAAGTAGAGCTCCCAGCAGGAGTAGAAATGGTTATGCCTGGAGATAATATCAAAATCAGCGCAAAGCTTATTGCTCCAATTGCAATGGAAGTAGGTCTCAAATTCGCAATCCGCGAAGGAGGACATACAGTCGGAGCAGGAGTTGTCACGAAAGTCATAAAATAAAAATAGAATTCTGTAATTCTCGTGTCCTTACCAATTGCACATTAAAATATGCCAAAGGGAAGAATTCGCATCAGATTAAAAGCGTATGATCATCGGCTGATTGATGAAACGTGTCAGAAGCTTGTTGATGCCGCGATTAAAACCGGGGCCTCAATCATCGGTCCAGTGCCACTCCCAACAAAAAAGGAAGTGTATGTGGTGAACAAACCGCTGGAGTAGAAGTAGAAGTAAAGATGTAAGTTGAAGTTGGTATGTAAGTGTTATATAATTCGTTTCACATGTATATACATGTATATATTGGTTAGTAAGAAATATATATTTCTAATTTAACCAGATGGAAAGCTTTGCAATAAGCCCCAATCTGGGGCTATTTTTTTTGAAAAGATAATTGCATGAAATTTTGTTCATGTTTTTGAATATTTATACGATTATGCCAGGATTTATACTCGGAGAAAAAAAACAACAATCCCAGATGTTTGACGCAAAGGGAACTATGATTCCTGTGACTGTTTTACATACTGCCCCTTGTTTTGTTGTGGGCATCAAATGGAATGAGACTGATGGTTATACAGCAGTCCAGCTTGGGTATGGACAAACCAAAAAAAATCAAAAACCAACCCAGGGAACCTTACAGAAAGCGGGAATCAAAATCCCGCTTCATTTTTTACGTGAAATTCGTGTTACGATTGACGACAAAAATATAAAAATCATTGAAAAAGACAAAAAAAAAGGATTACAGATTGGAGAGTATGAACTGTTTGTTGGAACTGAAATAAAACCTGAAATGGTATTTAAGCCAGGAGACGTCATTGATGTATCCGGAATCTCAAAAGGAAAAGGATTTCAGGGAGTGGTAAAGCGGCATGGTTTTGCAGGCGGTCCAAAAACACACGGACAATCTGACCGCTTACGAGCACCAGGGGCAATTGGTGCAGGAACCACACCAGGACGCGTACTCAAAGGAATGAGGATGGCAGGACGTCAAGGAAATATGCGGACAACAATACAAAATTTAGAGGTTGTACAAACCAATAAATCAGGTCTAACCATCAAAGGACTGATTCCCGGGGCAATTGGCGGACTTATCGAAGTAAGAACAAAAAATCTATAATTTGAGATAATATCATGGCAGCACAGGAAGGTAAAAAAATAAAAAAAACAAAAGCAGTAAAAGAAAAACCCGCACATGACGAAGTAAGCGTATATGATCTTCATGGAAAGCCCATAAAAACAGAAAAATTACAGAAAGAAGTTTTTCAGCATAAAGATAATCCAGCACTTATTGCACAGTATGTCCGGGTGTATTTGAATAATCAGCGTCAAGGTACTTCTTCAACAAAAACACGTTCAGAAGTGAGCGGAACCACAAAAAAAATGTATAAACAAAAAGGCACTGGAAGAGCTCGACACGGAGCTGCAAAAGCAAATTTATTTCGCGGAGGAGGAGTCACTTTTGGTCCAAAACCCAAGGAATATTCATTGAATCTGAATAAAAAACAGAAAAAACAAGCGCTCTTTATTTCCTTAACTCAAAAAGCACGGGCAAAGAGCATACGTGTTTTGGACTCTTCAGATATGGGGAAAGAGCCAAAAACAAGCATCATTGCTCAATTCCTCACAGCCACAAAGCTTAGCGGGAAGAAAGTATTATTTATACTTTCGAAACTGGAAAAAACCTCGTTTGTACTGTCAGTACGGAATATTAAGTCCTCAGATCTCATCCAATCATCAACAATCAATCCATATGAAATCCTCAATCATGACGAGATCATATTTGTAGACGATTCACTGCAATCATTTTATAGCCATTTTACTAAAAAAAATGAAAATTAATACAGTTATTCATCGTCCATTGATCACAGAAAAATCATCACAAGAGGCTTCAAAAGGAGTATATCTTTTTGAAGTAGGTACAGATACGAACAAACACCAAATTGCTCAAACAGTTGAGGAAATATACACGGTAAAAGTTAAGTCAGTCAAAATTACCGTTCGCAAAGGAAAAGAAAGACGTGTGGGACGGAAAATGAAGTCGAAAATGATGCCGGATAGAAAAATTGCATATGTCACTTTGTCTCAAGGTGAGATAGATTTATTTCCAAAAGCTTAATTATTTATACATTGAAACATGGTACTATTGAACTCCTCACAAAAACCAGAAAAAAAATTAACATCGATTCTCAAAAAAAAATCGGGACGTGATTCGAGTGGAAAAATATCAGTACGGCACCAAGGAAAAAGACAAAAGAGGTATTATCGAAAAATTGATTTTTTGCGAGATAAACGTGACATAGAAGCAAAAGTTCTTCGGATAGAGTATGATCCAAACAGAAATGCGTTTATTGCCTTGATTGAATATAAAGATGGAGAACGAAGATATATTTTACACCCATCAAAGCTTGCGATTGGGGGTATGGTCATTTCCTCAGATAAAGCAGAGATTTCTGTTGGAAATGCTTTACCGCTTGACAGTATCCCGGTTGGAGTTGAGGTTCACAATATTGAACTATATCCTGGCCAAGGCGGAATTATGGTTCGAGGTGCAGGAACTTTTGCATCAGTGGTTGCAAAAGACGGCCATTATGTTCACCTCAAACTATCTTCGGGTGAACTGAGAAAATTTTTGAAAAACTGCTGGGCAACAATCGGAAGAGTAGGAAATATCGAACATAAGGAGCAAATTATTGGAAAAGCAGGAAGAAATCGGTTGAAGGGAATAAGGCCAACTGTTCGTGGAACTGCACAAAATCCGAGGTCTCATCCACATGGCGGAGGAGAAGGACGATCTGGAGAAGGAATGCATGCGAAAACTCCATGGGGAAAACCAGCACGAGGAAATCGTACGCGTTCGAAAAAAAAATGGAGTAATTCATTAATACTTAAACGGAGAAAAAAATAACATGGAATCGCTAACATATATTAAAAATATCAAAATCACACCTAAAAAACTGAGGATGATTCGGGATCTAGTTGTTCGAATGTCCCCTCAGGATGCGCTTGATCACCTTTTGTATACGACAAGCAAGGCGTCAAAAATTTATTATAAGGCAATACATTCAGCAGTTTCCAATGCGACACAGTCTTTCAAAGTCAGTCCAGATATGTTACAATTCAAGCTTTTGAATATTGAAGAAGGGCGTACTCTCAAGCGGTTTCATGCGGGTTCAAAAGGAATGGCAAAGCCAATCAAGAAAAGTTTCTCTCACATAAAGATTATATTAGAATCAGTTCAAGAAAAATCAAAAACAAAACATATCGAACAACAGAAAAAAATTGCCAAGTTACAAAAATAAAATTATTAACACATCAATTCATTTATGGGTCAAAAAGTACATCCACACGGTTTGCGATTAGGTCCAGTTTACAACTGGTCCTCACGATGGTTTTTTTCAAACAAACGAATGTATCGTGAAGCATTTCTTGAAGATTGCCGTATACGTGGACAACTGATGAAGAAATACAGCTTTGCAGGTATTACAGAAGTTGTGATAGAGCGTGCAATTAAAAAAATCACCGTTATTATGTATTCCGTTAAACCCGGAATGATCATCGGCCGTGGAGGAAAAGGCCTTGAAGAAGTCAAGTCCATTATTACCTCACGTTTACAATCGTACAAAAAAGATAAAAAAACAAAAATCGATCTGAAAATTGAACCGGTTAAAAAACCCTACACAAATGCATATTATGTAGGGCAAATAATCGCTGAAAAGCTTGTGCGGGGTCTTCCGCATCGTGCAGTTGTGCACAGTACCATGAGTCGCGTCATGGAAGCTGGAGTAAAGGGCGTGAAAGTACAACTTGGCGGACGAATTGCGGGTGCGGAAATATCTCGAGTTGAAAAATATTTTCAGGGTACGATTCCAACATCAACTATAAGAGAGCCTGTATCATTTGCAAACTACCCTTCACTCACAAAATCAGGATATATAGGAGTAAAGGTTTGGATTTGTCAGAAGAGCTAAAAAAATTATATTCGTACCATGTTAGCACCAAAAAAACAAAAATACAGAAAGCAATTTCGAGGAATATGGAGACGAATAGCCACAAAAGGAGATAAGATAAATTTTGGAAGTGTTGGACTAAAAGCCATACAAGCTGGCTGGATCAAAGATCGGCAGATTGAGTCAGCACGTGTCGTTTTGGCCCGTGCAACAAGAAAAGAAGGAAAATACTGGATTCGAATATTTCCGGACAAACCATTCACAAAAAAGCCACCAGAAGTAACAATGGGAGCAGGAAAAGGAGATGTGGCATATTTTGTTGCATCAGTCTGCCCGGGAAGAGTGTTATTTGAGGTTGATGGTTTGAGTGATGAAGTATCAAATAAAGTGTTGAGAAGTGTTGCAGCAAAGCTATCAGTGAATACAAAAGTTGTTCGGAAATAAAAACCATGAAAAAAATTACAAAAGAGCTTATCAATAAATCAATTACGGATCTTGTCCAAGAAGCAGCAACAATCCGAAAAGATATTGCAAAAAAAATGATTGAAAGAAAAGTGAAGTCAGAAAAAAATACAAACACCATTAAAACACTTAAAAAAAGGCTTGCGGCGGCTCTTACTATTGTACGTCAAAAAGAGCTTACCGAAAAAGCAAAATAATTAATTTAATTTTATGAGCAAACAAATAACTGGAACAGTTGTTTCAACTGCAATGCAAAAGACAATTGTTATTCAAACTGAACGCAGGTATCGCCATCCATTGTATTTGAAAGTTATAACAAAACATAAGAAATTTAAAGCGCATAATGATCTTGGCAATATCCATATTGGCGATAAGGTAATGATCCAGGAGACGCGTCCAATTTCAAAAGAAACACATCATACAGTTATAAGTAAAATTGGTTCAAAAAAGAAATAAAAACATGTTGCAACTAAAATCCATGTTGATTGCTGCAGATAATTCAGGAGCAAAATCAATTCAGCTCATCGGCATCCCGAAAAAAGGCAATAGAAGAATTGCCTACTTGGGAGAAATATTTACCGGAGTAGTTAAAAAAGCCGCACCGCACGGCCAGGTAAAAAATGGTGAGATTGTACAAGCTGTAATTGTACGTTCAAGAAAAGAATCAAAACGATCAGATGGAAGCTATATACGATTTGATGAGAACGCTTGTGTAATCCTTGCGGGAGACGACACACAAGAGCCAAAAGGTACCAGAATCTTTGGTCCAGTTGCAAAAGAGATCAAAGATAAAGGATATAACAAAATCGCCAGTTTAGCTGAAGAGATATATTAAATGAGCTATTAGATTAAGGAAAAATATTCTATGAAAATTAAAAAAGGAGACACTATTCAAGTAATTGCCGGTAAAGACAAAGGAAGAACAGGAAAAGTCGAGCGCGCATATCCAAAGTCAGAAAAAATTTTGGTTGAAAACATCAATATGTATAAAAAACATATGCAGAAAAGTGAGAAGCTGCCAAAAGGCGGGGTCGTTGACGTACCACGTCCTTTGACTATATCAAATGTTATGTTTATGTGTCCCAAATGCAAAAAACCATCACGAATCGGTTATGCGATAAAAGACGCAAAAAAACATCGAGTGTGTAAAAAATGTAATAAAGTAGTTTAGTTATTTTTTATTTTTTTGTAATTCAAATCACCATGGCAGGGATCAAAGATACATACAATTCAAGCATAAAGCAACAACTCAAAAAAGAACTCGGAATACAAAATGATTTTGCTGTTCCAAGAGTGATGAAAGTAGTGATCAATGTCGGAGTTGGAGAGGCTGTATCAAACAAAAAAGCAATTGAAAACGTAACAAAGCAGATTGAGATGATTGCTGGACAAAAAACAGTCATTACCAAAGCTCGAAAATCTATTGCTGCATACAAAATCCGAAAAGGATTACCAATCGGTGTAAAAGTAACCCTTCGGGGTAAAAGAATGTATTATTTTCTTGAAAAACTAATATATATAGTACTGCCAAGACTGAGAGATTTTCGCGGCATATCGCATACATCAGTTGATCAACATGGAAACCTTAATATTGGTTTTACAGAACAAACACTGTTTCCTGAAATTGAGTATGATAAAATTGACAAGCTTCGTGGACTTGAAGTAACTGTGGTAACAAGTGTACAAGATCATGAAAAAGGCAAAAAGCTTTTTGAGCATTTAGGAATTCCATTTCAAAAAAATATACAGTAATTATTACATTGCAAGAAGATTATGGCAAAGACATCGAATATTGTAAGGTCAAACAAAAAGCAGAAATATCGGGTCAGATATAAAAATAGGTGTCCATTGTGCGGACGATCACGTGGATTTTTGAGACGTTTTGGAATTTGCCGTATCTGTTTTCGTCAAAAAGCATTAAAAGGCGAAATACCCGGAGTTAAAAAATTTACATGGTAATCTATGTCACGATCAAATAAAAAAGGACCTTATATTGACGAAAAGCTACACAGTAAAGTGCTTGGGCAAAAAGAATCTGGTCAGAAGCTGCCTATCAAGACATGGGCCCGGGCGTGCCAAGTACATCCGGATTTTGTGGGTCACAGAATCGCTGTTCACAATGGCCGCAGATTTATCGAAGTGTTTATTTCAGAGGCAATGGTTGGACATCGGCTTGGAGAGTTTTCACCAACCAGATCGTTTCGAGCTCATGGAAAAGTTACCAAGCGAACAGCAGAAAAAACCTAAAATTATTATCTATTTACCATTGAATATTTAATTCAAAAAACATATGTCAGTTATTGATCTTATTATACGAATAAAAAACGGATACATGGCTAAAATTGAGAACGTTGACTGCCCGTATTCAAAATACCGCGAAGCAGTACTTGTAAAACTAAAACAACTTGAGTATATCGATACCTTTGACATAAGCGGTGACAAACAAAAAAAAATACATGTAAAATTACGGTATGAAGATGGAGTACGGGCTTTGACTGATATAAAGCTTTTTTCAACACCTGGAAAACGCATGTATATCCCATATCGTAAGATCAAACGTGTAAAAGGTGGAATGGGACACGCATTGCTTTCATCATCCAAAGGAATTATAACCGGTGATCAAGCACGAAAAGAACGTATTGGTGGTGAGTTATTATTTTATATTTGGTAAGATGTCAAAAATTGGTCAAAAAATTATTATCGTTCCCGCATCCGTGCATGTTGAGATACAGGATAAAACTATTGTTGTGAAAGGTTCAAAAGGAACAATATCTTTTACATTGCCACGATTCCTAAGCGTCACCCAAACCGCGGGAAGCCTTTTAGTTGAGCGAAAAGGAGATACAAAAATCCAGAAATCATCACATGGACTTTTTAGGAGTTTGATAGCCAATGCAGTTTCTGGAGTCGAAACCGTGTGGTCAAAGAGACTTGAAGTTATTGGAACAGGATTCAATGTCAAAAAGCAGGAAAAAGGAATTGTACTGAAGCTTGGTCTGTCGCATCTTGTTGTGTTTTCTCCTCCAGATGAAATTCAACTGGCAACAGAAGAAAACAATATTATTATTGTTTCTGGCGTAGATAAACAAAAAGTTGGTGAAGTCGCCCAACAAATCAAATCAATAAAAAAGCCGGATATTTACAAAGGAAAAGGAATTCGGTACGAAGGAGAGCATATAAAACTGAAACCCGGTAAAAAAGCAAAAACAGCATAAAAAGCAGTTTATTACATAAAAATAATACATATGGTAAATAAAACACGAGTACGACAGGCACGACGCAAAAAACGTGTGAGCGCGAACATTCATGGAACCAAAGAACGTCCGCGCGTATCTGTATTCCGATCCAATCGGTATATTTATGCTCAGGCAATCGATGATACATCTGCTAAGACTTTAGTGTATGCGAGTAGTCTTGGATTGAAACAAAAATCAAAAGCCATGAAAACCGCGCAAGCAGCACAAGTAGGAATGGACCTTGCAGATGCTTTGAAAAAAAAGAAAATTACAACAGTCGTGTTTGACCGAAGCAGGTTTTCATATGCAGGACGCGTTAAAGCACTGGCTGAGGGATTGCGCAAAGGCGGGATAATAGTTTAATATATATATGATAAAACGAAGACAAAAATCACATGAAGATAAACAGTTTGACGAGCGGGTGTTGCATATCCGCAGAGTTTCAAAAAAGACAACAGGAGGAAATTATGTGTCATTTTCCGCACTTGTTGCAGTGGGTGATGGAAAAGGGAATGTCGGGATTGGTATTGGACGTGGACTACTCAAGCCGGCACCTCCCGGGACTGGATTGAAACTTGGAGGAGTGGTTCGGGTGATTCTTGATATTGCAGGTGTAAGCAATGCATCGGGAAAAATTATTGGTACTCGAAACCAGATCACCAATGCGTATGCAGTAATCGAAGCAATCAAAAAATTAAAGCCACGCATGATTGAAGAAAAGATTGTACGAGCAGTAAAAAAAATACGAAAACCAAAAACATCAACAAAGAAACAATCGTAAAACATGTTACTATAATACATACAAATGAATACTCTATCTCATCTCACAAAAACAGCACAAAAGCAAAAAAAGCGGCTTGGCCGTGGTTTGGGTTCTGGAAGGGGATCAAAGTCAGGACGCGGCACTACACGCCATCAAACTGCACGAGAAGATATCCCGCTTCATTTTGAAGGAGGACAGAACCGTATGGTCAAGCGATTTCCCCTATTGCGAGGCAAAGCCCGAAATAAAGCAGTAGCTCCAAAGCCAGTTTTGATTTCTCTTACTCAACTGAATACTTTCAAAAAGGGTGAGGTAGTGAATTTAGCATCATTACTAGAAAAGGGAATGATCAGAGAAAAAGAAGGAAAACGTGGAGTAAAAATTGTTGCAAATGGTGTGCTTAAAATAGCGCTAAACGTTGAGTTACCAGTTTCTCAATCTGCACAAAAACACATAGAGAATGCCGGGGGAACAATTTCGTCATGAAAGATATTTCTACTAAGTTCAGCTTGCTTATTCATGATCCAGCTCTTCGTCTTAAGACGCTTGTGACATTTGGTATAATTCTTATTTTTCGAATATTTGCATATCTTCCTGTTCCGGCAATTGATTTAGAAAGACTGCGAGCACTATTTGCCCAAAGCCAGTTTTTGTCCTTACTCGATATTTTTTCAGGCGGAACATTGATCAATTTTTCTGTGATGGCGCTTGGTTTAACACCTTATATCAATGCTTCAATTATCATACAACTTGTCACTATGGTGATTCCGCAGCTTGAGGCATTGGCCAAAGAAGGCGAGTATGGAAGGTTTAAAATCAATCAATATACACGCTTTCTCACTATTCCGCTGACGTTGATCCAGGCTGTTGGTATATACGTACTACTTCGCAATCAAAATATCATCGACACTTTAAGTCCGATCGAGTTCTTTTCTTTTGTGGTCACGCTTCTTGCAGGAACATTCATCATCATGTGGTTTGGCGAGCTTATTAGTGAGTTTGGGGTTGGCAACGGTATATCAATTTTGATTTTTGCAGGAATTGTAGGACGTATCCCGGTCATACTTGGACAAACCATTACAACTTTCAATCAAGAGATCGCACTGAATATTCTGATTTTTTTGGCAATATCCCTGCTTGTGATTGCGGCTGTCGTATTTATCAATGAGGCGGTACGAAAAATACCGGTCTACTATGCCCGAAGAATCAAAGGAAACCGGATGTATCAGGCAGCGAACAATTATTTGCCGCTTAAACTCAATCAGGCAGGAGTGATTCCTATTATATTTGCGGTTTCATTTGTTCTTTTTCCTCAAATAATTGGAAATTTTTTACAGTATGCTCCAAATGATTTTCTTGCGGGTATTGGACGATTTTTAGCGGTATCATTTCAACCATCAGGATTTTTATATAATTTTATTTATTTTTTTCTTGTTGTTGCGTTTACCTTTTTTTATACTGTCATTGTATTTAATCCGCAAAAAATCTCAGAAGATATCCAAAAACATGGGGGATTTGTGCCTGGTATTCGCCCTGGTTCAGCAACAAAAAAATACTTGCAAAACGTAGTATATAAAATTACGACGTTTGGGGCATTATTTTTAGGCGCTATTGCTATTTTACCAGCGCTCATCTCCGGGTTTACCGGACTTAGCAATCTTGTAATCGGAGGAACAGGAATACTTATTGTCGTGTCAGTAGTTCTTGAAACATTCAAGACAATCGATGCACAGCTTGTGATGAAGAACTATGATCGTTTTACGATGTCATAAGAGTATCCTGATATAAGTGATATTTTATTATTAGTAATTGAGTCGATATATGGCAAAAAAATCAACCAGAATGCTAGTGAGTCTTGTCTGTAAAGAATGCAAACAGCAAAACTATATAACAGAAAAAAGCAAGCTGAACTCCGAGAGTGCTTTAGTATTAAATAAATACTGTAAGAAATGTAAAAAACAAACGCAGCACAAAGAGAGCAAAAAGCTTGACTAAATTAATATAACACCGATAATTTTATGAAACTTGTACTTATAGGTATACAGGGATCGGGAAAATCAACACAGGGCAACTTACTATCAAAGTATCTGAAGATACCCTATCTATCAACAGGACATATTTTCCGAAGTATTGCAAAAGAAAAAACAAAACTTGGAAAGCAGGTAAAGGTGCTTATGTCCTCAGGGTTGCTTATTCCAGATGATCTAACAATTGAGATTGTGAATAGTTATCTTTCACGTCCTGAGTACCAAAACGGGTATATTCTTGACGGTTTCCCACGCACCTTAACACAGGCAAAAAAGTACAAAAACAATGTCGACAAAGTTATTTATATCGAGATACCTGATAAAGAAGCTTTATGGCGTATTGCATATCGCAATGAGGAGCGCAATGACAATACAGTCAAGGCAGTTCTCAAACGAATTGAGTTGTTTCATGCGCACACAAACGATGTGATCGAATATTATGATAATGAAAAAAAACTGGTAACGATAGATGGAACAAAATCAATTGAAGAAGTAAATAGAGAAATTCTTAAAAGTCTCGGAAAACAGCTTTTGAGAAACCATATCGCAGCATGGGAACAGAAAAAAAAGTCGATTATTGCAATTGTTGGTATGTCAGGATCAGGAAAAACTGTTGCAACGCAGTATTTTAAAAAAATGGGCGTACCGGTTGTTTCATTTAGTAATGTCATCAATGACTATGTTGATACGAAAAAATTCAAACATACAGAGCAGATTCACCACAAACTTCGGATGAAGTTCCGAAAAAAATACGGAATGAAAGCAATGGCATATCTCAACAAAGAAGCCGTTACAAAGGCTCTTGAAAAGAGTAATATACTGTTGATAGAAGGCTTATATTCGTGGGAAGAGTACGTTTATTTGCTGAAGCATTTTCAAGAGGTAAATATCTATTTGTTGGCGCTTTTTACTGATAAATCATTGCGATACAAGCGTTTGGCAGATCGAAAATATCGATCTGAGCTTGCAGTTGGAAAAGAGCGCGATATTCATGAACTCACCGATTTGAATAAAGGACCTGCTATTGCATACGCTGATTTTCTCATCAAGAATAATTTTTCAAAAGAAGATATGTATAACAAACTAGACGAGGTATACCGACAGATATATTTTGCCTAAAAGACATGATACATCTCAAAACTAAACAAGAGATCGGCCGGATGAAAGAGGGAGGAGCAATTGTACGAGATGTTGTTGAAAAGCTTCTTGGGACAGTAGAACCAGGAATAACCACATATCAGATCGATAGATTAGCTGAAGAAATGATACGAGCACGAGGAGCCGCGCCATCTTTTCAAAAAGTCAACGGGTATAGATGGACAACATGTTTGCCGATAAATGAGCAAGCAGTGCACACGCCTCCATCAGCCACGAAACTAAAACGCGGTGATGTCCTGACAATAGATATTGGTGTATATCACCAAGGACTTCATACGGATTTTGCAACAACTGTTGTTGTCGGAGGAGAGGGATCAGCTGACAAAAAAACAAACGCATTTTTACAAAAAGGAAAAGATACACTAGAACAGGCAATAGCAAAGGTTCAGCCATGGAAGCATCTTGGAGAAGTATCTGGGTTTATTGAACATGAAATTACCGCATCAGGTTATTTTATCTTAAAAGAACTAACCGGGCATGGAATTGGAAAAGAGTTGCATGAAGATCCATATGTTCTAAACTATCTGGATAAACCAGTTGAGAAAACATACAAGATACAACCTGGACTTACCATTGCAATTGAGATCATATATTCGATGGGTACGACACATATTGCATATGAACCAAATATTGAATGGTCAATTATCACAAAAGATAGAAGTTTATCTGCATGCTTTGAACGAAGTATTGCTGTGGGAGAAGAAGAAACCTTCATTTTAACGTAACTTTGTGATAAAATATATCTTTCTATGAAAAATAATGTTACGACAATTGAAGGAGAGGTTATTGAAAACCTTCCAAATACTTTATTTAAGATTCATCTTGATGAGTCTGAAAAGATAATAATCGGTTATCTGTCAGGTAAAATGAGAAAACACTATATTAAGATTTTACCAGGTGATCGTGTGAAGGTCGAAATGACTCCATATGATCTTGACCGGGGACGAATTGTGTATAGGAAGTCATCGTAATAATATGCATGTAAAATCAGCTGTTAAAAAAATGTGTACGGGATGTAAACTGGTAGTGCGCAAAGGCGTACTGTTTGTAATTTGTAAACGAAATCCAAAACACAAACAAAGACAGGGCTAAAAACATTATTTTAATTATTTAAGATATTTTCATATTATGTCACGTTTAATGGGAGTCAACCTTCCGGACAATAAAAGGATTGATTATGCACTGACCTTGATCTTTGGGATTGGCTGGTCAAGATCAGTGAAAATTTTAAAACAAAGTAACATTGATGCAGCTCTCAGAGTCAAAGATATTTCAGAAGATCAACTGAAGAAACTGAATTCGTGCATAGACACAAACTATAAGGTTGAAGGACCACTTCGAGAAGAGCGAAACGAGAACATAAAACGTCTTCGAGAAATCGGATCATATAGAGGAATGAGGCATGGACTCGGACTGCCAACCCGTGGCCAAAGAACACGATCAAATGCCCGAACAAAGCGTGGTAAACGACGAACAGTCGGAGCACTGTCAAAAGAAGCATGGTCAAAAACAGGACAACCTGAGTCAAGTACTACTGATAAATAACTATGGCACCAACAAAATCAACAAACAAACCAAAAACAATGCGAATTGTTGCATCAGGTCGTATTTATGTGACAGCAACATTTAATAATACTCTCGTGACTGTGACTGATGAGAAAGGCAATACCATTGTTCTTAGTTCATGTGGCATGCATGGTTTTACCGGTACCAGGAAATCAACACCGTACGCAGGAACAGTAACCACAGAAGCTGCGATATCAAAAGCTACTGAACAGCATGGTCTTCGAAAAGTAGATATTTTTATTAAAGGAATCGGACCTGGTCGTGAGGCATCTCTTCGAGCCATTCGTGCTTCAAACTTGGACGTTGGGAAAATCGTTGATATGACACCAATCCCTCACAACGGAGTTCGACCACCGAAAGTCCGAAGAGTTTAATATTTGAAAATTACGAAATATTCATGAGATATACGGGACCAAAAAACAAAATAGCAAGAAGACAAGCAACCGATCTTGGATTAAAGACTGCAGGAAGCAAATCTCATGCGTCGCTTTTGAAAAAAATGAATATCAGGCCCGGTCAGCATGGTACTCGATATCGGAGAAAAGAATCTGAACATGCGCGGCAGCTTATAGAAAAACAAAAGCTAAGATATTTGTTTGGCCTCACAGAATCTCAACTCAAAAAATATTTCACTATAGCATCAAGAAAAAAGGGGAATACAGCTATATATTTAGGGGAGCTTCTTGAACGACGACTTGATAATATTCTGTATCGCCTTGGATTTACACCGACACGAGCAGCTGCCCGACAGCTTGTCACGCACGGGCATATAGCAGTGAATGACAAGAAAATAAACATTCCATCGTACCTTATGAAAAACAATGAGAAAATTTCATTTTTAACAAAGAAAACAAAAGAAATTCCCTATATCCAGATTTTTTGCGAAACAAGCGATGTAATTGTTCCAGTATGGCTTGAAGCAAAAAAAGACTCAGGATTACTTACTCAGACACCCGATAACACTCTTATTCAACAGCAAGTGAATTTGCGATTAGTCATCGAGTTTTATTCACGGTAATTATTTAATAATTGTATTTTTTTTATGATAGAACCAATGTTTACAGTCAAAATAGAGGAACAGTCAAAAACATACGGCAAATTTTTATACGAGCCGTTTAATACGAGTTTTGGGCATAGTGTCGGCAATGCAGTTCGAAGAACTTTATTGTCATCTCTGCCAGGGTATGCAGTGGCATATGTCAAGTTTGCCGATGCAGCTCATTTGTTTACAACAATTAGCGGAGTAAAAGAATCAGTTCTTGACATCATGTTGAATCTGAAATTGGTTCGATTTAAAAGTACGGACAAAGGACCATTTGAAATGAGACTCTCTGCAAAAGGTCAAAAAAAAGTATATGCAAAAGATCTTGAGGGTGAGATTGAAGTAGTAAATAAAGATCTGTATCTTGGTGAAATAACAGACAGCAAAGGAAAACTTGATGTTGAAATCATTGTTGAAAAAGGATATGGGTACCAAGCCTCAGAAGATAAAGAAGAGAAAACGGGATATATTGCAATCGATTCTTCTTACTCACCAATTAGCAGGGTAAACTTTACTGTTTCGGAAGCACGTGTAGGACGGAAAAGTGATTTTGAACAAATGCTACTTGAAGTAACCACGGATGGAAGTATCACACCTGAAGAGTCGATAAAAACAGCAGCTGCGATCCTTTCCAAGCATTTTGCGGTCATTGTTGAAGGCAAAAAATTTGTTGAAAATGATGGAGATTCGAAAGAATCTGAAGATAAAATAAATGCAAAAGTATATGAAACAATTATTGATGAATTGAATCTTCCTTCCCGAGTTATTAATGCATTGCTTCGTGAGAATATCGAGACTGTTGCAAACCTTATAGAAAGAGGAAGAAATGAACTTACGAATTTGAAAGGTGTTGGAAAAAAATCAATAGATCTTATTGACGAGGAACTAAGAAAAATGGAAGTAGAGTTGAAGTAATATAATATCATGAAGCACAGAACAAACAAAAAGAAATTCGGAGGAGGTAGTGATGCCAACAAAATGATGATGCGTAAATTGATGAAAAATTTCATAAGCGCCTCACATATTAAGACAACAGTTCCACGGGCAAAAGCACTCAAGATTGCTTTGGATCGAATTGTGAGTAAGGCACGAACATACACTGAATCAAATAAAAATTATTTGCTTCGATTTTTTCCTGAAAAAAAATATCAAAAAGTTCTGTTTCAACAGATCGGTCCTGCCCTTTCAAAGGTAAGCGGCGGGTATGTCCGTATTATCAAACTCAATCAACGCGACAATGATGGCGCTATGATGGCACAAATTGAGTGGGCACACCCTGTTGTTGTTGATTGGGAAAGTATGAAACCCAAAAAAAAGACGTTAAAAACAAAAAAAACACCATCAAGCACGGAAACAAAAAGCCTTGATAAAAGCACATCGAAAGCAACAAAGCCAACGAAGCCACCTAAAAAATTACAATCAAAAAAAGAAAAAAAAGTTATCAAAACAAAGAAATAATTTTTTATGACAAATATTACACAAACAACACGATCAATTAAGGCTTCTGAGATCAAGCGCAACTGGCATATATTTGATGCAAAAAATATGGTGCTGGGACGAACAGCTACGCAGATTGCCAAGCTTCTTCAAGGAAAGCATAAGCGGGATTATGTGCCGTATCTTGATTGCGGCGATCATGTTGTGGTGATCAATGCAGCCGCTGTACAATTGACCGGCAGCAAAAGCTCTCAAAAACAGTATGATTCATATTCTGGATATCCTGGAGGCCGGTCGGTAAAGACGTATGAAGAGCTTATGAAACAGAGTCCTGAGAAAGTGATACGTGCTGCTGTTTCTGGAATGCTTCCAAAAAATAAACACCGAGATCCTCGGCTTGCGCGACTATTTGTTTTTAATGATGAGAGGCACCCGTACGCTCATAAATTTACAAAAACTACGATATAATCGTAATACTATTTTAATTGATTACATCTTATGGCAGCAAAAAAGAAAAACATTGAATATTATCAAGCAGTAGGAAGACGAAAAGAATCTACCGCTCGTGTACGTCTGTACATTGTATCTAAAAGAGATAAAACAGTAGATGTTCGCGGATCCGCCATCAAGCAAGGCAGCATCATTATTAACGGAAAGCTTGCTGACGATTACTTTCCGCGATCGGCAGAAAAGACTTTACTTGCAAAACCATTCGTTCTTACGGAAAATGTCGATAGGTTTGTGGTAAGCATACTGGTAAAAGGAGGAGGGAAAAGCGGCCAACTTGAAGCAACAGTGCATGGGATCGCACGAGCACTGTGTCTAGTAGATGCCAAACATCGCACAACGTTGAGAAAAGAAGGATTGCTCACTCGCGACCCACGCGTTCGTGAACGACGGAAAGTCGGAATGGGCGGGAAAGCACGACGCAAAAAACAATCTCCAAAACGGTAAAATAGACGTATAACTTCGGATTATATTATACTTATCAATATCATGATAAAACTTTCGGTCGTCATCTTATCGTACAACACGAAAGACATTACTAAAGATTGTCTTGAGAAACTATATAAATCTTTATCAAATGCTTCATTTCAATCGGAGATTATTATCATAGACAATGCATCAGTTGACGGGTCACAAGAAATGATCTCGCAAAGTAAAAAAATATTTGCAAAAAGAAACGTAACATTTAAGACAATATTTAATCAGCAGAATGAAGGCTATCCAAAAGGAAATAATCGCGGATTTCACAATGCCACAGGTGAATATATCTTATTTCTCAATTCAGATGTCATGATTGATACTTTTCATTGGGATAAAGTATTGAAATATCTGGATGAACAGACAAATATCGGAGCGCTGACGGTTCGTGTCGAACTTCCCACAAAGCGCATTGATCCCGCATCTCATCGCGGGTTCCCGACAATATGGAATTCGTTTTGTTATTATGCATACCTTGAAGCAATGACAAAACATATCCATTTTCTGAGAAGATATTTTGGCGGATATCATTTGACCAATCTCAATCTGAATACAGTGCATGAAATTGATTCCCCAAGCGGTGCATTTTATCTGACTCGAAAAAAAATACTTAATGGACTTGGAGGGTTTGATGAAACATTTTTTATGTATGGCGAGGATTTAGATCTTTCATACAGGATGAAGGAGAATGGGTACAAGATTGTGTATTATCCTCACGAAAATGTAACGCACTTCAAGTATCAAAGCGGTTTGAAAAATACAGTAGCTCAGAAAAAAACCAAACAATATTTTTACGATTCTATGAGGATTTTTTATCGTAAACATTATGAAGGGGAAAATCCATGGCTCATTGATCAGGTTGTTTATTTTTTTATTGGATTGAAGTCGCAGTTGTAATTATTGATCTTGCGTTTAAAATATCAGTATGAAAAAAATTGGAATTGATGCGCGTCTCTATTTTCAAACCGGTGTTGGTACGTATCTTCGCAACCTTCTCCATTATTTGCCAAAAATACTCCCAAATTTCATACAAATATTTGTGTATGTTTTATCAAAAGATCTTGAACATATTGATTTTTCAGAGAGTCATTTTGTTATTCGTGGTGTGGATGCCCCATGGCATACTTTGAAAGAGCAGATAGTGTTCTATCGAGCACTCATGCAGGATCAGCTTGACTTGATGCATTTTACGTATTTCAGCTATCCAATTCTCTATAAACAGCCCTTTATTGCAACAATTCACGATGTTACACCGTTTCTGTATAAAACAGGAAAAGCCTCCACGCACAATCCATTTGTATATGAGATGAAGCATCTCGCATTTGCGCACGTCTTAGGTGCACAAGTAAAACATGCAAAAAAAATTATCACACCGACTGTATGGGTCAAAAATCAGATTATAGAAATGTATGGTCGGCAATACGCCGATACAATACAATCGATTCCGGAAGGAGTGAGTTTTGAGTTTATGCAAGCTACTGAAAATTCCTCATTGAAAAGCAAATTTGTGAAGCCATTTTTCCTGTATGTGGGGAATTTTTATCCGCATAAAAATGTCGAAAGATTGATCAAAGCTTATAAAATATATAGTCATCTTGATGGAGCAAAGAAACAAGAGGATCAATTACGGCTTATTCTGGTTGGCCCAGACAACATGTTTGCACAAAAACTGAAAGAGAAAGTTGAACATGAAAAAATTGAAGGCGTACAATTTATTCATGACTCAACAATCAAAGACCTTATTTTTTTCTACAAGCACGCCCAAGCGCTTATCAATCCTTCACTTTCTGAAGGATTTGGGCTTCCGCTTCTTGAAGCAACGTATTTTGGCTGTCCCGTGATCGCCTCGGATATTCCGGTTTTCCATGAAATATTGGATGATCAATATATTTCATTTGATCCTGAGAATATTGGAGATATTGTTGAGAAGTTGCGAGTTGCGAGTTGCGAGTTGCGAGTTGCAAATAACAAGCTAAAGACTATTGTTGATAGATTTTCATTTGAAAAAATGACAAAAAATGTAGTACAATTGTATAACAATGAGTGTGAATAAGTTACGAAACATATTCAACCAGAGTATCAGTGAAAATAGAAACTACAATTTAGCCGTAAAATAGGGGTTGACAAACTACAAATTAGTACTAAAATGATATTGTATGACTATATTAAAGCGAACCATCGAAGATAATATTAACAAATACCTTAAAAGCCGAGAGGCAAAAACATTGTTTATTTGGGGTCCTAGACGTTCCGGAAAAACAACACTGATTGATAAATTGGCTCGGGAACTGAGAGTGACAAAATACAACTTTGATCTTGAGTCAGACCGAGAAAAATTTGCGCCCCGCAGGGATGTCCTTGAAAGGATTGTTAGTGAACATAAAGTGGTACTAATTGATGAGGTGCAAAACTACCCCGAGGCAACGGTGATGCTTAAATTGCTTCATGATGAGTTTGGGGTAAAGGTAATTGCCACTGGAAGCTCAGAGCTTCGTCAAAAATCTTCTAAAGAATTTGACACGATGGCTGGAAGGTTTAATGAAATTTATTGCCTTCCGCTTTCAATCTTTGAAATTTTAGATAATGAAAAACCTAAATCTTCAGATAAGGAAGAATTTAATAAACAGTTGGCCAAAAAACTGCAAATTTTTGGTGCATACCCTGAGGTATATACAAGGGATAATCTAAGCGAGAAAGATCGAATAGATCTACTACAGCGCATGCTGGATGCCTACGTACTCAAAGATGTTATCAGTATTTATGATCTCAAAAATACAAGACTTGCCAAGGATATTCTGACCAAAATTGCACTTCAACTTGGTAGTGAAGTCTACATTTTAATTTCGCTTCCGTCATTTAAAACAAATATAAGAAAGGCAGTCTCTAAAAATCGTAAACTTTACTTTTATGATCTTGGTATTCGCAATATCCTGATACAGGATTTTAGGGATCTAGAACTCCGTCAGGACAAGGGCGGTGTGTTTGAGAATTTTATTATCTCCGAGCTTGAGAAAACGCGTAGACTTACCAATGCAAAAGTAAATATGTATTTTTATCGGGAATATGGAGGAAAAGAAGTGGATGGCATTGTTGAGGATTATAAAAAGAACTATACGGCAATTGAAATCAAAACGAAAGGTGGGGCTGCTAAAAAAATTTTTCCTCTGCCAAATATCTCTGAGGTTATCACTACCCAAAATTATCTTGAAAAAATTGCTGATATTTTGAAAGGGAAATAATTGGGATTTGACTAAAATAATGAGCGCTGAAAAACTCAACCGGATTCACAAAAGTCATAGGTTAATTTTAGGATAAAGATATACCTATGTCCTATTTCTTCTACATACTTCGGTGTTCAGACAACTCTCTCTACTGTGGTATCACGACCGACCTCGCGCGCCGTGTAGCAGAGCACAATGAAAAAAAGGGGATATCGTCAGCCAAATACACCCGCTCTCGCCGTCCTGTTCGACTGGTCTACTCTGAGGAGTATGAAAGCATGGCCGAAGCTATGAAACGGGAACGGGAAGTGAAGAGGATGAAGAAGGAGGAGAAAGAAAAGCTTGTGATACAATTAAATAACATTATGGATTGGAAAATGAATTATTTATCTGAAAATGGCAGCAAAAAAGAGACTTGATAATCGCATTTTCGCATTTATTGATAGTCAGAATCTCAATCTTGGAGTAAAAGCTCAAAGTTGGAAGCTCGACTGGAGAAAATTTCGTCAGTATTTACATAATAAATATAACGTAGAAAAGGCATATCTTTTTATTGGCCATGTATCTGGTAACGAATCACTTTATACTTTTTTGCAGGAATCAGATTTTATTCTGGTTTTTAAACCAACTCTTGAGTTTCAGCGAAATGGTAAAATAAAAATAAAGGGGAATGTCGATGCTGAACTTGTTCTTCATACCATGATTGAGAAAGACAACTATGATAAAGCAATCATCGTTTCAGGAGATGGAGATTTTCATTGCCTTATTGAGTATTTGATAAGTCAAAATAAGTTGTGCAAAGTGATGGTTCCGACAATACATTATTCGGGTCTACTTCGCAAATTCAATAAAAATAATTTAATCCTCAGGATTGATTTGCTGAGGAAGTCGCTCGAGTACAAAAAAAAGACTGGCATTCGCGTTCGGTCGAAACCTTAGGCTAGTCCAGTCATCGTGATACTTCAATTTTACCCCATGAATCTCCAAGTTGCAACCCCTGCCACTTGAAGCACAAATTTCTATTCAAGCGTGAGCACGAAGCCAAGAAGATAAGGAAATCTGAGAAGGAGAGGGATTTTGAAAATTTCAAATAACAAATCTCAAAAATGGTGTGCGTTGTTATTGGCACTCGGGATGGGACAATTTTCAATGATGCTATTAGAACAGGTTTAAGGTTGCCTTTAGTAAAATCATTTGATTTTCCACATCACGAATATGTCCGACATGTAAATGTTTATGAATAATCGGCTTTTATTCGATAATTCTCTATCGTATTGTTATCATGTGTGTATGTGGTATGAAGAGAAAGCGGTCAAAGAGAAAATCAAATCGGTTTAGGAATCTTCGTACGGAATACAAGTTGATGTAATTATATAATTTCATCACATTGCTTAATAAATATTTTTGTTACAATATAAATATGAATCAGAATTTAGTATCTATTGACGAAGCAAGTAAATGGGCTACAGATTATTTATTCAAAGACATCTCCTCCTCTAACATTTCATATTTGATACAGTATGGAAAGGTCAAAAAATATAGTGGGCATGGAAGTACTTATGTAAATATTGAAGATTTGAAGAATTACTATAAATCTTATAATGGCTATCGCGAAATAAAATGGAAAGAGAAATTGGGACAAGATTTAAACTGGAGACTCTCGTTTGACCATCTAAAGGAAAAGGACACAACAAAACATGTTCATAGGCTTCATCCATATAAAGGCAAATTTATTCCCCAGTTAGTTGAATATTTTATTGACGATCATACAGATGATATTAAGAAGCAGTTATATTTTAAGAAAGGAGATATAATTTTAGATCCATTTGTAGGTTCTGGAACCACGCTAATTCAAGCTAATGAGTTAGGAATTCACTCAATTGGAATTGACGTATCTCGATTTAATTGTTTGATAAGCGAAGTAAAGCTTAACGATTACGACTTTATTTCTTTAGAGAAGGATATCAGTCATTTTATATACAAAATCACAAATTATGAATCTAACAGAAATATTCATAGTTTTGAAAAGGAGCTTTATGATAATCTTTATGAATTTAATACAAAATTTTTTCCGTCTCCTGACTATAAATATAATTTAAATAATAAAACAATCAACGAAGATGAATATGTAAAAGCAAAAGAGTTTGAATTTCAGAATATCTATAATAATTTAGTGATAAAACATAATATTAAACTAAAACAGACAAAAGGAAAGACGTTTTTAGATAATTGGTATATAGATAATGTACGAAACGAGATAGATTATTCTTTGGGTTTGATAAAAAAAATTAAAGAAATCAGAAATAAAAAAGCTATTGCAGTGATTCTTAGTAGAACTATCAGGTCATGTCGAGCCACTACTCATTCAGACCTGGCAACATTAAAAGAACCTCAACTTACAACATATTATTGCTACAAGCACAAAAAAATTTGCAAACCATTATACTCAATAAAATATTGGTTAACAAGATATGCAAATGATACAATTTTAAGACTAAAAAAGTACAAAAGTATAAAAAATAATGCAAAAAGTACAATTATTACTGCAGATTCAAGAACTGTCGATATCGAAAAAGAATTAATAAAACGTAATAAATTATTATTTGAAATATATAAAAAACAAAAAATTAGCGGAATTTTTACGTCACCACCATATGTAGGTCAAATAGATTACCACGAACAGCACGCATATGCTTACGATTTATTTGGTTTTGAAAGAAAAGATGAATTTGAGATAGGCCCTCTTTATAAAGGTCAAGGTGTGGAAGCAAGAGAATCTTATGTTGAGGGAATTTCTCATGTGCTATTAAACTGTAAAAAATTTTTTTCAAATGATCCAAACATTTTTCTTGTAGCAAATGATAAATATAATTTATATCCTAAAATTGCTCAAAGATCCGGACTAAGAATTATTGATAGGTTTAAGCGGCCAGTATTGAATAGAACTGAAAGAGACAAATCGCCTTACTCAGAGACTATTTTTAATTTAAAATATTAACATAATGCTTTCTGACGAACAAAAAAATAGAATTTCAGAAGTTATCAAAAAGATATTACTATCAAGCTTAAGGAAGTTTCCTAAGGTTGATCAGCAAAATAGAAATGCTCCATTCCATGATATTATCTTAAAAACCTTTGAAAAAGAATTGCAGCATGTCAATATATCAACGCCTTACTTACTAGCAATTTCAAGTTGGCTTCATGGGTTAAGTACCTCGATGGGCAGTAGTTATGAATCATTAGTACATATACTTTCCGGCGGATATAAAAGGAAGTTTACTGCAGCATTTACTTTAAAAGTAAAAGTTTCACAAGCTAGTACTATTGAAAATATTATTCGGGAGCTAAAAGCTGGAAATAAAGTCAGACTTCCAAATACATCAGTAGAGAATAGGTTGATCTTTAAATTTAAATCTAATGAAAAAGAGATAAATGCTTTAGAATTTACAGTTGATAATTATATTGAAACAAAAAAATATATTGAGGGAATAGAACTCAAATCAGTGAGACCAAATTCAGGTGAGGGCCGTGGAGAGAAGCAAAAAATCTTATATGCAAAGGCCGCGTTTAAAAAATTACATCCCACAAAAGAAATTAAGTATTACGTAGGATTTCCATTTGATCCGACATCTAATGATGCAGTATCTTTTAATAAAGAAAGATTTTTTAATTATCTTATTGAATTTAAGAAATTTTTTAGTCCTGAAGAAGTATTGATAGCTTCTGAATTATGGGATCATCTTTCAGGACATTCCCATACAATGGATGAAATTTTTGAAATAATTACGAAAACAATAGAGAAGGTAAATAGAAGATAATCCTAATTTTTGCCACACTTTTCCATAAAGTGTGGATAGAAGAGCTTTGTGACAATCTACACCCACACTTTACCCACATTGTGTGGATAAAAAACCGTTGTGACGGTCTAAACAATTTTTTAGCCCACACTTTACCCACACTTTGAAAAGTATGGATAAAATAGCTTTGCAACAACCCGTATCCACACTGTTTTTCAAAGTGTGGAGAATATTTTGTGCCCCACACCGAGGATCGGTTTGTGTTTCAATTATTCACTTGCAGGAGGTTGCAGATTCTTAGGATATAATATGCTATGGCAAAAAGGGAAATTGCAATAGTCTACGACTGGATGGACTCATGGGGTGGAGTTGAGCGAATGCTTCTTATTCTCAATGAGATGTTTCCTGAGGCAAAGTGGTATACGAGTTATGTGGATGAAGAGAGGGCGCAGTGGGTCAGGAAATTAAAGGTGAAAACTTCATTTATCCAATCCCTTCCTTCATTCATAAAAAAAAGCCGGATTCTTTCGCTTCCCTTCTATCCGTATGCATTTGAGAGTTTTGATCTGAAGGGATACGATTTGGTAATTTCGGTTACTTCGTCCTTTGCAAAATCCGTGATTACCGGTCCCGGCACCAGACACATCTGTATATTGTTGACACCAACACGGTGGTTGTGGAGTCATGGAGAGATGTATGATTTAGGATGTACGAATTTTGATTTATGCAATCCAATAAAATCGTGGGTCGTCCGTAAAATGCAAGCGTGGGATATGGTTGCTGCGTCCCGGCCGGATAAAATTATTTCAATTTCTCAGACTGTAGCAGACCGGTGCCTCAAATATTACGATCGAAAATCTGAAGTAGTGTATCCGCCGTTTGATATTGAATATTGGAAAAGCGTGAAACGCAAAACGTGTAACGCAAAACGTTTATTTTTCAATGAATATTATCTCATTGTTTCAAGGCTTGAGCCATATAAAAAAGTTGATCTTGTCATAGTAACATTTAACAAGATGAAAGACAAGAAGTTAATCATTGTGGGAAAAGGGACGCAAGAACAAAAACTCAAAGCAATTGCAGGGGAAAATACTCGATTTATTCAAGATATATCCGATCAAGAATTGGCAGATCTCTATTTGAGCGCTACAGCCTTGATCATGCCGCAGGAAGAAGACTTTGGATATGTCGCTCTTGAAGCACAGTTTTTTGGCTGTCCAGTGATCGCATATGCAAAAGGCGGAGCAACTGAGACTGTTATTCCACAAAAAACAGGTATATTTTTTTCAGATCAAACTGTCAGCTCTCTTCAAGATGCAGTTGCAGAAGTTGGCTGTAGAAAGTACAATCTAGGAGGTAGATACGGGCATTTGAAGAGGTTTTCAAAAGAAAAATTTGTACATAAATTAGAAAGTCTCGCGTGCGACCTATAAAATCCACGTTACACGATACATATGAAAGCAGTTATATTTGCAGGAGGAGTCGGTACACGTTTGTGGCCGCTTTCCCGCAAAAAATCACCAAAACAGTTTGAAAAAGTAGTTGGGGATAAATCGACACTTCAGCTTGCCGCCGAGAGATTGCAGCCTGAATTTATACCCGCCGATATCTATATCTCAACAGGGCAGCAGTATGTCGAGATGGTGAAAGAACAGTTGCCGTTTATTCCGCAGGAAAATATCATTGCCGAACCTGCCAAACGTGATGTCGGCCCTGCTGTTGGTTTAGTCATGGGATACCTTGCGCAGAAATTTCCTCACGAACCAGTTGTTATTTTATGGAGCGATCATTTAGTCAAAAAAATTGATCTCTTTAAAAAAATACTCATACATGTTGGCAGGTTTGTGTCAGAGAAAGAAAAATGTATTGTATTTATTGGACAAAAACCACGGTTTGCTTCTGAAAATCTTGGGTGGATTGCGATTGGTGAAATAACGTCAAAATTAGATAGTATGAAACTACATACATTTCAAGCGTTCAAATACCGTCCTGATAAAGAAACCGCTGATGCATTTTTTAACAGTAAAAAATATTGTTGGAATCTTGGATACTTTGTTTCAACACCGTTGTTTATTTATTCGTTATTTCAAAAATATGCACCAGAGATTTATGAAGCTGCAGAAAAAATCGTACGAGTATCTACATTGCTTGAGTTTCATACAAAATTAAAAAAACACTATAAAGAAATGCCTGAGATCAGCTTTGACAATGCAGTGCTTGAAAAGATTGATACAAAATGTGCGTATGTGGTGGACGAGGATATCGGCTGGAGTGATGTAGGAGCATGGGAGGCTTTGAAGGAAGCTCTTGAACATCATCGTCAGGATAATATCACAAAAGGAAGAGTGCTGCTTGAAAGCTCGAAAGACAGTCTTGTGTATAATTATGAAGGAAAAAAAATGATTGTCGGGGTTGAACTTGATGATGTGTTGGTAGTAAATACCGAGGATGTTTTGTTGGTTGCACGCAAATCTGCGGTCCAACAAATCAAAAAAATTGTTGAAGGGTTTCAAGGAACAGAAAACGAAAAACTAACTTAAAATTTATTCTAAACTACATGCAAGAACGTGCTTCTTTCATATCTGGACAACTGTATCAATCAATACTTAAACGACTGATCGATGTGCTCCTTTCAATTATTCTCATTGCACTATTTGGCATATTTGCAATTGTCATTGCGATATTGATTAAGTTTTCTTCAGATGGTCCGATTTTTGCAGATGTACCAGAAAGAATCGGTCAACATGGGAAACGATTTAGGATGTTTAAATTCCGTTCAATGATACAGAATGCCCATACCTTGCTTCGGACAGATCCTCGTTTTGAGGAGCTTTATAAAGAATACAAAAAAGGAAGTTATAAACTGCAAAATGATCCGCGGATTACACCGATCGGTAAATTTATCAGAAAGCATTCTCTTGATGAGCTTCCACAGATTCTCAATGTGTTAAACGGTGATATGAGTTTGGTTGGACCACGGGCGTATTATCCTGACGAGCTTGAAAATCAGCAAAATGAATATCCGCACGCGCGTAAACTTGTCGACAAAGTACTTTCAGTTAAGCCGGGAATCACCGGTCTCTGGCAGGTGTCAGGAAGATCAGAGATAAATTTTGGCGAGCGTATCATCATAGACGCTCGGTATGTTGATCAGATATCGCTCCGAAACGATCTGATTATCATTGCGCAAACACCACTTGTCATGCTTACAGGAAAAGGTGCGGTATAATTAAAGATTGAAATTACAAATATTTTTTATTTCACATAATGCTATGAAAAGATTACTCCGACCCATCAATTCTATGAAGACCCCAAACAATAAACTAAAAATTGCGTTTCAAAAAAAGCCATTGTTAATAGCTGGCGGCGTGCTTGGTTCTTTGATTATTGTGTTTGGAATATTTGCATACATTTTTGTTTATGCACCTGTCATGAAGATCAAAGCCGCGGGAATGGCTGTCATGGATGAAGCAAAGAAGCTGAATCAAGATATTAAATTAAACGATATTGATCTTATTAAAACCAGCGTGAAATCATTATCTGAAAAATATCAAGCATTTGAAAAAGAGTCCCAGTCAGTGTACTGGGCGACATTTGTACCATATGTGCGAGATTTCAAAAACGGTGTTGAGGCAGGAGGGTATGTAATCAAAGCAGCAGATGAGACAGTAGTCGCGATTTATCCGTATGCAGACCTCATTGGATTTAAACAAGGTGAGCAGAATTTTTACGAGAAAAGCGCAGAAGATAGGCTGCAAACTGCGGTGCTTACCCTTGATAAAATGCTGAAAAGCATTGACTCGGTTGCAAAAAATATTGAAGAAGCAGAAAAACGAATTGAGCAGATAGATCCAGATCGATATCCTGAAAAAATTGGCGGCACACAAATACGTGCTCAGATCATCCAAGGAAAGGAGCAATTTGAAGGAATGGCTTCTCTTTTTGTTGATGCAAAACCGCTTCTTAAACAACTCCCACAAATCCTTGGATCTGAAGAAGAAAAAAACTATTTAATTCTGTTTCAAAATACTGCTGAGCGCCGTGCTACCGGAGGATTTTATACGTTTTTTGCTGTTTTTAATATAAACAAAGGAAAAATTTTTATTAAAGATTCAAGTGATATCTATGACCTTGACAACTCAATTTCCGCACATCCAAAAGCTCCTGCAGAGATACTTACCTATCACAAAAATGTCACACGGTTTTATCTCAGAGACAGCAATATTTCACCGGATTTTGTACAGTCTGTCAAACTATTTGATGAGTTGTATCAAAAATCGGGAAGAAAAGTCAACTACGATGGCATAATTGCCATGGATTCAAAGGTGCTCGTTGACATGTTGAAAATTTTTGGAGACACACAAGTCAATGGTATAAATTTCTCCGCAGAGACAGATGCACGATGTGACTGCCCGCAGGTAATTTATTCATTATTTGATATTGTTGATCGTCCGGTCAACTATGTCAAAGTAGACAGAAAACGCATTTTGGGCAATCTGATGCTTGAGCTTTTTTATAAAGCCATTGGTTTTTCTCCATCAAAATACTGGGGGCAGCTTGCACAAACCATGTTTACGAATCTTGACCAAAAACACATTCTCCTCTATTTTATAGATAAAGATGCCCAGGCAGCTGTAGAGCGTATGAACTATGCAGGAAGAATTATCAATGTTGAAGGAGATTATCTTCATGTGAATAACGTCAACTTTGCTGGTGCAAAATCAAACTTGTTTATTGATGAGGAACTTATTTCCAAAACAACATTTGAAGGAGAAAAAATTGTGCGTGAGGTTGTCATGAAGTTCAAAAATCCACATCCGCAATCTGACTGTAATCTTGAGCGTGGAGGACTATGTCTGAATGCAACACTGAGAAACTGGATACGATTTTATGTGCCAGAAGGCTCAAAACTTGTATCGTTTCAAGGATCAAAAACTGAAACAAAGACATATAAAAGTCTTGGCAAAACAGTATTTGAAGGGTTTATGACCGTAGATCCGGAAGGGGTAGCGACAGTGACTGTTACATACGAATTACCAAATACAATAAACAAAGAAAATTACAAACTGTATATCCAAAAGCAACCAGGTGTTGAAAAACAGACGTTAACAGTTGAAATAGATGAGAAAAAACAGTTTACCGGACTGTTTACAGAAGACAAGGTAGTGGAGTAACGACAAATTGTGACGGGAAAAAAACTCTCATGAGCAAGGTTCAAAAAATTACCGGGTTTGTTTTAAAAAGGAAAACCCTTCTTGAGTCTGATGTAATGGCAACTCTGTACAGCAAAGAACACGGTAAAATGACGCTGCTTGTGAAAGGGGTACGTAAAATAACCTCCAAAAGGGCGGCACATATTCAAACAGGGAACTTGATTTCAGCTCAAGTGAGAGAATCTCATAATATTCTCTATCTCCAATCATCGGAGCTTATATCAGGATTTCTTTCTCTTCGTACTGATACGATGATTGATCAAATTTATTTATTTCTATCAATTATTGATGGGCTTATGCCAGAAGGTCAACAAGATATCCAAGTTTTCAACAGAATTGCGCATTTTTTTATCCAGCTGAGTAAAGGACAAGATCAAACAGAGGTATTAAAACGCAATCTTCAAAGGCTGCTTGAAATACTCGGCTATGCTGATGATAAGCTTCCGTTGTCTGCACTGTTGCAGATGGCAGAAAACCATATTGAAAAAAGGCTTCCACGCCATGTTATAATGTAATTTATTTCATTTGTCTTTTTTTATGGATCGCATTATTTCTCTGACAAAACGAAGAGGATTTATTTACCAAACATCCGAAATATATGGAGGACTTGCAAATGGGTATGATTATGGTCCGCTTGGCGTAGAGCTGCTTCGAAACATAAAAGAGTTGTGGTGGAAGAAATTTGTTCATGAAAGAAACGACATGGTTGGGCTTGACACACAGATTATTCTTCATCCAAAAACATGGGAGGCTTCAGGTCATGTGGGGAATTTTGCTGATGCAGTGGTTGAAGATACGGTTACACATAAACGATACCGCGCTGATCACTTAGTTGAAAAATGGATACAAGGAAAAGAAGAGTTTCATGATGTGGTAGTTGAGGAAATGACTATTGAGGAGCTATCAGAATTTATCAAAAAAAATAACATTAAAAGCCCGGATGGAAATACGGTTTCAGAATCAAAGAAATTTGATCTTCTCATGAAAACTCATCTCGGGTCGCTTGAGGGTGAACAAGATACGGTTTACTTGCGTGGAGAGACAGCACAGGGAATTTTTACCAACTTCAAAAATGTTCTTGATAGTACCCGTATCAAGCTCCCATTTGGTATTGGTCAGATAGGAAAAAGCTTTCGAAATGAAATCACCCTCGGGCAGTATATTTTCCGAACCTTTGAGTTTGAACAAGGAGAAATAGAGTATTTTTTTGATCCAGAAAAAGAAGACTGGAAACAATTGTTTAAAACGTGGCAAAACGCAATGTGGAATTTTGTGGTACAGGATCTTGGCATCCAGGAAAAAAATTTACGATGGAGACGACACACGGATACGGAGAGAAGTCATTATAGCAAAGATACCTATGACCTCGATTATCAATTTCCATTTGGCTGGAAAGAGTTGTGGGGGATTGCATATCGTACAGACTATGATTTAAAACAGCAGATGAAGGGCTCTTCAGTCGATCTTCGATATACGGATCCGTATACTCAAAAAAAAATCATTCCTCATGTGATTGAGCCGGCGGTTGGTATGAATCGTCTGGTTTTTATGACACTCTGTGATTCATATTGTGAAGAGAACGATCGAGTGGTGCTCAAGATCAAACCAATGCTTGCGCCATATACTGCCGCTGTTTTCCCCCTTGTGTCAAATAAACAAGAACTGATTACCTATGCTGAAAAGATTTTTAATCAATTGAGCGCACAGTATCATACGTACTGGGATGATCGTGGGAACATAGGAAAGCGATATCGATATCAAGATGAAATTGGAACTCCGCTATGCATTACTGTTGACTATGAATCTCTTGAAACGCATACTGTAACTATACGTGATCGAGACACCATGAAACAATCACGCATTGCGGTTAAAGATGTTGTATCGTATATTGCAAACATTATTAAGAAATAGTATTACTCATTCGTACGTTCAATAAATAAACATGAAACAAGCACAAAAACAGTATATTTTTTTTGGATTCATTATTATTATTCTTCTTGCAGTTGGTGTATTTTTTTATGTAAAATCAAAACCTTCAAAGCAAAATGCTCAAGAGAAAAAATCAGTATTTGAGGAACCTACTGAGATTATTCCGACTGTTGATTCTTCAGTAAAGGTAGACATTGAAGGAAGAAAAGATGCAGTCATCAAGATTTCGGGGATACAGACAGGCACAGATAGTATTGAATATCAGCTCACCTATGCGACTGCAAGCGGCGGCAACGAGGGAGTACTTGGTGTTATTACAAAAATAACAAATAGCAAAGCAGAAAAAGATGTTACCTTTGGAACATGTTCTTCGGGTGTATGCCGATATCATGAAATTGATGGTCCGGTAACCGGAGTATTCAAATTTTCAGGTACATACGGAGACCGGCTTCTTGAAACAACATTTGAACTATAGCGCTTTCTATATATAATAGGTTCTTACATTATGAATTATTGATCTTCACTATATTGTGGGGATTTTAGTACAATAAAAGGAGGTGACAAGTACAAAGAACTATGCCAAATATCAAATCAGCAAAAAAACAGATGAGGCAAGATCAGCGTCGAACAAAAGATAATGACAAATATATGAATCAGGTCGAAGAAGTCATAAAGGCAGCAAAAAAAGGTGTGAAATCAAAAAAAAATGAATTTGTATCAAAAGGATATTCTATTGTTGACCGCGCTGCAAAAAAACATGTAATCCATAACAACAAGGCAAGTAGACTCAAAGCGCGAATTAGTAGATTAGTGAAGAAAGCCTCATGAAATACCAGATAAATTTATTTCCAACTTTAGAGAAAAATAAAACTGATAAAATTATCTACTTTGCGTTTCATTATCTTCGATACGTCTTGGTTATTACTCAGTTTGTGGCAATTTGTGTCTTTTTTTTCCGATTTAAAATTGATCAGGAAATTGTTGATCTCAGAGAAAAATTAGACCAAAAGCAATCAATATTAGTAGCGACCGACGATTTGCTAACACGAGTAAAGCAGGTTGATGCAAAAATGAAACAGGTTACTGTCCTGCTTGATACCCAAGAGTTATTTCAATCCAAATTTAACTATATCTATAGCAAGCTTCCGCAAGGAGTCCAACTTGCTGATTTCAGTCTTTCTGATGCAGGAATCATCCTTCAAGGAGTATCCACTACCATTGAGCCTGTGAAGTCTATGTATGAAGATCTTCAGTCTGAAAAGCGTTTTAAGACTATTGAGCTTAGCAATATCGAAAAAACTGATGATGGCTTTATCTTTAATATGAGTTTGAATGAGTTTTCATTGTGATATGAATAAGGAAAAATTTCTTGCATTACTCAAGGATAAAAAGGTTCAAAATTATTCGTATAATATTTTCTTTTTTATTGTATTTACTTTTTTTATCATTTTTGCAATTCGGCCAAATCTCATTACAGCTTTTAATCTTCAAAAAGAACTTCAGGATCTTCGTCTCAAAAACAAACAGTCAGAAGAGGTGATTCTACAAATTGTCAATTATCAGTCGCTTATGGAGGAGTATCGCGATAGTCTGTATGTCCTTGATGATGCAGTACCTTCATCGCCCAAACTTGCTCAGTTTGTTGAGGAAATTTCTCAAACAGCTACTGATTCAGGATTGGTTGTGCAGTCCTTGACAGTTGAAAGTATTGCATTCAAAGGACAAGTTGGGGGTGATCAAGAAAGTATAGACGGCAGTTCAGAGGCAATTACACCGCAGGCTGATCCAGACAATCCAGAACAAGCAGTAGACGAGTCGGGAGATGGTGAAAAATCTATTGACGAGTCTTCTCTTGTTCCAAAGAGTCCTGAGTTATTGTCGTTTACTATTACGGTTGATGGTGCTGCTACGGTACCACAAATTGCACAATTTCTGAATCAAATCCTTGCTCAAAGAAGGCTGAAGACGTATGACTCACTGACCCTTTCAACAGCTAAAGCTACCGCAAATACAGTCATTAATATTTTGATACGAACATATTATTTATGAAACAAAAAGATCTTCTTATCATCTCATTGACGATATTTCTTACAGTGATAGCATGGGTCATGCTTGAACTCAAATCAATTCGTGAGCAAACACCGACAGATACACAGATAGAGTCGTACTCACTGGACTATAATGTAGATACAAAGATATTAAAAGTACTTGAAGAAAAAAAACCATAATGTACTCAGATTTATATACTCATCCACGATTTAGCCCAATCAAACTATTGACAACTATTGCGATTGTTATAGTCGCGGCTCTTGGATTATTCCTTTTTACGCAGGATTCAATACCAACTCGTGCATCAAAGCGAGCTCTCCTTGATCATCAAATAGTAAATATATCACAAAAACAGCTTGGGATTTTCTGGGAAATTGATACAGCGGATGAAGGGTGGATTTTGTATGGAAAGAACCCAAACAATCTTGATATGACTGCGTTTGATGAACGGGATATAGACGGAGAGAAAGAAAAAAGAATTTTTCACTTTGCGCTTCTTCGCAATCTTGAGCCAGCTTCGACCTATTACTACAA
>Ga0075674_103_pt1 | contig 32864 bp, 31 predicted proteins | sample RifGroA2_FD_68243 | JGI IMG/M metagenome (GOLD analysis project Ga0075674, IMG submission 68243) | Microgenomates (Roizmanbacteria) bacterium GW2011_GWA2_37_7
TTGCAAGATATCCCACTGTTTATCTGATAATTTTCTCATATACCTATCAGACTACTATTAGAAAGCGCTACTTGTCAAGGTTATGAAATGACTTCTAATTCACTTTTTGTTTTTGACATATTATTTTTTTAATTCTAGCTCATTTGCACAAAGGAGCATTTGACAATAGCAAATAATAAATGATAATATACTATCAACAAGTAAATCCTTACATGTGGGTTACCGGAATGGCGACTCGTAAATAGCATGTAAGGTTTTGTTATTAAAATAGACTATTTTCTTCAAAAATCTTCTCTTTGATTAAGTTGTAATAGTATTCGTCGTTTGATTCATATTTTCGAAATATTGACCAACTGATAAAGTCAGTTGCTTGCAGGCATTTTTCTTGATAGGATGTGCGGATCTTTATTTCGATATTTAGTTTGTGATTTGCAAGACTTTGCTTTTTAAGATAGTTCGAAAAATTGAGATTTAAAAACTTATTTGTGTCCTTTCTTTCAACAATGAGCTGGATTTTTTCATCAATCGGAATTATCTTTTTTGTGCAGATACGATCAAGTAAAATATTTGTCACATAATTGTATAGCACGTTCTTTTCACTCCTTAAGTTCGTATATACTTTTGACTTGTTAAGATATATTGTCATTATCTTGATATCAAGCTTACTTATTTTTTCTAATAGTCTTTTTTTAGTTATTTGATTTTCGTGATAGGCGTGCAGTACGGCGCTGTATCGAAGAAATTTCTTTTTTAACCCCCGATGAACTGCTTTGACTGCTTTTTGGACGGCTTTTTTATCTTCTACCATCTCCTTTTGTATGCAATGTTGTAAAAAGACCATTCCTAAATTCAGCATAAGTCTTGAGTTTAGTTCATCAGGTTTTTCTATCATCGGATGAGCCATGCCTTTTGATTGCCTCTCTCTTGCAAACACAGATTCTATATTTTTGAAAATTTGTATTGAAAAAGAATCATTTGGAATTAAATTCTTTGTCTGAGCCTGCTTAATAAGCTCTGATATGTTTCCTTTGCCTGCATTTCCATTTACAAGAATTTGCAAAAAAGCTTGGATAGCAGAGACAGTATGGGTAATTGAGGCACTATAGTCTTTGTGTGTATGTTTATTAAACGCTTCTGAGAAATGTTCGTTTACCTTTTCCCATTTCTTATCAGCAAGGAATTCTAATACAGGTTCGAAGATGTTTTGGGTAATATGTTTTTCTTGTCTGGGAATAAATCCTTGCCTTGTTAAAACAAAATTTATTCCAAAGTCTCCAAAGACCTCATTAAGTCTTTCAGTAAATTTATCAAACTCTTCAAATCTCCATTCTTTAGTTCTAGTCGTGAAATCCTTGGCAGTCTCTTTTTCGTTCTTATAAGGCTCTTTATCAGCTCTTTCTAAGAGAATTGCTTTGCAATAAATTGAAAACATCTCCATCACAATATTTTCTTCTTGTTTCATAAAAATGGATAGAAAATCCTGACAAGCGGAGTTTAATGAAGTATTTTCAAGAAATGTAGGCGCATAGTTTTTTGCTTTATACATTTCGTTTATTGTCATAATTGTCCGATAAATTCTTTCCTCTTTTAGTTGTTCTTCGCCATAGCCTCCAAAAAACCTGTACGATTCACCGGATTTGTATTGTTCTCTTCTTTTATCCTTATCAAAGAAATACCAATCTAAATGTTGCCACATAGTTAATTTTTCATCATCATCGAGCTCATTCCAGCCACGTAAACCTAAATCTGGCTTGAGTTCTTTTTTTACTTCTGGTTTAGTATCACTCCAAAGTTTAAACATATTAATTAAGTCCTCCTGAAAACGCCTTAGATAATACCGATTGTCGAATAATCTCAGATTTTCTAACACCAATTTCCAAAGCTTTTGTTAACTGCTCCATAGTGGTTAATTGGCTTTTAATATACTCAACAATTTTTACCTGATTCTCTAGTGAAGTATATGGGACTGGAATCAATCTTAAATTTCCCAAAGGAATAAATTGTTGGGTTGTACCTCTAACCATATTGTTTGCCTTTAGTATTTGGTATAGACTGTTTGATTTTAGCCAATATAATAAATACTCAGAGTTTAAATATTTAGGATTGACCTTGAACAACCCAACATTTTTAATACTGAACTGACTCTCTTCCTCAATGAGGACAGCATTACCGATAGTTCCTATCATTCCATATAAAATATCGCCTTTAGCTACCGATGATCTTTTTGATATTTCTTTGTGATCTTCTTTAGAGATATACTGAATCTTTGACATATCAAGCCCGTTTAAAGTCAAGTTTTTAGAAGTAACTAGTGGAATTCCCGAATCAACATACCTTGGTGTGTCATGTGTTCCATCTCTTACTGATTGACATATCTCATAAGCACTTACCCAGAGCATATTATTAGGCAAGCCTGGGAGCTTTATACTTATGTTTGGCATTCTACGTGCAATATCTTGACCAGTTTTATGTATATGAAATTCTTTGATTTCAGCACTAAGCCTATCAATATTAACTTTGTTTTCGGCTCCTTTTTTTAAATAAGCATTACCAATAAATGAAAATTGAAATAGCCGAGATTTGCTTTCAGTTTCTTTTAGTACTGTTTTTGTAGTATCTAAGATGGAAAACAACTCTTCTAACTTGTCCACAATTTGCTTTTGCTCATCCAGTTCCGGAACTCCAACAATTTTTGCATAAGCATCGTTCCTGTTCAGGCCTGGGATAGCAGTGGATCGATCTAGTTGTCCTAACCGTAAATGTCCAAGTAAATGGTATGCAAATTTGAGATTAATATTCTCTGGAGGAATTACATAATAGGTAGTATCTATCGGCCAACAAGGCTCTGTAGATAAATGAACAGCACCAACAGTACCTTTACGGCCTACTATTAGGCATGGAACTTTAACTAGGCTTTCTGAATGTTTCCCGACAATTCCATTTGAACCATAAACATTTACGTCTCCTGAACTAGTTCTTTTGTGTTTGGGCATTCCTTTTCCGTACTCTAGCGTTAAAACTTCTCCTAGTTTTTTAGTTTGCCAATGTTTTGGAATAGTTGTCATGTTTTTATTCAGCAAACAAATATTGATTTAATTCTTGTACTATTGGCTGTAATTGAGTTCCAAATACTTGTTGAGCTTTTATATATCCCCCTCTATCACGCATTTTAGGGTCGAGTTGAAAAACTTCGACCAGATCATCTTCCCTGCCCGCTGAAGCTTCAGCGGAGGTGGGAAATCCACCCTTCTCAGCCACGAAATCCTTAATCATTGTTAACCACTCCATCTGCTCTTCTGAAAAATCCATGCCTCCTTTATGTTGATCTTTAAGCCAAATTTGATATCGTTCCTCAACAGTTGTTGGGAATGGCTCAAGATCGTGCGATTTATCTACTGCAAATCTGACCAAAGAAACGATGTTTGTAAGCACCCTGTCAGGCTTGGCGTTTCTCACCTTGGCTTTATATAAATTTCGGTACGCATTCCAAAGCGTTTCATTTTGAAAACTTACGTTCGCGTGTGTAAGTTGCTCTGCTAGATCCTGTATTTGCTGATAGGTAACTACCCGCTTTTTGTATGGCTTGCTGAAAAGAATTTGCAAAGCAGTTATTTCATCTTGATGTTTTTTGATGTAATCTTCAAAACTTTCAACCACCTGTGATGGCTGGACTGGCTCGGGCTTTCCTCCGGATAATGGTTGGTCGGGGGATAAATCGATAACAATTTCATTTTTCCTCTTAATATCTAAAAGCAACTGCCTAAAGTCTGGATTATCAAAATACTTGAGGACTTCTTTTTGTTGTACTTCTTTGGCTGGTATATCTGGATCAACCACATCGAGAATTTCGTTTGCTACTTGTTTGAGAGTAACTCCACCTGTCTTTTTTTCAATCTGCTGTTTGTCCTCTGGGGTTAAAGACCTCTCAAACTTAGACAATCTCCCTGCCAAAGAAACCAAACCGTCTTCATCAATTGTTCCCAGAGCCGCTTTTTCTAGTAAATCTTTAAATGATACAAATGGTTTTCTCTCTAGTGTGCGTGAGTCTGTTTTTACATTTTCGGTAACCCCAACCGCATCAAAAATAACAAAGCGGTTTTTATACTCTGCATCAGGTGTTACTGATTTTAAATCTGTTGTTGATATCGTCCTTGTTCCTCTCCCTTTCATTTGCTCAAAATAAACTCTGGATTTCACATCTCTCATAAATATTAAACACTCAAGGGGTTTTATATCTGTACCTGTTGAAATCATATCTACTGTCACTGCAATTCTGGGGAAGTACGAGTTTCGAAAACTTTGGATCAGATCATCAGTTTTCTCTCCTGATCGATAAGTAATCTTTTTACAAAACTCATTACCCTTACCAAATACTTCTCTGATAATATGCACTATCTCTTCGGCATGGTTGTCATCCTTAGCAAAGACTAATGTTTTTGGAATTGTTTCTCGATCAGGGAAAATATCAACCAACCAGTTTTTATATACTTTAATGACTGTGCGTATCTGGTCTGGAGTAACCACACTTCGGTCTAGCTCGTCTGGTTTGTAAGTTAAATCCTCCTCCAGCTCTTCCCAGCGCAACTGTCTAGTTTGTCTATCCCTTACATCTATGGTTGTACCAGCCTTGATGGTATTACCTTCTTCTCCGATCTGCGTTTTAATGCGATAAACATCGTAACCCACATTGATTCCATCAGCTACCGCCCTTTCGTGGGGATATTCCATTACCAAATTTGAGTTGAAAAAACCAATTGTCTGTTTTGCTGGGGTAGCAGTAAGACCAATTAAGTGTGCATCAAAATATTCAAGTACCTGTCGCCATAGATTGTAAATCGACCTGTGACATTCGTCAGTGATGATGAAATCAAAATCCTCAATGGGCACATTTCCATTGTATTCGACTACAACCTCACTATCGTAAGCAAAATCTGGCGGTTTTTGGAACAATGATTCCTCCTCCAACTCATCATCAATATCTTTTTTCCCAGAGAGAATTGAGTACATTCTTTGAATAGTGCCTACACAAACCTTGCTGACGGGGTCAATATTTGGACTTTGTAAGTGCTGTACGTTATAAAGCTCGGTAAATTTTCGGCCATCATGAGGAACTACATATTGTTGAAACTCTTTGACAGCTTGTCTAGCTAGATTTCCTCGATCAACCAAAAACAACACTCTCTTTGCTTTGGCATATTTAAGAAGTCTATATACAAATGTGACTGCCGTGTAAGTCTTTCCGCTTCCAGTTGCCATCTGGATTAGAGCTCTTGGTTTATCCTTAGCAAAGGATTTCTCTAAATTTATAATAGCTTCAACCTGACATTCCCTTAATCCTTTTGTTTCTAATTCAGGAAGATTTTTTAGTCTAGCTCTGAGGGTCTTTTTATCTGAAACCCATTCCTGTAATGTTTCAGGCCTATGAAATGCAAATAATCTGCGAGATCTTACATCCGGATCCCTCTCATCTCTGAAAAATGTTTCAGTGCCAGTGCTTTCGTAAGCAAAGGGCAAGTTATCATCAATTGTTGGAATATTTTCAGAAGCTCCAGTCATATATTTTCCTGACTGATCTGCTACACCGCTTAAAGTTGTTCCTCCTGGTTTAGCTTCAATAACTCCCACTGCTTTGCGAGCGACAAAAAGCATATAATCTGCCTCGCCATTATTTGTTGGAAACTCGCGAACAGCAACTCCCAGTGAAGCACCAAGGTTTAGTTGGCGCCTGTTTTGGACTACCCAACCCGCCTTAGTAAGTAATTCATCAATTTTTTTTCTAGCTTCATCTTCTGGTGTCATATAAATCAATCTTTTCTAGAACAATTTTTGGTATATCTGCGAAATAGTATTCGTATTTCTAACTTTGAAAAAAACAAGGTAAAGTATTTTTACTCATCAATGCCACTAGAATACAAAATAATTAGTTGACTATCAACTGTTATGAGAAGAGATAAATGATGATATCATCTCTGAAGAAATAGAGCGCCTGCCGCAGGCAGGTCGGAGAATGAAACCTTGATTAGAATTTTACCACCTCCGCCGTGAGTCATTCCTCGGACCACGACTGTCTCGACGATCAAAGCTTCTTCTTGGACGATCATCTTGTCGAGGAGGGCGATCTTCGATCTGTATTGGAGTCCCATCAGGCATTTCAGTCATCTGAAGATTGATTCTTCCCATATTGTCAATCTCACGAACTTTGACTTTTACCTTATCTCCTACTTTTACAATTTCCTCCGGATCTTTCACAAATCCTGAACTCATTTTAGAAACATGTACCAGACCTTCTTTCCCCGGAAGAATCTCGACAAATGCTCCAAATGCCATGAGTCTCTTCACCTCACCGGTAAACTCTTCTCCCACCTCAATTTCTCGAGTCAAATTTTTGATCATATCAATAGCCAGTGCGACGTTGTTTCGGTCAATTCCAGCGATCGTCACTTTGCCATCATCATTAACATCAATATCAGTTTTTGTTTTTGCAATAATACTTCTGATCATTTTACCGCCGGGTCCAATCACTGTCCCGATATCTTCTTGATCAAGTTGGATCTCTTCGATAGTTGGGGCAAACCGAGATACTTCCTTGCGTGGAGTCGAGATTGTCTTATTCATCGCCTCAAGAATTTTAAGGCGTGCATTTTGTGCACGTGTAAAAATTTCAGTAATCATTTCATCAGTCAACCCGGTATTTTTTACATCAAGCTGAACTGCGGTCACTCCTTCTGAGGTTCCTGTTACTTTGAAATCCATCTCACCTGAGAAATCTTCGATTCCCATTATATCGGTCAAAATAACATACTCTTTGTCTGATCGCGACATCATACCCATCGCAATCCCCGCGACCGGTCGTTTTATCGGAACACCCGCATCCATAAGCGCAAGAGATGAGCCGCAAGTTGATGCCATTGATGTTGAGCCGTTTGATGTCAAAACTTCAGAAACAACTCTGATCGTGTAGGGAAATTCTTTTTCTGATGGCAGAACCGGAAGGATTGCTTTTTCGGCCAAAGCTCCATGCCCGATCTCACGGCGCGAGGTAAATCCGACTCGACCGGTTTCGCCAACTGAGTATGGCGGAAAATTATAGTGATGAATATATCGTTTTGCCTCTTGGCCCTCAGGACCTTCAATAAGCTGCTCAAGACTTGGCGCACCAAGCGTTGCAACAGAAAGTACTTGCGTATCACCTCGTGAAAACATTCCGGTTCCGTGGGTTCGTGGCAGTATCGCAACCTGTGCAATTACTGCTCGAATTTCATCTAAACCCCGTCCATCAATGCGCTTTTTTGTATCAATGGTGTTGCTTCTGATCATCTCTTTGGTAAGATAATCTATAGCGTCGACTATCTGTTTTTTCTCAAATTCGATCTCTGATTGTTCTACAACTTTATCAACAATTTCCCCGACAAACGATCCGTCATCAAATTCTTGTTCGACTTTATAATCGATAATTTTCTGAAGATCTGCTTTGAACTGACCTTTTAAAAGCTTTTTCAATTTTTCATCGACCATTTCCTCAGAAACCGCTTCTTTTGGCTGGCCGATCTTTTCACGGATTGACTCAATAAAATCAATAATTTTTATATTCTGCTCTTTTGCAAGCCGTATCCCTTCTTGGATAGTTTGATTTGATAACTCTTCTGCCGCAGTTTCGAGCATTATGACTTTTTCTGTATTTGAAGTTACAAAAAGATCAAGAACAGAGTACTCATCTTCTTGCTGCGTTGGATTTATCACAAATGACTGTTCTCCATTCCCGTCGGCTTTAATACACCCGATGCGTGTTGCGGCAACTGGTCCATTCCATGGTGCAGGAGATACATGAAGGGCTGCAGAAACCGCATTAAGAGCAAGAATTTCCGGCGCATTCTCTTCATCAAGTGAAAGAAGCGTCACCACAACCTGTACTTCACGGCGATAGGTTTTTGGAAAAAGGGGTCGGATTGATCGATCAATAATACGGCCTTTGAGGACCGCATCATCTGTTGGTCTTCCTTCACGTTTTACCCACCGTGAACCTTTGATAATTCCGCCTGCATACAGGCGCTCGATATACTCCACTTGAAGCGGGAAATAATCAATTTCTTTGTTCTCTTTTCCAAGAGTGACAGTAACCAGGACGCAGGTATCGCCCATTGAGGTACTGTTTCATAATAATAAATAGGTGAGAAAGATTTCGCCAGAAGATGTGTACTGCAAACGTTACTATTAATATAGTAGTAATAGTAGTTCGATTGTGTAACGCGTATCGTCAAGCGAATAACGTACAAGTTATCCGTTTCACGTTATACCCTTCGCACTTGAGAATGCTACGAGTATATACACTCGTAAGCTCATTTCGTGATGAAATATTTGCAAAATGAGCAACGATTAGTATATACGTTACACATCTGCTTCGTCTATTCTTTCAATAAATAATAATTATTTCTTAAGTCCAATTTTATGAATGAGTTCTTTATATCTTTTTTCGTCAAGTTTTTGAAGATAATTGAGGATTCGTCTTCGTTTTGCAATCACCTTCAAAAGTCCGCGACGGGAATGATTATCTTTTTTATTTTCTTCAAGATGATTGGTCAGGCGCTGAATTTTAAATGTCAAGAGCGCAACTTGTACTTCTGGAGATCCTGTATCGCCTTTTTTTTGAGCAAATGTATCAATAATCTCTTGCTTTTTTTCCGGTAGCTGTATTTGAGCCATTATGGTAAATATGAATGAAAATGTATTTTTTCTATGAGCTTTCTGTAAATAACAAAAGCAATGTGTAGAATTATAATAGATACAGAACTAAGTTGCAAGCTTGAATCATGAACTCAAACAGACTTTTTAGACAACGTATACATTCACTCAAACCACATATTCTTTTTTTGCTTATTGTTGTGATTGGGTTTATTGTCTGGTTTATTCCTCCGAAACATGTGGGAATTGTTCTTATGGTTATTACCGGCATAAGCGTAGTTACCTACATAGCATCTTCATATTTTTTTTCAAAAAAGCGACAGGTGATGATTACTTCATTTATTGCACTTACGCTCTGTATGAGTTATTTACTTGGATTTCATGTTCTAAATACATTGCTCCTTCTATCATTTATAATTGTTGTGGCAAAGCTATTTCCAAATAAGAAAAAGATTGAATAGTTTATCGAATATGTCAAACAAATATATCACCACCACACTTCCGTATGTCAACTCCGATCCGCATATCGGGTTTGCTCTTGAGATCGTGCAGGCAGACGTATGGGCGCGTGCACAAAAGCTTATTGGAAATACTGTTATCTTCAACACAGGCACCGATGAACATGGGGCCAAAATCTATGAAAAAGCTAAAGAGCAGGGCAAAGAACCTCAAAAATTTGTTGATGAGTACGCTTCAAAATTTGATAATCTCAAATCAGCATTACATCTGTGTTATACAAATTTTATTCGCACAACTGCTCCTCATCATAAACAAGCTGCGCAAGAGTTTTGGAAACGTTGTGACAGAAATGGAGATATCTATAAAAAAAACTATAAAATTAAATACTGTGTTGGGTGTGAGCTTGAGAAAACAGATTCAGAACTCAAAGATGGCTGCTGCCCGCTTCATCCAAACCGTGAAATCGACTATATCGAGGAAAAAAACTATTTTTTTAGATTTTCCAAATACCAGAAACAGCTGCTCAAGCTCTATGACGAACAACCAGATTTTGTACAACCTGCGCATCGTCTTGCAGAGATCCGGAACTTTGTGAAATCTGGACTTGAAGACTTCAGCATTTCACGACTCAAAAACAAAATGCCCTGGGGTGTGCCGGTACCGAGTGATGATGAGCAAGTGATGTATGTATGGTTTGACGCGCTTATAAATTATATCTCGACTCTTGGCTGGCCATATGATGAAAAAAAATTCAGTGACTTTTGGCCAGGGATCCAGGTTGCTGGAAAAGACAATCTCAGACAGCAATCTGCTATGTGGCAAGCCATGCTCATTTCAGCAAGATTACCACCATCAAAGCACATTTTTATCCATGGTTTTATTTCCATGAATGGACAAAAAATAAGTAAATCAACAGGAAATGTTGTGGATCCGTTTGAGCTTGTCAAAAAATATGGAACTGACGCGGTGCGTTATTATCTGCTTCGTGAGATTCCAACTCTTGATGATGGTGATTTTTCCTATGATCGGATGGAACAACTCTATGATGCTGATTTAGCCAACGAGTTGGGAAATCTTGTTTCGAGAGTAACCACTTTGGCTGCAAAAGACGGCATTGTTCAACATGAACCAGTTACTGTTTTTCTACAAAATAAAATATATATCAAGCTCATAGAACAGTTTAATTTTTCTTACGTTCTTGAGGATATCTGGAATACGATAAAAACCACAAACAAACTCATAAATGATACCGCTCCCTGGAAGCTGGAAAAGGCAGTAAGAGAGAAACTTCTGAAAACGTGGCTTACGCAGTTACAAAATCTTGCAATCAATCTTTCTCCATTCCTGCCTGAAACTTCGGAAAAAATAATTTCCGCAACAAGCGGTACAATTAAGAAAATACAACCACTATTTCCGCGCCTATCAAAATAATAGTATTAAAAAATCATTACGGGTATAATGAATCTTTAAAATGAAAATAATAAGCAAGCTATTTCATTCAAAGACTTTGAAAAAAAGACTGTGGATTTTCTCATTTATCAGTTTTGGCGGACTTTTTGTTTCGCTCATAACAGCAGTCTTTGTGTATTCATATATATTTGTCGGCTTACCTTCGCCATACTCACTCAAAGATTACAAGGCAGTGCCGATTTCAAGTCAGATTTATGATCGAAATGGTCAACTTTTATATGAAGTCTATCGCGATGAAAATAGAACGCCAGTCAAACTCACAACACTTCCAAAACAACTTATTGAAGCAACGATTGCTGTTGAAGATAAAGATTTCTACAAACACGGAGGGATTTCTCTTATTTCAGGAATGCTTCGTGCGATAAAAGAAAATCTTCAAAGCAGCAGACTGCAGGGTGGCTCAACTATCACACAGCAGTTGGTCAAAAGCGCACTCTTGACGCCTGAACGAACCATACAAAGAAAAATAAAAGAAATAATTCTAGCAATCTGGGTTGAACAAATTTTTTCAAAAGATGAGATACTGGAAATGTATCTCAATCAAGTGCCGTATGGAGGCTCTTCTTATGGTATCGGTCAGGCAGCAAAAACATATTATGAAAAAACACCGGATGAACTTGAGCTTCATGAAGCAGCGCTCCTGGCCGGACTTCCTCAAGCTCCAACTACGTACTCGCCTCATACCAATCCTGATCGTGCAAAAGCCAGACGAGACAATGTGTTGAGAAGAATGTATGAAGAAGAATATATCACCGAACAGCAGATGGATGCTGCTATGAAAAAACCCATTGAAGTCCTGCCTCCAAGAACTAAAATTAAAGCGCCTCATTTTGTGTTTGAAGTAAAAAAACTTCTTGAGCAAGAGTATGGACTCAAGCAACTTGAAGAAGGCGGTCTAAAAGTGACAACAACGCTTGATCTTGAAATCCAAGAGGAAACAGAAAAAATTGTTCAGGAGGAGATTGAGGATATAGCTCGGCTTAAGGTTACAAACGGCGCAGTTCTGGTGACCCGTCCGCCAACAGGCGAGATTCTTGCGATGGTCGGATCAGTGAATTATTTTGATGGCGGATCAGGAGCATTCAATGTTACTACTGCGGGTACTCGGCAGCCAGGATCATCGATTAAACCCATAAATTATGCTGTTGGCATTGAGAGAGGGATTGTAACCGCATCAACCATGTTTCTCGATGTACCCACATGTTTTTCAAATCCAGGGCAGCCGAAAGCGTATTGTCCAAAAAATTATGACGGATCATTTCATGGGCCGGTTCAACTTCGATATGCTTTAGCAAATTCATACAATATTCCAGCAGTCAAAATGCTCGCATTTAATGGAGTCAAAAATTTTATCGCATCTTCTTCTGCATTTTTGATAACGTCATTTAAGAATCCGTCACAATACGGGCTTAAAACCGGAAAAACAATCTATGAATTGAAAGATTATAATTTTGTTCAAGATGTAAAAGAACCGATCGACCGACCAAATTATCTCTCCATGAAAGCCGAAAAAGCAATTTCAGAAGGGACCGCATTTATTATTTCTCATATTCTTTCCGACAACAATGCACGTTCTTCTGCTTTTGGTACAAACTCGGAGCTGGTGATCAAAGACAAAACCGTGTCTGTTAAAACAGGTACTACAAACGATCTGCGGGACAACTGGACGATTGGATATACGCCGAATTTTGCTGTGACTGTATGGGTTGGAAATAATGATTTTACACCGATGGCGCAAGGAATTGCTTCCGGACTGACTGGTGCGTCGCCTATCTGGAACCGTACCATGACGTATATCCTGGAAAATCAACCCGATCTACCTCCAGTCAAACCTTCATCGGTTATCGGCATGCAGGTTTGCAGTGATACCGGTGTGATAGCTGGAAAACAAGAAGGGGGCTACAACTGTCCGACACGATTTGAATATCTGATCCAAGGGACAAACTCAACCGCAAATGTATACCGCAAACAAGTCCCGGTCAACCGAGATACTGATCAGTATCTCCCAGATCCAAATAACCCCGCAATTGAGATGCGTGAAAAAACAGTGATAAAAGATATGTTTGGTGAATACTGCGTGGACTGCAATCACGAAGGTGAAACACGCCAGACTGTAACGGTACAATAAATTGACGAACCGATTGACTAATCTATAAGCAATCGCAAGTAGAAGTCAAAACCGGGAAATTTGGAGCACTGAATGAAAGTTGAGATCATAAATGATGGGCCGGTGACAATTCTTCTTGATAGTAAAAATCTATAAAATAATTTTCTACACTGGAATTTGCTTCTGAAAACCAAAACGATACATATAGAGAATAACTGCAATACCCCCATGGATCCGAAAGCCAATCCGTATAGCGTCCATATTCATAAAACTCGTGTGTTTGAAAAGCGGTTCTTTGGTCAAAACAATGCTCGAATATATAAAAAAGACAATAAGAAACACGGTAATAAAATCAAGGAATCGTGACGAAGAAATGTTTTGATGATTCTTTAGAGTTTCCCGAATCAACTTTTTAGCATTCAATCCTACAGCTGCCGCAAGTGCTATCATGATCAATCTTCCAAGAGGTGCTATCGGGAAAAAAGGGAGAAAAATACTAAAACTCAATGTCACCATACAAAATAAAATAAACATGCGTTTGAATTTTGACTCACTCAAAAATATTTCATTCTGGTCTCGGGAAACAAGACGTTTTGCAATATACAACGCCAGAATTGTCTGTACTGGAACCCACCAGACAAAGTTAACAAATACGAGATTAATCCAGTTGACGCTGAGAAACTGCGGTGCGATATATACGACACTCGGTCCCAAAACCTGCCACAAAAGACCAAAAAAAAGCGCCACCCATCCAATGGTTATATCGTGCAATTTATACCGAGTGATAAGGTATTCAAGACAGGCAAAATAAAAAAAATAGTTGAGGAATATTGCGATTAGTAAAGTCTGGTTTACAACCAGATTGTTTACTCCTCGAAGAGAGTATTCAGCAAGAACATTGAAGAAGGAAGCGATAATAACAATTTTCCAGCTTGTGTTGAGTTTCATATGTATTATTTTAATAGTTGCAATACACTATTATATCCCCCGCATCCATTCTTGAGCCATAATGCTACACGAGTAACAGTGGTGGTTGAGGTTTTCATTTTCTTTGCGATTTCTATATATGACAGATTCGTGGTGTAAAGTAATTGCGCTATTGCGATTCTGCGACCAAACTCTTCAAGTTCTTTGGGTGTCAGCAAATCACGAAGTAAATTCAGTGCTTCTTGTATTGTTTGAACTTTAGTAATGGCTTCTGCAAGAAGTTTCTCGTTTACTGAATGGGAAATATAGTTTTTCTGGTTTGTCATGAAACAATTATAACACTTGACAAATCAATATCATCATGTTAACATGCTAATATGAGTCAACAATCATTGAATACAACTGTTTCTATTCATCATCTCCTCGCATCTGCGGGGTAAATTTGTATTGAAAACTTTTCAATTATCACCCCGCGAAGGCGGGGTTTTTTAATGGCTCATTTTAATTATTTATTATATTTTTATGAAAACTGATTTTAACAATAACAATCTTAAACTAGCAATCCAAAAAAAAGGCAGACTCACAGACGATACGATTCTTTTTCTTGAAAATGCTGGTCTCATACTTGATACCGATGGTCAAAGGCTATTTGCCAAATGCAGAAATTATCCTTTAGATATCGTATTTGTCCGTGATGACGATATTCCCGATTTTGTTGAAAACAGTACGGTCGATATCGGTATTGTGGGTGAAAATATTCTGTACGAAAAAAATTCACGAGTACAAAAAATGTTATTGCTAAACTTTGGATATTGCCGACTGGTAATCGCAGTACAAAAAGATTTACCAATTTCAAATATCGGTGATCTCAACAAGTCTAAAATAACTACCTCGTATCCTCGAAGTGTTCAACGATTTTTTAATAGTCAAAACATCCCCGTTGATATTCTCGAAGTAAAAGGATCGGTCGAGCTCTCTCCTGCTCTGGGGATTTCTTCGGTTGTTGCCGATCTCACATCAACCGGCAGTACGCTTGCCATTTGCGATCTGAGGATCATTGAAACAATTTTTGAATCACAGGCAGTACTTATTTCGCGAACAAATATCAACAATAGAAGGCAAGGGCTAATTGACAGCCTTATTTTCCGGTTTAAAGCGTTTCTAGAAGCACAAAAATACAAGTACGTCATGATAAATGCACCAGAAGAAAAACTCGAACAAATAACAAAAATCGTACATGGTCTCAAAAGTCCCACCGTTACTCCTCTTGCAATAAAGGGTTGGATATCTATCCAGACAGCAATACAAGAAAATGTATTTTGGGAAAAGATAGAAAAAATAAAAGAAATAGGCGCTTCGGGAATAATTGCATTACCAATTGAAAAATTAATTATATGAAAGTAATTAAACTTAAGGATTTATCTAAACAGGATTATTTAAGAATCATCAATCGATCAGCTGGTAGCAATGAATCAATTATGCCTTCAGTCCGAAAGATTATGGATGATGTGAAAAATAATGGCGATAAAACAATATTGGAGAAATATCAATCACGTTACGGTGCTGATAACTATAAAACGATTCAGGTAACAAAAGAAGAAATTAAGGCAGCTTACAAATATGTGAATATACAAACAATCAAGGCATTAAAGCAAATGATTAAAAATATTACTCTTGTACAAATATCCCAACTTCCTTCCAAAAAAGACGCTGTGGTTAGATCAGAAAAAGGGATTAGAGTTTGGAGAGAATGGCGACCGATTCAAAAAGTCGGGCTATATATTCCAGGTGGAAAAGCTATATACCCTTCCTCTGTTCTGATGAGCGCGATTCCAGCTCAAATTGCCGGCTGTAAAGAAATCATCATGTGCTCCCCTCCAGGATCAGATGGACAAATACCAGCAGTAACGCTTGTAGCAGCTGACATGATTAGGTTGAAGAAAATATATAAAGTCGGTGGCGCTGAGGCAATTGCCGCCATGACTTACGGGACAAAAATAATCTCTAATGTTTATAAGATTTTCGGTGCCGGCAATTCTTATGTAACCGCTGCAAAAATGTTAGCTCTTGAAAAAATAAGCATTGATATGCCAGCCGGTCCTTCTGAAGTATTTATAATCGCTGATGAAACAGCAAATCCTTCTTTTATTGCCGCTGATTTATTGGCTGATGGTGAACACGGAGAAGATTCCGCCTGTGTATTGTTAACAACATCAGAAAAGATTGCTCGACTAACCATAATTGAAATCGAAAAGCAATTAAAATCGCTAGAAACTCAAAATCGAACAAGAGAATCTTTAAGAAAATACGGACTGTTTGCCGTAGCGGATAATATGGATGAAATTACTAGATTCACAAACGAATATGCACCAGAGCACTTAGAAATAATGATAAAAGATTCTGAACGGCTGGTTAAAGAAATCACTGATGCCGGTTCAGTATTTTTAGGCAATTGGACATCAAAATCAAGTGGTGATTATGCAACCGGTGCTAATCACGTCTTACCGACAGGTGGTATGGCAAAAATGTATTCACCACTTGGAGTTGATTCTTATGGCAAATGGATGCAGGTCCAAGAATGCACGGAGCAAGGATTAAAAAATATAAAGGATACCATCGAAACAATTGCCATAGTGGAAAAATTACCGGCTCACAAACAATCAGTTTCCATACGATTTATTAATAATGAAAAAAACTTATGAAAAATATTAATTTAACCAGATTTATAAGAAGTGATTTAGTTCAATATGAAGAATATAAAGCAGTTCCGTCTGCTTATGATATTAGTGAGCAAAATCAAGTGGCGATTGAAAAGATTGACAAACTTGATGCCAACGAAAGTGTGTTTGGTCCAACAAAAAATCTTTATAAAGCGTTAGCAACATATAAAGGATATCGGTTTTATCCCGACCCTGAATATAAACGACTAAGACGAGCTATTGGTAAATATGTTGAAATGCCTGACAACTTTATAGCAGTTGGCTCCGGTGGAGATGAACTAATTGATCTTTTATTAAGACTTATTCTTGAACCAAAAGATCAGGTAATAAACTCTCCACCAACTTTTGGTAGTTATTCCACTTCTACATTTTTAAATCGTGGCGTTCTTATAAATATTCCCAGAATAAAGGATTTTTCGATAGAAATTGAAAAGATACTTAATGCTATAAATGATAAAGTCAAATTGATTATCGTCTGTAATCCAAATAACCCTACTGGTAACTTGACCAATATCAATTATATTATTAAAATTCTTGATACCCAAAAACTTGTATTAATTGATGAGGCGTATTTCGAATTCTCTGGTAAAACAGTTCTTCCACTTATTAAAAAGTATCCTAATCTTATTATTCTTCGCTCTTTTAGTAAATGGGCTGGGATTGCTGGATTAAGATTGGGATATCTTGTCGCTTCGCCTTATTTAATAAGACAAATAATGAAAATTAAATCCCCGTATAATATAAATGTTGCGGCTGAACTGGCTGGATTAGTCGCTTTAGAAGACTACAAATACCAAGAAAGAATTATTAACGAAATAATAATAGAACGCAATACCCTTTATAAGGGTATAAAGAAAAATAGTAAACTGATAATTTATCCTTCTTGTGGCAACTTCTTATTTGTTCAATCTAATGAAACTTTATTCTTAAAACTTAAGAAGGGCTTTCAACAAAATAAAATTGCTGTTCGATATTACGATTCTGCTCTTACAGGAAAAGCACTTCGGATAACGGTAGGAACATCTACTCAAAATAATCGGGTTTTAGAAATTATTAACAACATATGAAAAACAATTTTGACGGAATAATTTTTGATATGGATGGAATACTTGTCGATGTTTCAAAATCCTATCGTGAAGCAATTAGGCTAACGGCTGGTTATTTTTTAAATCGCGAAGTTAAAAAAGACGAAGTAGATAGGATTAAAAATATCGTTGGGATGAATAATGATTGGGATGCAACATATAAGCTTATAAATAACCCTAGAATTTCCTACGAAAAAGTTAAATCATATTTTCAAAACCTTTATCTTGGAAATTCGAAAAGAAAAGGATTAATTGATAACGAACCGACATTAATATCTAAAGCAATATTAAAGCAGCTGAAAGAGAAATATAAGAAACTGGCGATTGCTACCGGCAGACCAAGGAAAGAAGCTCAATACGTAATTGAAAAGAATAAATTGCAAGGATTATTTGATTGTATCGTTGTTATGGAAGATATTATCAATGGCAAACCGGCGCCCGATATGCTTTTTGCTGTAATTAAAAAAATGAAGTTTAGAAATACTGTTTATGTTGGCGATAGTCCAAATGACGTTATTTCTGCTAATAAAGCCGGAATACCGTGTATCTATGTAGGAACACAAAAAATAGGGTCAGAGAGATTCTCGTCTATATTACAAGTTATTAAATATTTACTATGAAAAGAATTTCAAAAGTAGTTAGAAAAACTAATGAAACGGAAATTTCAATCAATCTCAATATTGATGGCAGTGGAAAAAGGAAAATCGAGACTCCTATCGGTTTCCTTAATCATATGTTATATCTATTTTCCAAACATGGCTTATTTGATCTGGATATAAAAGCTAAAGGAGACACTTTTATTGATGATCACCACACTGTTGAAGATATTGGTATTGTTTTAGGTCAAGCATTTGCTGAAGCATTAAAAGATAAAAAGGGGATTAATCGGTATGGTTTTTTTATCCTTCCTATGGATGAAGCCTTGGCAAGCGTAGCAATTGATTTTGCAGGACGATTTTCCTTCACTCAGCAGTGCGAATTTACGAGAGAAAAAGTTGGCGATCTAAGCACAGAGTTGGTATATGATTTTTGGGATGCATTTGCCCAGAATGCAAAAGCCAATGTATATATAAAGGTTGAAAATGGAAGAAACGATCACCACAAAATTGAAGCTATTTTCAAAGCAATGGCAAGAGCCTGTCGCATGGCCTGTGAACGGGATAAACGTAATCAATCAACAGTTCCATCAACAAAAGGAGTTCTATGATAGCAATTATTGACTACGGCATAAACAATTTGGAAAGTGTAAGAAATGCTTTAAACAAGCTTGTTGTCCAAACTGTGGTTACAAATAAACGTGAAATGATTCAAAAAGCAGATGCATTGATACTTCCGGGAGTCGGTGCTGCGGCGATGGGAATGAAGAACTTGAAAGAACGCAAACTTGATAAAATTATCATAAACGACGTGAGAAAAGGAAAACCTATCCTAGGAATATGTCTTGGTATGCAACTTCTTATGAGTAAAAGTGATGAAGGAGATATTAATTGTTTGGGTTTGATAAAAGGAAACGTAAAAAAATTGAGTAGCGAAATGAAAATTCCACAAATTGGATGGAATCAGGTATGTTTAACCGACTCAGAGTCGGCACTATTTACAAATATTCCTGATAATAGTGATTTCTATTTTGTCCACAGTTATTATTGCAAACCTTATGATCAGAATATTGTCGCAGGAATAACAAAATATGGACAGGAATATTGTAGTATTCTAATAAAAAATAACATCGTCGGTGTTCAATTTCATTTGGAAAAAAGCGGAATGTCGGGATCTCTATTGCTGAAAAACATTATTAATTATTTTACGCAACTATGTTGACAAAGCGAATCATCCCATGTCTTGATATGACAGAAGGGAAAGTGGTAAAGGGTATACAGTTTGTCGATTTTCGTGACGCCGGTGATCCTATTGTTCTGGCTAAAAAATATGATGAGCAAGGAGCAGACGAGCTCGTATTTTTGGATATTACAGCAACAGTTGATAACCGAGATATTCTCCTTGATGTAGTACAAAAAACTGCAAAAGAGGTTACTATCCCATTTACCGTGGGTGGTGGTATACGAAAAAAAGAAGATATGCAAAAAGTACTTCGAGCCGGCGCAGACAAAGTGGGCGTAAATACCGGAGGATTTAATAGACCAACTTTGATATCGGAATGCGCTCAATCATTTGGAAGCCAATGTGTGGTTCTCTCTCTTGATGCAAAACGCGTGAAAAATCAATGGAATGTGATTATAAATGGAGGAAGAACTGACACGGGATTATCAGCTATAAAATGGGCACAACAAGCAGTAGCGCTTGGTGCCGGTGAAATACTCCTTACCAGCATAGATACCGATGGTATGAAGCAAGGATTTAATATTGAGCTTACAAAAGAAGTTACGAATGTGGTTAACGTACCGGTGATTGCATCTGGAGGTGCGGGGAAACTACAAGATTTTAAAGATATATTTGTTGAAGGCAATGCCGATGCAGCACTTGCCGCTTCACTTTTCCACTTTGGAGAATGCACAATACAACAGGTCAAAGAGTATTTAAATGATAACAATATTTCTGTACGATTATGAAACTCACACCAGCAATAATCCAAGATATTAAAACTCAAGAAGTGTATATGCTCGGCTACATGAACGATGAAGCTCTTTCTCTTACTCAGAAAACAGGCTATGTATATTTTTGGAGCAGAAAAAGAAAAAAATTGTGGAAAAAGGGTGAAACATCGGGCAATACATTGTTGGTCAAACAAATATCTACTGATTGTGATGATGACACGCTACTTGTTCACGTGGAGCTCAATGGAAATACAGTTTGTCACACAGGAAAAAAATCGTGTTTTTATAAAAATATAACCAGAAAATTATGACACTAGAAGAACTCTATACCATTATTGAAACAAGAATAGAATCGAGGAAAAAAAATTCGTATATTTCTCGATTGTTTGAAAGCGGAACTGATCAGATTCTTAAAAAAGTTGGAGAAGAGGCAATAGAAGTCGTCATAGCAGGGAAAAATAAAAATAGACAAGAAATTATTTCTGAATCTGCCGACCTGTTATTTCACGTACTTATTTTACTATGTGAGAAAAAAATACAGCTTAAAGATATCTATGATGAGCTTGAGGCAAGAAGAAAATAATCAGACTCGTTTCCATTTCATATAAAAGAGAGTGGTGATAAGAAGATAAATCGCCAGCCCATATGGAGACAAAAACAATGAAAGCAAAAACCCAAACAACGCAATAAGCACATATCCTTCATACGTCACACTACTTTTTAATGATCGTGTGATGACAAGAAACAAAAATAACACAACAAGCGATTCGAAGCGAAATGGAAGAACGGGAATATGGAAAAAATATGCAGCCACAAGAAATACACCAAATAATGCAGTAAACACATCCTTTTCATCGAAAAAAAACCGGTCAAGACGGAATATCATTGTTTGTGTAACGTATAACGTTTCAAAATCTTAAATGACAATTTCTTAATTCTTAATTGGTTAATTATTTCACCCACTCCAAAAGAAACCCCCATCCCTTTCCTAAAATATAGTACTGATCAATAAAATAAGCTAAACTAAATGACGGAATACTGAAAAAAATTAAACGAACAAGTTTCTCTTTTAAATGTACGGGTGTTTGAAACCTCATATGACTAATTATACATAATATACTTTGTTCGATCAAAAATTACAATTTTCATAATCTACCAGTGTTCCATGTTTCATGATAAAATGCTCATGCTATGGATACTCCCCTTGCAGACAGACTCCGTCCCAAAAAACTCAAAGAATACGTAGGTCAAGAGCACCTGTTGGGAAAAGGAAAACCCATCCGAAGTATGATCGAGAACAAGAAAATATCTTCAATGATCTTGTGGGGGCCTCCTGGGTGTGGAAAAACAACTCTTGCATATCTTGTCGCACAATCAATTGACGCCGCGTTTGTACCCTTTTCAGCAGTAACGAGTGGGGTAAAAGAAGTCCGACAAGTCATCGCCGACTCAAAGCAAAGAAAGGAATTTTACAAACAAGACACAATAGTATTTATCGACGAAATTCATCGATTTAATAAAGCACAACAGGATGCATTTCTTCCCGCTGTTGAAAAAGGCGTGATAACACTAATAGGCGCAACGACTGAAAATCCGGGATTCGAAGTCAATGCTCCCTTGATTTCACGCTCACATGTCTATGTTCTCAAACAATTGACTGATGCGGAAATGAGAGTAATCGTTAACCGTGCAGTAAAAAAATATCCACAAAATTCGTTTGCAAAAGAGGCAATGAATCATGTCATAACCTATGCAAATGGAGATGCTCGATCTGCAATTAATGCGGTTGAGCTTTCTGTCACAATAAGTAGTGACAGGTCTAGACCTGTCACTACAAAAAAAATAAACAAGATTACCTTACAGATTGCCGAAGAAGCGCTCCAGCAAAAATCACTGTACTATGATAAAAAAGGAGATTACCACTATGACACGATTTCCGCATTTATAAAAAGTATGCGGGGAAATCAACCAAATGCTGCGCTTCATTATCTGGCTCGAATGATAAAAGCAGGTGAAGATCCGGTATTTATTGCACGGCGTATGGTGATTTTTGCTGCAGAAGATATCAGCAACGCACAACCTACTGCACTGGTGCTTGCTACATCAACAATGCAAGCAGTTCATATGGTCGGCATGCCAGAAGCGCAAATAATCCTTGCTCAATGCGCTACATATCTTGCAACTGCCAAAAAATCAATCGCATCATACTCTGGACTTATGGAAGCCATGCATGATATTGAATCAATGAAACTTGACCCGATCCCGCTTCACCTCCGTAATCCATCTAATAAAGTAATGAAACAGGAAGGATATGGAAAAGGGCATGTTCGGTATCCGTGGCAGGAAGAAAGAAAAGGAAAAAAAGTTGTGCAGGAATACTTGCCTGAAAATTTGAAGGGAAAAAAGTATTATCGGACGGAGTGGAAATAATTTATGAGGCGTAGTAATCAAAATTTGTGAGTTATTACTTTTCTTTTTGAATGGAAGTATCTTGAAAACTTTTTCCAATACCGATCCCTCCTAAAAATGCAAATACTATTCTTAGTGCTTCGGGTAAATATTCTGGCATTATAAAGACAACAAGAAGTAAAATAAAAACAACAAATCCAATTATTCCACCCCATTTAATTAAATTATTTCTATGATCAATTTTGAATCTTTCATGAAATTGCATATTCTCCTCATGTATGTATTCGTGCACTTTTCTCCTTTGACTTAATACTTCAGAAATATGATCTTCATTCATTTTATCACTATCTCCTCTTTCAATTTCACGAAAAACTAAAGCAAGTTTTTTTTCATTCTCTGTGAATAATGGTTCTTTCTTTTTTTGAAGTTCTTTACTTGTACTTTTCATATTGTAAAATAATTCTTTGTATTAGACTGGTATGTGAATAAAATTTGTTTTTCTTTTGTTTTATTGAATTTACAAATTGTATTTATATTACTAAGTAATTCTTTCTTTATATAAAAAGATATTAGACGAACTGCTAGCGCTTTTGAAATTTTTTTTTCTTCTACAAGCTGTTCGATTTTTTCAATTTTGTTACTTAATATATCGTTATATTGTTCTTTTATTTCATTTATGTTATTCATAGTAAAATCATACCATTAAATCAACAATTAGTAAAATTTGTAACATCTAATACAAATGCTTATGTTTAATGTATCATTGTTGCTGATATTTTTCTTTTAACCTTACGCAATTTCTATCTCTTTCTGATAGAATCATCTCATCTTTTTTTATCGGCCACTTAATATTCAACTCCGGATCAAATAAAGAAATTGCTGCATCGCCGCCTGTATCCCGATCAGCATACAGACGATCAACGAAATATACATAATCCATGGGCCCATCAAGGACTGCATACGAATTGCCCACACCCATCGGAACATACAAAGAACCACTCAACGCAGATTTTCCAAATCCAAGGATAAATGTTTGTACAGTTTTATAAGTGGGAGAATTTGATCGAAGATCAGCCAAAGCACAAAAACATCGACCTTGTGACACAAAAATAAATTTATTCCATCCTTCAGCATGGATCCCGCGTACTACATTTTTGAAAGATCGTGCATGATTTACTTGTTTGACAATAAAAATTTGACCAGTAACTTTCTCTATCTCGGGTATTCTTCCAATTTCAGAAAAAAACCCACGCACATCTTCGTGATGTGATTTTTGAACGAAAAATAACCCATCAATAGCTGTTTTAAAAATGCCATTTTTAATTTTTTGAGCGTTTTGAATATCAAATTGCATATAAAAAATAAATTCTTGCAACTTTTTTGCAGTTGCTTTATTTGTTTATTGTACTAAAAAATTCCCTTGCCTGGATCTCATCTTTTTGCATCTGCTTGATAAGTAGTTCGTGTGAATCAAATTTTTGATTATCACGAAGTTTTTCCAATACTGTCACATCAATATGTGTCCCATAAATATCTCGTTCAAAATCAAGAATATACACTTCCGCTTTTTTATCATATTCATCAAATGTGAGCGGTTTACCAATAAAAATAATTGCTTGATAACGTGTCGAATCAAGAGTAACATATCCAACAAAAATTCCATCAGGAGCATTCATATAAACTTTCATATTTGCTGTTGGATACCCAAGCTTCGTGCCACGCCGGAGATGTTTTTGTACAATTCCTGAAAGAGTAAATAAAACTTTTACATTCTTCATTCCATATTCGCAATTACTAATTCGCCTGCCAAAGCCAGTGCCACCAAGAGGATTCGAACCTCTGACAACTCGCTTATGAAACGAGTGCTCTACCTCTGAGCTATGGTGGCATGCGGCGGGCAGGTGAATTATAATATATATTATGCCTTCAAACAACAGCTCAGAACAAAAAATAGAGCTTTCTATCATACTGCTTTCATACAATACAGCAGCACTTACCAAACAAACAATTGAATCAATTCTTACCTCTCTTCATTCTGCTCAATTCAAATATGAAATTATAGTTTTTGATAATGCATCTCAAGATAAGTCAGTTGATTTAATAAAAAATATCGCAGAAAAGAACTCTCAGGTGAGGTGTATTCCACACACGAAAAATCTTGGATTTTCAAAAGGTAACAATGCTGCAGTCAAACTGGCGCGTGGTATATATATTTTATTTTTGAATTCAGATATTATTGTTAAGGATGATGCAATAAGCAAACTTTTGGGGTATTACAAACAAAACCAACAAACAGTCCATTTTGCTGGAGGCAAGTTATTTAATAAAGATGGTTCTGCTCAACCTTCAGTTGGCCCATTTTATTCTCTACCAGTAATTTTTGGTGCATTGTTTTTGAAAGGTGATTACTGGGGTTTAACACGTCAGTCTCCTGACAGAATAAAACGTATCGATTGGGTATCCGGCGCTTGCATACTCACAACAAAAAAATGTTTTCACACTGTTGGGGGATTTGATGAAAATATTTTTATGTATATGGATGAAATTGATCTTTTGTTCCGAGCAAAAAAAATTAATCTTAACACCTTTTTTTATCCATATGCACCATTTGTCCACCTTGGATCTGCATCAAGCGAAGGAAAAACATATCCTATCCTTCAGGTGTATAAAGGTTTCCTGTATTTTTATAAAAAACATTATTCTCCTCTCGCTGTATCTCTTCTTAAAGGTATGTTACAATTGAAAGCACTTATAGCTATTTGGATCGGTAAATTAACACAAAATCAATATCTAACTGAAACATATGCAAAGGCTTATACATTGGCTCAAGTGGATTGATACTCATCTGCTAAAAATCTTTATCATCGGATTTATTTTTTTAATCCCCTTGTATCCAAAACTTCCCTTTCGGATGATCAATTATACCTATATCGCCGTACGACTTGAAGATTTTTATTTGGTACTGGTAGCAGTACTATTTGTAGTTCAGTTTCTTCGCAAGAAGGTAAAAATACCATGGAAGATGATGTTTTTATTCATTGCATTCTGGGTAGCAGTTTTTGCTTCCTTTCTCTGGGGATACTATGTTCAGAAAACAGTGATTATTGATCACCTTGGATTTTTGCATAGTGTACGTAGGATTGAGTATATGCTTATTTTTTTTGTTGCCTACTCTTCAATACAGTCAAAAAAGGACTTTTTCTTGTACCTCAAGTTTATTTTTGGTGTTTTGTTTATTGTGTCCGTATACGGTTTTGGGCAAAAATTTTTGGGTTGGCCTGCAGTACAGACCATGAATCCAGAGTATGCAAAAGGATATTTTCTCATTCTTGAATCATGGTCGCGTATATCTTCCACATTCGCAGGCCACTATGATCTTGGCGCATATTTGATTCTTCTTATGCCAATAGTCATTGGATATTATTTGTATAAAGGTTCAAAAAAATATTTCGTATTATTTATTATCTCACTTGGAACTTTGGTACTTGCAGGATCAAGAGCTTCATATATCGCATATATCTTTTCAATTTCAATATTTCTTTTTTATGTACGCAAATTTAAACTCCTTGTAGTCATTCTTATTGCCACTGCTATTCTTACACCTTTATCAGATAATCTTGCAAATCGACTTTCCCGAACATTTCAGCAAACAAAAGTATTTGTTGATTCTGAGACAGGAGAAACATTTGTTGCACGTACTTTACGACCAGACGATCTTCCTCCCGGTGATTTTGGATCAAATAGTAATTTGTCAAATATTCAGACTGGAGCTCCTGTTGTTGTTGATGCGAAGACAGAAGAAGCAGCGCGAAAAAATATCCGTGAAGCATTGGTAAAACAGGCAGAAGAAACTGGTAAAAAATACTCACCTGAAGAGATAAATGCTACAGTAAATCAAATTTTTCTCCGCCAGATACCAATTAACAAATTCTTACCCGATATTTCAATCTCAACTCGCCTCCAAGTTTCATGGCCACGGGCATATCAGGCATTTACGAAAAATATCTACCTGGGAAGCGGTCCGTCTTCGCTTGGAGAAGCAACTGACGGGGATTATCTAAGGTGGCTGGGAGAAACAGGACTTGTGGGAACAGTATTATTGCTTGCTATTCTCGGAAGTATCATGATATCTATTATGAAAAAAATAAGAAATATGCAATTAAAATATAAATATATATTCTATGGATTTATTTTTGGATTTATTGGTTTATTTATCAATGCAGGATACATTGATTTATTTGAAGCATCGAAACTTGCCTATACGTTCTGGCTTCTTGCAGGGATCTTTTATGCATCAGCTGTCTTTTTTGTTCAAAAAAAGAATACAGCATCTTTGAAATTTTAACATACGACACCAAATCATGAAAAAAAAAGATGTACTCATACTAGTTGTTATTTTGCTTATCGGACTTGGCCTTCGACTATATAAAATTGACACTCCGCTTGCAGATCTTCATTCATGGAGGCAGGCAGACACCGCAGCTGTAGCGCGAAACTTTTCTCGTGACGGGATCAACCTTCTCAAACCAACATATGATGATTTATCAAGCATTCAGACTGGAATTGAAAATCCAAAAGGATTACGAATGGTTGAGCTGCCAATTTATAGCGCAGTAATTGCCCTTTTTTACAAATATTTACCTATAACTACTCTTGAAATATATGGAAGATTTATTTCAGCGGTTTTTTCAATGATAACAATTGGAGTGTTATATTACTTTGCTTTAAAGGAAAAAAACAGGTTAGCGGCAATAGCAACCGCTGGCATATATGCGATCTATCCGTTTTTTGTGTTCTTTTCCCGGGTTATTCTTCCAGAAACAACAGCAGTTGCATGTATGATGCTTGCTTTACTATTTCTCTCTCTCAGCCTGAACAATAAAAAAAAATCTATTATGCTCTTTTTATTCGGAGGCTTATTTTTTGCAGTCTCGCTTTTGACAAAACCAACAACGATTTTTTACTCGTTTGCAGCGGGATATCTTTTTTTACAAGCATATAAATTCGAGATAATAAAGCAATGGCGTCCGTATATGTTTTTTATCATAGGACTTGCACCATTTATCTTGTGGCGATGGTACATCTTGCAATTTCCAGAAGGAATTCCAGCCAGTGGGTGGTTGCTCACTCAGGTAAACACGTTTGAAGGACCGAAGGAAATTTTTTTTCGACCTGCTTTTTTTCGGTGGATATTTATGGAACGGATAGGAATTGCAGTTTTTGGGATTTATAGCACGGTGTTCTTTGTTCTTGGAGCAGTCGGCAAATATAGAAATTTCTTTCTTCATAGCATTCTTCTTTCGGGATTTGTGTACTTATTTACATTCCAAGGAGGAAATGTCCAGCATGAATATTATCAAACCATTGCACTGCCGATGCTTGCGATAATTGCTGGCGTTGGAATAGCAAATATGTTTGAACTGCCATTCAAAAATATTCATAAGGCAACTCTTTACCCTGCAATTATTGTTACCATTCTTTTTAGTGTTGTTTTTTCTTACTATAAGGTAAAAGACTATTATGTATTCCCGAACGATCTTCCGCATATTGCCGAACTTATTAAGACGTTTACACTACCTGATGATAAGATTGTGACTGATCGAAGTGGAGACACGACACTTCTGTATTTAGCTGATAGAAAAGGAGCACCTGCAATATATAAATCGCTTGAAGAGCTGCATGAACTTGGATACACGTACTTGGTGACTTCAAACAATGGCATGAAACAAGAACTAAAATCACGAAACTTTGAGATTGTGATTGAAACTGATCTTTATTTGATTGTAAAGCTCTAGTATTTTATTGAGCACATTCGTCTAAATGAAGTATGAATATTCTGATGCTTACGCCGTATCTTCCCTACCCTCCTGCATCAGGTGGTCAGATACGCACGCACTATCTTCTCAAATACCTGGCTCGCAATCATTCAATAACGCTTGTTTCGCTTTACAAGGATGAAATCGAAAAACAATACGCAAAACATCTTCGATCATACTGTTCTGAGATTCACCTGTGTAAACGAGCAAGCAAACCATGGAGACCTGGAACTATTATGAGGGCAATTTTCACAAATCAGCCATTTTTGATTGTGCGAAACTTTTCGCAGGAAGCATCAGATAAAATACAGTCGCTTCTTAAAAATAAATCGTTTGATGTTATCCACGCTGAAACGTTCTACATTATGCCTCATATTCCGGAAACTACAATTCCTGTGCTCTTGGTTGAACAAACCATTGAATACAAAGTGTATCAACACTACACTTCTTCGCTTCCATTTTTTTTACGACTCCCGCTTTATCTTGACATTTTGAAGCTCAAATACTGGGAAAAGTTTTACTGGACAAAAGCAGATCTTGTAGCAACGGTTTCTGAGTATGATAAAAATGAGATAAAACGGCTTGCGTCAAATATTGAACCTGAAGTTATTCCAAATGGCGCAGGAGATGAGATGTTTGTAAAACAAATCCCATTAAAAAAACTTACAAAACCTAAATTATTGTTTCTTGGTAATTTTTATTGGTTGCAAAATGTTGAAGCTGCAAAGTATTTGATTCAATCTATATACCCGCTTCTGAATAAAAATTTACTTCAGCTTGAACTTATAATTGCAGGACAAAATGCAGGTGGGAAAATCCTTACAACACATAAAAATAATATCTCAATTGTTGATCTTAATCCAGGTGATGAGCAAACTGTCAAAAAACTGTATCATTCGGCAACATTGTTTATAGCTCCGATTTTTGGTCCTGGAGGAACACGGCTCAAAATACTTGCAAGCATGGCGTCTGGTCTTCCGGTCGTGTCAACAAGCGTCGGAGTCCAAGGACTTGGTATTGTCAACAACCAGCATGCACTTATTGCGCAGTCTCCTGAAGAGTTTGTTGAACAAATTCAAAGAATTCTGTCTGATGAAAAACTGTACCAAAAAATTCAAAACAACGCCTTTAAGCTAGTTTCTGAAAAATTTAGTTGGAAATCTATAGCAAAAAAACTTGAGAATGTATATCGAAATATTATTAATCGCACATCAAAAGATATTGTATGAAAATCGGTATTGACATTTCACAAATAGCTCACAAAGGCACAGGAGTCGCTCGATTTACCAATGGATTTATAGAATCGATTTTAAAACACAATTCTGAAAATGAGTGGACTTTTTTTTATTCCTCTTTTCGTGCAAAGATTGATCAATCGCTTAAGCAAAAAATTGAAAATAGCCAGCACAAGCTACACACGTTTCCTTTCCCGCCTTCACTCTTATCATTCGTATTCAATGATCTACATAAGTACTCTAAACTCGTAACTTGTAACTTAAAACTCTTTACTGATCTTGATTGGTTTATCACATCTGATTGGATTGAGTTTCCATTGCCTATTAAAAAAGCAACAATTATTCATGACCTTGTAGTTGAGAAACATCCAGAAACAGTCCATCCCCGAATCATACGTACCCATAAAAAACGGCTGAAATATGCATCTCGAGAGTCAAAGATACTTTTTGCTGATTCTCAGGCAACTTCAAACGACCTTCAAGAAAAATATGGAATTGAGAAGAAGCGAATTATTATTAATTATCCCGGTGTAGAGATATCTCCGGCGCAATCGAAAGCCAATCAAAAAGCCTATCTCATAAAGCACGGCATCACAGAACCATACATCTTGACTGTAGGTAAACGCGAACCACGCAAAAATCTACAACGGCTTATAAAAGCATTTCAGAACCTGAAACCTCATGGCAAATCTCCTCAACTCATAATCGTTGGGCCGGAAGGCTGGGGTAAAATAGATGAAGTCCAAAATAACAACATCAGGTTCCTTGGCTATGTATCTGATGAAGTTCTCTCAACGCTCTACACCAATGCTTGCTGTTTTGTATATCCATCAATATATGAAGGTTTTGGTTTCCCGATTATTGAAGCTATGAAATATGGTTGTCCCGTGGCAACAAGCAATGTCTCATCACTCCCTGAAATCGCAGGAAAAGCAGCTCTTTTTTTTGATCCTTTTGATGTTTCATCTATTCAAAATGCTATTGAACAACTTCTTCAAATACCAAAACTTCGTTTCGACCTTGTGACAAAGGGTTTTGATCAATCGAAAAAATATACGTGGGACAGATATTATAATACTCTTATCAATGCTTTTGAAAAGTACTCCTCTTAATAATTTTGAGCACACACATGAATATTGGTATTGATGGAAACGAAGCAAATGTCGACAACCATGTCGGAGTTTCTGTATATACGCTTGAACTTCTCAAGCATTATGCAAAAATGAAACGGTCTGATATAACGTTTACTATATTTCTTCGTGATGAACCAAAGAAATGCATGCCAAAAGAACATGATCAGTTTACATATGAAGTAGTTCCTGCAAAAATCTTGTGGACTCAGATCTTTCTCCCCTATCACCTTTTGTTTCGCAATGACATTGACGTATTTTTTGCACCAGCGCATTATAGTCCTCGGTTTATGAGGCAGCCATTGATCGTCACTATCCATGACCTTTCATACAAATACTTCCCAAAAGAATTTTTAAAAAAAGATTTATATAAACTTGAAAATTGGAGCAACTATTCCATAATGAAGGCAAAAAAAATCATTGCAGTTTCAAAAACTACAAAAAAAGATATCCTTACTCAGTTTTGTCTGAATGATAAAGATATCCATGTTGTTTACAACGGCTTCAGCAAAACAAAAACTCATAATGAGAAAACAGATGACGTTCTGAAAAAATATGATCTAAGAACAAAAAAATATGTATTATTTGTTGGTACTTTACAACCACGCAAAAATATTCCCATATTAATCGAATCATTTCATGAGTTTCGAAAATTGCACCCGGAATTCAAACTTGTTCTTGTTGGTAAAAAAGGATGGATGTTTGATTCGATTTTTACAAAAGTTCAAGAATTGAACCTTGAGGATCGCGTCGTTTTTCCAGGGTTTGTATCTGACGATGCGTTATCAAATCTGTATCAGAATGCGTTCTGCTTTGTTCTTCCTTCGCTCTACGAAGGATTTGGAATTCCTTTACTTGAGTCTATGAGCAATGGATGTCCTGTTATTACTTCATATGCGTCAAGTCTTCCTGAAATCGGCGGTGAGGCTTGTCTGTACTTTGATCCACATGACATTCACGATCTTTTAGAAAAGCTTGAAAAGCTTTTTACGGACAAGAAACTTTATACAACATTGATTGCAAGCGGAAAAAAACGCGTTCATGAATTTTCCTGGGACAAATGCGCAGAAGAAACACTTGATGTGATTCAAAGCATTTGTCAAGTCTAAATTGTATTACGAGTTGCATGCAATTAAGTGTTACCCAAGAGATAGTCAGGGAGGGGCGTTGCATGATATGCAACTGTTACCGAACTGGTGAGTTGTTTTTGTTTCATAATGCGATAGATTTTGTCTAACTTTTTTTTGAGATCACGGTGTAATTGAGCTGGGTTGAGAGTCTTGTACTGAGCTGTTACCGTGTCTTTTATCGTTTGTGATAGTTTATCAGATGTAATGACTCGTTGATAGGGTGTTTGTGCCCGTTCGTGTTTTTTGGTAACTTTCCCTGTTATGAGTTGTTTTTCTTTCTTTTTGAGTTTCATGGTGGTGTAGAAAAAGTTGGTGAGAAGTCTGTGTTCGTTCTGGTACACATTGTCAATGAGGTTGACCACGTGCTCATCATCGATCCGATCATAACCAACTACTTTCCTCACGGAGTGATAGTTTTTTCCTTCAATATGGGCTTGGTCATTTTTGTGATAACTACGGCTTCTGGTGTAATCAAGATTTTGTTTTTCACAGTAGTGTTTGAGGAGCCAATTTACAAACTCAAATCCATTATCAAAGTCAATGGAGAGGAGGGGGAAAGGAAATTGTTTCTTGAGAATATGAAAGGATCCCACAATCTTTTTATTGGTTTTCTTGAGGAAGATCTTCTTCTCATTCCAGTGGGTTGCAATGTCAAGAATGTTAAGAGTTTCAGCGTAGATACCCAACAAACTCATCCCACAGTGAAGTACACAATCCATCTCTCCATGTCCTGGCTCTGTGTATTCAACATCAGTAAAATGGGTTCTGACGGGGATGAGACTTTTCAGAAGTGGTGATTTTCTTGTTCCTGATATACCGTATTCTTTTTTTGAAATATCTCGTTCCCCCTCAAGTAATCGATCTATGGTTGAGGTCTTCATTGTACGGAGTAATTCTTCTTGTCGTCCGTATAATCGTATCTCGTCAAACTGTTTCAATTTATCAAGAAGTTCTCCGATTTGTGGCTCTAGTCTCTTTGAACATGGTGAGCCTCCTGCTTTCCAAATCGCAGTCAAGGGCATGATCAGATCATCTTTGTACATTCTTTCCTGTCTTCCTCAATGCAACACCCAAAAATTACTTACAAATCGTATCATAAAGTAATTGCTGTTCATCATCCATTTTAAGAAGCGTTTTTTCTATTC
>Ga0075674_116_pt1 | contig 31461 bp, 29 predicted proteins | sample RifGroA2_FD_68243 | JGI IMG/M metagenome (GOLD analysis project Ga0075674, IMG submission 68243) | Microgenomates (Roizmanbacteria) bacterium GW2011_GWA2_37_7
AAGTCAGAAGAGACATTTATATATTTAGCCATGATAGGACTCATGCTCAGAAGAACGGAGGTCTCAAATAAGGGCTAAAGAATCCAAACAGGCTCTAAGTCTTCAACCAACTCAACTGCTGATTGGAAAACATATACTACAAATGGTTATTCTTTCCAATATCCGAAAGAATGGGAAGTGAAAGAAGATGAAGAAAAACTAAACCCCGCTGGAATAGTTTCCTACGAATCTCTTTCTTCTCCTTTGTATCCGCAGTCTGATACAGATACTACATCTGAATTATTACATATTTTTAATGGAGCAACGATTGAACTATATTCAGACTATAGAAGACCAGAAGAAACGTTAGAAAATTTGACTAAAAGACTGCCAAACAGTCTTTTAACCAGGGATTCGCTTGTCCAAAGAAAAGACGTTAGAGCTGGCTATAACGGCACAAGCTATACGAATACCGTCCAATTACAGGGCGTGGGTTCGGCTTTCCAACAGGGTTTCTGGTTTCTAACCAAAATCAATAATTATGATATAGTTATTGATATAAGACTGACTATCTCAAATGACAAAGTTATAGACAAGGAAACTAAAAATAGTTATCGAGATGTTTATGACCGCTTCCTCACAACGTTTAAATTAATAACTGACATCCAAGAGTTTGATATTACTAACTGATAATCAGTGTAGATTATGAAATGGAGTACATAAGGTATGGTCGCCTTAAAGTAAATTCTTGTTCCTCATTTATAGAAACAATTCATCGTAATTGGCTACAACGCTTTACAAGAGTCCTTTTTTCAACTACTCTATTGATATGAGGCGAAAGAAGAAACAAAATAAGCCGAGTTTCCTTTGGTATGTCGCGAGTTTCGGAGTCATCGCGTTACTTGTCACACTTACGTATGTAGTGATTTCCAATATTTATTTGATGCCATGCGCAAATACCCTAAGCTGAAGAAGCTGACGAAATGGGGAGAAAACATATCTATGTCAATCTGAAAACTCAGACATTATCAGCATACTATGGAGACGAGTTATTTATGGAGACCCCTATATCTTCCGGGTTATGGGGCAAAACACCTACCGGGGAGTTTACTATCTGGATAAAACTTCGATCAACCACCATGAGCGGAGGGAGTGGTGCTGATTATTATAATCTTCCGAATGTCCCGTATGTCATGTTTTTTTCAAACAGTAAAGTACCAGCAAGCCGGGGATTTAGCATGCACGGCACCTATTGGCATAATAATTTTGGCCATCCGATGAGTCATGGGTGTATCAATATGAAAACAACTGATGTGGCCAAACTGTATGAGTGGGCAAATCCCCAAACTGATGGTAACACAACACATAGTAGTAAAACAAATCCGGGAACAAAGATCACTATTTATAATGGTTCATAATATACAAATATGTTAATATCAAAACTGAAACTGCTTATGCTCATCATTCTACTTTTGATAGTGGGAGTAAGTTTTGTAACATTTACAAAACAACAGTATTCTGCTGATACGCGGGTTTTTGCAGACATTCCAGATTCCTTGACTTCGACGATTGTTGTCCCTGGGCTAATCAAAACAGAATTTATGGATTCGCCGGATGGGACGGAAACGCTCACTATGGAACGTCAAGAAAAAGGAGACAAATTCAGATATTCATTTTTTACTTCAGACACGTCTAAAGAAGCGCAGCAGTTTATATATACAAAAGAACTAACCCTGTCTTATGGGCAGTTATCCATACCGTATAATACCTGGTCGCCAGATAATACATATTTCTTTATCAAAGAATCTACCGCATCTCAAAATAATTATTATGTTTTTTTCGCATCAGGTGAAAACTTTTCAGACTATTCTCAGTATCTCGATATCCAACGATTATTTGAAGAAAAAATACAAGGGTTTACGATCTCAGATGTGACCGGATGGGCTGCGCCAACTTTACTTATTATCAATACTCAGGAACAAGAAGGAGAACAAAAAGTGTCGTTTTGGTTTGATGTACAAACCCAGTCGTTTACAAGGCTTGGGACATATTTCAAATAATACATTTCACAATATAATAAGAGGTTTTATGCGATATAATAGATATATCTGTGAATACACACTATCCAAAACTTACCTCGCAACCCTGTCATAAGTGTGGGAAAAATCTCATTCTTGTCAATGTAACAGTAGCAAAAGTCGAAGGAGAGTATGGCGAGGTAACAACATCAATATATAAATGTTCAGATCCTGCATGCCAAAAAGAATCTGAAAAAGAGCTGTCTCAAATAGTCAAACGAAGAGAAAAGCATGAAGCAGCAAAACAACAACGAATCGATAATCAAAAAGAAAGAAAAAGAAAAAAATAAAGAAAATGCCGTGTCAAAAGATACAATGCTATGGTATAATGACAACTTGTTGTTTACATAGATTCTGCTCCTTCGTTTATTACAAGATCTGCGGGCTCTATTCTACAATTATTACTTTTTAACACATTCTATATGTCAAGAAGATTTTTTCGTGGGAAATCGTATGGTGGAAATACTCGGTATCGAAAATCATACAAAGATCTTCCAAAGATCGATATTTCCAAATATGTTCATAAAGCCTTACCGTTTAAAGAATCACTTAGTACAGAAGAGCAGATGTGCTTCTCAGATCTTGAGGTAACTCCTATATTGCGTCAAAATATCCTAAATCGAGGTTTTCGGTATCTTACCCCTATTCAACAAAAAGCAATATATCCTATTATGAAGGGACAAGATGTCATTGGAATTGCACATACCGGAACAGGAAAGACCGGTGCATTTCTTATCCCTCTTATTCATGCAATAACTCAAAACCGCAATAAACGGATTTTAATCATGGTTCCAACTCGCGAACTTGCCCAGCAGATATTTGCGGAGATGTGTGAGTTTTCCCGATCAATGGGAATCTATGCAGCAACTATTATCGGAGGAGCAAGTATGTACAAGCAAATACAATTATTGCGAAGAAATCCTCAGTTTGTTATTGGCACGCCAGGAAGATTGAAAGATCTCATAGAGAGGAAAATACTGAAGTTTGACTCATTTGATACAGTCATACTTGATGAGGTTGACCGTATGCTTGATATGGGATTTATCCAAGATATACGGTATCTTATATCTCTGTTGCCACAAAAAAAGCAATCATTGTTTTTTTCAGCAACACTTTCACATAACATTCATGCATTGATTCATACAATTGCAAAAGATCCAATAATGATCTCGATAAAAAATGAGTATATCACAGCAAATATTGACCAGGATGTCGTGCATATAAATGCCAATCAGAATAAAATGGAGGTATTGCACGATCTGTTGATCAAAAAAGAAATGCAGAAAACCCTCATCTTTGGAAGAACAAAGCGCGGTGTTGAGCGACTTTCTCGGGATTTGATTGATCGAGGATTCAAAGTTTCTGCAATCCATGGAGACAAGACACAGTCACGGAGAAATAAAGCAATTGAGCTTTTTAAGAAAAATATTGTCAATATCATGGTTGCGACTGATGTCGCATCACGGGGAATTGATATCGATAATATCACTCATGTCATAAACTACGACCAGCCGGAAAACTATGAAGACTATATTCACCGCATTGGCCGCACAGGAAGAGCAAATAAAACAGGAAAAGCTCTCACATTCATTGACTGAAAATACAGCAGTAAAATAATATTTATTTATTAGTAAATAAATATATATCTTTACAAATATAATTTATTTTTATACTATTTTAGTATTATACTACGAAAACTCAGGTTTGCAACCAGTTTTCTCAGTATAAACCCATCTAATCCTTCGGCATACTCAGGATTAGTCCTGAGTATAATCGAATGGACAGCCGTTTCTTGAAATTTCTTACACTGATCTTGAAGAGATGAACCTTTCTGCAAAGCAAAAAAGAATCAAACGAATTTCTCCAAAAACACTTCGTAATTTTTACATCAAATATCTTATACAAGAAAAACGTATAAAAGCAGTCACCATAGGATTTTCAGATATTGAGGGACGGTTTCATATGCTTGATTATGACAAGAATTTTTTTCTCTTATCATATGATTTATTGACATTTGACGGATCCTCAATCCGAGGATTTGCCCGGCAAGCTGAGTCTGATTTACGGCTGGAGATTGACTGGGGTGCTTTCTGGTGGCTTCCTTCAGATGTTTTTGGTCCAGGGAAAGTACTTATCATGGGGCGAATTCTTGACCAAAACGACAAACCATATCATATGGATAGCAGAGCAGTTCTTGCAGATTATTTGGATACGCTCTATCAAAAAGAGGAATATGATGTGCATGTCGCAAGTGAAATCGAAGGATTTCTTATAAAAGGGATAGATGCTGAAAAGACTTACCATGAAAATCCAGGGTTTACTCTTGCTTCAATGGGCGGATATTTCCACTCGTTGCCTACAGACATATTGCGGCAGTTTATTGACAAAAGCGCGGAAGCCCAGCGGGCAATGGGGTTTGAAAATGAAAAAGATCATCCCGAAGTAGCTCCAGCTCAGTTTGAGCTTAATTATTCCCATACTGATGCGCTCATTGCTGCAGATCAGATCCAAATTTATAAACTTGTTTGCCGGCAGATTGCACGAAACATGGGAATGACTGCATCATTTTTACCAAAGCCGATTGTTGGGATCAATGGAAGCGGAATGCATACCAATATCTCTATTCATCGAAACAACAAGAATTTATTTTATGACGCAGGCGGTAAAGACGGACTTTCCAAATTTGCATGGAAGTTTATTTCGCGGATTTTGACATCGGCAGGAGATATCTCCCTTATTCTCAATGCCTCGGTCAATGCATATCGGCGTCTTGATCCACATTTTGAAGCCCCAAATGAGATCAAAGTATCTGCAGTTGATCGTGGGGCAATGATTCGAATTCCCATTCACACGGAAAAATCTGCACGAATTGAAGGTCGAAGCGTCGGGCCGGATGCCAATCCATACCTTACCGCATATACATTGATACGAACAGGTCTTGAAGGAATGATTGAAAAAAAAGATACAAATAAACGTAAACGAGTGAAGTATTTACCGGGAACCATACAAAATGCAATGGTTTTGTTTCGGCAAAGTACATGGATATCATATCTCCTTGGTGATGAATTCAAAAAAAAGTATCTTCATCTCAAAAGCGTAGCCGCTGACCGAAGTCCTGTGGCACTGGGAACGAAAGTCAAAAAGGGAGAGGTCATTTATCATCATGAGATATACAATCAGCTTTTGTGGAATGAGTATTAAGGATTTTCATTTAATTATTCCTTTTTGCTACGCGTCGTGCATTTTGTGAAAGATGCATCTTGCGAAGTCGTAGGGACGCAGGAGTTACTTCAAGAAGTTCATCGTCGCCGATGAGATCAAGATATTGTTCAAGTGAGAGAATCGTCGGAGGCTCCAGCTGGATTTTCACTCCTTCTCCTGATGAGCGGTTATTGGTAAGCTTTTTTCCTTTGCAAACATTGACTTCGATATCTCGTTCCTGTGAGGCGACTCCAACCACCATTCCTTCATATACTTTATTTCCTTGACCATAAAACATAATACCGCGAAGTTGTGCATTCGCAAGGCCGTATGAAAGCGTTTCTCCTGATTGTGTGGCAATAAGCGCGCCATTTCGAATCGTTTCCATCAAAGACCCGAGTGGCTCATATCCAAGAAGATATGTGTTCATCAGCGCAGTTCCCCGTGTGTTTGTCATGAGATTGCTTCGGATACCGATAAGGTTGCGGCTTGAAATTTTGTATACGAGACGAAGGTTTACATTTTTTTGAGTTGTCATATTGATGAGTTTTCCTTTTCTCTTTCCGATCTCTTCAGTGACCACACCCATAAAATTTTTGTGTATATCGATGGTGAGCTCTTCATATGGTTCACATTCAACTCCTTCTTTTTTTTTGTAAATCACTTGAGGTTTTGAAACTTCAAGCTCAAATTTTTCCCGTCGCATTGATTCAATAAGCATGGCTAAATGCAACTCACCGCGGCCGCTGACAATAAATGAGTTTGAGGTTTTATCATCCTCCACACGCAGTCCCAGATCTGTTTCGAGTTCTTTATACAGCCGTGCTCTAATCTGTCGTGATGTAACATACTCTCCTTCGCGTCCGGAAAAGGGACTCGTGTTTGGGCCGATCTTGATCTTGATTGTCGGATCTTCGACATGAATGACAGGCAGGCTTTCAGGGGTCGTGGGGTGGTGAAGAGCTTGGTTGCAGTATATGTGCCGATCAGTGACTCATTGTCAATGAGTGCGATTTTTTGACCCTTTTTAAGCCTACCGCGGGTAATTTTTCCAATACAGAGCCTGCCAACATACGGATCATGGTCAATAGTTGAGATGAGCATCTGGAATGGTTTGTCTTCATTGACATTGCTGTTTGGTATTTCTTTTATAATGACATCAAGAAGTGGTGTCAGGTCGCCTGGTGTACTTGGTTTATATATATCAGGAAGGGTTGCAAATACTTTTCCGTCGCGACCTACTCCATAAAGAGTAGTGAAGTTGAGTACATCCTCATTGTGTGCAAGCTCCAAAAACAGATTATCGACTTCACGCTGCACCTCAACAGGTCGCGCATCTTTTTTATCAATTTTATTAATTAAAAGAATAATCTTCAAACCAGCTTCCAGGGATTTTTTGAGAACAAACCGCGTTTGAGGGAGCGGACCTTCGGCTGCGTCAACAAGAAGTAGCGCACCGCTTGCCATATTCAGGACGCGTTCGACCTCGCTTCCAAAATCAGCATGTCCAGGAGTGTCAATAATATTAATTTTTTGTCCTTGATATTCAATACTGGTATTTTTTGCAAGAATCGTGATACCTTTTTCCCGTTCAAGATCATTTGAGTCCATAAGAAGTACCTGAGACATTTCTTTTTGATTATCACGAAACACATGTGACTGTTTGAGAAGTCCGTCAACCAGCGTGGTTTTTCCGTGATCCACATGAGCGATAATCGCAATATTTTTGATATTCATAATTTGAGGAAAGATTAAGTATAGCAGATCAGAAGGAGAATATGGTCTATTGATGACTCAAAAATGCGTAAGATAGATCTATTTTTATAATGGTACATTATGTTCCAATAGATAGAATTTTTGCAGTTTTTTGCCAAAACATCTCTACCCCATCTTCACGGAGCTCAGACTGATGAGGCTCGGCTCGATCATCTATGACTTTGCAGGAAAGCATTGACTGGAATATTTTTTCACGATGACACCACCAGATAAATTGTGCTGAATCACGCGATCCTTTTGGAAGTCTGATTGCGCGCCACGTTTCAGCCGCATCCTGCATTGTTTCACGAGTTTTACGATCAAGTTTGTGATCATAACGTGCATGATTCCACAACTCAGATTGTGTAGTTTTATACGGCATAAGATTATGGCGTCGCAGAAAAAAAAGATTGTCATACTCTTGTCTTCCAACCGGATTTGAAAACAGCATGATTGCTCCGCCACGTTTTTTTGGCGTGAGCAACGCCTTAAATGCCTGTTCGCTTGGTTTGGTGATCTCAAGAGATATCGTGACGTTTTTATATAAATTTTCGTACAGTTCGATCACTTCTTTATCATGAGGAGAAGATTGAATATCAACATAGGATCGATTATTCATGTCAAGAATAAACCGATAGGTAAATGGTGCATTTTTTGTGATCACATGAAACTGAAAACGCTGCGACTTGAGATGAAGACAGTCTGTCAGATGAGTGGTAAATTGTGTCCCGACCGCAGCCCCTGAGATCGGGATAGCACAATGGATCGTTGTGTCTGCATGAGGATCAAGCTGCGATTTGCGGTGGATCATTCGTGATTCGGGTAGATTTGTACGTAAGTTTGGACTTAAAGGATAGGGATTGACTTCAAATCGCACCGGCGGAAGTCCTGACTTTCTTCCATATGCTTCAAGATGATCTTTGGTCCTTTGACTTGGAACAAAAATAATATCTGCGTTTGGAATATACCAGATATGAATCGGCGTGTCATCAGTAACCTGGACAACAACAGAAATTTTCATTTTTCGATCAGCAATAAGCGCACGTTTGATTTCTGCCACTTGATGTGCAAGACCGAAATGCGTTGCAATAAGGAGTAGTTCATCTGGCATATTGATTCGTTGATCAATAATGGTGCTGATTTGTTGATAGATAAGATCGGTATGATGACGTAAATACCAGCGATAGAGTGGAGTTGTGATCTCTTCGACATTTCCTTGTTCAAGCCATTTAAAAATGGAACGTGTGATTGGATGTACGCTCATAATACGATGAATAACCGTGATTGTTTGATCCTGTGACCCAAGAAGGAGTGGCGAGGCTTCGGCAGGTAATCCACGATACAGTGCATCGGTGACACGCAAATGACCAAGGCCCGCTGGAGCGTATGCGAATAAAAGTAATAATTCCTTTCTGGTGAGCGACGTGAGCGAATTCATATCTGTATATTTTTAGTGTACGAAATCACGGCATAGAATGAAAGCGTTTTCATATGCTCATTCCTACAAAAACCGAGTCTTAAAAATTAACAATAGAAACTGTCAAGAATACATGTATTTTTAATGTTTGGCTATTGAGGAGATCGCCAATATTAATGAATACTATTGAAAGGAGTGTCGTATTATGTACAGTCTGGACAGGTCCCAAAAAATGCCAATGAATGTCGTCGAATATCATATGTTGAGATGTTATGCATCTCTTCAAGGAGACCCTTTTCTGATTGTAACACAATATTTTGTATGCTTCCGCAGGATGTACACATCAAGTGATGGTGATGGGTACGGCCGGATATTTCATAATGAAGTTCGGTATCAAAAAGCGGTATTTTTTCAATAATTTTTTGTTCAAGAAGAAACTCAAGTTCTCGGTAAATCGTGGTAATATTAGTCGAAACTCCAATACGCTTGAGGATTTTATGAATACTTGTGGCAGTCAGGGGGTGGTCAGTGTTTTCTAAAAGATTTAGGATCGAAGATCGTGCTTGTGTCATGCGAAAACCCTTTTTTTGAAGCAATAAAAGATGGTTGGTTATCATATATTAATGCAAATTAGTTGCATTATAACAACATATGACTCATCTGTCAAAAGCAGTTGTTCTCAAGTTCAAACAATCATAAAATAAACCACAGAAAACTCTGTGGTTTATTCAGTATACTCAAAAGCTAATAATTATTTTCGTTTCTTTGTTTTTTTGGCTTTCTTAACTGTTCGTTTTTTTGTAGCGGGTTTTTTTGCTTTTACTGTTCTTTTTACGGTTTTTCTCACTTTTTTCACTGTTTTTTTTGCAGATTTTTTAGTTTTCTTTTTCGTAGGCATTTACCCTCACCACCTTTCAGAAATGCAACTAATAACAAGTGCTATATATAAACAATATGCACAGATTTGAAAACAAAATGCAATAGTTTTTTTACTTAACTATTGTGATACGCATAATCAAGAAATATTTGAAGATTAATTTGTCTTTTATGTGAATCGTAGTATTATATTTACTATGTATCTTTTCAGCCAGCTCCGCTCACTCAGTATATTGCAGATTTTTGCAAAGCACAAGAAAGTCATCATTTTCACATTGTATGGTCAGTATATCTATCTTTTTGGACTGACTATATATGCAGCATATCTGACGTATCATCAAATCGATCGTGCGGTCGTATATGAATGGGGGAAAGCAAGCGGTGATATTGCGCTTATTTATTTTTGCTTGTCGATTCTGCCTGGCATTGCAAGGCGATTTGGCATACGCACACAAATTACACAAATTCTTATGCTGTTTCGGAGACAGATCGGCATCAGTGTATTTTTGTTTGGATTTTTCCACTATAGCGCAATCAGGTTATTTCCGATTCTTTTTGCTGGAGTGCCTCTTAATCTGCATCCGCCGCTTTTTGAAGTGTTTGGATTTTTGTCTTTGTACCCGATGACACTTTTGTTTTTGACTTCAAATGACGTAAGTGTACGTACGATGAAGACATGGTGGAGGAGGGTACATTCGTTGGTGTATATTCTCACATGGACCATTTTTCTTCATGTGGTTCTTCAGAGCGGAGGGGTCATGGCATGGGTGATAGGTGCGTTTGCATTTCTTGAAGCAGGATCTTTGGTGTATCCTAGATTGAGGAAAAAATAAGAAGCTCGTACTTCACAAATTGGCATTACTTAGTTTTTTTAATAATTTTATTCTCTCGGAAAAATACCCACCAGCTCATGAGGGCAACATAGGTAGAGTACAAACTCAGTTGGATCATGTCCATTTTTTTTGTGATGCCAAAGATCGCTTTAATCATATCGCCGGTCACAGACCCTGTTTTTGGAATAAATGCAAATATCATTTCTCCAATTTCTGGAAGAAACCCAGCTTCGGCAAATTCATGAACTCCTCGTGCCATAAGTCCTGCAGCAAAAAGTATAAGAAGAACGCTTGTTCCTTTGAATGTATAATAGACCGGCAGTTTGAGCGTTGCGCTGAAAAAAGCAAATGACACAATAATTCCACAGAGAAGTCCCAGTCCAAATCCTGAAAAAACACGAAGAGGATCCGATGAGAAATAAATAGTTGAGAGAAATAAAACAATTTCAAACCCTTCTCGAAATACCGCAGTAAAAACGAGAATAAATATACCTTTCTGCTCCTGAGTTCCAATAGTATTTTTCATTTTTTGCAAAAGCAACAGTTTTTGTCTCCCAAAAAAATTATGGAGAAAAAAGACTGCCCATGTAATAAAAAGTGAAGAGGTTATCATCAAAACTCCTTCGATTGTTCGCTCAAGCGTTCCGGAATAAATCTCTTGCATTTTAAGTCCAAAGATGCTTGCCAAAGCAAGAAGGAGTATGCTTGCAGCTGTAGCAAATCCTGTAGCATACCATGCCGTCTTGATGCTTTTTGTGTGGTTGAGTTTGTACAAAATCCCAAGAATGGTTGCAACAATGAATGTCGCTTCGATTACTTCTCGAAAGGTAATAAGAAATGCAGGTACCATATCTTTTTGGAGTATAAAGAAGAAAAAAGTTGATGTCAACAGATTTAATATGATCAATGGTTTCAAATATTTTGTTACAATAATCCCTATGAACAATACTTCTTCTGCAGCTTCAATATTTATAAACACATATCGCTCATTTCTTCGTGATCATGGAGTGATGACCACTGAGCAGATAGGCAACTTGTATAAAAATTTGAAATCATCCCTTCACAAACATGCATATACAGAAAAGGTTGATATCGAGGCATTTATGTATGCGTTCTTACGTCTGCCTGCTATGATTCACGAAGCCCGTGTAATTGTGATGGCGCAGATAGAAAATAGTTTTGAACGGGAAGGATATAAGATTGCATTTTGGGAAGAAGTGCACGCGCCAGCACGCAGAAGAAAAATGTATTTTGATGGAGAACAAACTTTGGCAGCATATATAAACTCTGTTACCGATGTTGACGATATGGTTGGACTACTCACTGCATATTCTATCGAGTGGAACAAGATACATAACAAACTTCAGACATACAAAGAATCATTTGATGTTCCACATATTTTATTGATTCAGAAGTTACTAGGGATAGATGATGAGAACTGGCAACGGCTTTCGCGCATCTGGGACGCAGACACTGTAAAGCGACTGAAACTCATACAGTCAAAAAAAATTGAGTTTTCGGTGAGGCTTCTTCGCGGACATTATGTTGATTACAAAAAAGCAGCGCAGCGGTGGTTTGAGTATATTATGGAAAATACTCGGTACCAAGACCTTCGCAGTAAACCACTGTTTTTTATTTCTTCAAACACACATAGCATTGTCAATAATCTCACTGGGTGGGTTGCGAAGATTGAGGCTGAGCTTATCGGGTATCTAAGAGAGCATAATATGGAGAAGTTTTTGGATTACTGGAAAAAGATAGAAAAGGGAGAACATGATGGGTCGAGAGAAAATTTTTTATGGTATATTCTCAAAAAATATGAGGTTGATCATCCTGAAGTACGTCAAAAACGCGAAGAACATGAACGGAGTTTAGGAATAGATTATATCGAGGCAAAACATTATCTTGATATCAATGCTCAAGTATTCCCGGTGAAAGCAATTCAAAACTCTGGTTTAGCCGGGAAGTTTGAGAAAGATCTCCCGCGTCTTGAGAACTCAGATGCGCTTGTTTTGAATATTGATTATCCCTTGGGGTCTGGCGCGTATATGGTTCTTGCAACGATTCTTCACAATGTCAACAAAATCCAAGGAGTATATATACTTGGTAAAGCATCGTTTCTGCATGGGAATTTGGGAGATATTGGATTACCAAATAAAGTTTTTGATACGTACACAAACAACACATATATGTTTGAAAATGCATTTACAAAAGAGTATTTCAAAGATTTCAAATCTGGAAGTGTTTTGATCAATCAGAAAGTAGTATCAACAAAAGGGACATTGTCACATCCTGAGGAAATGATCAAACAGTTTTTCATGAAGGGATATGCTGTTGTTGAGATGGAAGACGGACCGTATTTGAATGCACTCTATGAAACAACACATTTTGATCGGTATCCTGAAGAAGAAACTATTACAATGATTCAAAACCCGATCGATATTGGGATCATTCATTATGCTTCTGATACGCCATATACCAAAGCAATTACCCTTGGAACACGAAATTTAGGGTATGAGGGTGTTGAGGCGACCTATGTTTCTTCACTTGCCATATTGAAGAGGATTATTGAGAAGGAGATGGGATGATATAATAAATCACAATGAAATCTTTCGATTCATTCACAAATCTTTATTCTCTTTCAAAAACCTTGAAATTTGAGATGAGACCTGTCGGAAATACCCAAAAAATGCTCGACAATGCAGGAGTATTTGAAAAAGACAAACTAATTCAAAAAAAGTACGGAAAAACAAAGCCGTATTTCGACAGACTCCACAGAGAATTTATAGAAGAAGCGCTCACGGGGGTAGAGCTAATAGGACTAGATGAGAACTTTAGGACACTTGTTGACTGGCAAAAAGATAAGAAAAATAATGTCGCAATGAAAGCGTATGAAAATAGTTTGCAGCGGCTGAGAACGGAAATAGGTAAAATATTTAACCTAAAGGCTGAGGATTGGGTAAAGAACAAATATCCAATATTAGGGCTGAAAAATAAAAATACCGATATTTTATTCGAAGAGGCTGTATTCGGGATATTGAAAGCCCGATATGGAGAAGAAAAAGATACTTTTATAGAAGTAGAGGAAATAGATAAAACCGGCAAATCAAAGATCAATCAAATATCAATTTTCGATAGTTGGAAAGGATTTACAGGATATTTCAAAAAATTTTTTGAAACCAGAAAGAATTTTTACAAAAACGACGGAACTTCTACAGCAATTGCTACAAGGATCATTGATCAAAATCTGAAAAGATTCATAGATAATCTGTCAATAGTTGAAAGTGTGAGACAAAAGGTTGATCTCGCCGAGACAGAAAAATCTTTCAGCATATCTCTATCGCAATTCTTCTCAATAGACTTTTATAACAAGTGTCTCCTTCAAGATGGTATTGATTACTACAACAAGATAATCGGTGGAGAAACTCTCAAAAATGGCGAAAAACTAATAGGTCTCAATGAACTAATAAATCAATATAGGCAGAATAATAAGGATCAGAAAATCCCATTTTTCAAACTTCTTGATAAACAAATTTTGAGTGAAAAGATATTATTTTTGGATGAAATAAAAAATGACACAGAACTGATCGAGGCGCTGAGTCAGTTCGCAAAAACAGCCGAAGAAAAAACAAAAATTGTCAAAAAGCTTTTTGCCGATTTTGTAGAAAATAATTCCAAATACGATCTTGCACAGATTTATATTTCCCAAGAAGCATTCAATACTATATCAAACAAGTGGACAAGCGAAACTGAGACGTTCGCTAAATATCTATTCGAAGCAATGAAGAGTGGAAAACTTGCAAAGTATGAGAAAAAAGATAATAGCTATAAATTTCCTGATTTTATTGCCCTTTCACAGATGAAGAGTGCTTTATTAAGTATCAGCCTTGAGGGACATTTTTGGAAAGAGAAATACTACAAAATTTCAAAATTCCAAGAGAAGACCAATTGGGAGCAGTTTCTTGCAATTTTTCTATACGAGTTTAACTCTCTTTTCAGCGACAAAATAAATACAAAAGATGGAGAAACAAAGCAAGTTGGATACTATCTATTTGCCAAAGACCTGCATAATCTTATCTTAAGTGAGCAGATTGATATTCCAAAAGATTCAAAAGTCACAATAAAAGATTTTGCCGATTCTGTACTCACAATCTACCAAATGGCAAAATATTTTGCGGTAGAAAAAAAACGAGCGTGGCTTGCCGAGTATGAACTAGATTCATTTTATACCCAGCCAGACACAGGCTATTTACAGTTTTATGATAACGCCTACGAGGATATTGTGCAGGTATACAACAAGCTTCGAAACTATCTGACCAAAAAGCCATATAGCGAGGAGAAATGGAAGTTGAATTTTGAAAATTCTACGCTGGCAAATGGATGGGATAAGAACAAAGAATCTGATAATTCAGCAGTTATTCTACAAAAAGGTGGAAAATATTATTTGGGACTGATTACTAAAGGACACAACAAAATTTTTGATGACCGTTTTCAAGAAAAATTTATTGTGGGAATTGAAGGTGGAAAATATGAAAAAATAGTCTATAAATTTTTCCCCGACCAGGCAAAAATGTTTCCCAAAGTGTGCTTTTCTGCAAAAGGACTCGAATTTTTTAGACCGTCTGAAGAAATTTTAAGAATTTATAACAATGCAGAGTTTAAAAAAGGAGAAACTTATTCAATAGATAGTATGCAGAAGTTGATTGATTTTTATAAAGATTGCTTGACTAAATATGAAGGCTGGGCATGTTATACCTTTCGGCATCTAAAACCCACAGAAGAATACCAAAACAATATTGGAGAGTTTTTTCGAGATGTTGCAGAGGACGGATACAGGATTGATTTTCAAGGCATTTCAGATCAATATATTCATGAAAAAAACGAGAAAGGCGAACTTCACCTTTTTGAAATCCACAATAAAGATTGGAATTTGGATAAGGCACGAGACGGAAAGTCAAAAACAACACAAAAAAACCTTCATACACTCTATTTCGAATCGCTCTTTTCAAACGATAATGTTGTTCAAAACTTTCCAATAAAACTCAATGGTCAAGCTGAAATTTTTTATAGACCGAAAACGGAAAAAGACAAATTAGAATCAAAAAAAGATAAGAAAGGGAATAAAGTGATTGACCATAAACGCTATAGTGAGAATAAGATTTTTTTTCATGTTCCTCTCACACTAAACCGCACTAAAAATGACTCATATCGCTTTAATGCTCAAATCAACAACTTTCTCGCAAATAATAAAGATATCAACATCATCGGTGTAGATAGGGGAGAAAAGCATTTAGTCTATTATTCGGTGATTACACAAGCTAGTGACATCTTAGAAAGTGGCTCACTAAATGAGCTAAATGGCGTGAATTATGCTGAAAAACTGGGAAAAAAGGCAGAAAATCGAGAACAAGCACGCAGAGACTGGCAAGACGTACAAGGGATCAAAGACCTCAAGAAAGGATATATTTCACAGGTGGTGCGAAAGCTTGCTGATTTAGCAATTAAACACAATGCCATTATCATTCTTGAAGATTTGAATATGAGATTTAAACAAGTTCGGGGCGGTATCGAAAAATCCATTTATCAACAGTTAGAAAAAGCACTGATAGATAAATTAAGCTTTCTTGTAGACAAAGGTGAAAAAAATCCCGAGCAAGCAGGACATCTTCTGAAAGCATATCAGCTTTCGGCCCCATTTGAGACATTTCAAAAAATGGGCAAACAGACGGGTATAATCTTTTATACACAAGCTTCGTATACCTCAAAAAGTGACCCTGTAACAGGTTGGCGACCACACCTGTATCTCAAATATTTCAGTGCCAAAAAAGCAAAAGACGATATTGCAAAGTTTACAAAAATAGAATTTGTAAACGATAGGTTTGAGCTTACCTATGATATAAAGGACTTTCAGCAAGCAAAAGAATATCCAAATAAAACTGTTTGGAAAGTTTGCTCAAATGTAGAGAGATTCAGGTGGGACAAAAACCTCAATCAAAACAAAGGCGGATATACTCACTACACAAATATAACTGAGAATATCCAAGAGCTTTTTACAAAATATGGAATTGATATCACAAAAGATTTGCTCACACAGATTTCTACAATTGATGAAAAACAAAATACCTCATTTTTTAGAGATTTTATTTTTTATTTCAACCTTATTTGCCAAATCAGAAATACCGATGATTCTGAGATTGCTAAAAAGAATGGGAAAGATGATTTTATACTGTCACCTGTTGAGCCGTTTTTCGATAGCCGAAAAGACAATGGAAATAAACTTCCTGAGAATGGAGATGATAACGGCGCGTATAACATAGCAAGAAAAGGGATTGTCATACTCAACAAAATCTCACAATATTCAGAGAAAAACGAAAATTGCGAGAAAATGAAATGGGGGGATTTGTATGTATCAAACATTGACTGGGACAATTTTGTAACCCAAGCTAATGCACGGCATTAACGGTCAAATCACACTTTTTGCTATAATAGTGTGGTTATATTCCTGTTTTTCGGTATAATAGTGTGGTTAGGAAACAAATATGATACTTAGAGAGATAGAAAAACAAATCAAAAATTACCTGTTTGGTGGAAGGGTTATTCTTATTTATGGCCCTCGTCGCGTCGGCAAAACTACACTGGTCAAGCATATTTTGGAGGAATATTCTGATTCTGGTGAATACATGCAGCTTGACGACTCTGCCATACAATCTCAGTTTGAACACAGCACGATTTCCTTCTTTGCAGATTATCGCTACTGGATCATCAAGTTTTGAACTACAAAATGAGGTCAGTTCGCCCTTGACTGGCAGAAAAATCGAGTTTAACCTTTACCCACTCTCAATACTTGAGCTCAAAAATCACGAAGGCATCAATGCCCTAGCTGGTAAACTCGGACACATTCTCAAGTTTGGGCTGTATCCATCTGTTTATTTATCAGAAGAAGATAAAGTGGCAAGGCTTGCAGGTGAAATCACGAGCTCATACTTATTCAAAGATATATTGGCATACCAAGATATCCGAAATCCAAGGATTTTGGAGGATATCTTGAAAGCACTTGCTTTGCAGACGGGAAATGAAGTTTCGAGCAATGAGCTGGCAAACCTGCTCAATATCGATCGGGCTACTGTGATGAGATATATAGACCTGTTAGAAAAGATTTTTGTCATCAAAGTATTGCGGGCATACTCGGGTAATCTCAGAAATGAGTTGAGTCGAAAATTCAAAGTGTACTTTTGGGATATAGGCATCAGAAACGCTTTGCTCAATAATTTTAACGACATGTCTATTCGAAGCGATGCCGGAGCAATCTGGGAAAATTTTTGTGCTCTGGAGAGAATAAAAACCCACTCCTACGCCGATAGACAACCCTCTTTTTACTTTTGGAGAAACTACCAAGGACAGGAAGTTGATTTTATAGAAGAGATAGACGGAAAACTGAAAGCCTTTGAGTTTAAATACACGAAATCTACAGCCAAACTCCCATCGGCATTTGCTGATAATTACAAAAACAGTGAGTTTATTGTGGTAAATAAGGAAAACGTTTTCTCTCGTCTCACTAGTTGAGTGAGTTTAGGTTTCATTGCGCATCCGTATTCGTTGGTATAGTTTTTAATAAAAATTATGGAAATACAAGAGTTAAAGAATTTATACGAAGTGAAAAAAACGGTGAGGTTTGAGTTAAAGCCGAGTAAGAAGAAAATTTTTGAGGGTGGTGATGTTATCAAATTGCAGAAGGATTTTGAAAAAGTACAAAAATTCTTTTTGGATATTTTTGTTTACAAAAATGAGCACACAAAGCTAGAATTTAAGAAAAAACGAGAAATCAAATATACATGGCTAAGAACTAATACGAAAAATGAATTTTATAATTGGAGAGGAAAAAGTGATACAGGAAAAAATTATGCTTTAAACAAGATAGGCTTCTTGGCAGAAGAAATTCTGCGATGGCTTAATGAGTGGCAAGAACTAACAAAAAGTTTAAAAGACCTAACACAAAGAGAAGAACATAAGCAAGAAAGAAAAAGCGACATTGCTTTTGTTTTACGAAATTTTTTAAAGAGACAAAACCTTCCTTTTATAAAAGATTTTTTTAATGCTGTTATTGATATTCAAGGCAAACAAGGAAAAGAAAGTGACGATAAAATTAGAAAATTTAGGGAAGAAATAAAAGAAATAGAAAAAAATCTCAACGCTTGCTCCAGAGAATATCTCCCGACTCAGAGTAATGGAGTGCTTTTGTATAAGGCAAGTTTCAGCTATTATACCCTGAACAAAACTCCAAAAGAGTATGAAGATTTAAAAAAAGAAAAAGAATCAGAATTAAGCAGTGTTTTACTTAAAGAAATTTATCGAAGAAAAAGGTTTAACAGGACAACAAATCAGAAAGACACCTTATTTGAATGCACTTCCGATTGGTTAGTAAAAATTAAACTTGGTAAGGATATTTATGAATGGACTTTAGATGAAGCCTATCAAAAAATGAAGATTTGGAAGGCAAATCAGAAATCAAATTTTATAGAGGCAGTTGCGGGAGATAAGCTTACACACCAAAACTTTAGAAAACAGTTCCCGCTATTTGATGCTTCTGATGAAGATTTTGAAACTTTCTATCGACTTACGAAAGCACTTGATAAAAACCCAGAAAATGCAAAGAAAATAGCGCAAAAACGAGGAAAGTTTTTTAATGCTCCAAACGAAACAGTTCAAACCAAAAATTATCACGAGCTTTGCGAACTCTACAAGCGCATTGCTGTAAAACGAGGAAAGATAATTGCAGAAATAAAAGGAATAGAAAATGAAGAGGTTCAGTCCCAACTCTTGACTCACTGGGCTGTAATTGCAGAAGAAAGAGACAAAAAATTTATTGTATTGATTCCAAGGAAAAATGGGGGAAAACTAGAAAATCACAAAAATGCTCACGCATTCTTACAAGAAAAAGATAGAAAAGAACCCAACGATATAAAAGTTTATCATTTTAAATCTCTTACTTTGCGGTCTTTGGAAAAACTTTGCTTTAAAGAAGCTAAAAACACATTTGCTCCAGAAATTAAGAAAGAAACAAACCCTAAAATCTGGTTTCCTACATATAAACAGGAGTGGAATAGCACGCCAGAAAGACTTATCAAATTTTACAAACAAGTTTTACAATCTAATTATGCACAAACATATTTAGATTTGGTAGATTTTGGAAATCTAAATACCTTTTTGGAGACTCATTTCACGACTTTAGAAGAATTTGAGTCAGACCTTGAAAAGACATGCTATACAAAAGTGCCAGTTTACTTTGCTAAAAAAGAACTCGAAACATTTGCAGATGAATTTGAAGCAGAAGTTTTTGAAATAACCACTCGTAGTATCTCGACTGAAAGCAAGAGAAAAGAAAATGCTCATGCAGAAATTTGGAGAGATTTCTGGAGCAGAGAAAACGAAGAAGAAAATCATATCACTCGTCTCAATCCAGAGGTGAGTGTTTTGTACAGAGATGAAATCAAAGAAAAGAGTAATACTTCAAGGAAAAATAGGAAATCAAATGCAAATAATAGGTTTTCTGACCCTCGTTTTACACTTGCAACAACCATCACGCTCAATGCTGATAAGAAAAAGTCAAACCTTGCTTTTAAAACAGTGGAGGACATAAACATTCATATTGATAATTTTAACAAAAAATTTAGCAAAAATTTTTCTGGCGAATGGGTTTATGGAATTGATAGAGGGCTAAAAGAGCTTGCGACCTTAAATGTTGTAAAGTTTTCTGATGTAAAAAATGTATTTGGAGTCTCGCAACCAAAAGAATTTGCCAAAATTCCTATTTACAAATTAAGAGATGAAAAAGCAATCCTCAAAGACGAGAATGGGCTGAGCTTGAAAAATGCAAAAGGAGAAGCTCGAAAGGTCATCGACAATATCTCAGATGTTTTAGAAGAAGGAAAAGAGCCCGATTCAACACTTTTTGAAAAGCGAGAAGTTTCATCTATAGACCTCACTCGAGCAAAGCTAATAAAGGGGCATATTATTTCCAATGGTGATCAAAAAACATACCTCAAATTGAAAGAAACATCGGCTAAAAGAAGAATTTTTGAGCTTTTTTCAACCGCTAAGATTGATAAAAGTTCTCAGTTTCATGTAAGGAAAACGATTGAGCTGAGTGGAACAAAAATATATTGGCTTTGTGAGTGGCAGAGGCAAGATTCCTGGAGAACTGAAAAAGTAAGCTTAAGGAATACTCTGAAAGGATATTTACAAAATTTGGATCTAAAAAATCGTTTTGAGAACATAGAAACAATAGAAAAAATAAATCACTTGCGAGATGCAATTACCGCAAATATGGTAGGGATTTTGTCTCACCTGCAAAATAAATTAGAAATGCAGGGAGTTATAGCATTGGAGAATCTGGATACAGTGCGGGAACAGAGCAATAAAAAAATGATAGATGAGCATTTTGAACAAAGTAATGAACATGTCTCTCGTCGCTTGGAGTGGGCTCTGTATTGTAAGTTTGCAAATACGGGAGAGGTGCCACCACAGATAAAAGAATCTATCTTCTTGCGAGATGAATTTAAGGTCTGTCAAATAGGAATTTTGAATTTTATAGACGTAAAAGGCACAAGTTCAAATTGTCCGAATTGTGATCAGGAATCAAGAAAAACTGGTAGTCATTTTATCTGCAACTTTCAAAATAATTGCATTTTTAGTTCAAAAGAAAATCGAAACTTACTTGAACAAAACCTTCATAATTCTGATGATGTTGCCGCCTTCAACATCGCCAAAAGGGGGTTGGAAATAGTTAAGGTTTGACTCCCCTTGCGTGATTTGTAAATAAATATGTATCTAGGATCAATACCCATCAGACTATATCAATATATGATATAATAGCGCACCATGGACGGTGTGATTCAAATATCTAAAATCAACGACTTCATCTTTTGCCCACATTCAATATTTCTTCATGGCGTGTATGAGTCTTTTCATGAAAACCTCTATCACGAAGCAGCGCAAAAACTGGGAAGGAGCTCACATGAGAAGATTGACGAAGGGCAGTATTCATCCTCAAAGCGCTATATGCAAGGCACGAGCGTCTATATATCAAAATATAATCTTGTGGGCAAAATCGATATTTTTGACACAAAAGAGAAACTCCTCATAGAACGCAAACACAAGCTTCAACGGATTTATGATGGACAACGGTATCAACTCTATGCACAGTACCTCGGACTTTTGGAGGTCGGGTACAAGGTGAAAAAACTATGTATCCACTCACTTTCTGATAACAAACGATATCCTATCAATATTCCAGGAACAGAAGAATTGGAAGAGTTTGAAAAAGTGATTGATGCCATACGTAGTTATTCAGTCAATACTACATACCAGACGGTCACAAAAGCAAAATGTGAGAACTGTATCTATCGTCAATTATGTCACAAATCATTATGTTGACTCTTCCTGACTTTCGAGAGAAGAAAATTGTATTCGTCCAAGCTGAAAAAGATATTGATCACCAGATCAGATTTTGGAATAGCAATGTGCGTATTTTCAAAGATGGTGAGCCTGTCGATCAGATTTCCTGTTATCTTGTACTGTGCATTGTCATAATAGGCAACACGAGCATTACTTCTACGCTTATACAGCGTACAAAAAAATATGGCATCTCTATTCTTTTGTTGAATTATTCCCTCAAGTCATACGCCGAAATAAACAGCATAGCTGAGGGAAATACAGCAATTCGCATGACACAGTATCTTTTGAGCGAAAGCGAGAGCATATCGCAATCGAAAAAGCTCGTCTGGAACAAAGTACACAATCAGTTTTTGATATTAAAGAAAATGAATAATGTTGATGAAGACATGCATAAAAGAGCAGTACAGAGAATTGAGGTGGCAAAAAACTTCAAAGAATTGCTGGGGATGGAGGGAAGTTACGCCAACTATTATTTTCAGAGTATATTTTTGCCCTATGATTGGAATAGGCGAGCACCTCAAACAAGAGAAGACATCACGAACTTTCTCATGGATATCGGGTATACCTATCTTCTGAATTATGTTGACGCGATTTTACGATTGTTTGGCTTTGATACATACAAAGGTTTTTATCATCAGCTTTTTTTTCAGAGAAAATCGCTTTCCTGTGATCTGATGGAGCCCATGAGACCGCTTATAGATAAGCAAATTGTGAAAGCTTACAATCTCGGGATAATCAATACGAGAGATTTTGTGTTCAAGAAAGGATGCTATAGCTTGAAGCCTGATAGTAAAATCCGAAGTAAATACAGTTTGATGTTTTTTGAGTGCATTTCAAAAGAAAAGGAAAATATTTACACCTACTTGAGGCAATATTATCTGCACAGTATGGACAGCACAAAATATCAGTTTCCACAATACAGCATATGATCATAGTTTCGTATGATTTCCACAACGATAAAACACGTCGGCACTTTGCCAAACTGATGGAGCAGTATGGCGAGCGTGTGCAGTATTCGGTCTTTTTGATAAAAAATAGTCCTCGAATATTGCGGATAATGATCCTTGAAATTGATCTCAAATTCAAAACGAAAATAAAGAAAACCGACAGCGTTTATATCTTCAAGCTATGCAATGGTTGTCAAGAAAAAGTAGCGAGATATGGAAGTGCGACTCATGCTGAGGAGCTCGTGGTATACTTGAATTGAAAAGAAGCACGTTTACAAAATGGAAAAAGTGGAAATTGTATTATCAGTACAAAACCTAAGTCTTTATTTTTTTGAAGACGATGTAGAGTTGTAGTCTAATGAGCCTTAGAATAATGTAAATCTTATCCTTGCTCTGACACAAGCGTCCTAAATCTTTTTTGATTTGGTTGTATCGTTTAGATTGTCAGAGCAGGAAATCGGCTCTCTACAACTGATAAAGAATTTCTACTTTTGTAGATACATGGCAGTCTGGACCATCCCACACTCTCTACAACTGATAAAGAATTTCTACTTTTGTAGATCCCTGCAACTTTGGATTATCACATGGCTCTACAACTGATAAAGAATTTCTACTTTTGTAGATCAGTAACAAAACTATGAAATTACCAGACTCTACAACTGATAAAGAATTTCTACTTTTGTAGATATATCTATTTGTAATTGATAATGATTCAACTCTACAACTGATAAAGAATTTCTACTTTTGTAGATACATACGCATACTTCTACAAGTCACAGCTCTACAACTGATAAAGAATTTCTACTTTTGTAGATATATTTTTTTTCGAATTACAACTATGACACTCTACAACTGATAAAGAATTTCTACTTTTGTAGATCAAGGGTTAGAGTTCCATTAGAGTCTGTGCTCTACAACTGATAAAGAATTTCTACTTTTGTAGATCTCGTTGTGGTGATGATCTAGCATACAACTCTACAACTGATAAAGAATTTCTACTTTTGTAGATCCAAAAGATCGTGGAAAGAGAAGATGGCATAAGTCATATCTTCATAGATCTATTCATGCGGTATAATCTTTGCATGCACGATTTCTCACATTCTTCAAAGTTTGAACTACCCACGATTTTTGTCATTTTGGGCGTGACAGGAGATCTTGTGAAGAAAAAAATTCTCAAAGCGTTGTATCATTTGTATAGAAAAAAACGACTTCCTGAACGTTTTCGTGTATATGGATTTTCTCGCCGTGATTACGATGATGTAAAATTGAGATCATACCTTCGTGACATCATGCTTGATAATGACTATCAAGATCCTGAACTTTTTGATGAGTTTCTCGCATCATTTTATTATGTTCAGGGAGATTTTCATATACGCACTGCATACAAAAATCTTGCAAAAACCCTCGGACGCATTGATGGTGAATGGAGTATTTGTTCAAATAAACTATTTTATCTTGCGGTTCCTCCTGCGTCATACTCAGACATTGTCACAAACTTACATGAGTCAGGACTGACGAAACCATGCAGTCCGCAAGAAGGATGGACGCGCGTTATTCTTGAGAAGCCGTTTGGCACAGATCTCCAAACCGCGCGTGATCTTGACCAGCAGTTGGGTCAGCTTTTTCAAGAGGAGCAGATATATCGTGTTGATCATTATTTAGGCAAAGAAACCGTCAAAAATATTTTGGTATTTAGATTCAGCAACTTGTTTCTCACACCATCATGGAATAAAAATTATATTGAGAAAATCGAGATTCGGCTTCTTGAGAAAATCGGCGTAGAAGGTCGAGGAGAGTTTTATGACAAAATTGGTGCATTGCGGGATGTTGGACAAAATCATATGCTTCAGCTTCTAGGGCTTTTTATTATGGATCAGCCCTATAAATTTATTCCAGAAGATATCAAAAATAAACGAAGTGAGGCTCTTGCATCACTCCATGTCATGAGTGAGCAGGAAGTCATTAAACAGACGATGAGGGGTCAGTATGAAGGTTATACAAAAGAAGAAGGCGTTGATCCACAATCAAAGACTGAGACATATTTTCATATCACAGCCCGATCAGAACTTCCTGATTTTGTGGGAGTTCCACTCATACTTGAAAGTGGTAAAACTCAGAAGTGTGAGAAGATCGAAGTTGAAGTAACCTTTAAGGAAACACCACTTTGTTTGTATGACATCGAAGGTGATCAAAAAAATACTTTTCACTATCACATCAAGCCAGATGAAAAAATCAGTATGAAATTTTTTGCAAAAAAACCAGGATTTGACACGGAGATTGCAGAGCATGAGCTTGGGTTTGATTACCGAAAAGCCTATGAAAAAAACCTTTTTATCGACGATTATGAATCATTACTTTTTGATATCATAAAGGGAGATCAGACGCTTTTTGTCTCAACTGAAGAAATATTAAACGAGTGGAGATTTATTGAGCCGATAGTCCAAACGTGGCGGGAAATGGATAAACCAAAGCTGAAGATATATGAGAAAGGAAAAAATGCCAGAACATAAATCATTTCAAATTTTCAATTACATTCATGTATGCGTCGTGAAATAGGAATTGTCGGACTTGGTAAGATGGGAACAGGAATTGCGCAACACCTTCATGAAAAAGGCTGGCGGGTGATTGTATACAATCGCTCAAAAGATAAGATTGACGAAGGTGCAAAGCAAGGAATGATTCCTTCGTACAGTTATCGTGAAATGATTGAACAATTTGAAAACTCTCCGCGTGTTGTTTGGCTCATGCTTCCTCTTGGAGAAAAAGGCATTCATTATATTGATGTTGGTGTTTCTGGAGGACCGTCTGGTGCGAGAAATGGAGCGTGCCTTATGGTTGGCGGGTCAAAGGAGCTATTTCAAAAACTTGAACAAATCTATGCAGATATATCAGTTGCGGATGGATATGCGCATTTTGAAGGAGTTGGCGCTGGTCATTTTGTGAAAATGGTGCACAACGGTATTGAGTACGGGATGATGCAGGCGATTGGGGAAGGATTTAATGTGATGAAGAAGTCAGAATATAATCTTGATCTTGCTGAAGTTGCGCGTGTGTACAGTAAAAAAAGCGTGATCGAATCGCGACTTATCGGATGGTTAGAAAAAGCATATAAAGAGTTTGGTCCTGATTTGAATGCAATCTCAGGCGCAATCAGTCACAGCGGCGAAGGCAAGTGGACTGTTGAAACAGCAGAGGAAATGGGTCAGTCTGTTCCAGTAATTAAAGATTCATATGAGTTTCGCGTTGCATCTCAACAAAAACCAAGCTATATAGGCAAAGTGGTATCTGCTCTTCGAGGGCAGTTTGGAGGACATGCGGTGAAGAAAAAGTAATCATGTCATCCCGGACCCCGATCCTGGATCCAGGGCTTTCGCTCAAGATTTTGAAATATAAAATATCATTATGCAATATACACAAATCATTGACATTTCTCTTCCATTAACGGGAAAAACCATTGTCTATCCTGGCAATCCGAAAATTGAAATTAGCGAAATAAAAAGTGAAGCGAGCAAATCGATTATCTCAAAAATCGTTTCTGCTTCTCACAATGGAACCCATATTGATGCTCCGCGTCATGCGATACACGGAGGAATAAGCATAGACGAGTTTTCCCTTGATATGTTTATGGGTTTGTGCCGTGTCATTGACTGTACCGGCGATGTTGGCGCAGTATCAAAAGATATCCTCGAAACCCAAAACGTTTTGGAAGGAGAGCGGATATTACTAAAAACATCAAATTCCTTGCGGGGATATAATGAGTTTTATCCTGATTTTGTATATCTTTCCTCAGAAGGCGCAGAGTATCTTGCTGAAACTGGCGTGAAACTTGTTGGGATTGATTATCTTTCTATAAAACAAAAGGGATCAACTGACAATCGTCCTCATACACTTCTTCTGGAAAAGAATATTCCAATTATTGAAGGAATTGATTTATCTCAAGTTGAACCAGAAGAGTATACACTTGTTGCATTTCCATTGAGGTATGTGGGGATTGATGGAGCGCCCGCAAGAGTAGTTTTATTAAAAAACTGATTGTATTCTTTATCTCGCTCGTAACTAAAAATTTATAGTACCTTCATCACATTCCACCAGGCTTTGATATATTCGGGGCGCTGATTCTGATATTTCAGATAGTATGCATGTTCCCAGACATCGAGCCCGATTACAGGCGTATCGCCTTTGAGATAGGGCGAGTCCTGATTTGCGGTGGAGTAGATTTTGAGCTCCCCAGCAGAATCAACAAGCCATGCCCAACCAGATCCAAAGTGAGTAGCAGCAATATTACTAAGCTCTTCTTTGAATGAATCAACAGAACCAAAAGTTGATTTTACTTTTTCATGAAGCTCTTCGTTAATTTGTTTTGCCGGTCCCATAATTTCCCAAAAAAGAGTGTGATTGAGGTGACCTCCTCCGTTGTTGATAAATGCAGTTTTATCAGAATCAGAAAGTCCAAGAGAGCCCACTGTTTTCATACATTCAGCAAGATCTTTTCCTTCAAGTGATGGATTTGATTCAAGCGCCACGTTGAGTTTTGCAATATATGCGGCATGATGTTTGTCATGATGGATGTGCATGGTCTGCTCATCAATATGCGGCTCTAATGCATTGTAATGGTACGGAAGGTCGGGTAATTGGTATGACATAAGTAATAAATAAATGATAACGGTTGCAACTTATTGTAACGGAAATATGAAAATGGTCAAGTGAAGAATTGTTACTTCTTTTGAAACATGCGAAGAATTGTCCGAAAGAGCCACATCATTACTGAATCTCGATCCTGATACTGATCCTTGAGATATACTGAGCCTTCAAGCGGTGGATCAATCCATGCGGAAAGTATGAGCCACTCTTTTTTATCATTTTGCTTTGCGATAACCGTGATTTTGTACTGATCAATCTGTTTGACAAACTCATGACTTCCCGATTCATGACCTTGTTTAGAGCTGTCAGGATACCGAAATGTCTTCCAAGTATATTCTTGGGGGATTTTGCGTGCTTTGAGTCTCTCAAGCGCGTGGTTTGTCCAAATAATTCCCTGGTAGGTGCGACTGTACTTCATGCTTTTGATTGTATACCCTTCGCACTTGAGAATGCTACGAGTATATACACTCGTAAGCTCATTTTGTGATAAAATATTTGCAAAATGAGCAACGATTGGTATAACAGATCGCTAATCTTCTTGTGATATGGTATACTATTATAGGATAAAAATATATGCATAAACTACCTTTGGTTCTATTTCAAATGCTGACCATGATATTTGTCATAGGTACGATACAAAACCCAGCTTTTGCTGCTGGCGCTTTGTATGATGCGCAAAACAAACAATCTCAGGAAATGGTAGTACAGCTTGACGGTACGGTCTCAAATAAACTTCAACAAGATACCATATATTTTATCTCCGGAAATTTTTCAAAAGCAAAACTCAATGATAATCCAATGATAGACCGTCAGAACATGATTATTCTCAATTTACACGATCAAAGATTTGCTTACTGGCAGATTGATACCGATGGCCCGGTATTTGACATGGTTATAAATAATAACCTTCTTATGATTGGCGGATCATATAGTACTGTTGACGGAAAGATTCAACAAAATATCGCATTATTTGATATAAATTCACAAAAACAACGTGCTGACTTTTCTGGGTCAAATGCGCCGGTAAACTCACTCGAACAGTATGAGAACTTTGTTTTTATGGGTGGCTCTTTTACGCAGGTGTCAGACTCTGAAAGATTGAGATTGGCGTCATTTGATACTGAGAGTAATACTATTACTTCATGGAATCCAGATATCAATGGCACGGTAAATGATATGATGGTGTATGAAGATAGACTGTATGTTGTGGGAGAGTTTACAAAGGTAAGTGGTGTAGAAAGAACGTATGCTGCTTCATTTCTTTTGCCAAGTGGAGAACTAACACAATGGAAGGTTGAAGCAACAGCGCCTATTAGAAAAATATCGGTTCAAAATAACACAATACTTATTGAAAGCTATGCACAGCCTGTACTGCGTACACCGATTGATACCACAGATGTTGAACAAACGGCGGTTGTTTCTACTATAGTTGATAGAGAAACATCGGTAACTGACGGTCTTATTGTTGACCAGAATGCTCTGGGATTTAAAATCCCCACACTTGGTGATGTCCTTACATTTACGATTCGAGGTTTTTTTGCAGTTGCAGGATTGGTATCGCTTTTTTATCTTTTGCGGGGAGCTTTGGCATGGATCACAAGCGGAGGAGACAAAGACTCGGTTGCTGATGCTCGAAATAGGATTCAGGCTGCGGTGATTGGAATGATTTTAATTGTTGCAGTGCTTGGCATTGTGTGGACTTTGGAACAAGTCATATTTAACAGAAGAATCTGTCTTGGACTTTCTTGTCCTCTCACATTACCAGCGCTTCTTGAGCCGATCTCAAACTGATTTTTTATTATGTCCTTGTGAATGTGCGAATGAGTAAAATATATATCAGCAAAAGCCGATTATACTCAATATTGTTGACGGGGGTGTATCAGCTGGTAAGCTTACTTGCAATGAGTGCAATATTGTACTATCTTATCTAAACTTATCTAATGCTACAATAATATTATGCATGACATTCGGCATTATACTCGTCACGATCTTGAGAAACATATAAAAGAAGAGCATCAGCGATCACCGTTTGGGACATATTTGAGAGAAATTGTATATGGTGGGAATGACGGCATTGTGACCACGTTTGCAGTGGTTGCCGGGTTTGCTGGAGCAGGGGCTGGAGAACAGCTTGGCGGATTTGGGTATGTGGCTGTACTATTGTTTGGACTTGCGAATTTATTTGCTGATGGTGCATCCATGTCTTTGGGGAATTTTCTTTCCATCCGATCCGAACAGGATAGATATCAGAAAGAAGAACGGAAAGAGATGCACGAAGTCGAGTCAAATCCTCATATCGAAAAAGCAGAGTCAGTAGAAATCCTCAAACAAAAGGGTTTTACCAGTGATCAAGCATCGAAGCTTGTTGATATCTATGCTACAAATAAATTGTTTTGGGTGGATTTTATGATGAAATATGAGCTTGAAATGGCAAATCCTTTTGATGAAAATCCAGTGTTTTCCGGTATTGCGACATTTCTTGCTTTTGTGAGTTTTGGCGCAATACCTCTCCTTCCGTATATTTTTTCATTTCCGTATGATCATCCATTCACTCTTGCAATACTGGCAACTGCGATGGCCCTTTTTCTTTTGGGCGTATTGCGGTACAAAGTAACAAAAGAATCAGTGCTGAAATCAGTCGGAGAGATTGTGCTTGTTGGAGGTTTTTCTGCAAGTATTGCATATTTTGTTGGAACATTCTTTCGTATTTAAAGATTATTTGCTGCAATCATATATCCTTTCCCGTGAAGTGTTTTAATGAGTGGTTTTGAAAAACCGTGATCGATTTTATTTCGAAGATATCCGATGTATACATCCACAATCCGTGTTTTCATATTTCCTGAAGCATGCCAAATATGTTTGAGAATTTGCTGTCTTGATACTGGTTTGTTTATGTTTTCTAAAAGAAGCTGGAGGAGTTTGAATTCCTGTTTGGTCAGATAAATCTTTTTTTGAGCACGAAGAACCTCACGTGTTTCGGTGTCAAGCCGGAGATCAAAAACATGAATCATCATATATATACTTCCAGATTATACACGCTATGGAGTGATAATGAAGTATGTTATAACCCAAGTGATTTTGCGATCGAAACAACAGCCCAGATGATGAGAATAATAGCACCAATAAATGCCATCTCACCAATATGCCTCTTGATTCGCTCGTTTTGTTTTTTTGTGAGTGCCATAGTTCATATTACTCAGGAGTTTATGAAGTTGTCAAGGGATTTTTTATGCAACATCGCAAAAATCCCTATCTCAAATATGAAACGCAAGATGGTATGATAGGAAGATATGCATATTGCGATCGTTGGAGCAGGGTTTACCGGACTTACTGCAGCGTATTATCTACAAAAACAAGGCCATACCGCAACAATCTTTGAAAAAGATGTCAAACCTGGGGGCCTTGCAATGGGATTTCAAAAAAAAGGTTGGGACTGGCCACTGGAAAAACATTATCATCATATTTTTACTTCAGATAACGATATCCGAAATCTTGCTTCTGAGATCGGAGTCTCATTTCGATTTTCTCGGCCAAACACGTCTGCATTCATTGATGGACAGATATTACAGCTTGATTCGCCACTGAAGCTTCTACAGTTTTCAAAACTATCTATCTCGGAGCGTCTCCGTATGGCAAGTGTACTAGTGTATCTCAAGTACATCTCAAGCTGGCAACGTATTGAGAAGTACACGGCACATGACTGGCTTCAAAAATATTTAGGCAGGGTACCGTATGGTACCCTGTGGGAGCCGCTTTTGATAGGAAAATTTGGTCCATATTATAAGGATATTTCGTTGAGTTGGTTCTGGGCTCGGATCAAGGCGCGCACCACTCAATTGGGTTATCCGAATGGTGGATTTCAACATTTCGCCGATATTCTAGCTCAAAAGATCGTTGACTATGGAGGATCTATACAGTATCAAGCACAGGTCGAAGAAATCGGAGAGACATTTCTTACGGTAAATCATCAAAGAATACAAGCCGACGCCGTCCTTGTCACAGTCCCAAACAGGGTTTTCATGACCCTCGCGCAAACACTTCCAGGGGAGTACACTGACAAGCTTCAGTCATTCAAAGGGATCGGGGCGGTCAATATGATAATGGAATGTGATCATCCGTTTTTACCAGATCATGTCTACTGACTCAATATTTGTGATGAATCATTTCCGTTTCTTGCAGTGGTTGAGCATACAAATTATATTGACAAATCCCATTACAACAACAAGCATATTGTGTATATCGGTAATTATCTTCCGGCGGATCATCGCTATTTTTCTTTA
>Ga0075674_107_pt1 | contig 27404 bp, 26 predicted proteins | sample RifGroA2_FD_68243 | JGI IMG/M metagenome (GOLD analysis project Ga0075674, IMG submission 68243) | Microgenomates (Roizmanbacteria) bacterium GW2011_GWA2_37_7
GCTCCCTCCATAGGTGAAAGAATAAGCCGGCCATGGGTCGGAGCCAGCTGCTTGCCAGCCAAAGGGGTCGGTTATTCCATCGGGGATATTATCATCAAACGAACCATTGCCGTCTTTGTCTTTGATGACCATAAAATGGATATGTGCGCCTTTACTCCCTGTTGGACTGACGTTTCCCGTAAAACCTACTTTTCCTATTTGCTGACGATCATTGACCCATACTTTCTGAGAGGATGTGGTGACCAGACCATCGGAATCAAGGTGATAGTAGCGCGTCTGATATCCATTGTCATGATCGATATAGATAGCCTTTCCTGAGTATTTATTGTAATGATATGTCGCCCAGCCGGCAGCAGATGCGAGAACCGGATCAAGATGGATAGCGCCAGCAGAGCGAGCCCAGTCGTATCCATCGTGAGAAGAGTAATCTAAATCATTACTTCGTTGATCGCTTCGAAAAGAAAAAACACTAAATTTAAACTCGTTTGGTTCCCTCAACTTCGTACTCAACAGTGGATATTCATGATCAAAATACGAGCTCATCCGAATGGCAACATCATCAAAAATTCGCCCATCACCGGCATAATCCCAGGGAAGATCAAGAAACGGATCATCTGAGATCTCATAGTCATCAAAATGCACGACATACATCGGACCGATGTCTTGCATCTTGTATGTGACAAAACATGGTCTTACAAAACGGATAAAGAGCGTATTACTTCCTTCTGAAAGGAGATGGGTAATATTGAGCGGAGGCATTTCTTTTTCAACGCAGTTGTAAATTTGATCTGTATTATTGAAACTAAACATTCTTGACTGGTCTCTAGCGTTTAGAATCTCTATTTTCCATCCAATATTCACTGACTTGGTACCGTCAGGACTGCCACTCAATACTACTTTTCCTGATTTCCAGGGAAAGGTTTGGTGTTTGTAGTAGAGTACGGTAGTTAGATATGGTTCTCTAGTGATTTCCTGATATTCAGTCACAAGATATGATTTTATTTCAATTGCAGATGTTTTTGGAGCAATAAACAGCATTAAGAAGAATAAAAAGAAAGCGTAAACGGAGATATATCTTCTCCACACCATTATTTTTAGATTACCGAATCGAAAGTAGGATTACAAATAATTTACGAATATTTCTACATATTTAATATATCGATATGCAATTGCATATATTATTCATTAGGGAGATTTGTTTCGTCTTGAGTAATTGTTTCACTCCCCTCCTCCACCTCTATCCTTGTATTTGATTTCATTGCAAACCAGCCGACGATACCTGTCAGTGTGAGGGCGATCACGCTCACCATGACTTTGATCACTCCACTCGTGCCCTCACCGAGTTTACTATCAAAAATGTTTCCCGGTCCGCTTTCGTCTGAAAAAGCTGATTTGACCTGACCTTGTTGTTTTTGCTGAGGTCTATTTGGAATAGGTGGACCATAGGTAACCAGATGCTCAGGTGTCGGCGAAGGGGTTGGCGTTTCTATTGTTGTTGGTATGTGTGTGGGTGATTCAGTTGGTGTTGGCGAGCTAGTAGAAGTAGGAGTTGGCGTTTCTGTTGGAGTAGCGGTTGGTGCGTCGGTTTGAGCATAGATTTGTACATTCAAACTAAATATGATAAGACTAAAAAGTATGAAAGAACAAATTATCTTATATAAAGACTGCATACGATATTTTCTCTAATGTATCAAAAACAAAAACCTATCTTTGAAAAAAACAAGAAGAAAGATTGTAATATTGACATAGGTATAGATAGTGCTTATGTACATGACGTCAGAGATAGTTTTGGAAAATAGAAAGAGCGTTATAAGGTAAACAGGAAAAAGCACTGCAGGAAGCAAAGAAATTGTATTCTTTTTTGCAAGATAGTAGTACATCATAAACGTCATCATGGTATACCCCGTACCAAAATATGCTGCCCATTCAAGAAATGGAATGGCACCCCAAAACGCTTTCCCAAAAAGACTATCAATAATCAATTTTCCAAATGCCCCATACCCCAAATTTGTGATCACTCCAACCATTGCAAGAAAGATAAATGACGAAATAAAAACAATCTGATGTTTGATCTCGTGTTTTTTACTTGAAAAGAAAATAAAGGACATTGTCAAAATCGGACCAAGAACATAAAAAATTATTTTTGCAAATAGCGCCCATGAACTATATAGTCCTGCTTGTTCTGCATCAAAAAATTTCTTGGCAAACATGATGTCTACATTATTCATAAGAGCTAAAGCTGCCATGACTCCGGTTGTGAGCCATAATTGTCTGTCCTTGAAAATATTTCTGATGCCATGGTTTTTAATCATGATCTGACCAGCCTTTGCTCGTATGTTTTTTATAAAAATAAGATGATTTAATAAAAGACCAACGATCCCAGATAAAACGAGAAATACCAGGACAATTTCCAGTCCTCCAAACCCATACAAAGCAAGAATCGCCCCTGTAAGTTTAAGAAGAACGCTACCGATTGATATAACCGCAAACAAGAAAAAAATATGAAGACCCTGAAGCGCTCCGGTATAGTACGCAGAAGCAAAGGATACAACCATCAAAAATGGCAGTATATATCCGCTCATTGGCGACAGATTGGTGACAGAAGGGATAAATGGTGTAATTATGACAATTCCAAATATTAAAAACCACCATTTTTTTGTCTTTTCCACAATCCATGAATGTACTGCAACAGCATATTCTTTAGGATTTTCAGCACTACCGATTTTTTGGATCAGAAGCGAAGTAATAGTTCCCATGGGAATAGAAAGAACTACGATGTAGGCAAACAATGCAGCAATCTCTCCATACCCTTCAGGTCCAAGAGCGCGGGCAGCAAAAATATTAAAAAGATAGTTGAGAAAGCCAGCAATAAAACTAGATACAGTTAATAAAAATCCACCTTGCACAAATGTATTTTTTGAGAGATTGATAAGTTGTGTTTTCATAAACGTGGAAATTGTAATGTCACGAAACTGCGCATTTTGAAATAAAGTATAGAGCTCATGTTCAGTATACTCTCTGACATGGAATGATTTTCCACCAATTCCCTTTTCTTGCATTATTTTTGGAAATATATCTTTTTTCCCAATAAGTATCTTAAGAAGACTTATCAGCCGATGTCTATTTGGTGTTGCAATGTAAACTCGCCCATTTGGCTGTAAAACCCGATATATTTCACTGACCGTACATACATCATGTTTGATGTGTTCCAGAACATCAAAGCAAGTCACGGTATCAAAGTAATTTGATGCATAGGGAAATGTGTATCCATTATAAAGACGAAATGCAAAAGATGTATGGTGCCTTAATCGAACATCTTGAATATCAAGCCCGTGCACGGAATTATTGGAATGAAGAAAAAGCGACGTATAATTCCCAAGCCCGCATCCCACATCCAGGACTTTTTGATTCTTTGTCTTTTTTGCAAACTCTACAATCTTTTGTTTATACGCTATTGCGCAGCGATCATATTGAATTTTATGATTTGAAATGCCTGTTTTTTTTGCCATGTTTTTGTATGAGAATGTAAAATTTGCGTTATGAATGTATTCAATAAATTATTTTTACTATTTAAATCGTATTTCAGGAACTGTTATTGATAGAATATTTTGTTTGTACCAGTCAGTCAGAAATCTCAGAAATTTTTTTGGAATTACTATTGCAAGTAATGAATACATCCAAAATTGTAGCTCAAAAATATTTCTTTTACGAAACTTCATTAATGTACATATTTCGCGAAATACATGCGACATTGAGCTATAATTTTTGATCTGAATGAGCCCGATATAGTTTGTGGCGATATGCTTTGTGCATGATTTTAATATTTGTTGATATCGTTTATCTTGAAAATGATGCCGGAACATGCGAATCCACTGCTCGGTTGGCGAATCATCATACATGCCGGTCACTGTTCTGCTTTGACTTGTGGCAGTACCTATTGCAACAATATAATTTTTGATAAATATTCCTTGATGCTGTTTCCAAATATCAGCAATCGGATATATATGTCCGGGAAAAATATCTATATGAAATGGTTTTTGAATCCATTTCCTCCGAAGCGCAAGACCGGAGATCTGGCCTATTGAGCCAAAAATTGCATGTACTGCGCTATCGATATCCTGAATGGTATTGGTGATATTGAAGGTGTGCGTGGGTTTAATCAGTTGATTTGCTGATGGAATGAGCGTGTGCTGATTTATATTTGGCGGCGGTACATGGCGGATTGGTTTTTGTACATCATCAAAAAACCAGAAATACGGCCGAGTCGCAAATCCCACTTTTGGATTATTTTGAAATACGTTCTTAACTATAGACACTGCATTGATTGATAAAATATCATCGTGCGCTAGATATAAAACAATATCTTTCGAAGCAGTGTCAGTGATTTTCTGAAAATTTTTCTGACATCCGAGATTGTGTTTGTTTGTTATAGATGTAACCGGAAACTTTGCCTTTTTTTCAAATGCATCAATTAATGCAGCTATTTTTTTATTCTCTTGGGTATTATCAGCTGGTGTATCATTGCCGATAATTACTTCATCGGGTTTTTCAGTTTGGTTGAGAACGCTTTCAAGGGCTGCCTCAAGTATTTGCGATCCCTTGTAAACAGGAATGAGTACTGAAATTGTCATAAATCATAAATCTAAAATTATTCGTTCTTTTTCTATTGCATTTTTCCAAGAATATTTTTTGTTGATCTTTTTACCGAGCGCTAATGTTGATTGATATTTTTTTGGATTACTCAATACATCAATAATTTTGTTACTAAACATTTTACTATTAAAACACGGCACAGGTATGAATGCATCTGGAAAAATATCTTGAAAGATCGGAAGATCATACGTGACAATCGGCGTACCTAGAAAAAGTACTTCAGCAATTGTCAGACTAAATCCTTCTTCATGGCTTGGGAAAATAAAAACTTTGCTGCTTGATACGTAATGTGCAACTTCCTTGTCTGATAAATATCCCAATAGCGAAATTGATTTTGTAAGATTATGCTTCTTCATTTTTTCATGAAGTTTCTGTACTATTTGCGTATCACCTGTTCCAATAATCCCAAGAGTTGCATGTGGAAATTCCTGCGTCACATTTTTCCAGATATTGATAAGTTCTAAAATACCTTTCGATTCATGGAGCCGTGATACAAAAACTGCATCATATGGTTTGAGAATTCGTTGTTTTATAGATATTTTTACCTTTATTATTCCAGGATACACAATGTGAATATTTTCTGATGGAAAACCATATTGAAGTAATTCTTTTTCCATCACTGAACTTGCGGTGATGATTGTTGCAGAGAATCGCGACATAATAAACCAACTCAGTTTTTGTGCAATGTGAGAGATTCTTCGACTCAAAGGAATCTTGTGATAGCTTCGTACAATCCATTTTGCATGACTATTTTTTAGATGCATTACAAAAGCAGGAAGAATATCTGGAAGCTGATCTGATGATGAGTAAAGAATATCTTGTTTCGGTGATATTATCGCAATCCATATGCCAAGAAAGATTCTTTTCAGGTATGTCAGGATTGGGTTGCGGAATTCTGACTCAGTTGTCGTGATCTTGAAATTGCAGTTAAATTCAAGTTGTTCACACATTTTTTTTCCATTTTGTGATGTGATGCATGTGACAGCATGACCGGGTATACGCTTCCATGTCTCAATACATATTTTATCTGCTCCACTTATACCTTGGCTGTATGCATTCAAAAATACTGTTATTTTTTTCATAATTTCAATATTCTCTTCAGCACGATGAAAGTTCCTTGTAATGACTTGATTATATATCGTCCAAACAGACGAGCGGTGCAGATTAGGAGCCACACCTGTGCTTGAATCTTCTGATCGAGTCGCAGGCCAGAACATAAAAGATACATTGTCCCATACATAAAATCAAAAATGTAATGAACTGGGAACAGTGCATACCGAACAATATGTGTTGTAAGTATGCTCATTGGTTTTTGTTTTAGGTTACTATATTCATTGGTATAAAAGCCTGTATCGCGCTTATAAAAAAGAACACGATGAACAAAACCAAGCTTGCCTGCAAGCAATGTTTTATAGATTGTCAAAAAATCACTGCTTTTGAAATATGGGCGAAAATCTACATGATACCCGCCAATGTGTTTCAAAATTTTAGTTCTGAACATTCCATAAAATAAAGAAAGATTATGTGTTTTTAAGTAATATTCAAGCGATTCATTACACGCTGCAATCTTAAATAATGGAGGCTCATAAATTTTGTATGTTTTATTCGTATGTAGATTTCGGTAATCACTCATCACCAGAGATACGGTTGCATCCTGAAGCATGAGACTTAGTAATGATTCTACAAAATCTTGATGATGAATATCATCTTGGGCGGCCCAAATAAAATATTCGCCCGATGCTTTTTCAAGGACAAAGTTAAAGTTTTGAATAGAACCAAGGTGTTTATGTTGAAAGAGTTTGATTCGTGTATCTTTTATTGTAAACTCTTGAAGTATTTGAAATGAATTATCTTCAGATGAATCATCACTAATAATGAGCTCAAGATTTGCATGCGATTGATGAAGAATTGCTTGTATGGACTGTTTTATGTATCTATTTCCGTTATATAACGGCATGCCAATACTAACCAATGGTTTTTCTGAAATTTTCATAGTATGATTTCTTCAGTATAATTGTACTATGAGAACGCTCTTAAATAAGAAGATTCCTTTACAAAAATACCGAAGAAAAACTTGTAGAATCTGCGGATCATCAAAGCTCTACCCATTTCTTTCACTTGGTTCTATGCCGATACCCAATGGGTTTTTGGAAAAAAGCGATCTTCATAAGTCCGAACTTCATTATCCCCTTAAAGTTTGTGTATGTGAATCTTGTTTTTTGGTACAGCTAAAGCATGTAATCCCTGCCGAAATTATGTTTAAAAATTATCTTTATATTCCTTCTACATCGCAAACAATGGTGACGCATTTTCAAAAATTTGCAGATGAAATCATTAAAAAAGCCGGCATTCATAAAATTACTTTCGTTGTAGATATTGGAAGCAATGATGGCACACTTCTTTCAATTTTAAAAAAGAAAGGCAAACGCGTACTTGGAATTGATCCTGCAGAAAATTTAGCAGCAGTGGCAAATACACGTGGGATCAAGACTATGAACGCATACTTCAATAGCAATACAGCTGAAAAGGTCTTACGCCAGTATGGAAAGGCAGATGTTATCACAGCAACAAATGTTATTGCACATATTGATAATCTCCATAATGTAATAGCGGGAATCAAAGCACTGTTACAAACAAATGGATTATTCATTATCGAAGCCCCGTATCTTATTGATTTATTGGATAATAATGAATTTGACACTATATATCATGAACATTTAAGTTATTTATCAATACGACCACTTATAAAATTATTTGATCAATATGATCTTCGAATTATTGATATAAAAAAACAATCGATTCATGGCGGGTCTGTACGGATATTTATTTCTCACAAAGAAAGCAATCACTCTGTACACCCTCGGGTAGAAAAATGTATTGCAGAAGAAAAACTAAAAAAACTTCATCTGCGTTCAACGTATAACGAGTTTGCCAGGCGTGTCAAAGTGATAAAACGAGACCTTGTACATTTTTTAAAGCGAATAAAAAAAGACGGAAGAACGATTATTGGATACGGCGCATCTGCCAAAGGGAATGTACTTCTGAATTACTGTGAAATTTCAACAGATATAATCAATTATATTGTTGATTCAACACCATACAAGCACGGGAAATATACTCCAGGAACTCATATCCCCATTTATCCTGAAACAAAAATAAAAAACGAAACGCCTGATTATACAGTTCTTTTTTCATGGAACTTTGCCAAAGAAATTATTGAGAAAAACAAGAAATATCGTGAGCGTGGCGGGCAGTTTATCATTACAATACCCTATTTGAAGATAGTATGATGTATTTAGTCGTCCGTCGATTTGATACGTTTTGCGGGGTTGCCGGCAATGACTGAATTGTCGGGAAATGATTTTGCCACTACACTATTTATCCCAACCACACAATGATCTCCGAGAGTCACTCCTTTCGTGATACAAACATTCGCACCGATAAAACAGTTATTCCCGATTGTAATTGCCAGTCCTTTTGTAACTCCACTTTGCATTGGAGATGACGCCGATGAATTCAGATTATGATCGTGATCAAGAATTGACACACGATATGAGAGCAAACAATTATTGCCAATGGCAATATGCTTTCTTGCCGAAAGTACAACGTCACGGCCAATATGTGTTCCTGATCCAATTGATATCTTTCCATTGTCCACTGTTTGAATCCATGCTTGTTTGCCAATCATGACATGATCCTTAACAGTAACGTTACTTAGGTTAACAAACAAAAAATCATATCCTGGTCCAATAAAACTGTTTTTTCCAAACGTCATTCCCTTAAACTCAGCTGGAAGTCGTAAAAAATAACAAATACATTTTGAAAAGATGTTCATACTTTATTTCATTGTGCTTTTAACATAAATTGATAGGTACGTGAAATCCCCTCTTCTAAAGAAATTTTGAGTGTAAATCCGAGAGCTTTCATTTTCGTATTGTCCAATAGTCTTCGCTTCATTCCATCTGGTTTCGAACTGTCAAATCGTATAGTTCCTTTGTACTGTATTACTTTTTGAATAATGGTACTTAACTCTTGAATAGAGATTTCATATCCAGATCCAATATTGATTATTTCCGGATCAGAATATTTTTGCATAAGAAGATGCAATGCATAAGCGAGATCGTCTACATAGATAAATTCTCGAAGCGCTGTTCCCGTACCCCATATAGTAATTGCGGGAAGATTGTTTTGTTTTGCATCATGCAATTTCCGTATCAGCGATGAAATGACATGTGACCTGTTTTCATCAAAATGATCATTTTGCCCGTATGTGTTTGCAGCAATACATGAAATAAAGTTCTGATTGAATTCCAGATGGATTTTTTCACAAAGTTTTATTCCCACAATTTTTGCAATTGCAAAGCCTTCATTTGTTATTTCTGGCTTTCCTGACAGTAAATATTCTTCTTTTATTGGTTGCATTGCATTTGTTGGGTATGCACAACCACAGGAGATATTGAGTAATTTTTGTACATTGTACTCATGAGCTGCCAAAATTACATTATTTTGAATACTCAGATTTTCTATCAAAAATTGAGCGGGATGTGCGCTATTTGTTTGAATTCCGCCTACTTTTGCCGCTGCCAAAATTACATACTCGGGTTTTTCTTCATTAAATAGTTTTTTTACCGACAATTGATCACATAAGTCAAGTTCTTGATGAGTTCTTGTAATGATATTTGTAAAACCTTCTCGTCTATATTTACGAACAATTGCGCTCCCAATGAGTCCCGTGTGGCCAGCTATATATATTCTTGATGTTTTATTCATATATGATATATTTTGGATTTGTAAAAAATTTTTCTAAGAGATTTTTGAGATGTTTCAGTCTTTTGTTATCAACAAACTGATTATTTCCAATATAAAATGCATTTTTATGTAAAAAATCAGCATGAGGAAATCCTTTGTTTTTAAACCGGGATTTTAAAAAGGGTTGTCGCAATAAATTGCCGCTAATAATCGGTCGTGTTTCTACTCCTTCAGCAGTAAGAAACTTTTGGAGATTATTTTTTATATACATTTTTTTCAGGATAAATGGCAAACAAAAAGAAGAGATGCCGTCGTTATTAGGAGAATAAAGGAAAGTTGGGTATTTTTTGATAATTGTAAGAAATTTTTGATACGAATTGTTTCTTTGCGCAATGTACACATCAAGCTTTTCTAATTGCGAACTTCCCAAAACTGCACTCAGTTCGGTATTTCGTACATTAAAACCATTGGTAAGAAAAAGAAAGTTAAAATCAATATCTTTATGTTTATTTTTGTAATAACGGTGAAGTTTTTTCGGTAATTCACGGGCAAGACCATGAGATCTTTTGAGAAGAAATAAATGATAAAGATTTTTATTATCAGTACAAATCATCCCCCCTTCAACGGTTGTCATATGATGCCCCCAGTAGAAACTAAATAAACTTACTAAACCACAATTGCCGACCTTAGTATAAAAAGTTTTCGCTCCTGGTGATTCACAACAGTCTTCTATAAGGTGGATTTTTCTTTTACCAATAATTTTTTTTATGATATCTATATTGGCAGGAAAACCAATAAGATGTGTGAGAAATATTATTTTTGTTTTTGAAGTAATTTTAGCAGCTAAGTCATCATAATCAAAAGAGAAATCATTACAGTTGATATCAACAAAAACTGGTTGTAAATCAAGCTGGAGAAGAATAGAAATATCGGTAATCCATGTTACTGCAGGAACGATTATTTCAGTGTCTTTTTCCCATTTATAATATTCTTTTAGGGCAGAAAAAATTAATAATATCGCCGAACTTCCGGAATTAACAAAAACGCTGTATTTTCGTCCCTGCCATGCAGACCATTCATTTTCAAATTTTTTTACTTGCGTAAATTGAGTAAAGCGATCTGTTGACGTAATGAATTTAATTAACGTTTTTTTATTTTCTTTTTCAATAATATTTTCTTGTAGTTTCCAAAGAAAAGGTTTATTTTTCATATTGTACTGATGATTGCCATGATTTTAACATCTAATTATGAAACGATTCATATTAATATAGTTCGGTATATTCAGATAAAATATAACTCCCTTCATCATTCAAAGCAGTTTTATATGCTGGATATATTTCATCAGGGCTCGTTAAATTAACAATTTTTATTGTTTGGCACATTTTTTTGAAAGCTTCAATATAGTCTGCGGTATGCTGATAACCTCCGTTTAGAGGTTTTTTTGCCCCAACCAATATCTTTATTATTATTTTTGGATAAGAATTCGGACACATGAGCGTCCATTTATCAATATGGTTTATTATTTGGTTTAAAGCTAAAATAGTAAAGTCATGACGTGGATAAATTGAGACAGGAATGTATCCTTGTAATGCCAAGCCAAGTGCGAAACCGGATTGAAAATCTTCTGCAACAGGAAGTTCGATACGTTTTTCCAGTGGGAAATGCATAACCTGCTGGCTTACTGCATGTCCCTTATATCTCATAGCCTGACCAATAAAGAGAGTTCGAGAATCAGATCCAAGAAGATCCATTCCTCTTTGAATTTGAGACAAATATTTATTCATAACGAGATTATTTAACGCAAGAATCGTAAAAAACTAAAAGAGATTAAAAAGAGACAAACGTTCCAGTTCCTGCATGTGGCCATGTATTTTTATAACGATAATACTTAATAGTTACATTTTTACAGTGATTATAAGATATTTCTTTTTCAAAAAATTTATATAATCTTTGTATATTTCCTCCCCACGCTATATCAGTTTGAGTATTCACTGACAGATTATTATCAGCAATTATCCAATTACACGGAAGATCAAAATTTATACTATATCGAATAGATTCTATAGTTGCACCACTCTGAAAGGTCATGTCTCCTATGAATATAAATATTTTTTGGTCTTTATTTTGTTTTTTAATTGCCCATGCCACACCTACTCCGATGGGAGAAATTCCATTCACAATTGAGCTTGTATAAAAATTATACTCGGGAAAATTCATTGCCATTGAGTGCCCATCAAGAATTCGTTTTTTTACTTTTTCACGAGGTATACAATGTAAAAGAGCCTCCAAATGATTTGCCCATGTTGCAAACACAGTATCATCGGTATTAATTTGTTTAAATATTTTTATAAGAATTTTTTCATTTCCCCCACGTAGATGAATAGGACCTTTAATTGCCGCAGTTTCATATATTTGAGCTATTTCATTTTCAAAATGAATTAAATACTCAATTTTTTCTGTATCAGTTAAATCATGTATGTTCATTATTTTTTGATAGGATATGTTTATCATAATTATTTGATATTTTTAAACCAAGATGAAATGGCTTGTAACCCTTCAGAAAAACCAACAAATGTTTTTTTTTGGAATTCACTACAGTATCGACTATTGCTAATAATTGAGTTTATTGGTGTACCGCTTATTTCTTGGTTTTTATTCGTGTATCCCATGAATTGAGAGTTATTCAAGTGAGCTATTTTTTGAGCAAGTTCAGAAATAGTAGTACTATCTTGACCTGCAATATTATATACCAGCTCCGTACCGCTCAACATACAGTTGATTACCATCTCAATGGTATCAGTAATAAAGCAGAACGCCCTTTTTGCCCGACCTGCATTCATCATTGTTATTTTACCAGTGGTTTGTGCTTGTCTTATGAACTCTGAATATACCCGCTTGTCATCATACTTTACCCCTGGCCCATAACTGAGTAATATGCGCGCAATAGTAATTGATACTGTCCGATGATATTGATAACATATGGATTCAGCTAGCCGTTTTGATTCTGCATAGATAGCACGGTCGGACAAAGTATTTACAGATCCGAAATATGACTCAAGCGCAGGTTTTTTATTATTTGTTTCTCCATATATTTCTGAAGAGCTTATATAAAGTACCCTGGCTTTGTTCTTTTTAGATTGCTCTAGAATATTAAATAAAGCATGAATGTTGAGAGCAACAGTTTGTCGCGGATTGGCAAGAATTTTTTTTGGCTGAGCGTATGTTGCTGCATGGATACAATAATCAAATGGGAATGAGAGTGCTTTTAGTTGTCCTTGAGTTAAATCCTCTTTGATATAGTTGATATGATGAGAATTTGGCAGCCATGGTTCTTTTTTTGATCGACTCACACCAATTATTGATAATTGAAGATTATTTTTTTCTGACAAGTAATCAAAATATGCCACTAAGTTTCCACCAATTAAACCATTACTGCCCGTAATCAGAATGGTTTTTTTATGAAGTGCATCTGGATTAACAAGTTTTATATCCTTATAAAAAGGAATCATAAAATTTTGTAGAGATATCATATTGATTTGCTGAAGTTTCTAAAAAGCATGAGTTTGAAACTTTTATAATTTATCAATTGTTCGATGTTATTTTTTTTTGAAAATAACTGGTTTTTTATCTTAAGAGACATTGTTTCCGGAAGATACACCAAATTCCACAATATTGCCTTTACATCAGAAAAAAAGAGCGCGAACTTTCCTCTGTATAAAAAATATGACATTTCTCCAAACAGTAATACAATGTAAAAAGGAAATGTTATGAGAAAATGACCAAAGGAGGTATTTTTTAGATAACAGCGAATACTATTTCTCTCACTCCAGTAGCGTATTTGTGGACGCTTGTATATAGCTCCTATTGTCGCGCTTCCTTTATGATACACAAACGAATTTTTTGTATACATTATTTTGTATCCCAACTGCCTCACTCTCCATGAAAAGTCAAGGTCATCATTGAGCATAAACATACGAGTATCAAACCCGTTTACTTTTTCAAAAGCTTCTCTTCGAACCATGAGCGAATCGCCATACGCAAAAAATACCTCGCCTGTTTCAGGTATATCCTTAAATGGTATTTGGGGATAGTTTTGCATACCAAATCCAAACATATCAATGTTTCCGCCAGCTTGATCTACAATAAATCTCCGTAGCTTCATGTTGGGATAGCGAATAGTAATACTTGTTACGATCCCAACAGACTGATCAGCAATCAGGCTCTCAAATAGTGATTGAATACAATTTTTGTCTAAAATAATATCATTGGATTGTAAAATGATGTAACCATCGTGAGTATGAGTAAATGCGGTGTTTATCGCAAGAGCCGTTCCCGTATTGAATTCATCCTCGGTAATAATCTTAACCGAAGGAAATTTTTTCCGTACAAATTCTCGGCTTCCATCTTGAGATAAGTTATCAAACATTATCACCTCATTTGGTAGAAGAGTTTGAGAAAAAACAGACGTAAAATAATCATCAAGATGTTGAAGACCATTATAATTGAGAACGATAAGTGAAATCGTTTTTTTTCTTATTTGAGTCTGTTTTTTCATTTAAAGATTATATTAATAAGTTATATCAATTTACTTTCATGATCATTCCGATAGAAAGACCAATATAAGGAGAAATGAAAGTATCTTCAAATAGTTTCTTGTAAAGGGAATTAAAAAATGGGCGAATTTGAATAGGAATTTTTTGTATGATATCCAAATCTCTTCCATAAAACCTCACTACTTTTTGATTTAGTTTATCGGAAATCTTTTTAAGATCAGCTATTGAAAACTCTGTTTCCCATCCAAAAGGGTGAGTACCAAATCTCATACGAATATGTTTTGCGATGGAATATAACGAATATTTTTGCGGAACATCTATGAGAAGAAATCCACCTTTTTTAATAATTGATAGCTGTTGTTTTAATAAAGGTAAAGGATCGTCGAAATGTTCCATAAGTCCTACAGAATAAACCATATCAAAAATTGGCTTTTTATAGGGCAACTGCCGAATGTCCGCTTGATTGATGTCTATTTTAGTTTTTGTTTCCCTTGACCAATAATGCATTGTTTTAATTGATTCGGATGAAAAATCTACAGCATATCCACGCGCTCCCATTTTAGTCAAACAAATAATATCACAACCTGAGCCTGCTCCTATCTCCAGTATTTTTTTATTCATAATAGTACTATTAAAACAATGAATAATTTCTTGAATTACTTTTTGATTAGGTTTGAAAAATGGTGCGTTATTATAGTTTTTCCATTGTTTGTCCCAAGTAGTCTTTATTGGATACGTATTTTGTTTCATAATATATCAGTTTCAGACCAGACAATTGTTGTTCATAGAAATTTTTGAGATAAGATACTCAAACCCCACCATTGTTCGCAAAAGTAACATTGCAATCGAAAGAATAGGGTGTCTGCATAATCGTTTCCATTTATTATTTTCAATAAATACCCAGATCATTCGGTAAAAAAAGCCAATTTGCTTTCTCACATCCGAATCATTGTTCCATTTTTTTTGATATATCTGCAAACCATGAAAGTATGTCTTTTTCTTTCCAATATATTTGCGTATTGCAAATGATGACTCATCATGAAACACATGAGCAAATATCTCAGTTGTTTTACCGAGTATCCGAATCCGTCTATCAAAATCCCAATCCTCAGCAACACGAAGTCGTTCATCAAAACCGCCTATTTTTTCGAAATCTTTTTTCCTGAGAAATCGCACGGTATCAATACAGGTACTATTGTAAAATCCACGTTCAAAATTTCTGACACTTGTCCAAAATGTATTGCCAAGAATTTTTTCAGGAATGTATATGCCAATGATATCCTTTTTTAATGCTTCAACACACTCTTTTATTACATTTAGACTCAGATACATATCTGAGTCAACAATCATCACATATTCTCCGGTACATTTGTGTACACCATAGTTTCGCTGAGCGCTACGTTCTGGGGCTGCTGAAAAGACGTAGTCTGCATATTTTTGTGCGATTTTGAGTGTATGATCTAAAGAAAAATTATCAACAACAACAATTTCGATATTCGGGTACGACTGATCACGCACGGATTTAAGACACTTGCGGATTGTTTTTCCAGAATTTTTTGTTGGGATAATAATCGAGACTTTATGCATATGATATTTTATATGTAAACGAATCATTTTGCATTTTAGATACAACAGATTACAATAAACAGCATGAAGTTGACGTACTCTCAAAAGCGCTACATACAAAAACATTACCCGCAAGAAACAGTTGAAGGTATTGCCAAGACAATACATACCCCTATTGACATCATTCAAAAGCATATTAGTGACAATCAGATTTTATTCAAAAAGCCAAAAGAACAAACCGAGCCAATAAAAAAAATAAATCTTATAGAACATATTCCCTATCTGGTACTTCTTGCCATGTTTATTATTCTGGTCTATGCAAACGGCTTTGGTGCTGAATTTGTTTCGGATGATGTGTATGCAATTTTAAGAAATGAAGCAGCATTGAAGTCTCAAAATTATTTATTCATTGCCCCGACGTTTATCTTACGTTCGCTTCAGTATTTAATTGCTTATAAAATTGGCGGATTTACTCCTTTTTTATTTAGGATTTGGAATATTGTATTCCATGTTGGTTTTGTTTGGATGACGTATTTGATCGTGCCTTTTTTTTCAAAAAAGAAATTTTTACCTTTTTTTGTCGCGTCATTCGCTGCAATTCATCCAATGATGATCGAATCTGTGATCTGGATTTCTGGTGGAATTTATGCACAATCTGGTTTTTCTTTGCTATTATCTTTCTATTTATATCTAAAATTTAAAGTTAACAAATCAAAAAAATACTTTATCTTTTCACTCATTTCTTATGTCTGTGCACTGTCTGCGTCAGAAAAAGTAATTATTTTTCCATTTATTATTGGACTGTATGAACTGACGTTTGGATCTTTGAAAAACACGTGGAAACCAGTATCTGCATTTTTTGGGATTTCTTTCGTATGGGGTTTGATTTTGATTACTCGCATAAGCGAACGATTAGTATATCTACGGACTGAACACGGCGCTCCCACAAAATTTACTGTAGAAAATCCATTTTTTTTAATTCCAAGTGCTATCGGCACATATCTGAAATTATTTATATGGCCTCGACATCTGACGCTTTACCAATCAGAGTTTCAATTTGTTTTGATTCAGTTTTTGTTTCTTCTGCTTATAACAGTAGCATTTTTCGCAGGGATAGCCATAAGCTATCGGAAAAATAAATCAATATTTTTTTGGCTTTGTTTTTTTATTATTACCCTTTTTCCGACACTGAATCCATTCGGATTGTCATGGCTTGTTGCAGAAAGATATTCTTATTTAGGGTCAGTTGGATTATATTTTGCGTTTTCCGCAGTTTTATATAAACTTATTGAAAATAAAAAATATCAAACAATCGGTTATATTATTTTTTCAATTCTACTTTTAGCATTTTCAGTTCGAACAATTGTCAGAAATATTGATTGGCAAAATGAAGATAAACTTTGGGTTGCAACAGCAAAAGCATCACCATCAGATCCAAAAACACATAACAATCTTGGAGATATGTATGCGCGTCAAGGTAATCTACAAAAAGCCGCAGAGTCTTTTGCTCGGGCTATAGAGCTCAGCCCTCGGTATCCTGACGCATATCACAATCTTGGAAATGTTTTACGGCAGGCAGGACATCCTGAAGAAGCCGAGAAAATGTATCTGAAGGCCATTGAGCTGAAACCTGGGCTTTGGCAATCGTATCAAAATATTGCTGCAATGAATTTTGAACGTAAGGATTATAAGAAAGCAGAAGAACTAATCCTCAAAGCAATAGAAGTATATCCAACAAATCCCGATTTATATGTCAATCTTGGTGTGGTATACACGAATATGGGAGATCAAAAACGCGCAATTCAAACTTTTAAGACAGCTCTTCAATTTGACCCGCAAAACGAAACCGCGCTTCGAGCCATGAGTGAACTCACGAAATAATTTGTATAATACTGTATGAAATATGACATCAATGACATTGCTGTTGCATCAAAAGGTAAAAAGCGCATTGAATGGGCAGAAAAAGATATGCCAGTGCTGAGATTGATTCGAGAACGTCTAAAAAAACGAAAAATTCTCAAAGGAGTCAAACTTTCGGCATGTCTTCATGTCACATCAGAAACCGCAAATCTCATGATTACACTCAAAGAAGGGGGCGCCGAAGTCTGTTTATGTGCAAGCAATCCACTTTCAACAAATGACGAAGTAGCAGCTTCGTTGGTCAAAGACTTCAAGATTCCGGTATTTGCAATAAAAGGCGAGAATAATAAGACATATTACAAACACCTCAACGCTGTTCTTGATTTTCATCCAAATCAAACAATGGATGACGGTGCGGATCTTGTCGGAATACTCCACTCAGAACGACAAACGCAGATTCCTGGAATTGCGGGTTCAACTGAAGAGACAACAACTGGCGTCATACGTCTGAAAGCTATGGAAAAAGACAAAGCTTTGAAAATCCCTATTGTTGCCGTCAATGATAATTTGACAAAACACCTTTTTGATAATCGGTACGGTACCGGTCAATCAACGATCGATGCTATCATGAGGTCTACCAACAAACTTCTTGCAGGGAGTGTATTTGTGGTGTGCGGATACGGTTGGTGTGGACGAGGTGTTGCCATGAGAGCCCGTGGTATGGGAGCAATAGTAATTGTATGCGAAATAGACCCAATCAAAGCACTTGAGGCAACTATGGATGGGTATCAGGTTATGCCGTTATTAACTGCAATGAAAAATGCAGATTTTGTGCTTTCAACAACAGGCAATAAACATGTTGTTGATGAAAAGCACTTAAAAGTTGCCAAGGATGGAGTGATTCTTGCACAGTCCGGTCATTTTGATGTTGAAATAAATAAAATTGCTTTAAAAAAACTTGCAACATCAGTTTCACGAATTCGGCCTATGGTCGATCAATATTCGATTGGGAAGAAACAAATTTATTTATTAGGTGAAGGCAGACTTGTCAATCTTGCAGCAGCTGACGGACATCCTGCCTCGGTAATGGATACAAGTTTTGCAGGACAAACTCTTGCTGCAGAACATATTTGGAAGAAACGTCAACAGCTTGAGCATAAAGTCTATGCGCTCCCCTCCGCAATCGATACTGAAATTGCCCGTCTCAAACTCAAAAGTCGTGGAATACAGATTGATAGGTTAACGAATGAACAGGCAATATATCTCAACAGTTGGCAAGAAGGAACGTAAAATCTGGCTGTTGCATTGAATATAGTCATATACGGCCGTATAATACTTTATGGAGAAACTTACAAAAATAATTGCCACCATCGGCCCTGCTTGTGATTCAGAAAAAAAAATTGCATCACTGATTGATAAAGGCGTGAATGTATTTCGCTTCAATTTCAAACACAACACTATAGAGTGGCATAGCGACCGTATCAAGCGTGTTAACGCCGTTTCGAATAAGCTTGGAGTTTCGATTGGTACACTTATTGATCTTGCAGGACCTCAAATACGTATCACAATGCCTTATGATAGTTTAGCGTTGAAAGTAGGAGACAAACTGAGTTTTGGTGCTGAAATATATAAGAAAAAGGGTGTCAAAGGATTTTCTATTACTCATCCAGAGATTATTGACCATTTAAAAGATGGTCAAATATTGCTTGCTGATGATGGTATGTTTGAGTTTCAGGTTGTAAAAAAGGAAAATAAAGTATATTTAAATTCTCAAACAAAAGGTGTATTACTTAATAACAAATCTCTCAATATTCCTGGAGCTCAAATTCCTCTTTCATCATTGATCGATCGAGATTTGGAAGGTTTGAAACTTGCAGAAAAACATGAGGTTGACTTTATTGCACTTTCTTTCGTCAGATCCTCTTCTGACATTCGTACCCTTCGAAATGAAATTAATACATTAGGCATCAAAGCTCAAATCGTTTCAAAAATTGAGACGCAAAAATCCCTTGACAATATTGATAGCATTATCATTACAGCGACACAAATGCTTCAATCTATGATCGGAAATCCAATCCCGACCCGCGCTGAAGTGTCAGACATTGCAAATGCGATTTATGATCACACTGATGCGATCATGTTGTCTGGAGAGACTGCATCAGGAAAATATCCAGGAAAAGCAGTAGATGTTATGAGAAAAACATCGTTGTTTTATGAACCCAAACCGGAAAAAGATATTCGAAGTTATATTCAATACTCAGCGCGTGATACGTCTGCAATGATCTGTGATACGGCATACAATTTATACAGGCGTTATGTCGTAGCAAAACAACCAATTGGTGGCTTTATTGTATTTACTCAAACAGGGAATACTGCCCGACTTCTTTCACGATATCGTCCACAAGTGCCGATTTTTGCATTTACCCCATCTCAAGAAATTTGTGAATCTCTCACTATCAATTTTGGAGTAACATCGTACTGCTTTGAGTTTGATAATACAATGCAAGCAGATATGAAAGAGGTTAAACGTGCGGTTCGATTTCTACATGCTAAAACTCATCATACACAAAATAGCAAGCTTATTGTTGTACACGGTGACCGTTGGGGAGGCGGTCAGGGTGCTACTACGATACGTATTTTGTAACATTTTCTTTCTATGAAACAAATCCGAAACTTTGCTATTATCGCCCATATTGATCATGGCAAGTCTACTCTTGCCGATCGTCTCATGGAAATGACCGGAACGATTGATAAAAACAAGCATGATGAACAGATGCTAGATCGAAATCCTATCTCGCGTGAACGAGGCATTACGATAAAGCTTGCACCAGTAAGGATGGAATATCAATTTGTAATTCTTAATTTAATAGACACTCCCGGTCATGTTGATTTTTCCTACGAAGTAGATCGAACACTTGCGGTCGTTAATAAAATTGATATGCTAAATGCAGAAGTCGAGAAAACAGTGTCTGCGCTTTCCCAATTTTTAGGAATACATGAAGATGAAGTGATTCGGATTTCAGCAAAAACCGGTGAGAATGTGCAATATGTTCTTGATGCAATTATTCAACGATTGCCAAGTCCTCATATACTCCAAGAATATGAGCACGACGCACATCTGAAAGCTCTGATTTTTGACTCATACTTTGATACACATAAAGGGGTGATCGCATTTGTCAGGATTTTTGAAGGACACGCGCAATCGGGACAGAAAATGAAACTTGCTGTTGGAAATCGGATGTTTGAAACTACTGAAGTTGGGTATTTTACTCCCGATCTCGTACACAAACCAATGATTTCAGAAGGAGAGATCGGATATATTGTCACGAATTTAAAGGATATCCGTGATGTCCGTGTCGGAGATTCGATCATAGACCAGAATATGCACACAGGAGTGCCAGGATATAAAAAAGTCAAACCCGTGGTATTTGCATCGCTTTTCCCAACAGATACTGCCGACTATGAACATGTCAAAAACGCTTTGGAAAAAATTTATCTAACTGATTCCGCACTCGAGTTTATACCTATTTATAGTCAGGCCCTTGGCGCTGGTTTTCGTATTGGATTTTTAGGACTTCTTCATGCCGACGTCATTTGCGAACGATTAGAGCGTGAATATAACCTCAGTTTGGTATTGACCCCCCCACAGGTTAATTATCAAATTCAAGGTGAAATCATAAAAGAACCAATTGTCAAAATTATGATAATCACACCTCAGAAATATATTGGTGGAATTATGCGTCTATGCGAAGACCACCGGGCTTTATTTTTACATATGGACAACAAAAATCAGGTATCCCTTGAGTATGAGATGCCACTTGCTGAGATGATATCTAACTTTTTTGATCAATTAAAGTCTGTTTCGTCAGGATATGCATCATTTGATTGGGTATTAATCCGATATGATGTCGTCGATGCATCTCGTTTATCATTATTACTGAACGGAGATGAAATCGAAGAATTTTCTCAGATTGTTGTCCATGAACGCGCACAACAAATTGCGATGGATCTTACCAAAAAACTGAAGGATCTTATCCCTCGCCAGCAGTATGAAGTACGAATTCAGGCACAGTATAAAGGAAGAATTATCGCTTCAGAACGCCTTTCTCCTTTTAGAAAAGACGTTCTGATGAAGGGCGGTAAATCAGTTGGAGGAGGAGATGTGAATCGCAAACGAAAAGTTCTTGAAAAGCAAAAAGAAGGAAAAAAACGAATGAAAATGATTGGGAAAGTCGAAGTGCCAAAAGAAGTGTTTACAAAACTGTTTAAAAATGGCTAATCAGAAACTCAATGCCATTTCTTAACAAAGTGATTTCTTCCTTAATATTACAACAGTAATCCAAGCAGGAGCAACCCAACAGGGAGTAAAATCAGAGCCCATGGTGTAATGCCTGGCGGTTGGTCATCAACAGTAAGATGTTGTACTGGAGTTGGAGTATTGGTTGGAGGTGGTTGCTCACTACCACATGCTTGAAGGGCTCTAAAGACATTTAGTCTTTTGCCAATCGGTTTATCGGTCGAAATAGGATCTCGTATTTGTTGGAGTATTTGTAGGTGTTTTTGTTGGTGTTTTCGTTGGAGTTTTTGTGGGTGTATTTGTGGGGGGGTTAGTTGGTGGATTTGTTGGAGGGTTCGTGGGAGGATTGGTGGGTGGATTTGTTGGAGTTGGAGTTGGTAATGAGCATGCTTGAGTCGCGCAGATTATCGCACCACCAGCAACACCTTCTTGGTTTGACAAGTTCCATACACCAATATCCCATTGGACACATCCGCAGGTTTTATCGGTACTTTTTGTTAATGATGCGGGTATTACATCTCCTGTAGATCTATCAAGCACCTGTGCGCCATCTTCTGGAATGCAAGATGTTGCTCCTATTTGTTTTTCTGGGCACCAAAAAAGAGCATAATTATATCTTCGTACTATATTTCCTGAACACACGATGGTCCAAGAAGTGGATCCGCTTGTCTGCAGAGTGCCATCGTTGTCATCGTTACATGCAGTATCATCAAATTCGGCTCTTGAGCTTGTTAGAACTTGATATTTCTGAACTGCAAGTGAAAAAAAGATCACACCAAACATAAAAAAAGATATTGAAGCAATCAAAAAGATATTCTTTTTTGATATTGTTTTAACTTGCGCCATGGTATGAGTTTAGGACATAAAGTAATTCACATATATCCAGAATCCCAGTCCAGATAAGAAGAACAGCATCGAAACAATGGCAATCAGGATATACTTGTCAAACTCAAACGGTATATGTAGAGTTGGAGAATGTTTTGTATTTAATACTGCCGTATGTGTTTCGGTGCTGACCTTGGGTTGTGAAAATTTTTTTGGATCAATCGGTGTGTGATTCTTTTCTTTACCTTTTTCAACCTTTCTGATAAATGTAATAGTCATATATATTTGATTATTTCATGTAAAAATAGTTATATCAAGCGAATCTTACCCATTATAGCAAAAGTCCAAGAATCAAAATCCCTACTGGTACTAAAATGAATGACCATGGGGTGATGCCGGGAGGTTGGTTCTCTATCTTAAGCTCTTGAATCGGAGTTGGTGTTGGTGGTATTGGCCGTGATGTTGGTGTATTGGAAGGTACAGGGGTAAAAGTAAGAGTTGGAGAAACTGGAGGAACAGTTGGTGTTGGAGTTTTTGTTGGGGTGTTGGTGGGTGTTTTTGTTGGCGTTGCGGTTTGAGTCGGTGATTCAGTGGGTGTTTCCGTTGGCGTTGCGGTTTGAGTCGGTGTATTGGTTGGACTATCACTAGGGCATGTTCCAGTAGTCGGATCATATCCTTGAGAGTTTTGATTGATTCCAAAAGCGATCCCACCGGGCCATCTGGCGGGTGGTCCAGGATTTGTGTATTCAGATCTGAAGTTATAACACTCAAACGGACTATCACTGAGATGCTCAGCAGTATTATATACATCAAATTGAATGATTTCACATGGATTTGCTTTTACAGAGATTTCTCTACTTGCCCCTGGTGCAAGGCTGAACTCAGTAATTGAAGAATTTGGATCATATACGCCTATCTGGCAGTTTGGATCATTTACTTCATCTCCATCTTGACAGGTTTCGCACTTATAAAATCCCCGTTTAACTTTATCTGGGATGTATTGGCATCGAAATGTGACCGATGTCAGGTCATCAATTGTTTCTGAAGTATTGTTCGTGAGCGTTATTAAGTCTGAGTTATATGGATCAGTTCCGGCATCACAGACAAGTTGATCGAGTGCTCCTGGAGGAAAAGTAGGCGAAACTCCTGTTGGAGTAATAGTAGGAAGTGCAATATCATCGGAATAAAATACAACAGTTTCATATGGTTCAAACACAATTTGGTTATCGCCATTTATGAAATCGCCATCACCTTTGATGTTTGAGAATGATTTATACCCCACAAAATCTAAAGAATCTGGGAGACTTGCAGTTGATGTCATATTTCTTGAGTTAAACATGATTCCAAGGTATTTACCGTTTTTGAAACCGATAATACCCATGATCGGATCGGTATTTGATCTAGGTAATACTCCGTTATACCAGGGATCGCCGTTTGATGTATCTGCCCATGGCCAGACCATATCATAGCCAAGATAGATATAGTTTGAAAACAGAGACAGTACTTTTTTTTCATCTGAGGACAAGTTTTCAAAGGTTCCCGCAGTGATATACTTCATCGATGCATCATCGCTTTGGCCTTTTGTCTGGACATACACGACAAATGCTGAAGAAATAATTCCAAATCTTCGCGCTTGTTCTTTTACCGAAGCATCAAGAGTTTGAATATCAGCAAGCGAGAGCTTGGAGTTTGCTGGCCAGTTGATTTTGGTACTACTATCGCCGCTAATATCTTTTGAAGCGTCGTAAAAAGTTGCAGACTTGGTAAAAATATCTTGAAACACATCATGCATTCCAGCATCAACCAGTGTGTACATGCTGATTGCATCGAGTTTTGGCGGGAGCAGTTGTTGTACAGTATTTCGCACTAAGTCACGTGGCCAAAATGCAAAATGTGAGGTATGAAAGCGAACTTTTGGATACTGATTCAAGATATCTTCTGTTGTATTTTTGTTAAAAGCATCATGAGTACGTAGTTCTGCTGTTACTGCATTATCATAAATTGCATAATATGCCTGAAGTGCTGACTCCATCTTTGTATAGTCGGTAAAAGATAGATACCACACAAAGCCTTCTTGACTTAATCGAGAGAAGTTTTGCGATTGAATGATCTCGGGAGTTGGATCAACTAGTTGGATTTGAAAGTTTTTATTTTTATATAAAGTACTCAGTTCGTTTACAGTTGCTATATTTGTTATGTCTTGTACGATTACACCAAATAGTTGTTCTGATGTGCCGAATTTCTCATTTGGGCTCATCACAATATCAACAGACTCAGAAGCGGCTTGACTGCGAGTCAGAACTTGATACTTTTGGATTGCAAGGGAGAAAAATAACACACCAAATGTGAAGAAAAAAATTGACAACAGTAATGAACTACGCCATTTTTTCACCATATACCATACAAAAAGTAACAACTCTAAGTAAAGCTTACTATAGATTTACACTGCAGTCCATACAATATCTCTGTTTTGTTTCATAAACGTATACTGGCGTTTTGCATACTGGACTTCTTTTATTATCCACACATCAATCATTTGTTGTTTGGTGATTTTGTTTTCTAAGTAAGAGATAATTTGTTGATACCCGATAGCATTAAAGCCGGGTGAATCTCCAGAATACCCTTGTTTCAAAAGTTGTTCCGTTTCCTCAACTGCTCCATTTTTGGTACGCTCGCTCACCCGTACGGCAATTACGGATTTCATATCTTCACGATTTTGATAGTAATATCCGAAGAGATTTATATGATACAGCTTTGAAAGTGATTCAAAATATTGCCTGGATTTGTGCTCACTTCTCCCCTCCTCAATCTCGATTTTACGAATCAACCTGTGTGGGTTACGTTGATCACTTTCGTTCAGAGATTGTAATGTGGAAGAAGTATATGAATAAAGCTTTTTTTGTAGCTCTTCAACTGACAGCTTTGAAAGTTGATCTCGTAATTTTTTATTCGGAGGAATTTGTGTGTTTACCGTATCATACAAAAGATTCTTAATATATAAATAGCTGCCACCAACAATAATTGGAGTTTTACCTCTTTTCACAATATCGTCAATCACTTCTAAAGCACAGATTTTATAATCATATGCTGAAAATTCAGACCACGGCTCAACAATGTCATATAACCAGAGTAAGGTGTTTTCATCTGTACATTTGTAGTAGCCGATATCAAAACAGTTGGTTTTTTCCTTTGTATGAAAGACTCTATCTGTCAGTTGTAGGTCTTTTCCAGTAACAATAGTGAGATGTTTATACACTTGCCGTGAATCAGCATTGATAACTTCACCGTTTATTTTTTGCGCAAGTTTGATAGCATATGCAGTTTTTCCGGTAGCAGTCTGACCGGTGATTACGTAGATTGTCTTCATAGCTTATTTTATACTATGCGTATGGGCTGATTGCAGAAGATTTTTGTAGAGATATGAAACATCAAGCGGTCCCAAGCCTTTTGGAGTAATATTGTACCAGGCTGCTTTTAAACGAATCTCCTCCTCGTCAAAATCTCCTTTCAGAAGACCATGTTCCTTTCTTAAGCCAACATTGAGGAGAATTACCCCGGGCTTGATATTTTGCGCATTGATAATTTTTTTCCCAGTTGCAGTGATAATAATGTCAGCATTTTGAAATATTTCCGATGAATTTTGAGTTCTAGAATCAATTCTCGTATATGGTACGCCAATTTCTTCAATTGCTTTACTGATGGGGCCTCCACCAGTTGGTCCCTTCCCGGCGATGACGATATTCTTATCATGTAATACGTTTTGAAAAAATGAAATATCATTGTGAAAATCTACAATAGCATGTATCGGCGTTTTATCTTTAGAATAAATATATTTTATACCTGAAAGCACTGCAAGGCTCAAAGGAAACTGGAAAAAAGAGTTTGTCAAATGACTCTCAATCTCTTTTGATGACGGAATAATCGAATACAGTTTTTGAAAGTCATAGTTTGACGGAAGCGGATGTTGAATAATAACTCCTGTAGTCGATGGATGTTGTACTTTTTTTTCAAGTTCAAAAAGAAAGTCATGAAAGGCTGGAACAGAACTAAGATGAATAAACTCGAAATCTATACCGATTTTTTCAGCCTTTCTTTTTTTAATATTGACAAATGAAAGTTGTTCTGGCTGTTGTCCTAAAAGAATTGTAACAAGCTTGGGCGATATATGTTGTTTTTTCAGTTGGAGTACCTGTTGATGGAGTTGCTCGTCAAGACACGATACAATTTTGTCACACGGAATAATCATTGATAATTAGATAAATGTTGCACTTACTACCTGATCGCCAGGCTTTGAAAAACGCATAAGGATTACACCTTTGGCTGTTCTTGAGTATTTTGGAATTTTATTTATCAATGTTTTAACAATTTGTCCCTGTTGGCTGGTAATGATTACTGTGGAATCTTCCGGCTCAATTATCTGCGCAAATGCAACTCTGCCCATCGAAGTTCCTGCAGGAGCGATTTTGACTCCCTTGCCACCTCGGTGCTGGTCATTAAAGTTTTTCAGATTTACCTGTTTTCCAACTCCTCGTTCACCTATTACTAATATAGATTTTTTCAAATCTTCATTGGTGAAAAAATCTGCAGCAACAACTTCATCGCCTGAGCCAAGCTGAATACCTCGTACACCTCGAGACGATCGTCCTGTTGACCTGACCTCTTTTGCCGAGAACAGAATTGCCTTTCCCCCGCGACTAATGATCATACAATTCATAGTTTCATCAGTAAGTGATGATGTAAGAAGCTCGTCTCCTTTCGTGAGTGTGATTGCGATAAGGCCATTGCTTCGAATATTTGCATACTTATCAAACGCAGTTTTCTTTATAAGCCCATTTTTGGTTACCATCAAAATGTTTGTTCCTTTTTTTTGCGACAGTTCCTCATTGAATGAAAGAACTGAT
>Ga0075674_121_pt1 | contig 26408 bp, 21 predicted proteins | sample RifGroA2_FD_68243 | JGI IMG/M metagenome (GOLD analysis project Ga0075674, IMG submission 68243) | Microgenomates (Roizmanbacteria) bacterium GW2011_GWA2_37_7
AAAATCGGCTGGCGAGCCCTCGCAGAGGGCGAGCCAACAAAGATATTTCCCAACTGGCGGGGAGGGTGGGATGCCGATAATAAATGCGGAAGGTACAGGATTCGAACCTGTGAGGGCTTGCGCCCACGAGTTTTCGAAACTCGCGCCTTAAACCGCTCGGCCAACCTTCCAAACTACCGATATTTTTGTAAAAGTACAGACAACTGTTGTTTCAACAACTTCTTCCCATCACTTGATTTTAGAAACCTTTCTCTCCGCTTCGCATCTTCCTTTTCTAAGTATGCTTCGTAATGAACTAATTTCACAGGCCTTTTATGTTTTGTTGATATTACACCACCACTCTCATGTTGTTTTAATCTCCTTTTCAAATCGGACGTGAATCCAGTATAAATATCACTATCCTTCAATAATAGTAAGTAAATATAATGGAACTTCATAGTTTTCGTCCCGGGATAAACCCGGGACAGCCCCGAGTCTATCTCGGGGCGAAACTCGCGCCTTAAACCGCTCGGCCAACCTTCCAACTCGTCTAATATGTTTAGTCCTATTATATCAACGATCACAGCTCAATCACCACCTCAGGCATTTGTACAAGATTTTTTATATCTTTCTCAGTCGTCGTTACTATGGTCTGATGAGCTTTGATCATCTTCATCACAAGTTCTCGATTGCGCGCGTCAAGCTCAGAAAAAATATCATCAAGTAGCAGCAAGGGTTTCTCTTTTGTATGTTTCTCAAAAAATGCGAGTTCATTGAGCTTTAACCAAAAAACAGCCATACGCTGCTCACTGCGCGAACCGTACAAACCAATATTTTTTTCTTTTTCTCCTTTCATAAACAGTGTAAAATCGTCTTTCTGCGGACCGATAAGTGTTCGTCGGTATCGCAGCTCCTGCAAACGAATCTGTCCGATACGTTCCATGGAAATAATATTAGGGAGATATACTATACCAAACTTTTTTCCATCAACATGAGGATGATCATTTAGAAACTGAATATATGAATGACGTTTGCGAATAAGTTCTGTACCATGCTCAATAATAAGTCCATTCCAATACGATAATTCTTGAGTAAGGCTTAATTCATTATCATAAAGCTCAAGCACTTTATTTCTTCGGCGTAAGGCATTTTCATAACTGCGCAAGGACTTTTTGTATCCTTGATCGACACACGATATCACGGTATCAAAATACCGACGCTTTCGACTTGGTGACCCAGTAATGATACGTATCTGCTCTGGGGCAAAAAGTACCGCGTGCATTTGATTTTTTCGATATTGAAATAAGGATTTTGCTGCCTTATTGACAAAAAACTTTTTTTGCACACGTTCATCACCGATTTTCAGAAGTCGCACCTGAAACCGTTGTTTAATATCTCCATCAAGAAACTGTGCATCTACAATGCTGTCATCATAGTCCCAATGAATAAGCTCTGCTTCTTTTGACTCACGAAAACCAGTTCCATACATCGATGTATAGACAGCCTCAAGCAGATTAGTTTTCCCTTTTGCATTTTCTCCAATAATAAGTGTCAGATGTGGACTCATCTCAAACGATGAAGAGACAAAATTACGGAAATTTGTTATCTGGAGTTTTGAAAGGATCATGCTCATAAGAACTTGGTCGCAATAACCATATGAAAAAGCACTATTTCTTTTTTAGTAAGAAGATCGACTCTATCATTGCTGGTAGATGAAATACTGAGTTTCGAAGCAGTGCGGCATCTGGGTGTTCCAAAAACTTTCTTCTCCAAAATCTACTCCCAAATATTGATAAATGAGAAAAATCTTTACTATGAAACCATCGAATCCAGATATTTTCTTTGGTATAAATTTTATGCATGATATATTTTTTTGATACTCGAATTGTTTCATTAATTGCTTTTTTAATTTTTCCACGTTCAAGATGTTCAAGTACATCAAATGTCAGTACTAAATCAAATTTATCGGTATCAAATGGCAGATCGACGATATCCGCATGCTTTAAAAAGGGGCGGACAGATTTGTCCGCCAGTTCAAGTGCGTGATTTGAAATTTCGACACCGTATGCATCGATGCCGAACTTTCGAAGCATTGCGACCAAGTCGCCGGTGCCGCATCCGACATCAAGACAATTTTTCGGTTTGAGAAAAAAGTTGATAAACATTGCCCGATAATAATTTGCTATGCCAAGAAACACCTTTCCAAGAAGCGATGATCTTTTTCCAAACCGATACCCACTCTTTGAGCCAACATAATACTCACGGTCATAGAAGCTTGCATCAATACGATATGGTTGAATTACCGTTCCATTAAATGCATCACCTTCAATAATATTCTCAAGGTTTTTGAAATTTTCACCGTTTGTGACAATCACTGTCAATCGATGTTTTCGTGCAAGCTGAACTGCAATGGGATCAAACGGTGCGTTAATGCCTGGTGACCATTCTGTACCAACAATCTTTTCAAGTTCTCCCCACGTCAACTTTTCAATAGGACGCGCGTCTGTGTATATTCTCGGATCTTTATCATAGACCCAATCAATATTTGATAAGTTGATGATCAGATTTGCTCCATAGTCTCGTGCAAGAATCACGGCATCATAATCTGTTGACCACCCTGGTTTCCAGCCTGCACCGATGACAAGCGGTTCTTTCCAATTACGAAGTTTCTTGTCATAATTTTCAATAATGCGCGAATGCGCAATATCCTCAAAAATGGTACGCAAAAGATGTGCATTCAGCCGAGTCGCATGTACCCCGATCCAATCAAGATCGTCCGGAGTCATACCTCCAATAACTTCTTTCCCTGCATCACGATATGCACGGGCAGTAACTCCACCGCCTGCGACTAAAAAAAAGCGCTTACCGCGCTTTATATATTTCCTCACAAATAAGTTGAATTGTTTCAAAAAATTGGTATTAATCCCGTCTTGAGTTGCAAGAAGAGATCCTCCAATCGATATAACAATGGGTGGTTCTTGATTATCAAATATCATTTTTATTCTAAAAAAAATCCGCTGCAAATGCGGAAACGTAAATCGAAAAATTATGGCTGAATCGCCAAATAAATAGTATTCATGGGATATGTAGGTTATATTATAGATTTTGCTTTGACAAAAAGCAACATCTTGACTAAAATGTGTGCATATATGCGACGCTCTCGAATAACCATTACTCTCAATACTGATCTTCTCAGGCAAGTGGATCAGATTATTGATAAGAAAAAAATCCGCAATCGTTCACATGCTATTGAGTACATACTTTCACAGTATGCCCAAACAAAAGTACAAACGGCAGTTATTCTTGCTGGCGGCCGAGGCACGCAGCTTCGCCCATACACCTACGAAATCCCCAAACCCATGCTTCCGGTCAAAGGTACCCCGATTCTTGAGCACTTAATACATGAGTTGAAAAAAAATGATGTGACTGACATTATCATTGCTATCTCATACCTTGGAAACAAAATCAAGCAGTATTTTGGAGACGGAGAAAAATTCGGCGTTCATATCAGGTACTCTGAGGAGCGGGAAAATCTCCTGACTGGTGGAGCTTTATCCAAACTAAAATCCAAATTACAGGATGATACATTTTTAGTTATACACGGAGATATTTTGACTGACATGTCTTTCATGGAGTTTGTACAGTTTCATAAAAATCAAGGAACAGTTGCAACAGTTGCATTATCAACCTCAGACAAACCAACTGACTATGGTCAGATCAAACTTCGGGGGGCACAGTTGAAAAAATTGTATCCAAACACTGAACAGCCTGGAATGAAAAGTTATTTGGTTCTTTCCGGGATATATGCGTTTGAGCCGACGATATTTAATTATTTCCCAAAAAACAAAAAACGCTTTGCGCTTGAGGATGTCATCCGAAACCTCATCGAAGATCAAAATGTGAGCGGATTTGTGTTTGAAGGACGGTGGTTTGACGTGGGTGACCCAAAAAACTACGAAAAAGCTATTAAGGAATATAAGAAGTAATCATTCACCACTCTCATATTCAACATTTTTACAGTATCCCCTCTCCAACTCCAAAAATAAAGCCAAGTACGCGCGCAATAATATAAGAAGCGGCAAGAAGTACGAATCCGATGATGCCTGATGTGATTTTTGCCCGACCGCTGTTGAGTTTTTCCGGCTCGCCATGTGATGTCAAAAAATCATACCCCCCCCAGATAAAAACAAACAAAAGTACAACGCCGGCAAATGGGTAAAAAAATGACATCAAAACAGTGATAATGTCAGATAGATTATTTATACCAACAAGTGGTCCCTGGATTGAGATTGATTTGCCGATTCCGACATTATAATTAAGACTTTGAGCCAAAATTCTATTCATAGTTTGTTAAGGAATACACGCATGCATTTTGAAATCACAATAATTCCAATATGGATGCCTATTGCAACTATCAGATATGTACGTATAGCATACATGAACCGTGCAACTCCTTCAACCTCAATCAACCTGAAAAGTGATCGAAACTCACCTTGAAATACATATATAACTGCAAAGATAAGAACAAGAATCGGAATCAAATAGAGAATATCAATAAGATCTTGTTTTGAAGAAAACATTGTTGTTGAGATAACAAACACAAGATAGCTTACTCCCATAATCTGGAGAATCGAAGACGTCTGATACAATCCAAGTGTGTACAACCACCAAAGTACTCCTAAACCGACAAATAATGGAGAAACGCCAACTAATATACTTCGAAACACATCCTTTTTTTCATATATGACTGATCCGAGTTTTATCTCGCTGTGTTTCCACTGCGGAAACATCTGAATGTCGCGGATTTTTAGATGCAAAATCATAGCCATAAACGCATGACTCAGCTCATGAAGAATCGTTCCTGGAAGCAGCACAAGGGCGATGAGAACATAAACAAAACTATTATTGCTGGTAAACCGATAACAAAGCTGAAAGAGTGAATTAATAGAGATTCGTGAAACTATAAATAAGATAATAGTGAGTACTCCGGAAAATACAGTTTGAGAGATAGTATTCATACTCCCGGCCGTTGCATCAGAATGACAACAAGCAGACCCAAAACTATAATGGTTAAGATTGCAATAACAATAAACAAAATATTGCTTTTGGATTGATTAACGAATCGTTTCTTAAATGCATCAACGTCAATCGAAGTATAGTCTGTATCCATAAGTACTTTAGTATATCAAGTTGTAGTTTGTTGGAGTGGAGAATCCATTGGCTCGACTGGTTTTTGTTCAAATGATTGCTGTGTTGAAGTATTATGTGCATTCATTGGGAAACCATTCAAATTTGGCTTGTTTATACCATTTATTACATTTGTTCCAACTGCTTTTGTTTCCTTTGCCGTTTGCGATTCTGGAGCTTTTTTGGGCTTTTCTTGTACATCCTTTGATGCACATTTTGCACAAACTGTTGTTGCGTTTGGCAATACTTCTGTCTCAAACAATGCATTGCATTTGTTGCACAAAAATGCATGCTTTTCTCCTGTTTTTTTTACATCGTTTGTTTCTTGGCGCTCAATCTGCTCAATGTTGAAAATAAACTCAACGCCGTCATAATCCACAATAATGGTATCTCCTGCTTTTACTTTCTGTGCAATGATCATCTCTGATATGGGATTTTCAATAAGTTTTTGAATTGCTCTTCTTAATGGACGTGCACCATACACCGGATCAAATCCTTCCCGAACAATTTCTTTTATTGCTTCGTCTGTTGCAGAAAATCCTATTTCCTGTTCTTCAAGGAGTTTACTCAAGGATTTTAGTTGAAGTTTGGCAATCGCGGTCATATGTTGATATCTCAAAGGCTCAAACACAATCACTTCATCAAAACGATTTACTAACTCCGGACGGAAAAACTTCAGAAGCTCATTCATCACTTTTTCTTTGATCACCCCATACTGTTTCTTGTCAGCTTGCTCCTCGACTTTCACCTTTTCTTCGGTTTCTTTTTCTAGAGGAAAATTATCACCAAAATATTGTTGAAGCGACTGCGTTGACCACGCAGTTGTACCATTTTCGCGTGTCCAAACAGCATCGCCGACAAGGATAATTTCTTTACCAGCAGGAGTAAATGTATGAATATCCCAGTGTGTTATTGGAAATGAGAGCTCTTTTTCACCGGTTTTCTGAATAGTATAGTCAGTAAAATAGTCTTTGAGCATTCCGGTTTGCCAGTCGGTTGTCCCTTCTTTTCTTCTCCAGAACCTGTCTTTGAATGTTACGATCTCCATCTCATCAGGACTATATGCGTGAGTTTTCAGTCGAATAGTGGGAAGTTGTTCATCTGGCGCATCAGGAAGGGCATTGATAACAACCTGGTCTTTAAAGTAATCAATGAGATTCGTTAACTTCCATTCTTTTGCTACTGTAGCATTCCGAATAAACATTTCTGCACCTTTGGTAATAACCTCTGTTCCTTTTGGTGAAATCGCATGCGTATCATATCCAAAGGTCGGAAAACATGTCTGTTTTGCATCGCTTGCTTCGGTTTCTTTTTGAGATAATTCTGCTTTTTGGTCTGCTTGTTCTGCTTTGATTTCTTTTACCTGCTGCATGGGAGCTCCTTCGATCTTTTGTCCAGCAAAATACTCTGTTAAATTATTGTCTGTCCATGTTGCCGGCAGTTGAGATTTCGTACTTGGAACCTGCTTGTTATTGTATTGCGACGTATCTAATTTGTTTCCCGGCTCTGCTCCACGTTCAAAATATTTATTTCCGATTGTCATAAGTTCGCGTCCTCGTGGTGTGAACACATATGTCGAGATGACTTTTGGTTCAGATACTTCTGATTTTCCGCTTCGCAAAAGATCCTGCTGAATTAAATGAGTGCCAATATTTGAAGTACAGATCACAACGGTATTTTTAAATGAGATAGTTCTTCCCTTGTTGTCAGTCAGTCGCCCATCATCAAGAATCTGAAGCAAAATATTAAAAATATCAGGATGAGCTTTTTCAATCTCATCAAACAGCACAACAGAGTAGGGCTTTCGACGAACTGCTTCTGTGAGCTTTCCTCCTTCTTCATATCCCACATATCCCGGAGGTGATCCTAATAATTTTGCTACTTCATGACGCTCCATGTACTCAGTCATATCAAATCGTATGACTGCTTCTTCCTCATCAAACAGCACTTCTGAAAGAGTTTTTGCAAGCTCTGTTTTGCCGACTCCGGTTGGACCCAAGAATACAAAGCTTCCAATCGGCCGCTTGACATTTTTGAGCCCTGCGCGACCACGCCGAACAGCTTGTGCGACTGAGGCTACTGCATGTTCTTGATCAATCATGCGCTTGTGAATAATACCTTCAAGATTTGTAAGCTTGTCTCCTTCTGAGGATCCAATTTTTGAAAGCGGTATTCCTGTTCTTGTTGCCACAATATCTTTGACAATATTGATTGTCACTTGAGTAGTTGTTTGGGCTTTCTTCATATTGTATTCATCTTTCTTCTCAGAAAGTTTTGCTTGCACCTCGTCAATTTTTGACCGTAAGATCCGAGCTTTTACCTTTTCTCCATGCTGCTCGTCTTCTGTAAGCTCTTGCGTAAGCTGTGCAACACGGTCTTCGAGTGATTTAATCTCTTCAGGAAGAGATATCAAAGGAAGTCGTACGGCAGCTGCAGCCTCATCCATAAGATCAAATGCCTTATCCGGCAAAAACCTATCGCCAATATACCGTTTTGAAAGGCGTACTGCAGCTTCGATGACATCATCTGGAATTTTGACTTTATGAAACGCTTCGTATTTATCACGAACAGCTTTGAGCATTTTAATAGTTGCTTCTTGATTTGGTTCGGGAACGAGCACGGTCTGAAATCTTCGCTCTAGTGCTGCATCTTTCTCCAGATACTTTCTGTACTCGGTGATGGTTGTTGCTCCAATAAACTGGACTTCGCCACGGGCAAGTGCAGGTTTAATAAAGTTTGAAGCATCAAGGGCTCCTTCTCCGCCTCCTGCGCTCATCATTGTATGCATCTCATCAATAAACATGATGATCTCACCTTTGCTGTTTTTTAGTTCGTCTACCACCTTTTTCATTCGCTCCTCAAATTCTCCCCGATGTGATGCACCAGCAACCACTGATGACAGATCAAGCTGCACAATTTTATGATTAAGCAAACTTTCAGGTACTTGCTGCTCAACAATACGCTGTGCCAATCCTTCGACAACTGCAGTTTTCCCTACACCAGGCTCGCCGATAAGCGCTGGATTATTTTTTATTCTGCGTGACAAAATATGCACAACGCGCTCAATCACGTCAGCGCGTTCAACAACCGGATCAAGTTCTCCGCGTGCTGCTTTTGCAGTAAGATCTATAGTGTATTGTTCCAGTGCGCTTCGTTCTTTTGGTTTTATAGTTTTTTCTTTATCATCAGAAAGACCTTCTTTTTTACCGGTAATTTTTTTATTGATATCTTCTTTAGTAAGCCCAAGCTTAACTAATATTCGGGCGCCCACTCCCTCACCCTCTTCGTAAAGCGCAAGTAGAATATGTTCAGGAGAGATAAACTCATACCCAAGCTTGCGGGCAACAACTAATGATTTTTCAATAATTTGCTTGACGCGTGGAGAGGTCTGCGGTGGCTGAGAACTATTTTCTTTTTTATATATTTTTGCAAGCTCTTGTTCAACAATCTGAGGCTGAACCTTCAGCTCCGTGAGTAATTTATATACCTGACTGTCTGAAAGAAGCCCGTGAAGAAGATGCTCACTATCGAGAAATGTATTTTGACTGAAGTGAAACACCTTTTGGCTGATTATTGTATTTTTTATTGATTTGCTGATTTGCTGTCTTTCCTTCTGGTGTGGATGTTTGGACTTGTGCTGGTCTTGGTTGCGGGGGCGATCCGATTCCATTATATGCCTGGCCTTGCGGAGGATTTCCGATGCCGTTGTATGACTGGCCTGAAGGCGGTGACCCAATACCATTGTAAGACTGACTCGTGGTGCCAACTACTTCTTGTGATTCTTGCTTTATTACTGTTGGACTCGTCTTGGTGACTACAGTATTTGAGTCATTTGGTGTATTTCCTATTGTGTCCTGAGCAGAGCTTGTCAAACTGTCCTGGGCTACATTTTTGGTGGTGTCTGGCACGGCATTTGACGAAGAACTCTGAGGAGAGGTGCTCGAAGGATTTGCATTTGGTGCCTGTTTCTTTATAAAATCAAATATTCCAGCCATAGATTCATTATGGAGATATCTTAGGTAAATGTCAACTATGAAAACATTCATAACATTTTATTTTTTGTTCGTATGTATTTTCCTTTTTCCAACGAAACTTCATGCCCGAGAAGAAGCAGAATTCTTTAATGGAGAATATAAGTATATCCCTTATAAACGTCCCACCCCTACCTCAATCTATACCGATTCAAAACAAAAAACCGAAGATCTATATATCAATGCATTAGAAAAAATTTTTAATAATAAATCTAATACTTCATCACCAACGGAACAGGTATCTAACTCTGGACAAAATCCACTGACACCAGCAAACCAACCAAGCATTACTGGATTTCCGGGTAATACCGGATCCCCAGGATATCTTTCTTCAGAGCTTGCTTTTGCGACGCGGGTGCGCGATATTATTCATGCCAACTGTACTGGAGGTTATGTCACCAGAGCGAATATATCCTGTCTCAATAATCTTGTCGCTACTCTGAAGAACGATACTATTGCTAAACTAAAATACTCTACAAATAAGTATTATGCTTTACAGTGTGTAGCTTGTGCCGATGCGATTGCTTTTGAGCGCGGCAGACCTTTGAGCAGCGGTGCCGGAGCGGCAAAACAATATCTTGATCTGAATCTAAGGGGTTATCGGAGAGTGTATAATCAAGGAAATAACTATTTTCAGCTGACACCCGGCTCGTTATTTATCACTCAAGGGGGAACCTATGGACATATCGGCTATGTCGTGGAGGTGGCGCAGGACAGAAGCTGGTTCAAAGCTTTCGAGTGCAACGCTCCGAGAAACGGCTTCGTCCGAATACAAATGTGGGATACGTCATCCCCTGCTGGCTGGCAAGTACCTATTTGACAATATATGCAACAAAAAAGATTTATCATCATTATCGGTATCCTCGGTTTAATTCTCATCAGCATAATCGTTGGATATGTATTCATTCGACAACAAAAAAATTCAATAAACCAGCCGGACATCAGCCCTTCTCCCTCAATTGAAAATCCGACCGGTATTGTCATCCCAACATCAATGATCAAACCCAATGAACTTGATATCGTCACAGTAAGTCCTGACGATAAAAAACAAAATATAGACCGTAATAATCCTATCAAGATAACGTTCTCCCAGCCATTTACAATGCAGGAGATCGAATTTTATATATCTCCACACACTCCTGCATCTTTAAATATTGAAGGTAATATACTCGTAATTCGCCCATCAGATGTATGGGATTCAGGAACTGAATACACGTATAGCGTAAATTTTCCATCAGATATAACAAAGGTACGACTCTATTCCTTTTCGACTGTCGGACCAACACCTGCATATCTACCTGATACTGCACCGGAAGACTATTTTCAAGCAGAGCTCCAAAAACAAAAAGAAAACCGAACAGATATGTATGTGGCGAATCAAACACCGTATGAAAACACCTCATTTCAGATAAGTTCGGAATATATTACCGTCGCACCTGCTCATTTTTATTTTACCGTGATATCAAAAATCGCCGATCAGGAAAGATTAAAACAAGAAGTTAACGAATGGCTCCAATCACTTGACCTAAGACCAGATCAGATCAGTAAACTTGATATCAGATATCAGTAAATTTCTTGTTTGAAATGTCAGGAAACCCAACTATGAAAAAAAATATTTTTATTTTCTCGTTTTCTCTATACCTTTTCATATTTCCTTTGCAACTTCATGCCCGAGAAGAAGCCGAATTCTTTAATGAAGAATATAAGTATGTCCCCTATAAACGTCCCACCCCTACCTCAATCTACACCGATTCAAAACAAAAAACCGAAGATCTCTATATCAATGCATTAGAAAAAATTTTTAATAATAAATCAAAAACAACAATTCCTTCCGCAAATGAAGGGGATCTTACCGGTATCCCGAATTCTCAAAACAATTCACCAACAATACCAAATCAAACTCCAAACGGACTTCAAGTTAATCAAACATTTATTGCTCTTCGTGAACTTTATAAATATGTTGGCGATAAAGTTGGGGTTCCGACTTGTATTATAGAAGGAGTTTCGTATATTGAATACCCAACAGTATATAAATACTCTCCAGAGCAAATCAATCAATACTCTCAACCTAGTCAAGTTATTCCCAATTGTCCTTGGAATTATTGTTCTGCAGCAGGACATATGCAGATGACTATGGGAGTAGATGAGCGTGGAGATACGAAATGTACTCGTTGTGGCCATGGATACTGTCCAGACGCTTGGAAGGATAATAATCAAGGTCAGGCTGTTTTGAAATATGAAGGCGGGAACTATACTCCCAATGTGTGTAACCTTAGAGATAGTACTTTTGCAGCAGCACAAAAACTCAAAAATGACAGTGGAACTACTCCTGGAGATATGAATTGGTCAATAGCTAAAATGATAAAAGTTGGAGGAAATTACTATGGTAGCTCCACAGAACGACATGAACGACTTGGAAATCGAACATACGGTGAATATTTAGCATACAATTGTAATTTATAAACCATGGCAAACTTCATTAATTTTATTCAAACACGAAAAAAAATTATCATTATCGTGCTGATAATTATCTTTTCGATAATTCTTCTTATGATGCGTTTCATGATGAAAACCAATCTACAGGAACCAATCCCCGTACCTATCGCAGCTACTCTATCTCCAGAAGTAATTGTCCGCTACTCCCCATATCCCACGATCCCTCCAATTATCCAGCCTCGGCTCAAGTATCCTATGAAATTCAATTCTGTTACTGTAGAATTCAGGCCGCGTTCAGGAACATTTTTAGTTTATTACGAGGGTCCTGTTGATGCTGCAACAAAGGATTATTTTGGATTTATGGACCGCTTGGGACTGAAACCTGAGGACTATTCAGTTGAGTATCGGTCTCTTGAGCCAATCTCTCTCCCTCCCGCATATAATCGAGAAAGTGAAAATTGACTTTCTTTTCTAACTTTATTTAATTAGAATGAAATATATGCTAACTTTTGTGTCTGTATTTTTTCGATCTTTTGCTCCTATATTTTTGATGATAAAACGCACACTCATTGTGGTCTTTGTACTTTCTGCGGCTATTTCTTTGTTCTTTTATTTTTCAAAAGATCATAAAATGAAAACCGATCCACAAGCATTTAAAGACTATCAGGACGCACAAATATATGGTCCGCTCGATGATCCTGAGCTTACCAAGACAGACCAGGGTAAAATCATGGTCGGGCTATATCGAAGTACGTTATGCGGACTTTTTGGCGAAACCTGCACTAAAGACCCCAACGAATCTCACAAATTCAAAGATGGAAGTCTTTTTGGATCGGTGACTGGATGGATTGCATCCCCATATAGCAATCCGCCTGCATCGGGACTGGCGTGGACTCAGGAAGGCCTCGCATCCTCAGGACTTATCCCCAAAGCATATGCTGCAGAAGGTATTGGATTTAGCTCAATAAAAGGTTTTATGTACATCTGGACCGGATTTCGAAATATTTCTTGACCATGATCTATATTTCATTCTCATTTGCGATCGCCGGCTTCTTGATAGACATGATGTATCTTATGATCGGACTGGTCGTGGACATACTTCTTGGGTATGGTCTTCACCTCCCCATAGAATATGTGGCAAAAGTTCAAGATGATTTTATAGGAGCTAAGTTCCATGATCTGTGGCCAAATGGAAGTCTCACAGGTCGAACCAATGGCATGAGAACGTTTAGTGCTTTTAGTGTCGGTGGTGCGCTGTGGGATTTTATACCGATTGAGTTTAAAGGAATCCTTGATGTATTCGTCGGAAGAACACTAACGACATGGATCGCACATACGTGGGCTCAAAAATGGTTTCCTCTTGTTGAGGCAACTGAAAATCTCGGTTGGGAAGCGTTTACGTTTGGCTTCAATATCGGAAAAACTCTGTCTGGTTTTTCGCGATGGTTATTTTTGATGGCTTTGACTTCAGGATTAGCTATTATTCTCCCGAGTATTATTCTCGGACTTATCATCATCCTGACAATACTCCTTCATATGTTTAAGATATTTTTTATTCTTCTTAGTTCATACATCAAAATCATGCTCTATATCATGTTTGCTCCGATCATCATTCTTTTTGAGGTGATACCAGGTCAAAGCGCCTTTGGTTGGTGGTTCAAGAATCTTATCGGAGAACTCATCGCATTCCCGATTGTTGTCGCCATTATGGTCACCGGACAGGCCATCGTTCTGATGATCAATAACCCACGTTATTGGAGTTTTGGATCAGCATACACGACGACAGGACAAAATATTGTCAGCTCTTTTAGTGGCGGAGATTACCCGTTTACACTTCCGTTTCTCTACGGATTCAGATCAGAAGATTTTAGCATGATCGTTGCACTGGGAATCATACTCATCATTCCGGACTTTATCAAAATGGCGAAAGCAAAAATTGGCGTCCAAGACTCTCCCCTCAACTTCGGTCTTGGTACATTCTTTGCAGGTGCGAGTATGTTCGTGAGCGGACTTGGGACTGCGGGTAGTCTTCAAAGCTATCGCCATACCCTGGCTGGATCAAGTCCGTTTGAACGACAAAAAGGGTTTTTGGAAATGATTCCAGGAATGGGAGGAATTGCAAAATGGATGAGGGACAAATCTACTGTTCCTGAAGCTCCTAGATCAGGTGGCTGATCAAAGAAGTTAGGTTCCCCAATGAATTGAACAATTCAAGAATCTCTCCCAAATATCTTTTGAAATATTACAAAATCCCCGGTATTCTGAGAATATCGACCCCGATCACTCTGAGGATTACGACAGCAAATATGACAAGAATGAGTCCCGTAATACAAGATGTGATAAGCTCCTGAGCTTGTTTGACTTTCTCGGGGTCTCCTGCCGAAATCTGCATCCGAAACGATGCAAATATAATACATAATATTGATACTACACCAGCAAAACCAAGACCAATACCAAAGATCTGATTCTCAATAATGGTTTTCAGAATAGGATAAATACAACCAATCCCAGTCCATATACCACCCATACTTGTACAACTTTCACAGGCAGATCTTTCGGATGATCCTTCTAGTATGGCTCGACATAAACTTGTGAGATGCGCTGAAGCCAACTGTCCTGCAGTACAGCCTGCCCTATTCCAAAATCTTCCTGACAAAATACACTGCCTGCATGCAAGATTATTATCAACATCTCTAATCCCCGTACATGTTGCAACAGATGCCCTTCCTAAGACATTGTGATCCTTGGTTGATTGTATGTCCGATTCTGCCAAAGCAGAGCTTGATGGATCAAAAAATGATTGCGCATCTCCTGAAGGCGGCTTCAAAAAATTTACCAGATTATCGTAGGCATTTTGTTCATCAGCAATACATTTATTTTCATTTTGCGGTAAAAAACCTTGAAAATATCCACCATTTGTATAGCAGTCATTGCATGCATTTCTGAACATAGGTTGGTCATCACATATTTGCTTGCGGATATCATCTGGCTTGAGTCCAAAATCCTGATTCACACTCCCCTCAAGGGGAGAAGTCAATGGTGCTTCCGGGTCAGAACACGTACAGCTCTCAACTTCTGACTTTGGAATTTTCTTTTTTTGCGTCGTAGGATTTGTCACACAAGCAATCTTGTCTTCATCTCGTTCCAATGACCCGCAATCTGTTTGGATATTTTGAATATAATTACCTTCTCCCGTGCCGGCACCCGAATATAATTCAAACTCATTTTCAGCTTCTATTTCTCCTTGTGCTGTCTTAAGTTTGACATTGAGTGTGCCATTACAAAGACTTCTATTATCAGCAATCGTTGTTAATGCAGTTTCATACTCTCCAAATATCCCAGGAAGTAAAGACATTGCCCACTTCTGCATGAAACTGACTTTCCTATCCGACCCTACCTCCGCAAAGTCGGGAGGATCACTTCCAAGGATACCTTGAAGGTCAGGATCGCAGCAAGCATTCCCTGCTGTACCACAGTTTGCACTTAATTGTTTTGCAATGTCCGCAATACTTTCCTGATGTAATGTTTTATATTCCTTTGGATCAGTCATAATTTCACCCTTGATATACGAATACGTATCCATTAACTTTTCGAAAAATGCATCGTAAGTATCTTCTCTTGGGTCTATATAACAGGCTATATTTCTTGATTCAAATTGCTTATTTATTTCAGTTATAAAATCGAATTTATTAGAGTTTGCACTGTATGCCGCGGTCCAAAACGGATCGAGATAATATATATCGTCAGGATTATCCAAATTCATACAGTCAGATAGTGAATCAAATACTGCTGGGCAGTTGGGACTCCGGGTATTGCCGTATGTTCTTCTGATTAATTCAAAACATCTTTCGACTGGGTCGGTCCCATTATCATAATATGCGCCTAATGTAGGGGTTGGTATCGCGGTAGGCGTTGGTGCTCCTGGTGGAAGCGGAGTCGGTGTCGAGTGAGGGAGATCATATGCCTTCTCAAACGCAGCTTTATATGTCATGAGTCTGCCTGCTATCTCTACTTGATATATGCTTGTTTCGCAATGTTGGCACGTACCCAACCACGGTAATCCGGGTAAATTATCACAGATGGTCTGCACGACGTCACGTTTCTCTCTATCCCATTCACTCAATGGTATCTGTCGCCCAGCCCTGCCTTGCGTAAGACATTCATAGACACTCACTACATGTTTGTCACAATTATTCGTAACATTGATAAATGACTGCGATCGTGCGCATTCTTCAAATGTCAGATCTTGCGCATAAATCGACCTCGCTGATATTATGAGTGAAGATAATAATAGAATCAGTGCAAACAATGCTCTTCTCATTCCTTCATTATACTCACCCAAAAAGATGGAATGCAATTCATTTTTAGGCTTTTTCCGACTCCTGATACCCCTTGATCATCCCAAGAAGCAGGATTGCAAGGGCCGCGAGAATGATATATTTCGGCCCTTCGTGGATGAGAAGATTTGCTAAATTTGCAATTTCGCGGTCTCGGATCCCTTCTCCAGATTTTTCCTTCCATCGCTGACGGACCAGCTTTCCATCCTCAGACCCAAAAAGTATATCTGCTACATTTCCGAGCATCCCCCCAATCCAACCATGTTCATCACCCCAGTGCTCTTGGTTTGTCATAAGTTCGTAGATCTCTTCATCTGCCTTGACTCTTTTTGGAAGCTGTGCATAGTGAAGATAGTCTTGAAGAATCCGATATCGATCTTCTCTTCGAAGCGGATATTGAGGACCCTCTTTGACCACCATCGAGAATGCCGCACGATCTCTGTGATTGACGATATACTGACCTTCTACCAAGAGATCTTCGGCATCGCTGTTTATTCTCATCACATTTATGGCGTTTTCAAGCACCCGCATCTCCATATCGTTTGACCAATCGACGTCTTCTTCTTTTATTGAAGTTCTCATTTCGACGAGCAGTTTATGGAGAGTCTCGGTATCTTCTTTCCGATAGTATTTTTTCAGAGCGCTATTGAGATCGCCGCCGCCTACCACTTTTTTATAGGCTTCTTGTGTGTCTGCTATTGCCGTAACCGTACGCTGGACCATATCTCGCCCGGCACGCTTGAACTCCATAAACTGGTATGCAGTATCATTTATTGGCATTGCAATCTCATTACCCAGAAGCTCAACGGTCGACCACATCATGCGTGTTGTCATATCGTGTTCTCGAGCCTGTTCAAATGTCGCTTTGAGCTCTTGCTTTAATTCATTATCAAATCGTTTTTTTTCAGCGTCACTCATTATACCCAAACTCACCCCTTTTTGTTTGGCTGCCATTTTTTGACGAGTTTCGGTGATCATCGGATTTTTTTCATGATCATTCTTCATTGGTTTTACCACAACTTTTGCCATAAGTTGTCTATATACTTCTATAGCAGCGTCAATTTTGAGCTGTGCTTCTTCACGCTCCTGAGAAGAAATAGTTCCATTGAGTCCGTATTTCTCTTGAAGAAAATGTCGAATAGTTCCCTCATCCACCAGATATCCCATTTTTGTTTGCCCGTCATATATCTTAATATTGCTTCTATCTGAGTCAAGACTCGCCAGATTGCTCCCATAAACTGTTTTTTGTATATCTGTGCCTGTATCGGCCTGTTCAATGACAAAATCATTCATTCGCTTTGCTGATTCAATACGCGCTCTTTGCTGAACAAATAAGATATCATCAAATGCATCATCACGCACTTTGTTTTTACTGTCGTCATCCCGCCCCGCAACCTTATCCCATGTCTGAAAATAAAGTTCCAGTTCATTGAGAAGTGTGACACCGTTTTGAGATCGTGTTGGATTTTCTACAAATGCAAAATCCATAGGAACCCGCTCAAACGCCAGTACTCCAAGAGCTTGATCGACAATTTTCTTCAGATCTTCGGTCCGCTCTTTCGTGTTTTGTTTTTCTAAAATCGAAGCTGACGGTCCCCCTTGACCACGCAATCGTTTCCTATTCAATATTGGCTCTACCACCTGATCCCAGAACTCTTCGGAAGATGATATATCTTTATAAGAAACTTCCCTTTCTTCCCGATTTTTTCCCATGAATGACAAACTCATTCCTTCTCTCCCAACACCCTCTTTGAAATACCGTTCATACAAGTATCGGAACAAATTCTTGTACTGTTCTTCATTCACAGCTACACCATCCTTTAATTTGAGAAATGAGTCGTCAAAAAGGAGTTCATCTCTCAGAATCTTCATCGGATTAATTCCAATATTTTCTATACGCTTCCATACATACTCAAACTCTCGTCCATTTTTTTTCGCATTTGGATTTAATTTATTCGCATTGTTGAGGTTGTCAAGCATATCCCGAAACCAAGGGAATATCGAATACTTCATCCGCCAACCAAGCCTTGTTTCGATACCACCGGCACCCATGGGGTTGAGTTCAAATATATTGGGCGTCATGTCTTTGGTATATTCTTTGCGACCGTATTTGGCGAGAGACCCGAGTTGAAAGGCCTCACTATAAATATCTTCTCCTTCAGCGCGAATATCTTCGTGTATCCAATTTTCTTTTTTCCATCTTCGATCTGGCTGTGGTAAAAAAGCAAGACCCTTAACATACATATCCGACATCTGCCACTGCTTGGCCAAATACCATGTATCAAAGACATCAAGATCTTTGAGAGCTGGATCACGGTATGTTGCCTTCCCAAGCCAGTCGACTGGAGCCTGGGCATAACTTGAAAGTGCATGCATCTCAAGGTTTACCAAAGATAGATGCATACGGGCATGGATCATAGCACGGCGGATAGCCCATTCTGGTACATCCTTATAGCTACTTAACATATCTTTCAGAGCTTCTTTTTCTGCTTCATTGAGATTTGAAAAAAGCCCTTGGAGAATTTCCGGATCTTTTATCCATCGCGCCTGCGCAAACTTCTTTTTATAATAACTACTTATTTGTATTTTTGCCGCTTCAATAAGTTCTGCATAAGGAAGTTTATATAACTCATCAAGTCTGTGCGCCTGGAGTGTTTCTTTGGCATATGCTGCGGCTTGACGGAAAAATGTCGTGTCTTGACCCTGTACACCTTTATTCATAATAAAATTAAAATTTGTTCCTGTCACAAGAAAGTCGTGTTCGGCCACTCCAGAAAGATACAGATCATCAAGTAATTCTTTAAATGACTCGGTCTCAAGAAGTTCGGCAGAAGGAGTACTATAATCTACGAACTTGCCGCCGACAACCGTAGTTTTTCCTGTTTTTGGATCATTGACCTGATTTCCTTCGATGGTTTCCCACTTTTTCTCGGTCATGTTCCCATACTTGAAGAAGTATACTTCATCCTCTCCTATCGGCTCGCGATCACTCACGCTATTTTTCATCACATCAAACTTTCCCATTAGATTATTAAAAGCCATCTCAAGACTCATAAAATAATTTCTCGATTTTTGGGCAGCCAATCTCTCCCATGGTGCTTCACCACTAGCCTCGATGACTGGTGAAAATATTTTATGTGTCATAAACATGAGGAGCTCATGAATACGCCGTGTTGCTTCTTTCCCAGCTCGCTTTCTTTTGTTTTCCTCTGTACTCCCCCCCCTTCCTTCGGCCAATATTTGCTGATACATATCTTCATGAAGTCTTTTATAGTAGTTATAAAACTCTGAAGGTGAATCCATGCTATCAAAAAGCTTGAGTGCTTCGCGCACTTCTTTCACATCTGATGATTCGCCAACTCTCACATGATCAAGCGCTTCCTGACTGACGCCTTCCATTATTTGTTCTTTTACGTGTCGATCCCTATCTCTTTGTGTCCCTTGATTTTCATAACGACGAGCCATTTCTTCATTCAGTCGCCGAAGTTCTTCCTGAGCTGCTTGTTGGATATACTGGACTCTTTCAACGCGCGCAACATCTTTTTTTGCGTTAAATCGATCAAGGGTGATGCCAAGACTTCCACCTGCTTGAGCAACAATAGCCTCAAGATGTTCTTCAGCCTTGCTTCTACCCACAGTAGATACTATTTTTTTCAGATCCTGCTCAAACTGAGTCGGAGGTTGTCCTTCCAGAGAAAACGTAATATAATTTGGGACTTCTACAAGGTTCACCAACAGTGGTTGTAAAAATGCTGAGGAATTTACAGTCGCCGCTTCTCTCTGGAGTTTATCAATAAGAGCAGTAAAAACCTGTCGTGACGGGGCATGGGTAGGAGGTTGTATCAATCCTTCAGCAGCAGCCTCAACAAAAAGTGATATGCCGTTTTGCAATCCCTGTGCCTCGGTAACTGCAGGATTTGGCACCTGACCATGTTCGGGATTATCAGGATCATCCTGAATTCGAGAAATTTTATCTGCTCGGGCCGACTCATTTCTGAGCTCGTTTTTTACGTCCTCACCAATCTGTCGTTGGGCTGCTTCTTTTTGCGCGGCGGTCATCTGGGCCTTTTGGGCACGGAACTCCCGTATCTGCTGGTGGATATCTTCGCGCCTTCTGCTGCGCTCTGCTTCTTGATTCGCACGTGGTGGTGTATTCTCTGCTGTCGCTACCATACAAAAAGTATAACAGTAATCAATAAAAAAAGAACCCCTCAGGATATATTTTGATGTATAAAAATATATTTATATCTATTTAGATGCTTTTTTATATATTAAATCACGTAAAGAAGTCACGAAATTACTTAAAACATAAAATGAGAGCGATGTAGTTTGCATGTAGTTTGCAAGTTCGCAGTGAAGACATGATACTGCAGTTTTGGTACTAAAAAACATGAAAAGGTCAAGGAAAAAAATTGCAGGAAGAATCAATAAACTAATGAATGAATACAAGAGCTTCATAGTTCAACTATAGCATACGAACTCACTCTTCGCTTTCTTGATGCTCTTCAGAATTATGTTCTTCACCTTCTTTTTTGAGATCCAAGACAAGACGCCGGTCGCGGCCTTCGCCAATCGAGTAACTCGTAAGTTCGGGATATTGTTTGCCGACATGCTCGTGCATTACTCGCCGTTCGTATGATGAAAATCCTCGAAGATACGTGGCTGTGTTTCTTTCTTTGACCTTTTCAACTGCCTGATCTGCAATATATTGTAACCGTTCAATTTGTTTTTCACGGTAATCATTTACATTGATAAGGACATTCACGCGTTCCTGAATCGCCTTAAACAACATAACCTCTATAATCTTCTGAATTGCGCGGATTGTTTCTCCATGACGTCCAATCACTGTTGGTGCATCCTCGTCTGTTTTGATATTTACGTGAAAAATCCCATCTTCATCAACTACCTCAACCTCGGCTTTGTCCACCATCTTGTCAAGCAGTTCTTGCGTGAATTGTTTGATAGTTTCGATCTTGTCCATAAAGAATAAATAATTTGTAATGTTATTTCTTTTTTTGATGACTGATATAGTGCTGGATAATGCTAAACAATGAAAACGCATTCCAATATATAGAAAGTCCCAGAGGAAGCGTATATGAAAAATATCCAATCATTATTGGAAAAAAATACTTCATCTGTGTATTCATTGCTTTTTGAAACTCCCCGGATGTCGATCCTTCCTTTGCTTTATCTGAATCTTTGTTTGTTTTCTTTTCATCATTTTTACTTTCTGGGGAGACGTCAGCCATGGGATTTGATGTCATAGTCACCCGAGACTGCCAATACTGAAGTCCCGCTGTCATAACCGGCACAAGATAGTAATGCCATGCACCGGCTTGCGCAGGTGAAAGAGCAAGATTGAACATAAAAAAATGAGGATCAATGGTCTGTACCTTTAGTGCAGAGAATTATTGCAAAAAGACAGCCTGACGCAGGATTAATCCCGGCTTCTTGGTACAGTCTCAGCTGTTCTTTTTGTAGTTTTTGCGGATCTTTTTTATGCTTTTTTTTAAGGTTGTCAAGTTGGGGTTTTAACTCATTCATGACCCGCGCCGTATGCATCTGTTTTTGAAAAAACGGATGCATAAGAAGTCGAATTGCAATGGTGATAGTAATAATCGCAAACCCAAATGCTCCGGGAATACCCACTGATGCGAATGCATCATAAACTATAACCAATATATTTAATATCGGCTCAATAAAAATAGTGTTAAAAATTGTTCCTAAAGTTGCAAGCACAATGTTGTTTAATATTGATAATTACCTCAATCGGAATATTTGAGGTTTTTTAGCTCGTTAGTTTTTTTCTTCCTTTGTTTCTTCTTCTTTGAATCGTTGCTCGTCCACCGCTTGATTTCATGCGGGTGAGAAACCCGATTTTTCTCATTCTTTTTTTTGTTTTTGGTTGAAATGTGCGTCGTGTCATATTGTATTATAAATAATTGTTAACTGCGTATTGTTTTATTTGTATGCTCAAACCGTGACTGCATGATCGAGGTGGTTTTGTCATGAAACGCTTTCCATACCGCCTCTGTCACAAACGGAGTATACGGATGCAGCATCTGAAGACATGCACGAAAGACCGTGAAAATTTCTTGGCAAGCTTCTATACTACCACTCTGAACGCTATCTTTCAACTCTTCAATGTAATAATCTGCAAAACGGTGCCATACAAACTCATACATAAGGTCAAATGCTTTTGCAAACTCGAAGTTCTTGAAATGAGTATGATATTTTTTTTCGATTCCTGCAAATTCTTTTCGTAATTTTTCAATATTTTTTATATTTTGGAATTTAGGACTTGTTTTCTGTATTGAGACTTGTGACTTATGACTTGAACTTTGAGATTGATTTATCTCAATAAACCTACCTATATTCCATATTTTGTTGCAAAAATTCCGCATCGCAAGAATTTTATCTTCTGAAAGCACGACATCTCCGCCTTCTTTGGTACCAAAAATAAGTGCAGCACGAACTGCATCCGCCCCATACTGCTTTATCATGTCAAGCGGGTTTATTACATTTCCTTTGCTTTTGCTCATTTTTTGGCCCTTTTTGTCACGTACCATACCATGAAGAAAAACATGCTGAAACGGTACTGTTTTTGTTTCAAAATACCCAATCATAATCATCCGGGATACCCAAGCGCGCAAGATATCATATCCTGTTTCCATGACTGAGGTCGGATAGAAATAATCGAAAAAGGGTGTTGGTTTATCATCCGATTTCGGATTTCGGATTTCGGATTTCGGATTTTTGCAGCTCTGTAGGGTTGCATATGGCCATTGAGCAGATGAAAACCATGTATCAAAGGTGTCTTTATCCTGAATAAACTTGCACTTTCCGCAGATTTGACATGATGTAGGTTGCTCAACTGACACAAACCAATCATTGGTTTTTTCACATCGGTACGCTGGTATCTGTATCCCCCATACAATTTGTCGGGAAACATTCCAGTCAATAAAATTTTCCAAAATTGCAATAAGCTGCTTCTTAAAACGTTTTGGATGAATGCGAATTTCATCTTTTTTGACAAGCTGTATTGCTTTTTTCTTCAACGGCTTGACATTGATAAACCACTGTTCTTTGGGAAGCGGTTCAAGAGTCGTCCCACACCGATAACATGTATGAAGCACCATGTCATGCGGAGTAATTTTTTCAAGAAATCCGTATTCTTCAAGTTTTGTAATGATCAATTTTCTTGCTTTAACAACGTATACCCTATCAATATCATCAAGGCCGGTATTTTGCATATGGCCATTAAAATCAATCACAGGATCTTTCCAAAGACCATGCTTTTGAGCAACCTGGAAATCATTTTCGTCATGAGCAGGAGTCACCTTTACTGCTCCTGTGCCGAATTTTGGATCAACATACTCATCTGCGATAACGGGAATTTCGCGATTGATGAGTGGTAAAAGAACAGTTTTTCCAATTATTTTCTGGTAACGCTTGTCTTTGGGATTGACCATCACCGCAACATCACCGAGATATGTTTCCGGACGCGTGGTGGCAATGGTCACTGATCCTCCTTCTTGTATTGGAAATTGTATGTAATAAAGATTCCCGACGACTTCTTTATCTACCACTTCAAGATCTGAAAAAGACGTACCGCAGGACGTACAGTAATTCACCAATCTATTTGCCCTATACACGAGTCCATCATCATATAAATGTTTGAACGTCAGATACACTGTTTTGACAATATCTTCATCCATGGTAAATTTCTTTTTTGACCAATCCAGGGCAAAACCGAGTTTTCGAAGCTGATTTTCCATATTACCTCGATTTTCCATCACAAACTCCCAGATGTTGTTGAACAATGTCTTTCTATCAAAATCAAACCTGCTTTTCCCTTGTTTTTTTAAATATTTTTCATAAACAAACTGAGTTTCTATTCCTGCATGATCTGCACCAACAAGCCATAAAGTCTCGTTACCCATAAGTTTGTTGTAACGGATCATCACATCTTCATATACATACATGGCATGACCGAGGTGAAGATCAGCATTTGCATTTGGCGGTGGAAGAATGATACAAAATGGTTTTTTGGAGGGATCTATCTTTGCGGTAAAGTATCCATTATCTTCCCAGAAAGTATATAACGTTTCTTCGTAGTGTCTAAAGCTGTATATTTTGTCCATAACTGACGACTGACTTCTGACGACTGACAACTGATTAAGTACTCTAACAAAAATAGCTTGAATTTGCAATACAAACGTAGTATCTTTGGTCAATATGACGTGGTTAATGACAATCTTCGGATGGTATACTTACCTTCTCTTGCTTGGAATTCTATTTGTTCCAGTCACCACGCGGATCTTCAAGCAGTTCCCTGATAAAGGATATCCATTTGCAAAAACAATTGGTATTCTTGTTGTGAGTTATACCATCTACGTTTGTGGCTTATTAAAAATACTTCCGTTTACCAAAGAATCTCTCATGTTCATTTTATTTCTCGTTGCATTTACTGTTTATAAACTGTTTGGTGCAGAAATACGTTCTTTTAAGAAGCTATCAAAAAAACAACTTTTGCTTATTGGTTTTGAAGAGCTTTTGTTTATCGTAAGCCTGATATTTCTCGCAATTGTCAGAGCACAAGAACCATCGATTCATGGTCTTGAAAAATTCATGGATTTTGGCTTTATACAATCAATTAACAAATCAACATTTTTTCCTCCGCTTGATATGTGGCTCTCAGCAGATCCCACTCATCCTGCAGGATATCCAATAAACTATTATTACTTTGGCCATCTTACCGGAGCAATGCTGATCAAACTGAGTAATGTTCATCCATTTATCGGATACAACCTGATACTTGCAACAATCTTTGCGCAAGGTATGACGCTTGTATTTTCGCTCACTGGTTCGATTGTTCATACGATCCGCAATCACGCACAAAAAATCGAAAAACTTGCCCTTGTGCCAACAATGCTTGTCGGACTGCTTGGATCTTTTATTGTGAATCTTGCTGGAAATCTCCACACCATCTATATCTTCACACGAGGATATCCAAACGAGCATCCAGAACCATTTTGGACGCGATTCCAGACCCCTATGGAGATTCAAAGGACTATGGACACAACCGGCAAAGGTTTTTTTGAAAGTATGGTACAAAACTCTCAGTATTGGTACCCGAATGCAACGCGTTTTATTCCGTTTACGATCCATGAGTTTCCGTCATATTCATATGTAGTGGCAGATCTTCACGGGCATGTGTTTGATATTCCGTTTGTACTTCTGACGCTTGCGTTGATCATGATCTTTTTTCTTTATAAAAGCTCAAAAAAAAATGGTGACAATCATCATCATAAAGTATTTCACTGGATCGAACGTGTTTTATCATACATTTCTCAAACATTTTTTAAAATCCTCTCCTTGAAGAAGCACGTATCAGCCATGCTTGATATAAAAGAGCGACTGTATGCGATCGCAATTGGTGCTATGATCGCAATTAACTTTATGACCAATGCATTTGACGGCCCGATCTATCTTTTATTTACCGTAATTATTCTTGTAGTAATATATCGATTTTCTTGGAAGTTTATTATTCAATCAGCAACAGTTCTTCTTTCATTTCTTGTTTTTTCGTTTCCATTTTCAGCTCATTTTGAGCCTTTTGCTACTGGCATTGGCATAAACTGTAGTCCAGATTTTCTTGTAAATATAAAAAAATTCGGTCCTTTTTTATTTGAAAAAGGTAATTGTCAGGTTTCTTCACCGTGGATGATGGGTGTGCTTTGGGGATTTTTCTGGATCAGCGGACTACTGTTTGTGGGATATATCATGTTAAAAAAACGCACAAAGTACATACTTTCTCCTATTGAATGGCTCATGTTCCTTGTTTTTGGATATGGAACATTTTTACTTATTGTTCCTGAATTTATTTATGCTAAAGATATTTATCCTGGTCATTTTCGTGCAAACACCATGTTTAAACTTGGATATCAAGCGTTTATGATTATGGGTATCACCTCAACGATTGTGGCATATATACTGGTACGGTGGCAATCAAGAAAAAAAATCATATTTCTGTCAGTCTTCTTTCTTGCATTTAGTCTTGTTTTTTTGTATCCATTTCTTGCGTTTCCATCATATTATCCAGGTCTCTATGACAAACAAACATATATCAAAGACCAAAATCTTGATGGCCTCTTATGGATGAATACACAGTATCCTGAAGACTATGAACTCATTGCTTTCATCAATAAAACCATTCCCAACCAGGCAGTGATTCTTGAAGCACAGGGTGACTCATACACTGATTACAATCGAATCTCGGCATTTACCGGAAACCCTACAGTTGCTGGTTGGTGGGTGCATCAATGGCTCTGGAGAGGATCTTCAGATGTTGTTGGCGTACGCATACCTGATATTGAGGCTCTGTATCAATCCGAAGATCCAACACTCACACGACAATTAATTGATAAATACAATA
>Ga0075674_109_pt1 | contig 24688 bp, 20 predicted proteins | sample RifGroA2_FD_68243 | JGI IMG/M metagenome (GOLD analysis project Ga0075674, IMG submission 68243) | Microgenomates (Roizmanbacteria) bacterium GW2011_GWA2_37_7
GGCGTATCAAGTATTTTCAATATTTTTTTCCCGGAACGAGATGTATCTGTTGCAGTCTCATCGTTCACCGCCGCAGACGTGCTTGCATTCTTCTTTTTTTCTTCAAGCCCATCTTCAAGCGTTTTGTGTGTTTTATCAAGTCCGAGCTTAAAGCTGGCATTCACTATGTGACCGACCTCAACATTGATTTTCTGCGATTGCCGAAAAAAGCCAGGAAGATACACCGCAAGCTCATGGTCTCCTGGGGCTGCCTCATCAAGTATCAAAGGCGTCACGCCTTTCTCATCATTATCTAAAAAAACAATTGCGCCAGTTGGGTCTGTTTCTATTGCAACCTGTCCAGTTTCTCCTTTTGGAGAATTTTTCATTTTGGTTATCATTAATACTTCACCAGATGAAGTAAGTTCGGTTGTCCCCATTTCTCGACTCACATAGGTAAGAGCGTTTTCAATAACAGAAATTTTTCCGCTCCACGAAACTATTTGTGTATCTTCACCCTCAGGAATCAGTTTAATCGTATACTCTCCCGGCTTCAGTCTGGTTTCAAATGGAGTTTTTCCCATCGCAGCATTGTCGATAAATATTCCCGCTGTTGGCGATGATAATACTTTGAGCCGTCCGGTTTTCCCCGGGTTGTCAAATACAAAAAAACGTACTAATACAAAAACAGCAAACAACAAAAGCAATATCCCAAGTACAATAAGTTTTCGTTTCATAACGTGCTACTATTCTAACAACTGCCGCCCAGAATGCAAGATTGGATAGTTCTTGGTAACTATGACATTATCATATGGTTTTAACAAAATTCAAAAAAGCCTTGACAAAAAACCAAACTTACAGTATTATAGCTTATAGTATGAACACGTTACTATCTACAACTAGTCTTTCTTCTAGGAGAAACTCTGGGGAGGGTAGTATTGCTGTGACCTAAATAGCATCAATCGTATTACTCACCCCGCCAGACAAAATGGCGGGGTTTTTTGATGGGTTAAAAATAATTTTAATAAAACTATGAATAAACTTTGGGGGAATAACTTTACAGTTCAACCAAAACAAAACATTATTGACTTTACCTCAGGCAATGATGTCAAGATCGCGGTACCTGCCGATTATCACCTTTTACCCTATGACATCTGGGTAAACAAGGTGCACTGTTTGATGCTTGGTAAACAAAACATTATCACCAAGGAAAATATGATTGTGATTCTCACGGGCCTACAGGAAATCGAACAACTTATCCAAGATAAGCATTATCTACTTGATCCGCAAAAAGAAGATGTCCATACCAATATTGAATCATGGTTAATTGAACATTACGGCATGGATAAAGTCGGCATGTTGCACACTGCCCGCTCCCGAAACGATCAAAGTAACACCGACACGCGGCTCTTTTTACGTGACCATGTGTTACTTTTTGTTGAACAAATAATTTATTTAAACGAAACTCTATTATCTTTAGCCGGTAAATATAAAGCAACGGTCATTCCCGGTTTTACGCATTATCAGCATGCTATGGTTACTACCTTTGGCCATATCCTTTTATCGTTTACTGCCATGTTAAATCGGGACTTAAAACGATTTACCCACTGGTATACACTTCACAACTTTAACCCTTTAGGCAATAGCGCAGGGTATGGGACTTCTTTTCCGATAGATCAATTTTATACGGCGCTGCTTTTTGCTTTTGACGAACCGGAGAATAACTCTTTAGATACCATCACCAACCGTTGGGAAGCAGAAGCAGATTTAGCCTTCGCTATTTTCAATTTCATGAACCATTTATCTCTTATTTCCCAAACATTGATCGTTTTTTCCACTCCGGAATTTGGAATGATTAAATTAAATGATCTTTATTCAACCGGCAGCTCCATTATGCCCCAAAAAAAGAATCCGGACAGTTTAGAAGTTATAAAAGGAAAAACCGCCTTTGTTGCCGGTTTAATGAATGGTTTATTACAGCAGGGGACGGCCAACTTCATCGGTTATAACCGTGATTCCCAGTGGACAAAATATGCCATTATCCAAATTGTTGATGAATGTAAAACAGTACCGGGAATCATGAAGGGTCTATTAGAAACGATGAAGCTTGATGAAAAAAACATGGAAAAATGGTGTCATGTTGGTTTTATCGGAACGACAATCTTACTTGAACAATTGATAGCCAACTACCATCTTCCTTTTAGAAAAGCGAAAAGTATTGTCGAAAAGGCAATTGCCTATTCTCCAAACTCACAGCAAGTAACATATAACGCATTAAAAAAAGCTTTAGTTGAAAATGACATCAATCTGTCAATTACGGCAAAAGAAGTAAATGAGTTTCAACAGCCCAAACTGATGATTAAACTAATTACCTCTTTTGGCAGTCCGGGCAAAGAGGCGATGAAAATCAGTATGAAATTATTAAAAAAACAACTTCTGAATTACAACGAGTGGCTAACTGATAAAAAAAATAAGAAAGATAAAGCCCTGCAATTGTTACACTCTTTCATCGCTAAAAACACGATTATTAAAAATTCCGTACAAAAAGAATAAAAATGATATATATTTATTGATTATTACTTGCATTTTTTATATTTTTGTGATAATTTTTTATAAAATATAAATACTATGAAAAAAACTACTGCTTATCAAAAAGTCGCTTCTTACGAAGCGAAAAAAAATGAAGTCAAAAAAATTCTTTTACTCTATTCCGGCGGATTAGATACCAGCGTGATGCTGAAATGGATAAAAAATCAGTATCAAGCAGAAATAGTCGCTTTGACGTTAGATATCGGGCAACAACACGATGACTTGGAAAAAATCAAACAAAAAGCATTAAAACTGGGTGCTCTTAAGGCAATTGTCCTTGATGCGAAAGACGAATTTGCTGAAGAGATTCTCACTAAGGGGATTAAAGCTAACGCCTGTTACCAAGGAGACTACCATCTTTCTACGCCAATGGGCCGGGTGATTTTAGCAAAAAAAGCCGTCGAAATAGCAAAACTTGAAAAAGGACCGCAACGAAGAGATAGAATATGCCGCTGACAATGACATACCGGTTCCAACAACTAAGGATTTTCCATACAGTGTGGATGATAACATGTGGGGAATGACCTGGGAAGGAGGAGAGATCGAAGAGCCGGATGTCATTTCACCGATCGAAAAATTTTTAACGACTTATACGTTAGCAAAAAATGCACCCAACGATGAAGAACTTGTAACACTCGATTTCCATGAAGGGATTCCAGTTGCTTTAAATAATAAACAACTGAAACTAGCGGAGATTATTATCCATTTGAATAAAATTGCCGGTAAACACGGTGTTGGTGTCGTGCATATGTTTGAAGACCGTTTGGTTGGACTAAAAAACGGCGGAGTGTATGAACTACCGGCGGCTCATGTCATCATTAAAGCTCATAAAGCCTTAGAACAATATGTCTCTACTCGCAACCTCAATGAATTGAAGTCCATGCTGGATATTAAATGGGGATATATGTGTTATGGAGCTCTCTGGTATGATCCGGCGATGCAGGCTATTAATGCTTTTAACGATTGGGTTAATAAAAAAGTTACCGGTAAAGTAACTGTGAAACTGCACAAAGGTAAAGTAGAAATCGTTGCAATGCAGTCACCTTACGGCTTAAGTCATACATCCTTTAACAATAATGAGGGTTACAAGTTTAACGTTAATGCAAGTGCCGGTTTTATCGAGATTTACAGCCTGCAAATGAAACTGGCCAACAACATACAATCAAAATAAACTATGAAAACAAAACATTTTCTTTCCATCACCGATCTTTCTATTTCAGAGTTAAAAACTGTTTTCAAAATTGCCCTTAAAACAAAAAAAGAACTGAAAACAAAACATGCCAATAAACCGCTGTTACGGAATCAAACCATGTCAATGATTTTTGAAAAACCCAGTTTACGCACCCGGTTATCATTTGAAACGGCGATGACTCAACTGGGTGGCCACGCTATCTACTTGGCGCCTTCGGATATCGGTTTAGGTGTCCGCGAGAAAATTTCTGATGTAGCGAAAGTTGCCTCCGGGATGACCAATATCATTATGGCACGGGTATTCAAACACACAACGGTTGAAGAACTAGCGGCATATTCGGCTGTCCCGGTGATTAATGGGCTATCAGATCTGGAGCATCCTTGTCAAACCTTAGCTGATATGTTGACGATTCTTGAGGTAAAAAAGGAATTATCCAATTTAAAAATCGTCTTTATTGGTGACGGAGAAAATAATGTTGCCCATTCTTTATGTCTGGGGGCTGCCATGCTTGGTATGCAATTTACCTGTGCTTCTCCTCAAGGTTTCTGGTTGAATCAGGAAATAGTAAAAAAAGCCAAAAAATATTCACTAAAGATTACCCTAACCTCTGACGTCAAAAAAGCTGTAAAACAAGCTGATGTTGTTTATACAGATACTTGGGTGAGTATGGGTGATGAAAAGGAAAAAGAAAAACGTTTGTCTATCTTTAAGCCTTATCAAGTCACACAATCATTGATGAAACTGGCAAAACCGGATGCTATCTTTATGCATGACTTGCCTGCCTACCGCGGAAATGAAGTCGCCAGTGAGGTGATTGATGGTCCCCAATCTGTGGTTTTCCAACAAGCAGAAAATCGTCTCCATGCCCAAAAAGCGTTACTCATTCATTTGAACCAGAAATGCACATCGCTCTCATGAAACAATCAGATGTGCCTCAGTGTATTGAACTGTGGAAAACGACCGGTATGCGTATTGCTGCCTTTGAGCGTGAAAAAAAGGAGTGTTTAGCAATGTTAAAAATGAATTACACTTCTTGTTTCGTTGCTATATCAGACAAAAAAATAATTGGTAGTGTTTTTGGGACATTTAATGGTCGCCGAGGCTGGATTTACCATCTGGCAGTCCACAATAATTGGCAAAAAAAAGGAATAGGTTTACTTTTAATGGAAAAAACAGAGCAAGCTTTAGCTAAACAAAAGGTGACCAAAATTATTCTCGCTGTTCATATTAGCAATTTAAAAGTGATTCCTTTTTATGAAAAACTGGGTTATGTGATAATGCCGGATGCGCTACTTTTTGAAAAAGGCCTTTCTGGTAATAAATAGTTGTTAGACCATATTGATATCTTATGAAAAAAGCGATCTTAATTCTCAATAATAATCAGATTTATCGTGGTAAAGGCTTTGGTGCCACAGGCTGTTTTATTGGAGAACTGGTTTTTAATACAGCTATGACCGGATATATGGAGGCCATTACCGATCCCTCATACGCTGGACATATCTTGACCTTTACTTATCCACTGATCGGCAATTATGGCATCAGCCGTAAATGGGGAGAGTCAAAAAAAATTTACCCTTCAGCCATCGTCATTTCTGAACTCAATGATGATTATTATCACAGAGACGCTCATGATTCACTGGAAAATCTGTTGGCGGCTCATCATATTGGCGGTATAGCTGGAATCGATACCCGATCCGTCGTAAATTTTTTACGCAATCATGGATGCATTCCGGCTGTCCTTTCCGTCTATGAACAAGGGGGGAGAGATTTCGTCAAAGAAGTCAGTACCAAAAATAAAATTATAATTAACGAAAAAGGGGGGAATACCGTCGCATTAATTGACTATGGAGCAAAAGAAAGTATTGTCCATGCATTAATAAAAGAAGATTTAAAAGTGGTGATTTACCCATCGACAGTCAAAGCTAAAGAAATCCTTAGTGACAACCCTCAAGGGATTGTTTTATCAAATGGCCCAGGCGATCCAGTTAATCTCCCTTATGCCATTTCGACAATCAGAGAACTATTAAACAGCGCCATACCAATTTTTGGAATCTGTTTGGGTCATCAACTCATGGCATTGGCCGATGGCGGTGAGACATACAAGCTTAAATTCGGCCATCGAGGTTTAAATCACCCGGTACTGGATATCAAGAGTCAAAAAGCATTTTTTACTTCACAAAATCACGGTTATTCAGTAAAAACCGAGTCACTGTCAAACAATTGGGAGACGCTTTTTATCAATATCAATGATGGTACAGTGGAAGGACTTATTCATAAATATAAACCTTTTTTTTCTGTCCAGTTTCATCCAGAAGCCAATCCCGGTCCCCATGACACCACTTTCTTATTTAAACAATTTAAAGCATTACTGTGAAAAAAGTGTTAATTATCGGTTCGGGACCGATTGTTATCGGACAAGCAGCGGAATTTGATTACTCAGGCACACAAGCATTACTTGCCCTCCGCGAAGAAGGTTATCAGTCTATCATCGTTAATTCCAATCCAGCCACTATTCAAACCGATCGTCAAGTAGCCGATATTGTTTATATTGAACAGTTGACCGTACGTGTTTTAGAAAAAATTATTGTGATAGAAAAGCCTGTGGGTCTTATAGCCACTGTTGGCGGACAAACGGCTCTGAATTTAGCCACTCAGCTTGATAAGCAAGGAGTACTCAAAAAATATCAGGTAAAAGTCTTAGGAACAGATATTAAAGCCATATCTTTTGGAGAAGATCGGGGAAAGTTCAAACATTTAATGGAGCAGATAAAGGAACCTGTCCTGCCAAGCCAAGCTGTTTCATCGGTAGAAGAAGGTCTTGCTTTTGTTCAAAAAATCGGTTTTCCGGTAATTTATCGTTGTGCTTATACTTTAGGCGGGTTGGGAAGCGGATACTCCACCAATCTTACTGAACTTAAAAAAAAATTATCAACTAGTTTGTTGTTAAGTCCGACAAAGCAAGTATTGTTGGAAAAAAGCGTCTTGGGCTGGGGAGAATTTGAATATGAAGTGATCAGAGACGCCTTTGGCAATAAGATTATTGTTTGTAATATGGAAAATGTTGACCCAATGGGTGTGCACACTGGCGAATCAATAGTGGTCGCCCCGGCCCAAACATTATCTGATGATGACCATCAAGTATTTAGAAATTCGGCATTAAAAATAGTCGAGGCTTTGAATATAGTCGGTAGTTGTAATGTTCAATTTGCTCTAAATTATCACACGGGCCAATATTTTGTGATAGAAGTTAATCCCCGACTCTCTCGCAGTTCCGCACTAGCCTCAAAGGCCACTGGTTATCCCATAGCTAGAGTTGCCACAAAAATCGCGCTAGGAAAAACTCTGCCAGAAATCACTAATAATATTACCGGGAAAACTGCTTTTTTTGAACCGGCTTTGGATTATATTGTCGTCAAAATCCCCTGTTGGCCGAGCGATAAATTTCCGGAAATGGATTTGGGCATAGGTATCACCATGAAAAGTACCGGAGAAGTGATGAGTATTGGAAGAAATTTTGGCGAAGCAATGTACAAAGCCGTCAAAAGTTTAGATTTAAAAGAAAGTATTTTCGAAAACAAAGAAAAAATTAGAGATATAAGACCGGTACTAAAAAAGTCCACAACTTCGCGATTGAAACATATTTTCCAAGCTATTCAGCAGGAATTATCCATTAAAGAAATCAGTAATCTAACACATATCAATCCATGGTTTATTTCCAAGCTAAATAATTTAGCTCACAACTATGACCAAATTGAGAAAAGCTTGAATAACTATAAAATGGTTGATACCTGTGCCGGAGAATTTGAAGCTAAAACACCTTATTATTATTCGACACAAGGAGAAGAGAATGAGGCTATTCCACTAACAGGTCCAAAAGTAATAATAATCGGAGCTGGACCAATCAGTATCGGACAAGGAATAGAATTTGATTATATGACAGTCCATGCAGTGAAAGCACTTAAAGAGAAAGGTATACAAGCGATCATCATTAATAATAATCCGGAAACGGTCAGCACTGATTACTCCATTTCTGATCGACTTTATCTTGAACCTTTAACTTTTAATTTTGTCAAAAGAGTGATTAAAAATGAACAAAACAATCTTCTTGGAATTATCGCCCAATTTGGAGGTCAAACAGCGATCAATCTGGCCAAGCAACTGGAAGAAAACAAGGTAAAAATTTTAGGGACTTCCTCCGCTTCCATTGAACTGGCGGAAAATCGTGAACTGACGGGGAAAATGATGAAAAAATTGGGTATAAAAATGCCAAAATGGAAAATCATTTATTCCAAAAAAGATATTCAAAATAAGCTAAAAAAATTAACATATCCCTTACTGGTCAGACCATCATTTGTCCTTGGCGGCGAAGGGATGAAAATAATCCAAAATAAAAAACAGCTTTATGGTTATTTAGAAAAGTTATCAGCCTTTTATTTTAATAATCCTATTTTGATTGACGAGTTTTTAGCAAATGCCATCGAGGTTGACGTTGATTTTATTAGTGACGGTGAAAATACGATTAGTTATATTCTAGAACAACTAGAACCAGCAGGCATACATTCTGGTGACAGTCAATGTGTTTATCCTCCTCAAAATCTAAGTAGATCAATTCAAGAAAAACTTATCTTTATGACCAACAAAATCAGCAAAACTTTTCAAATTATTGGTCTTGGCAATATTCAATATGCCATAAAAAACAATATGGTTTATGTTCTGGAAATTAATCCGCGTGCATCACGGACGATTCCTTTTTTAAGCAAATGCTTGGGAATCTCTTTACCAGAGTTTGCGACCAAAATCATTTTAGGAGAAAAGTTAGATTATAATATCGGCAAGATTGTACCAAACTATGTCGCGGTTAAAACACCTGTATTTTCTTTTGATAAACTGCCTGGTGTTTCTACTGAGCTTGGACCGCTCATGAAAAGCACAGGGGAAACTATGAGTATCGGTAAAAACTTTCAGGAAGCTTTAGATAAATCCACAGGTCGGCTTTCACGTCAGAACATGCACTTATATCCTATCTAAAGAAAGTTATGCTATGATAAAAACATGATAAAAGATCAAATTGAAGCAATAATTACCGTTGCTGTTAAAAAAATATCTATACACTCGACTATCCATATCCAGTCACCTGATAATCCTCAATTCGGCGACTATACCACCAACATCGCCATGATATTGGCTAAAGAACTGAAAAAAAATCCGATTCAAATTGCAAAAGAAATTGTAAAAAATATTCCTTTGGATGAAATTATTGAAAAAGTGGAAGTAGTTAAACCTGGATTTATCAATTTTTGGATAACAACGAAAAAATTACTAGCTAGTTTAGAACATATTAACGAGAATAAATTTGACATTCCTAAATATCATCTGAGGGGGAATAAAAAAGTAATGGTTGAGTATTCTCACCCCAATACTCACAAGCTTTTTCATATCGGACACTTAAGAAACATAACAACCGGTGAATGTATTGCGCGCCTTTTAGAAACAACAGGAAATGAAGTTGTTCGCACAAATTACCAAGGTGATGTTGGACTTCATATAGCAAAAACACTCTGGGCTGCGCCAGAGCTTATTAAAAAACAGGGTAGCAATAAAGTAGACAAATTACCAATAAGAGAAAAAATATCACTCATGGGAAAAGCATATGTTTTGGGAAGCGCTGCATATGAAGAAAACGAAAAAGCCAAAACTGAGATCATTGAAATTAACAAACAAATCTACGATCAAGACGGAAGAATCATGCCACTTTATGAACAAACAAGAAACTGGAGCCTTGAGTATTTTGATAAAAAATATGTACGTGTAGGCACGAAATTTGACAAACTATATTTTGAAAGCGAGATGGCAAAACGCGCACTTGAGGTCATTAATGAGCTTGTTAAAAAGAAAATTTTAGAAAAAAGTGATGGTGCGATCGTATTCAAGGGCGATGGATATGGCGTCCACACAAGGGTATTTCTCAACACTCATGGCTACCCGACCTACGAAGGAAAAGAGCTGCCTCTTGCTGAAAAAGAAACCAGCGATTTTGGTGAGCTTGATAAAATTATTCACGTCGTGACTGGCGAGCAGTCAAGTTTTTTTCAGACAACTTTCAAAGTCGAGGAACTGACTGACTCAAAAAGGTACAAAGGAAAGCAGTATCACCTTATCTATGGATGGGTACATCTAAAGGGAGGAAAAATGTCATCAAGAAAAGGCAACATCGTTGAGGGCGACTGGCTTTTGGATGAGGCAAAGAAGCAGATTATCAGTGATTATAAGACGACAGTTGATGTTGCAGAGAAACTTGCAGTTGCCGCAGTTAAATATTCTTTTTTGAAAAATGGCCTTCAAAGTGACATATACTTTGATATAAAGGATGCAACGACTTTGCAGGGCGATTCTGGACCATACTTGATATACACCTATGTCCGCTGTAAATCTGTTTTGAGCAAATCCAATGCCGTGAGCAGTGTCATTCCAAGCAAAGTCGAGGAATCTCTTTCAATCAATAATGATGAACTTTCACTCCTCCGTTCTCTGAGTAAATATCCTGAAATAGTCCTTGAATCAGCTCAAAACTTTGCACCTAATTACCTATGTACATATCTGTATGATCTGTCACAAAAATATAATCTGTTCTATCAAAAAAATCCAATTATCAAAGCAAAAGACGAAGATGTAATAAACCTCAGGCTATCAATAACTACGGCAGTTGCACACGTCCTCAAACACGGCCTCAATCTTCTCGGGATCGAGACTGTGGAGAAGATGTAAGTTGCATAAAAATGGAGATTCCAACTCACGCACTCTTAGTTGGGCTTGGTGTTGGGGTTTTTGTTTCAGTCGCCTCTTCAGTTGGAGTTGGCGCTTTAGTCACTTCATCAGTTGGTTCTTCTTCAGGGACCATTGAGTTGCCGTCAGTATCATTTTGGCCAACGATCACAACCACATCCGAATCTGAATCCGCATCATCTAAAGTTTCAACACTGGATGAAACGCCATATTTTTCTTTCAGCGTTTCCGTGAGTTTATTGATCCATGCTTCGCTCACACCCTCTTTTGCCTGAATCACCGTCTCAGTATAGTCATAATTATCAGCATTTCCTGTGGAATCTATTATAAAATCTGCGTCTTCAAGTAATGTTTGTGCGCGGCCTGCTTCACCAGCAATCCCACTTCCATTTTGTACTTCAATTGAATATGCATCCTTCTTGACATCTTCTGGTATTGGCGTTGACGATGGTTCCTGTGTGATCGTAATTGTTGTTTCAGAAGGAGGATTGGCGAGTTTATTCTGAGATGATTGGTAATAAAGATAGCCCCCTGCACCAACCAAAACTACAATAACTGCTCCGATTATGATTTTCCACATATATATTTTTTGAACTTCTAAAAAAGATTACCCTATTATAGGACAATATCTGCTACAACTCAAGATGCTTTACTATCCCTTGAACGGTTTCATGACCGTTCCAACGATTGAGATTAAGTTGATACACTACTTGTATCTTTTGATTTTTTGTGAGTTTCTTAAAAACTTCACCCTGACCAAACGACACCATATCAACAGGAGTGGATCTCGCCAAAGGATCGTTTACCTGAAGTTTGAGATGATCATTGCTTTTGCCCATTGTCTTTGCGTGCATAACCACAACCTCAGAAACAAACGTAGGTTTTGGGTTTCCCATGCCAAATGGCTGAAGTTTTTCAATCTTTTCAACCAATGATTTTGTCGCCATGGCAATTGGAATTTTTATATCAGCCTCGATTACCTGCTCAAGCATCGTATTATCGATAAGTATGTCTGCTTTTTTCTGTGCAACTTTTATAAACGTATCTCGTTTTCCGCTGATTAACGTAAATCCAGCTGCAGCTGCATGCCCGCCGTAATTTGTTAAATATTTATCTAAAGTTTTTAGAAAATCTGTAATATGAAAACCATGAATCGAGCGCACTGATGCTTTATAAAATCCATCGCCCTTTGTCATCACAATTGTCGGACGATAATATTTCTCAAGTATTTTTCCAGCAATAAGTCCGATCACGCCTTCGTGCCAATGGTTAGAATAGAGAATAATCAATTTTGGAATTTCTTTCAGTTTTTCTACTTTTTTTTGTGCCTCTGCGAGCTGCTCTTTTACAAGGTCTTGTCTGCTTGTATTCATATCTCCGACTTTACACGCAAGTTCATGCGCCCGAGTATCGTCTTTTGTGCACAATAATCTCAGAGCATCAATCGCATGTTCAAGCCTTCCCACTGCATTGATTCGCGGGGCAATGATAAACCCAATTTCATACGGTCCGATTTCACGATCTGCAATCTGTGCTTCTTTGAGAATATGTTTGATACCAGGGCGTTTAACTTTTTGAAATGATTGCAAGCCGTGCGATACAATACTTCGAGAAGGTCCGGTCAACGGAACAAGATCTGCAATTGTCCCAATTGAGGCAAGCGCAAGATAATCTGTATGAAAATTCCGTTCTAATTCTTTGAGATTTGATCTGTCAGCCAACGGAATGAAATTTTGATACATTTCTTTTGCCACCATATATGCTGTTCCTGATCCTGACAATGCAGGTATGTGAAAAATAGCAACTGCCTGACCCGGGACTTTCTCTTTCTGCCGATGATGGTGATCAGTGACAATCACATTGATCCCAAGTTTTTTAGCGTATGCCACTTCTTTTATTGCAGTAATGCCATGATCCACACTGATAATAAGTTTTGGATCATACTTGTTTTTGACCGTATCAATACCCTTTTCCGAAAATCCATACCCCTCTTTTTGCCGATGCGGCACATATGGCATGACTTTGAACCCAAGTACGTATAATGTTTCCCACAAAATAGTTCCACCAGTGATCCCATCTGCATCATAATCTGTATACACAACAATCATCTCGTTATTCTTTTTTATTTTTTGCAATAACTTTATCATCTTTGCAATGTCTCTCTTTTTGAAACCAAAGTCTTTGAGTGACAAATCAAGTGGTGAAGCCGGATTAAGAAACGACTTCGTGTCTTTGATACCTCTTGATTTCAAGAGAAGATCGACAATTTCTTGTGGTTTAAGTTTTTCGGTTATTTTGTGTTTATATGTGATTTTCATACGGAAACCGCCTCATTCTATCATCTTTTTCTCACTTGAAGACAATTGGGACGTTGATTCGATTTTCTGACCAAGTGTATTGAGGTTTTGAGCAACATTATTTGACTGGTTAAATGCATTGCTTATATGTTTATTCAGTACCAAAAACGCTTCATCGGTTTTTTCGTAATCTTTTCTCATCGACTGCAATGTTGACAATATTGCTTTTGCCTGTTTTTGTATTCTTACCCCTTCATGAGAGATCAAAATAACCTTCAAATATGCATAAAAACTCATCGGAGAAACAGGTATAATCCGCATCTCTGAAGCATAGTCATATAAATCATCTCGATTAATAATTTCATAGTAAACGCTTTCTGACGGGATATACATCAAGGCATAGTCAAGTGTATTTTCCGCTGGAAGTATATATTTTTTTGAAATCGACACTATGTGTTTTTTTACATCTTGATAAAATTCCTTTCCCAGCTGAATTTTTTCGTCATCATTTGAGGAATCAGCTAATTTTTTAAAACTTGATAAAGGAAATTTTGAATCAATTGCGATCAATCCTTGACTTGTTTTGACCACGGCATCTACGCGCTGTCCATTTTTAAACTCATATTGCAAAGCGTATATGTCAGATGGAAGACTTTGCGCAAGAAGCTCTTTCAAAACCTGCTCGCCAATATTGCCACGAAGTTTTGGAGATTGAAGAAACTCTTGAAGTTTTTGCATGGATCGTCCGATCTCTGAAAACTCACCGATACTTTTTTGCACACCCGAGATGACCTCCGCGGCCTTATCAAGACGTTTGTTGAACATATCCATGTTGTGAGTCAATTTTTGATCTACCTGTCTGTTTGACTCACTCATGTCTTTGATCCACTGCATAAGCTCCTCTGAAATTTTTGTTTTGTTTTCAAGACGAGTGAGCCATGTGCGAATGATAAATAAAATGAGAAGAGTAGCAGCAAAAATTAAAAGATAAGAAACTACGTTCATAGAACTTCATTATACCAGCACCAGATTTTTTTACACCAATCCGCCGCCGCCTGAAAAGATTTTCGGTTTTAGAAAGTTTTCAGGTGTTTCTTTAATATTGGTTTTACCTTCAGCATTATTTGGGGTTTGCTCAATTGATATTACAGCCTTTGACTGTTGCTCAAATGACTGTTGCTGTGGCATCTGCTGTGAAACAGTAGGTGAGGGAAAAGAGCCTTGTTGTGGCTGTTGAAACTGATCCTGTTGATCAAATATTTGGGGTTGATTTTGCATCTGAGGTTGATACATTTGTGGAGCTGCTCCAAATTGATTTCCATATGAAGGTCTTTGACCAAACTGAGTTCCCACATTCATCTGTTTCTTGACCGCTCCTGCACGAAGTAATGTGGCTACTGCCTCAAACGTATCGGCATTTACCGAATAGGCAGTAAAGTTATTGGTTGCTGTCGCGACTCCTGCATATAAATTTGTTGCAATGTTTTTATCAATCTCTACCTTCAAACCCTCAAGCACATGCAAAACAAGCTCAGAAGTTGAAGAGCTTGACTTTAAAATGAGGTTGATCATGCCGTAAGCGTTATTTATGAGATGCCGATCGATATTGATGATGGTTGTGCCATCAAACTGTCTCTGATTTTTTTGATAAATCTCTCCAAGAGCATTTAGGTTTGGTGCGTCGACAGTAATGATAAAATCAATTTTTCCTCCTGTATATGAAAATTGTACGTCATCTGGCTGTAGTCTGCTGTGCCCTTCTCGAGGCACAACTACTAAGTTAAACCGTTCGCCCTGAATATTGTAATCTACTTTATCTATTGCTCCTTCTTGATATGGAAATGACACCACAAGATTGTCTCCGCCTGTTTGCAGGTCAGTTTTGATTTTGTCTGCGCCAATCAAATCGCTCTGCACAGAAGATGAGGCGACAAGGGATACATTTTTCCCAAGCTTAGTTAAAGCCATATATAAAGATGTCCCTGCTGCAATAGCATCTTGTGTGGCTTTTGCCGGCAAAACAACGATACCTGAGCCATGTTTTGTAATGTGCTCTTTGATTTGTTGTATTGTTTTATCGGCATCCTGTGGTTGATGAACTTGCGGCATCATAAGGTGATAAAAATATTATAGGATAAATTTTATCACATCACCGACCCGTATGTCAAGTGGAGGATTAAACTGCATCCCACATTCTTGATCTTTCTTTACTTCCTTTGTGACTTTTGCCCGAATTTTGAGTGAAGATAATTGTGATTTTCCTATAAGATTATTTTTTCTATACACTTCTGCATGATCGGCAAGATTCACTTTCCCTTTAGTTACCATTCCTCCAAACACAGTTTCGCCTTCAATAACAAATGTGGCTAATATTTTTGCTTGAGCTTTTAAGTTTTTTTCTCGCTCTTCTTTTTCTTGAATAAGCGCCGACACCTCTTCAAGTTCGTCTAAAAGCTCATAGATGATGTTGTAAGTTTTGATAATAACTTTTTCTTGATTGGCCAGTTGTTTGACTTCAGTATCAACAGATACTGAAAAACCAATGATTATAGACTTTGTTATTTTTGCAAGAAAAATATCCGATCGATGGATACCGCCAATATTACTTAAAACAACCTCTACATTTTCATTTGGCAATATCGCTGCAATAATTGCTTCAAGCGATCCTTGCGAGTCGGCTTTGATAATGACAGTAAGCTTTTTTTGTTTTACTTCACCTTCCTGTTTTAGGAGTGAAGATACATCCATCTGAGATTGTGACTGCTGTTCAATTACTTCAGGAGCGGCTGCAATTTGAGGGTCAGAGGTCAAAAGTGTGCCGACTTCAGGTAGCTTTGAAAAGCCAAGAATTTCAAATGGTGTTGAGGGCGTGATTTCTCGGACGCTTTTCCCTTGATCATTGATAAGCGCCCGAACTTTTATCTTTTCCTGATGTGTATACAAAGTATCTCCCACCCGAAGAGTGCCGTCCTTGATTATAGCACTCACTACAAGTCCGCGTTGATCTTTATTTGTTTCGATGATATACGACTTTGAAGGATTTTTCAAATCAAATGAAAGGTCAATGTCTGATGCGATAATGAGAATTGATTCAAGAAGCTCCTGTACTCCTTCTCCCTTAGTCGCTGAAATTGGTATACAAACAACCGATCCTCCCATGTCTTCGGTAATTACTTCATGCTTCAAAAGATCCTTTTTCACTTTTTTCGGGTTTGCACCAGGAAGATCCATTTTATTTAAAGCTACAATAAAGGGAATTTTGGCGCTTTTAATATGAGCAATGGATTCGATAGTTTGCGGCATTACTGAGTCAGATGCATCAATAACAAGGATCGCAATATCTGCAACATTTGCACCGCGCAAACGAAGTTTTGAAAATGCTTCATGGCCCGGAGTATCAATAAATGTTATTTTATCAAGATCATATCCTTTAATTTCTGTTTTGATCTCATATCCGCCAATGCGTTGAGTGATGCCTCCATGTTCTTTTGATGCAAGACGACTCTTCCTGATTGTATCAAGAAGTGTAGTTTTGCCGTGATCAACATGGCCTAAAATTGTGACAATTGGTGACCGTTTCATGTAAATAAATAATGAATGATTTTCAAGAAGAAGCGTGCTGAAAAATTCTTTTTATGAATTGTTTGAAAGTTATGATTTCACTATCTTGGATGGCGATTTGCGTGACGCTTCTTTTTTTGATTTTTTATCTGTTGCTTTGGTTTCTCCGCCCGTATCCTGAGGATCATCTTCGCTGGTTATTTGCTCTGCTTGAGGGGTGTCTTCTTTTTTGGGAGCATTTGGATCATCTACTTGAACAATATCTATCTCATATCCAGTGAGCCTTGCTGCAAGATTGACATTTGCTCCCCCTTTTCCAATAGCAAGTGGCGCCTGCGTTTCAAGTACTGTTACCTTTGCTCTTTTGAGTTCTTTATCAAGTTCTACTTGCTGAACTTCAGCAGGTGATAATGCGCTAATAATAAATAACTTCGGATCTTCGTTCCACTGAATAATATCGATTTTTTCTTTGCCGTTGAGTTCGTCGGTTACGGTCTGGACACGTACACCTTTCTGACCGACACATGCTCCGACCGGATCTACTCCGCTTTGACTACTAAATACCGCGATTTTGGCGCGTTCCCCCGGTTCGCGTACAATGTTTTTAATCTCAACAGTTTCATTTCCGATTTCAGGCACTTCACGTTTGAAAAGTTCTGCAATTAGTTTTGGATGGGCTCGTGAAAGAATAATTCGTGAGTACCCAGCAAGTGTAGTCGCGATTTCTTTCAGATAAAATACATATCTATTGTTGGCAACGTAGGTTTCGTTTCTGATCTGCTCATCACGTGGAAGAACTCCTTCGGTTTTTCCAATATCAACATATACATTATTCAGATCACGACGGATTACTCTCCCACGAACGATTGTCCCAATCTGGTCTTGATAATGTGAAATCACTGTCTTTTTTTCTGCTTCGCGTATTTTTTGAATAATTACCTGTCTTGCAGTCTGTGCGGCAATTCTTCCAAATCCAGGAGGCGTGATATTTTCACCATCTTTAAGAATCTGTGTTTCTCCGGTTTTTTGATCGATTTTAACCTCAACACCAGGATCAACATCATCTTCTTCACCAATCGAAATCTCAGGATGTTCTTTTCGAAACGCAGCTAAAATTGCCGCCTGCATTGATTCGATAACATCCGAAACCGTGATCCCTCGTTCAGAGGCAACTTGATTTAATGCCAACGCAAACTCACTTTTTACAATTACCATACAGCTAATTCTAACAGAAAAGATTGTAAATTCAATGTAATCGAGACATATTCCTCATTAAAAAAAGAGTATTTATACGGGATCTGTTTTATAATATTTTATATAAACCATTGTTTTTTTGTTCAGGTATACCAATCGTTGCTCATTTTGCAAATATTTCATCACAAAATGAGCTTACGAGTGTATATACTCGTAGCATTCTCAAGTGCGAAGGGTATATAATTATGATTCATAACCTTTGTTTTTTTGTTCAGGTACAATATACCCATGACTTTGTTCATATGTTCAAACTGTGGTGAAGGTTCGGCAACATGGATAACCGACGGGTGCCAACAGGAATGTTTGAATTTGATCGTGTTCTTGGCGGAGGCATGGTAAAAGGGTCAGTTGTTCTTGTCACCGGCGAACCCGGGGTCGGCAAATCCACTCTTCTATTGCAAGGACTGAAAAATCTTGCTACTCTTTACATCTCTGGTGAAGAATCGGCAGAACAGGTCAAAGACCGAGCTGACCGGCTCAAATTACAACTTTCCTCATTTCTTTTTTCAGATACGCTTCAAGTTGAAGGTATCGTCAATGGGATCGAATCCATGAAGCAGAAACCTGACGTCGTTGTCATTGATTCTATTCAGACGATTTACTCAAATGACGTAGACAGTCCTCCGGGTACGGTTACCCAGTTACGTGAAGCAACCGCCAAGCTAATCCGTCTTGCAAAAGAAACAGGTATACCGATCATTATTGTTGGGCATGTCACAAAAGAAGGAGACATTGCCGGTCCAAAAACACTTGAACATATGGTTGATGCCGTCCTTTATTTTGAAGGTGAGCGCATCTCAAACTTTCGAGTTCTTCGTGCCAATAAAAATCGTTTTGGATCAACAGATGAGATCGGAATCTTTGAAATGATTGATGCAGGTCTTGCACAAATTGACAATCCGCTTGCGTTTATCAATACTGATAGAAATCTGCAAGTTCCCGGAAAATCAATTGTTGGGGTCATGGAGGGAAAACGTCCATTGTTTTTTGAAATACAAGCACTTGCCTCGCCATCATTCCTCTCAATGCCCCGGCGTGTCGTGAAAGGCGTTGATTATAATAAGGTACTTCTTTTGCTTGCTGTTTTGCAAAAAAATCTCAATCTTTCGCTCAGTAAATATGATCTGTTTGTAAATGTCGTTGGTGGAGTAAATGTGAAGTCAACAGCAGCTGACCTTGGGATTGTTGCAGCAATCATATCATCAATAAAAAGCATATCACTATCATCTCAAACCATGTTCTCCGGTGAAGTAGGACTTTTGGGAGAAATTCGATCAGTATATGGTCAAACGAAAATTCTCAAAGAGGCAAAACGGCTTCGATTTACTCACATATTTTCATACGAAAACTGCAATACAGTCCAAGAACTTTATCGATCGCTCGGGAAGTAGTCATACTTACTCAAGAGTATACTGCTCAACGTGGTTGGTGACTTTTCCGTTTGGACCTTTAACATGAATCTCAAGAGTATTGGTTCCTTTTGTTAAGGGATAATCATACTCAAAAATCCCATACTTATTTGGAAACAATTCTTCACCAAAAATAGTTACAACAGATTCAGCCTGCGTTTGCGCAACAATCTTGATCTTTTCAACATTTCGGAATGTTCGCTTATCTGGTGCAATGATCCGAATCTCTGGCGGAGACAAGTACAAATGAATTTGATAGCCAAAATAAAAAACAAAAAAGAAAAAAATTACTGAAACTGCACCAATAAGTAATTTTTGTGTATCGGGAAGAAATCCCAAACGAGGGAGCCGCTTCTTAAATGTAGTTTGTTCTTTTTTTTCGTAATCTCGACGAAAATATGCCAATGCCTTCTCAGGATCTTCGCCAAGATAGGAAGCATAGCTTCTGATCGCTCCTGCGATATATACACGTGAAGTAAATACGCCCCAATCCTCCTCCTCAATCGCAGTAAGATAGCGTCCACGGACACGTATTTGCTTTTCAGCTTGTTTCAAGGTAATTCCCTTTTCAATTCGTCTTTTTGAAAGAAGTTTTCCAACAGATAACATATTTTTATAACCAATATCATGCTCTTCCTGTATACTGCCCGGTTTCTGGATTTACAATGATTGTTTCTCCCTTTTTGATAAAAAGCGGAACCATGACCTTTGCTCCTGTTTCAAGTTCGGCTTCTTTTTTTGCACCACTGACTGTATCTCCTTTTGCTGCATCTTCTGTCTGAACAATCTTCAAGGTGACGCTTGCCGGTGGCCTAATATTGAGCGTTGCATCTCCATACACAAAAACATACATCAACTCTCCTTCTTTGAAATACTTGATCACGTTTCCGATAACTGATCGCGATACCTCATATTGCTGATATGTTTGATTGTCCATGAAGTATGCATTTTCATTGTCTTTATAGAGATACTGCATTTCAATACTGCTCACATCGATAGTTTCAACAGATTCATTTGATTTGAAGTTAAAGTCAATTGTTTTGCCGGAGGTGACATTTTTCAGTTTGGTTCGCATAAGAGCTGACCCTTTTCCTGGTGAATAAAACTCGGTTTTTTGGATCTGCCATATATCTCCCTGATATTTGATAAACTCTCCTTTTTTTAGATTTCCTGCTTGTGATGCCATACTTGTTTATGCAATTGTTATGAGCTTGATATCTTCAATCGTTGCTACATTGGTAAAAAGCATTCCCAATCGTTCAACGCCTATTGCTATACCGGTACTTTCTGGAAGACCGTTTTCTAAAACTGTAATAAATTCCCAATCTACTGGATGATCTATTTTACCAGACTTTTTACGTTCTTTATTTTCCATAGCAAACCGAGTAGCTTGAAGTTTTGCATCGGTAATTTCTGAAAAACAGTTCCCAAGCTCAATTCCCGCTATGTAAAACTCAAATCGCTGTGCGGTGTTCCCGTCGGCATTTGGCTTTGATAATGCAGCAAACTGAACAGGATAATCATATAATACCGTTGGATATCCATGTGTACCTAAGTGATGCTCAATCTCTTGTACATACATCTGTGACCAGAGATCATTATAGGTAGCGTTTTTAATTTCGTATCCTTTTTCACCAGCTCGTTTCATAAACTTCTTTTCATGAAACAGTTCATCAGGTTGTACATCAGCATATTTTTGAAATACTTCGGCGACGGTGTACTCTTCCCATTTATGAAAAGAAACCTTCTTTCCTTGGTAGACAATTATATCTTTCTTATATAGTTGATAACTTATTGCTGACAACATCTGAAGCACTTCTTGTGCCATAAATTTATAGTCTTTTCCAACTTTATAAAACTCAAGCATGGTAAACTCAGGTGAGTGAAGACTGGAATTTGGTTCACTATTTCGAAATGATTTTCCAAGGTAGTAACAGTCTTTGATACCGTCAGACAATAACCTTTTTATAAAAATCTCAGGTGATGGTGTTAAAAATAGTTTTTCTAACGTGTCAAAATATCGAAACTCTGTTTCAAAAATTTCTAAATAACTTTCTGGAATAAGCGCAGGAGTCAAAACTGGCAAATCCAACTTGAGATATCCCTTTTCTTGGAGAAACATTTCGATACATCGCACAACCTGAAGGTATGTTTGATAGTTTTGAAGATTCTGGGGATTTGAATGAATCTTCATAATTCATACTTCAACTCTTCAATCAATTTTTTTGCTTTTCTGGAAACACTTTGAGGAATATTCACTTTCCATATGACGTACTGATCGCCTCTTTGGCTTGAGTTGGGATACGGCACTCCTTGTCCACGAAGGCGAGTCATTGTTCCAGACTGAGTACCTGGCTTTACTTTGAGCTTCAGAGGATTATCAATAGTTTTGATGGAAACTACATCTCCAAGCACGGCTTGCGGAATACTCAGTTCATGTTCAAGATATAGATCGTACCCATCTCTTCGAAACTCGGAGTCTTGTGCTACTTGAACCACTACATCAAAATCCGAAAATCGGATTCGTGTTCCAGTGTCCACTCCAGCAGGAACTTTGATAGTTTTTTCGGATCCACTTATTACTGTCTTTTTCGTAACACCGCAAACTGCTTCATGAAAGCTAAGATTCATCTGGTAAGAGGACCTCCTTTGCCTTCGTGAACTACCACCGGGAGATCGGAACCCAAAAAACTGTTCGAAAATATCAAATGGATCAACTCCTCCAAAATCAAACTCAACACCCTGTCCTCCCATGTTGGTGTAATAGTTGAATCCTTGTCCGTCATATCCAGCAGGTCCTCCTGCAGCTCTTCCGCCTGATCGAGTAAATGAATCATGGCCAATTTGATCGTATAATTGTTTCTTTTTTTGATCTGACAAGACCTCGTATGCTTCGTTGATTTCTTTGAATGTCTTTTCTGCTTCTTTCGTCTTATTTTTATCAGGATGCCACTTGAGAGCAAGTTTACGATATGCTGACTTTATTTCTTGTATTGAAGCATCCTTAGCAATACCTAATACTTCATAATAATTCATACTGTAATAAACTTAGAATTCAATATCGTTACTCAACAACCTCTCCTTCTTCGACGTCTTTATCCTTTGTGTTTGATTCGCCCTCTTTTTTCTTGTTTTCGTCTTTGGTCTTTGGTTCTTGGGAATCTGGAGCCGATTGACTCTTTTGATATGCCGCTTGACCGATTTTCTGAAGGCTATCTGACAACTCACCGACTTTTTTATCAAGATCCTCAGATGAAATATGTTCTTTGCCGATAAGCTCTTTGAGTTCTTTTGTTTTTTCTTCAACCTCTTTTTTTACTTCTTTTGCAACTTTGTCTCCAGCGTCTTTGAGCGCTTTTTCAGCCGTATAGACAATATGCTCTGCTTTATTCTTTGTTTCAATGAGCTTTTTTGCTTTTTCATCTTCCTCGGCATGTTCCTCAGCTGCTTTTTTCATTTTTTCAACCTCTTCATTTGATAGTCCGGTTCCACCTTGAATCGTAATACTTTGTGATTTTCCCGTTGCTTTGTCTTTTGCGGTTACCGTAAGTATTCCGTTTGCGTCAATATCAAATGTTACTTCTATTTGCGGAACACCCCGAGGAGCAGGTGGTATTCCATCAAGCGTAAACGTACCCAATGACTTATTATCCGCTGCCATTGGGCGCTCTCCTTGCAGTACGTGAATCTGTACCTGAGTCTGATTGTCTTGCGCAGTTGAAAACACCTCTGATTTTGAAGTTGGAATTGTTGTATTTCGATCAATAAGTGGTGTTCTCACCGAACCAAGTGTTTCAACTCCAAGTGTAAGCGGTGTCACATCAAGCAAAACTACATCTTTCGCCTCACCACTCAGGATTCCAGCTTGAATCGCAGCACCAATTGCCACTACTTCATCTGGGTTTACTGAACGGTTCGGTTCTTTTCCAAAAAATGATTTAACCTCAGATACAATTTTGGGCATCCGCGTCATACCGCCAACAAGGATAACTTCATTGATGTCTTTTGTTTCAATTTTCGCGTCTTTTAAAACATCTCTGACTGGACCAAATGTTTGTTTGATTAAATCGCCGACTAATGACTCGAGTTTTGCTCTGCTGATTTTTTGGACTAAATGTAGTGGATGATTGTCTTTCACCGTAACATAGGGCAGGTTAATTTCTGCCTCTTGTGATGACGAAAGTTCGATTTTTGCTTTTTCAGCTGCTTCTTTTAGGCGTTGTAATGCTTGTGTATCTTTTCGAAGATCAACATTCTGATCTTTTTTAAATTCATCTGCAATGTAATTGATCACTATCTGATCAAAATCATCTCCACCAAGGTGTGTGTCACCATTTGTTGCTTTTACCTCAAAAACCCCATCTCCAAGTTCAAGAATCGTTATATCAAAGGTACCGCCTCCTAAATCATATACAGCTATCGTATGTGTATGAGTTTTTTCAAGTCCATATGCTAAAGCTGCTGCTGTTGGCTCATTGAGTATTCGCTCAACTTTGAGTCCAGCAATCTCTCCTGCCTGTTTTGTGGCTTGACGCTGTGCATCATCAAAGTACGCTGGTACAGTAATAACGGCTTTATCAACAGTATCACCAAGATAATTTTCTGCATCTTCTTTGATCTTTTTCAAAATCATTGCTGATATCTCTTCTGGTGTATATTTTTTACCATCAACTTCAACAGCAACTCTTCCTTCTTTCCCATCAACAATTTTATATGGAAGAAATCCCTGTTCTTTTTTGACTTCCTTATCTCCTGTGCGTCGGCCCATAAGACGTTTAATCGAGTAGATAGTATTTGTTGGATTTAAGACAAGCTGTCGTTTTGCAACGTCACCAACAATGCGTTTGATAGGATCAACAACAGATGGTACCACATTGCGTCCTTCCTGTGAATATATAATTTTGGGTTTCCCCGCTTCCATGACCGCAACCGCTGAGTTTGTAGTTCCAAGATCTATTCCAATTGTTTTTGACATATTATGAATTGATTAATTTGTAATTTTAATTTTTTTGCTGTATCGATTTTTTACTAACCTTCACTTTTCCGTGCCTGATCACTGTTCCATTGAGCTTATAGGCTTTTTGCAACACCTCAATAATAATATTGTCTTGTTTTCCTTCAATGGCTTCGACAACCTCTGCTTTTGATGGATCAAAATCTGTACCTAATAGTTCGATTTCACTTACTCCAAATTCATCTAAATACTGACGAAATGACTTGTTGACTATTTGGAGTCCTGGATCTTTATTAAACACTTCCGCTTGATCAAGATTGTCCAGAATTGATAATAATCGTTCAACAAGCTCGCGCTTTATTGCATCTCTCATGCGGTACCGCTCTTGCTCAACACGATGTTCAAGATTTTTATAATCTGCAAGTGCGCGCAAATACTGCTTTTTAATCTGTTCGCACTCATCTTTACATTGCGTTAGCTCTCTATTATTTTGTATGATATGTTGCTTTTTTTCTGATTCTTGTTGTTTTTGTTTTGATTTTGATTTCATGTAAGTAATTATTGTTCTTTTATCATGTCTTCAATCAGTTGAGAAAAAAATCGGATCTGCGGAGCGATCAACTCAAATTTTAGGTGTTTTGGACCGACAACTCCAATAATTCCCCGTACA
>Ga0075674_110_pt1 | contig 23382 bp, 24 predicted proteins | sample RifGroA2_FD_68243 | JGI IMG/M metagenome (GOLD analysis project Ga0075674, IMG submission 68243) | Microgenomates (Roizmanbacteria) bacterium GW2011_GWA2_37_7
TTTCCATTTTTATCTATTGGTTCTTTGGGAAATACGTCAAGTCCAGCACCAAAAACTTTGCCCGACTCTAAGCTTCTTATAAAAGACTGCTCATCCACGACCGCTCCTCGACCCGTATTGACGATCACGACTCCTGTTTTCATCATGGCAAACTCCCGATCTCCCACCATTCCTTTGGTTCTTTCTGTTAATGGAGAATTGATCGTGATACAATCACTTTCTTTTAACAATTTTTCAAAATCAGAAGTTGATGATTTTGAATTGACATAAAGTATTTTCATATCAAACCCTTTTTCTGCTATTTCTGCTATCCTTTTGCCGATTGATCCAAACCCAATGATGCCTAAAGTTTTCCCTTGCAATTCATGACCTCGATATTTCATAGGATCCCAGATTCCTTTTGCGATACTTTTTTCCGCTTCAGAAGCTCTACGAATGGTATGAAGAAGCAAACCAATCGTATGCTCAGCTACCGCCTCTGTGCCATATCCGGGCGAGTTTGAAACAACTATCTTTCTTTTTCTTGTTTCATTTACATCTACCCAATCATATCCTGTTGCTGCAACACAGATCATTTTTAAGTTTTGACAAGCCTTTATCACTTGAGCCGGCATCTTAAACCAGTTGTCTATCACAATATCTGCGTCTTTTATTCTTTGTATCCCTTCCGCTTCATCAGGAATATCGTTGTAGATAGTCACATCACCTAGTTTTTCAAGCTCTAAAACATGCTCTGGATAGATTACTACCTTATCGACACTAATAATTTTCATATGTTTTATATTATTATTTGTATTAAAGTGCTAAAATTTTATTGATTTAGCTTGTCGGTTAGGCTCCTTTCAGCGCCTGTAACTCAAAAATTAATTGGCGCTCTCGAACAATTAAATCTTATAATTCACAAGACCTTTTAATACTGATTGACAAGTTTCTTGCGCGAGCTGCGCTACTCCATCAGTCAATGTAAAATCACCAAGAAGCTCTCGGTTTATGTGAACATAATTTCTGAAATCTCTAATTACGTTTAACTTATTTCTGTTCGATTCAGTAATGAGTTTTTTCTTATAAGACTCCTCAATGAGAGTTACAAAGTTATCTCTATCCCCCTTTGTAGCATAAGCTAAAACAGCCTCCAAAACTCCAGAATATAAAACGATCGATGGTTTGTTCAAACCAGCTTTCAAACATATATTTCCAGTAGCAAAATCTCTAAGAGCCTGTTTAGATTCTTTGACTTGTCATCACGCTTTGTGGTAATCTGAAAGGATATGATAAAACAGAATAATATAAATTTTAATTTGTTGCGGATAATTTTTTCTGCTGGCACTATTAAACTTTGTAAGCAACTTCTACAAAAAACAAATTCAAAAACAATTTATCATCACTCATCCTACTTTTATTCTACCTAAAAAATCATATTTATATGCTTAAATTACTGATAGAATAGCTTTTACTAAAGCAATAAATAATTAACGGTGGTATAATCACTGCAAATGCCACGGCCAAAGAAAAATCTTGTAAATTTGAAAAGCCAAATACCGACCGCACCAGTTCTCTCTCAACCACAAAGCGCTGCCTCAGCAACTCGACCAGTGGTTGCAGTAAAAAATAACGTTTTATTTTTCATCGAGCAAAGTAAAGCCAGTATAAACAGGAGTTGTGTCGAACAGGTCGAGGAAGAATTAAAAAATTATACTGACGGCAATCTCTTTTTAATTATCCATACATATGGTGGAGACGTCTATTCAGCAGTAAGAATTATTCGTGTTCTTCAAGATAGATTCAAAAAAATTAATGTGATTATCCCTGATTTTGCTTTTAGTTCAGGAACAATAATGTCGTTGGGTTCGGATGAAATTTATATGGATAGGGACGCAATGTTAGGTCCTTTAGATTTACCTATGGAGCATCCCGCTGATGGCTCACAAATATCGTCATTGGATATTACAAATACTTTATCAAATCTTTCCTCAATTTGTACTTCAATAGCTACTACAATTTATGCAAAATTAAGGGAAGATAATTCCAATTTTAAGTTAGGAAAAACAGAAGCATCAAAGATTTCTTTTGATACAGCAACTAAAATTATATCTCCAATCGTTTCTAAAATAGACCCCTATTATTTACAGCGAGGCTATAGAGAAACGAGAATTGCGTTATATTACAGTATTGATTTACTAACCGTTAGAATGATGAAAGATAATTTTTATCAGGCACTCGATACAAGTAGCGCATTAGTTAACAACTATCCCTCTCATGGTTATGGTATCTTTAGAGATGAAGCTAAAAATACATTGAAATTGAATGTTTCTAACTTGGAAAATTTGAAGGAATGGAAACTATTTGAACCGACTTTTAATAAAGTTAAAGATAAGACAAGATATATAAAATATTTACAAATATGAATATGTTCATACCGTTATATTCTGATAAAAATCAACCACAAAAAGAAAAGAAAGGTGAATTAACAGTCACAGAGATAATTGAAATGGGTAAACAAATAAATTCCGACTGGCTAAAAGGAGAAGTCGAAAAAAAAATAGGAAATCAACCTCACCCAAAAGAAAAGAAAAAATAACGTATTTTCCTTACCTCTCATTATTAATAAATCTTTCAATAACATTAACACATTTCTGAGGCGATTTAAGAATATCGGTTTTCCAAAATCTGATAACCTTCCAGTTATTTTTCTGCAACTTCTTATTAACTTCTTCATCTCTTATATAATTTCAGGGACGTGTTCTAATTATATTGTCACAATAATATAAATTTTTATTTTGTTGCGGATGGTTTTTTTGCTGGCGGTTCACAAAAATGTCGAACATCAATGGGTTAGCCCCTCCTTCGCAAAAGCTACAGCAGGCCAGGCCAGCTGTGCCTCCGAAACTGTCGGCTCGAACTTCTTTTTAAAGGATCGTCGACTGTCCGCAAGTTTCATAAAAGGCGGATTTGACGGGCTTGCCGTGGAAACGCCCTACGTTCCTCAGAGTAAAGGCGCGGCAAGCGCTACTTCTTTGAGGCTTTCTTCTTCTTACTGGTTGGACAAATGGAACGATTTTAGGTCAGCTAACTGGTTAGACATCCTGGAATTTCCAGAGACAAACCTCAAATACACCATACAATTTTTAGCTATTGGCGAACCTTAGTTTCAACTAACAGCTTTATTGCAGTTTTCCAAAGTAAGTATAAATCTAACCCCAAGCTAGCATGCTTTGTATAAAAAACATCAGTATGATATCTTTTGTCATCTTCTTTGAACTGAGAACCAAACACCTGATTCACTCCAGATAATCCTAAGCGCCCACTCAAATAGGCATCTCTCCATTTTTCAAACCTATCTTGACTCCAAGTATTTTGTAGATGATCAAGGTTGTATTTTGTATTTGGTCTTAATCCTATCACAGACAATTTACCCAACACCACCTGAAATAACTGAGGTAATTCTTCAAATTGATATTTGCGCATAAAAGAACCTAATTTTGTATTCCTTGGATCTTCTGATGGTTTAAGCCCTTGTGCAATTTGCACATTGCCACTTCCTGCGTCTGAATTTGGTCTCATGCACCGTATTTTAATAAGATTTATGGTTTTTCCTGGCACATGGCTTAATCGTTCTTGAACGAAAAACATCGAACCTCCATCTTCAACTTTTTTTGCGAAACCCAAAGTGGTTATCACTGGGGTTGCTACCACAGCTGCTGGTATAGATACAGCCAAATCCAACAACCTTTTGTATCGGCTATTTAAATATCTTTCCCCTTGGTAAGGGCATACAATGTGGGCAAGCCCTGCAAATATGGTGTCGCTACTTCTTAAATAACGATCTAATTTCTCTACAAGCGGGCGTTTGGGTCCATCTATCGCATTCGAGGGGTATAAGGTAGTGTAATAACTACCATGGTTATCGAACCCAACTTCCTCAGTATTTTTTCCACTCAGCAAAATTGCTTCTACTGGCACAGGACTGACCCTCTCGCTCATATTCCACATATTATAGCTCTTTTGTCGGAAAACTGTATAATTTTCAGGGACATGCTCTGACTATATTGTCAAAATTATATAATTTTTTATTTTATTGTGGATATTTTTTTCCGTAAACCGTGGATTTATCCTGAGCATAGTCGAGGGACAAAGTTCGAACCTCCATAATCAGTAATGTATTCAAGTTCCGACTTTTACTATTCAACCAGCGACTCCATAACGGATTTTTACTTTTCCTTCTTGTGAACTAATATTGGCAATCCAGATTGTACCAATTTCCTTAGTAGTTTTTACATGCACGCCACCATCTGGCATTGGTGCATAACTGCCGATCTTGATCATTCGCAAAGGTTTATCTTTTGGCAAATGTGGAGGTAAAAATCTACATTCTTTTTCGAGCTCATCATAGGTTGATTCTTTTGTGTTGACTGGTAAATCTGCTTGTAAGGCTTCATTAACTTTTTTCTCAATCTCGTCCTTCTTTGAGGCATCTAATTCTCCTTGATATTCTAAAAATGCTTTCTTGCCATGACTACCTCTTATCGGATATAAACCTTCAAACATAGTCATTAAAACATCGTGGAGCGCATGTCCTGCCGTATGAATTTTCATATATTTATATCGCCAATTCCAATCGAGAAGTGCCGTAACGTTTTCTCCTGTCTTTAACTCTCCTTGTACTTGATGGATGATTTCACCGTCAGACAGCCTTACATATTCAACTTTTGCTTCACCGATGTGTCCTTTATCTGAAGATTGACCTCCACCTTCGGGATAGAAAATCGTTTGATCTAAAACCACATTGAGTAAAATACCTTTTGGTTCTACCGAAAGGATATTGCACTTGATCTCTTTTTGATAAGAATCCTCGTAATAAATTTGCTTTGTTTTCATCTGAAAATATTCCTGACTTTTTTTATTATTTCCCGTCTTTTTTTTTGGGTTAATACACCGGCGATATCTTTAATAATAGTTGCGTCAGCGGTAAATAATTTATCAGGTCTTACAAAACTTACAACAGGCAGCGAACCTTCAATAAAATCTGATGATTCGAGTCGAATCGCGGTTTTGCTTGAGTAGGGCTTTGAGGTTATCTGACATAAAATCAAATTGTTAAATTCTCCATGGCTAAGAACCATGGCTGGACGAATTTTCTGCCCTTTTAAATTTGAGAAGGGAAATAACACAAGAACTATAGTTCCTACTGTAAACTTTTCCATGCAATATCCTCTTCTGGATTATTCCAATCAGTAATAAGCGCCTGTTCAGACAATAATAGCGTATCTTTCGTGGGTTTGGTTTTTTTTGGAGCTGCAATGATTCTTATTTCACCTTTTTTCACGAGTAGTTCGACTTCACCTTTGAGATTGCTTTCATTGAGAAGCGGTTTAGGGATGCGTATTCCACGTGAATTGCCGATAGGTATAAATGATGTAATCATACGTAATTACATTGTAACTACTGATACAATGTTTGTCAATATATGAGTGCATGCAATATTTTTTCAAGGATGTGGTTTCATGGATATTTTACCTTTCTATATAGCCATCATTTTTCATTGAAGGGTCGCGATCAACATAAAAATTTCTTTCCCAAGCATGTTTCTTCAATTTTCAGGGACGTGCTCTGATTATATCGTCAAAATAATATAAATTTGTATTTTGTTGCGGATATTTTTGGCTGGCACTAATAAACTTTGTGAGCAACTTCTATAAAAAACAGATTAGAAAACAATTTATCACTCCTCGTCCTTCTATTATTTTACCTCAACCTGCTTTATCTTTAAGCTAAATACTCATTTTCCACTTCTTAATAGGGCCATTTGACCTTAATCCACGCTTCAAACCAGTTAATGTTCCAGGAATTTGGTTATTATTTATGTATTTCTCAAATGATTTGTAAATAGGATTAACAAACTTAACGATTTTATCAAAACTACCAACTATTTCACCTGATAGAACCCAGCTTAAATGAACGTTCTTCCATCCATTTTCGTCACAGTTCCACAGTCGTGTTTCGCTTGGGTGTTCGACAATATCGCGCCTCTTGAAAATATCTATGAGAAATTCTGGAATATTTTCGTCTAATTTTAGGTTGTGTAAAAGTATTTTAAGTCGTTCAATCAGGTCTAAATTTTCCCAGCTTACTTTTGGAATACTTTTTTGTTTTAGTCTTTCGGTATTATTTAAGGCATTAAGAAGCTCTATTGTGAGGTATTCAAAAGCAAGTTTGGTAAAAACGATATAAAACATGGAGTAAAATTCAAGTTGGTTTCTCAATTCATCTGGAATAAACCTATCGTTTGTTTTGTCATTGATTTGAAGTTTACGACACTCATTTAATAAGCTTGTTGTTTTTTTGTAATAATGTTCAAGTTTTGCAAACAAAGAATAGTTTCTATGGTATTGGTTAAAGTAGTATTTGCCCCAGACATTATCTTTTGCTGGTTGAACGTAGTTTATCGTAACACCTTGCTTATGAGATTTTGCTAATTTGGGGTCTGAAACGTCTTTAAGGGTGTTGCCTTTGACTAATAATTTGTTCATTTGTTTTTGCTTTACTTGATTTTACTATTTTATAAATAAGTTTCCAGGGACGTGCTCTGATTATAACGGGAACGTCGCAATCAGTTACTGTTTTTTAAAATATAATACGTGGCTTTCCCTTTTCCTTTTCGTTCAATCATCTGTAGCTCCAAAAGTTTGTGAAAATCGAGTGTCCGGGTGGCCTTTGCCCGATCGGTAAGCTTCGCATATTCGCGATCAATAATATAGCCATTTTCTTGGATATGTTTAAGGATTGCATCATGATATGGTTGTAGTTTTGTTTGAGGAGTACGCGCTGCTTCGGGGAGGAGCTTTTTGACTCTCAAAACCTCATCGATAATACCGTCCGTAAAATACTCAAGCCAGGGGGTAAAATCTACCTTGTCTTTTAATTCATAATAATCTCCATATTCTCCAACCGTTTGAAAGTACTTTGTCACGTTTTTGTTGTAGTAATTTTCGAAACTAAAAAGATGAAAGGTATTGAGTCCTATTGCTGCCAATAGGATTTTCGTTGCCAGACGTGTTGTCCTGCCGTTGCCGTCCATAAACGGATGAATGATAACCATTTGTTTATGAAATATGCCAGCAAGAATGAGCGGGTCGATAGTTTTACGATTCGTGTTTACGAAAATAATAATATCTTTCATCATTGGCAGTACGTCTTTTACGTCAGGGGGTAAAAATACGATTTTACCTGTTCTTGGATCATTTACCACGACAGGCTTATGCCTTAAACTTCCGGAGTCGACTGGTGAAAGGAGTTTGTCGGTGATTTTTTTTTGAATCGAGAGTATGAGCTCAAGAGTCAGTTCAAAAGAACCTTGATTTAACTGCTTATTCAAATCCTCAAGTGCTTTATTGTAGTTTACTATTTCAAGTTCGCTGTCCCTTATATTGGAAGGCCTGAATTTGAGGATCTTTTTCACTTCTGTCAAAGGGAGAGGGTTTCCTTCAATACTTGTTGAAGCATGGGTCGAAACAGCCCGTGCCATGCGTTCAAGCTCCATAAGGACAATGTTCGGGAAATGGGGAGTATTGAGTTCTGTGATAAGAGAATTGATACGCTTTATATTAGCAAGCAGTCTGTTAGTAATGGTAAATGACGGAGTAAACATTAGTCTAATTTTAGTCGAATATTAGCCGATTGTCAAGAAGAAGTCTTATCCAATCAATTTTAATGGACTTTCCATGGACGTGCTCTGATTATATCGTCAAAATAATATAAATTTGTATTTTGTTGCGTATATTTTTTTCAGCTGAGCGTGTCGGTCTGGACCCTTGTAATGCTATAATTTCAACAAGAAATGTCTCACTCTTCATGCTAATTGAAACAAATGAAACATCTAAAAAAAGGATGTCTCAATTTACTCATGACCAATAAACTTGACTACATACATAATGACAAGACCCAAAAGAAAAACACCAAAAGAAAGCATAGATTTTTTAAGACTGGCTTCTTTTCTTATTTCAGGCATTAAATCGGAAGCGGCGATATAAATAAATCCACCTGCGGCAAAAGGAAGAAGATACGAAGTAATATTTTCTATTTGAAAAGATAGGAAGTATCCAAAAATACCTCCAAAAACCGCGGTCAATGCAACTAAAAAATTTGCCAACAGAGCTTTTTTTCGGCTAAATTCTGAATAAAGTAATACACCAAAATCACCAATTTCTTGTGGTATTTCATGGAGAGCAATGACAAAACTTGTAATAATACCCAGTTTTACATCTATTATAAAAGTCGAGGCGATAACTAATCCATCAATGAAGTTGTGAACTGCATCACCAAATAGGTTCATATATCCGAATGTATGAACTTGGCAGTTTTTTTTATGACAATGCCGCCAATGAAGTAGTTTTTCTATTAAAAAAAACAGTACAAAGGAAAACAAAACTATTGGATACATATTTCCATTGTTAAGTTTTTCAGAGGCTTCAGGTAAAAGATGAAGAAAAGCTCCACCCATCAAAGCGCCTGCTGAAAGTGAAATAAGAAAGAGAAGAAATTTTGATAAAGTTTTTTCTTTGATTGAGAGAGTAAAAACCCCTATTAATGAAGCAAGGCTAATCAAAAAAGTTGAGGCGATAATATAAATAAGTTTCTCCATTTAAATAATGTAATGTATAAAGATGCAACTTAGTTGCAATAAGTAGTATAATATACTTTGGTTGACTACCTGTCAAGAGGTACAATATCAATCTATACCCCTCTTCTTCCACTTTGCAACCACAAAAAAGGAAATCAAAACCAATATACCCATCTTACTCTGGTTTGTAGCTCGTAAGAGCGAAAAAGCAGATTAGTCCATTCGATTATACTCAGGACTAATCCTGAGTATGCCGAAGGATTATCCAAATAGATAAAAAGCTCCTAACGAAAACATAATTATACTTTCTACCAAAGTAAGCCAGGTAATAAATTTAGGAGAGGCTAACCACAGTTTCATAGTAAAAAAGGCAACAAGAAAAACCAACAACTCATCAAGCATATAAAAAATCACATACAAAATAATGTAAAAAAGATAAAGCCAGCTTGAAAGTTGAGCTTTGGTTAATATACCAGCAAAGGCAACTGGCACAGCGGCTGAACATGGGAACTCAACAACTGTAATCACCACAGCAAATAACAAAATGGAAGTTAGAATAGTCAACGTTTTTGCTTTGTTATCAATAAGAGATTGAAATCTTTTTGAAAAGCTTCCTTCTATCTTTTGGGCTGTCCCGATTTCACAGGTTGGTCCTTGTTTTCTAAACTTTATAAACTCTCTTAAAAAATAGATTCCACCTATAAAAGTTAAAATACCTATCACTATTTCCATCTGCCGAAGATAGGGAGAAATGATGTTAAATAGTTGATACCAGAAAAATATCAAGAGACCATATATAAAGGCGGTTGTTAGTATAAAACTGCCTCCAAAAATGAAAGTTTTGAGTCTTGATTTTAAAGCCAAAACTAAAGCTAAGATAATAAAAAGCGCCCCTAAAGAACAAACATTAAAAATAAGTTGCGGATAGTCTTTTTTTACCTGGTTTATAAATTCTTTCGCTTTGGCACAATGGGGACAGGTGGCACTATAGAAAAAATCAATCTTAACAGATTGAGCAGAATAAACGCTTTGTTGAAAAATAAAGTATGTTCTTCATTTTTCTTCAATTCTAATTGACTTTCCTTTAATAATTGCCAAGACTACTTTTTTTATAGCACTATCCAAAATTCTAGCAAATGTTGGCTGGGAAATTTTCATTTTTACAGCTGCCTTTTTTTGATCCAATCCATCAACTTCATAAAGTTTAAGTGCTTCAAGCTCATCAGGCAATATAACCACTTCTTCAAGTTGGCGCAAAGGAATACCCTGAGGTTTGAAATAATAAACATTAGGTTTAAACCGCAAACAGCGTCTGAGTTTTGGTCTCATATATTTTTTGGTAAAATAACTAATAAAGTCCCTGCCTAGTCTTAATCGTTTTGTCCTTGACTAAGCCAGGGACTCTCTTTCTTCTCACTTGTTCAGTGATCCTATTTCTTTTTCTACTTCTTCCATTTCCTTTTTTAAATTATTCTTATAATTTTCAAGGTCTTGTTTCGTTGGATTTTGGCCTACTCGATCACAACATCGCACCATCCTGCGACCGAATCCTCTTCCCATTCCTTCTTGTCGCCCAACTCCTCCTTTGCATGTTCCCATTCCTCGTCCTGTTAATGGACCTTTCCCTTGTGGTCCTGTTCCATCAAATGCTGGCATATTTTTTCACCTCGCAGTCTATAAGGTATAACTAATAATAATGAATACGTATTCATTATAATATTCATAAGTAGTCTTGTCAAGTAGAAAAATACTAAACAAAAAGCAGACTTAAAGAAACGATCATCATCCCTGTCATAATTTTTTCAGCTTTTCAGGGACTTTTTCAGGGACATGCTCTGATTATATTGTCAAAATAATATAAATTTTTATTTGCTGCGGATATTTTTTGCTGGGGGAACTGGAACAAATTAGAAACACCTTTTTCCATTATTAATTTAATCTTGGAGTATAGATATAGGTATTTCCGCATCATAAAGCATGGGTTTCTTTCTATTCATTATCGCCTCATAGCGGCCAAGTAATCTATTAACCCGTCTTTTTAGGTAATCTGGCATGTCTAAAGAATGAAGATAATTTCTAAGTTTAGCACTGTCAAATTCGTCAATTTCAAAAAATCTTATTGTGTTTGTGCTTTGGTCAAGACAATAATCGCTAGGATCATACCACGGTACACCGATACCTGCTTTTTCTAGCCCTTGAGCCACCTGATAGGCTTTTTCATCAATATATAGATGGGATGCCCGATGTGTCGCACATGCTTGGCAGCTGCAGATCGATCTTTTATCTCCCAAATCATCAGTCATGTGAGCGGAGTACACTGCGTGATCTTTTGGTATTTTTGCCATTTTACTCAAATAATAGATAAACGAATACGGCTGACCTGGTGTTTCATCGTATCTTACACCACGGTAGGTAACTACTGCATTCGGAAAAAGAAGGTCGGCGATATGAGTCTGATAATACTCAAGAGGAAAAAAACCATTAGGTCTGCCTAATTTAACTCTCACAATTTCTGCTCCTCTTAAGAGATCAATTTCTTCTTGGGTAGACGCTCTGTATACTATCGATTCCATTCCTCTGCTAAATTTTTCCATATTAGTTGATAAATTAGTACCATTTATTGATTAAGCCATCCGTAGCTTTCTTGTCGTCCGAAGCCTTGGCGTAGGAGGAAGCGAAGAATGGCTGTCTGTCTTGAACAAAATCCAAACTTTTTACCGAGAAAATCCTGACGTTGAATTTTGATAATTTTCGTTCGGGCGGGCAAAAAGGAAGGAGGTTTTGGGTGGGAAGGAATTTTTGCCCGCCCCCGCTTTCCACCACCACCGAATTTCGTGCAAGTGAAACTGGTGCGCCGCTAAAATTTTAAATAAAATCTCTTACTTCTAATGGCTTCCTATATCCAGCAATATCTTTTGAGGGATGTGGAAATTTTATCAAATACGCAAAATCTTTGGGCAATTTTTTCCAATTATCAACGAGTTTTCAGTGACATGCTCTGACTATATCGTCAAAATAATATAAATTTGTATTTTGTTGCGGATATTTTTTTCTGGGAACTGTGGAAAAGGTTAGAAACTTACTTATAACTGTGTGAATATTTACCAAATTAAAGTTGATATTTTCTCCTCAGTTTGTTAGAATATTGATATTCAGACGAAGAGGGATCCAAAAGGCTAGATGCCTAAGGAGCCCTTTTCTTTTTTATACAACTTTTTCATTATTTGAAAGATAATATCTGAATCTACATTGCCTTTTTTCTTACCTATCATTGCCGTGTTGTGCTCTCGAAATATGAGTACAAACCCAGCCTTTTGTATTTCCTCATATAAATCTTGATTTGCTACCTGTACATATCCCAAGAAATAGTAAGCATTCGATACATCGTACTTTTGCTCAAGATATATTCGAAAACGTGCTAGATTGATTTTCCATGGGTGAACTTCAAGTTTTGTAGTACCCATATATAGGTTTTGACCATCTATAAAAGCATAATTCTTGTTTTTAGTTTTCTTTTTATCCATGTGTATTTTCTAATATACCAATCGTTGCTCATTTTGCAAATATTTCAGCACAAACAGGAGCTTAGAGCTCGTCCATCAATAACCTGATAGATTTTCAGGGACGGGGTCTGAATATACTGTCATATCAATAATAAATCTGATGAAAGGACTAATACTTATCATGACTTTTGAAAACGTTCATTCATGAATGATGATTATGCTGATTTAGTCGAATCAGCTGGGGAGCTAGGAACCTAGAGTCTTCTGCTCTCCCGCACAAAGCTGCCCAGCTTGGATTCGAACCAAGATAAACGGATCCAAAGTCCGTTGTCCTACCATTAGACGACCGGGCAGCACTATGCGGGACAGGCGCCGGCAGACGTGTTGTCATTGCACCACTCCCCATATCTTTGTTTCCTATGTGAAAGAACAAACTCAATTGTACCAAATGAGAGCCTATTTTACAGTTTTGTGTAGGTTTTTTTACTTAAATGGATTGACGACCTTTATCTCTGAAAAATATGAGAAATGCTTTTCATTAGAGGTTGCAATCGTATCAACGTCATTTGAAATCATTGTAGCGACTAAATACGCATCAAAAATTGCATTACCAGCCAGATTATGTTCGTGAATGAGTTGTAATGCTATCGTGGCAGTAATCTTGGTTGGCGAGATGACAGTAAAAGGCTGGATCGCTAGAGTTATCTTCTCAACTGCCTCTTTGGTTTGGATTGTATTTGGAAATGTCTTATGCGTCAATACTCGCAAACATTCAAAAATATTTTGATGAGCTACTATCAGGCGGTAAGGATCTGTGTAAATAAATGAGCGCGCCTTTTTATAATAAAAAGATGTCTTATTGAGAGCATAAATAATGACGTTTGAATCAATTAGCATGGTATTTCCGGATCACCATAAATTTCATCACGAGTGAGGTTGTCAAGCGGAACTCCAAGATCTACAGTAGGAAAATGCCAGTTTTTCAGTATTTTCTTGGTTTTCCTTTTTGCGACATACTCTCCCACAGCTTCACTGACAACCTTCTGAAAAGATGTTTCCTTTTCAATAGCCAGCGTTTCAGCGTCTTTCTTTAGTTGCTTTTCCAATCTTATGGTGGTTCTTACAAGTTGCATATGAGTTATTTTGACATAAATATGACAATATGTCAAGAGTAATAATGGTATAATACATTTCTATGAAAGAAGGCATTGTGCTGCTTCTAGGACGACCAAATGTCGGCAAATCCACATTTGTAAACAATGTTATCGGCCAGAAAGTAGCGATCACCTCACCCAAACCGCAGACCACCCGCTTCCCGATTCAGGGACTTTTTGAAGATGAGCGCGGGAAAATTATCTTTACAGATACACCGGGAATATTTAACAAAACCAAAGATTTGCTTGCCCAGAAGATCAATCAACAGACACTGAAGGCTGTCAATAAAGAAGCCGATGTCGTGCTTTATTTTATTGATCCAACGAGAAAACGTGATTTTGAGGAAGCAAAGGTACTGGGGATTGCCCGAAAAATAAAAGCACCTGTTTTTTTGGTCATAAATAAAAAAGACAAAAAACAAACATATCTTGCCCAATACATGTTTCTCGAGGATGAATTTTCGCAAGCGTTTCATATTTCTGCACTCAAATCCCATGGGTTTGATGCCCTTCTTAAACGCATCTTCGAACTTCTTCCTGATCAAGGAGAACAATCAATGATCCAATCTGATCTTCCCTATCCGCTTCTCAATATGGATAGCAAAACCTTTATCGCAGAGCTTATCCGGGAAAAAGTATTTATTATGATGGGTGAGGAAATCCCCTACTCAACAACAGTGGTAGTATCAGAAATTAAAGAACGAAAAAATGGTTTGATGTATATCAAAGCACAGATCCTCACCACTACGGACCGCCATAAAAAAATGCTGATCGGAGCAGGTGGACGGAAGATCAAAGAGCTGGGAAGTTATGCGAGAAAAGAGATCGCCTTAGCGATAAATAAAAAAGTGTTTCTTGATCTGACTGTTGCTACTGATCCTCATTGGCAGGATGTTTTGTATTCATAAAGCTCTCATTTTGATATAATATCACACAGCTGTCATCCTGAACTTGATTCAGGATCCATTGTTTATTGGTGACCGTAGCTCAGTTGGTTAGAGCCCCAGTTTGTGGAACTGGTTGTCGCGGGTTCGAATCCCGTCGGTCACCCCTAATGCATTTTGTTCATTTCGAACATTGCAAATAGCTTGATACTCCGTGCTAAACTGCTGATTCGATAAGCCGGGATACTGCCAAGCCAGCCCAGTGGGACATATCGAACCAAGCAGGACTCTTTGTTGTCCAGGCTCAGAATCTAGGTATGTCTGTCCCAAATCTTTAAACTTATCCATCATAAATTTATCCACATCATCCATCGTATATTTATAGAATGTGTTCTTCCCCATAACCTGTTCAAAGGCAGCGATTTTACTTTCAATCTTCTTACTTTGATCTTGATATACTTCATCAGAATAGATCTTTTTTAAGTGATTCATAACTAAATCTTCTCGTAATTGTTTTAACTGTATAATTTCTTGCTCTGCTCTTTCTCTTTTAGTTCTAATCGCATTAATGTTTTGGGCAAATTTCTTTCTAAGAACCATTAGAAAGACTTCCAATTGTTCTTTAGTTGGAGTAATTCCATGAAGAAATTCGATTAATGAATCACTTAATTTTTGAACTGCAATAGACGATCCTCCACAACGGTTCTTGCAAATATAATAGGCGTATTTCTTTGTTCTGCCCTTACTCCAACCTCCTGATAAATGTCCTCCACACTTACCACATTTAATAGATCTCCTAAGCGGAAAGTCCGGATGATCCTTTAGTCTTTTGCCTATGGTCATACCACAACGGTTTCTTCCATCAATAATCGCCTGAACTTTGTAAAATTGTTCCTCTGTTATCATCGCTTCATGTTGTCCTGCTACTTCTTCTGGATATTTATTTGAGGTAAGAATACCCATATAAAACTTCATATGGAATAATCTGCTCGTAGTTTGCGATCTTAATTTATATTCTTTGCCTGAAATAACTTTACGCATACCCCATCCATTCATAATCTGCGCTATTTCTTCTAAAGATTTTGTTCCCGTTGCCATTAAATCCCAAGCCTTTTTCATCTTGTCAAAATATTCACCATCTTTTACTGCGTGGCCATGTTCAGTCTTATATCCTAATGGAGCATGACCAGTACAAAGACCTGATAAAAATCTTGCTCTTAAACCATTTCTTGTTCTTTCTGATCTTACATCATTGTCATGTTGAGCAAAACTTGCCATGATTGTCTCAAGTAATTTGTCAGTAGGAGAATTACCTGTAGGTTCATTAGCTGAGATTATAGATATTCCATAATCGAAAAGTCTTTTACGGATATATAAATAATCCTGTGTTTGACGGGAAATTCTATCCAGCCTGTAAATCAATACAGCGCCAACCATCCTGCGATTTCTTCTACAAAATTCCAGTAGTTTTAATAATTCTGGTCTGCCGCTTATATTTTTAGCTGACCGTCCCTCTTCCCGAAAAGTCTCAATAATTTCATAACCACGTCGGGTTGCTTCTCTTCTGCAAATTTCTTCTTGAGTAGCCAAAGAAAAATTCTCAACTTGTTCCTCGCTTGATACCCGAAGATATAATATAGCGTTTTTAGTTGTGGCAGAATTTAGTTGCATATTGTTACAAATCTCGTAACAGCTCTTTTAAGGTTTTTTTGTTTAAAATCTTCTTCTCGTACTCTTCCAACCAACCATTAATAAGATACTCATAAGACGCAAGCATTGATTTTACTTCTTCTATTGTATATTTATCACCCAATATCTCCTTCGCTTTTAAAACAGTATTATTTTCGTGGGATTGCTCCGGAAACATTTTATGCATTGAGTTTGCTAATATATCTGTTTGAGGAAAGTATTTTAAATCAAAACGTGGATTGCTACCTTGTGGGTTCTTATCTTCTACCTTATCTAAATTATTCTTAGTCAAATTATTCATAAAAAGCATCGTTATTAACTGTCCATATATAGACAGTATATATAAAATGGCAACTGCTTGTCAAGAGGTATTTGAGCCTAGAAACTTCTTTTTCGATCTATGCTCATTTAAACTTATTATTCTTTACTTATTGCAGTTTATCTGATATAGTACGATCTACTTAACAATTACAGGCTATTAACTCCTGCCCCCTAAGGCATGGAAATCACTAATCCAATCCAACTTATTTCTCAAACTCCAATTGATCAGCGACAACTTGAATTGCTCCACCAAGTCCAAACTCATGTACTATCTCCACTTCAAGCGGCACTTCTTGGTTATCTTTTAACATTTCAACCAATCCAATGGATAATTCCTTCTCTTCAAACAAGACTACACATTTATTACTTTCTAGCGCCTATCCTCAGTCATTTACCTATTCCGCCATTTCTTGCAGTAGCGTTTATTCTGACATGGCCTGTATGGATTCTAATATTTGTCGTTGCATGTTTTTATCTTGTCAAAAGTATTCTGGAATTAATTCGAATATTTGCACCAAATATATTTAAGAAGTTTATTCCGGTAGAGGAGACTGTCTTTTTGGAGGTTACTTTTCCATCAAGTACCAGTAAATCTGCCTATGCCACAACTCAACTGTATACATTGCTTCATACATTAGCGCGTCGAGGACGACCTTTTGTTCAAAGATTTCTTGGCCAAAAGAAAACATATTCTTTGGAGATTGTCGCAACAAAGGAACACGGAATTCGTTATATCCTAACTACTAATGCAAAAGACTCACACGTCTTCAAATCTAGTCTTTTGTCCTACCTTCCAGGGGTAAAGGTAAAAGAGGTTGTAGATTATTTACCTGATGATCCAACTGGACTTCATGCTGATAGATACGGAGTGAGCGAGCTGAAATTGAGCAACGCCTTCGTTCTTCCCTTAAACAAGCAGAAAGTGCTTGATGAGCATGACTCCATCTCATACTTAACGGGCAATATGACCAAACTCTCACCAGGCGAGCTTGTTTCATTTCAAATGGTAGTTACGCCTGTCCTCAATGCTATTCATGGTAACGCTTTAAAAGAGATGAAGGAGCTACGAGGCAGGATGCTTCAAGGATTGCCAATAAATCTTGTGCTCAACAAAAATCCTTTGGACAAATTTCTGTCGTTCCCGGTCATTAAAATATTGTGGTTTTTTACTAAAGTTGCCCTCAAGTTTTTACAGTACTTTGTATTATTTGTCATTGATATCTTCTTTAATACTATGGCTAATGACAAAGGTAAATCTGTGATTATTACTGCTGAGGCAATCAGAAGCATTAAACCACAAGAAATCTTAAACCCCTATGAACAGGAGCTGCAAAAGATAGTCAAAGAAAAAATAGATCAGCCTCTTTTTGAAACCTCGATCCGGCTCCTAGTTGCTACAAAAGATGACATTGAATACGAAAAGAGAGTAAATGGGCTGCTTGCTTCTTTTGGGCCAATGAGCAGTTCGTACCAGTCTCTTACCGGAAAAGGTTCACTTCTTCGCTACAGGCTCGCAAAGCGCCGTTATATGCAGTTTAAAGAGCGCGCTTTAACCTCCTATTCCTTCGACTCAAATCCCATTCTTTCTACTTCAGAAATCTCAGATCTTTACCATTTCCCGGATACAAATACAACCAAGACTGAGGGTTTGGTAAAAAGCAGATCTAAAGAACTGCCAACACCATTATCTATGAAAAAAAGTACTACTAATATTGATGTCATTTTAGGAACAAATCAATATGGCGGAGAAGTCAATCCCATTGGGCTAACTCTTGCTCAGAGGCAAAAGCATATGTATGTGATTGGTAAAACCGGTATGGGTAAAACAACACTTTTAACAAACGCTATATTCCAGGATATGGTCAATGGTAAAGGTATCTGTGTGCTTGATCCGCACGGCGATATGGTTAAGGAACTGCTACGGATTGTTCCTAAAAAGCGGATAAAGGATGTTATCTATTTTGATCCTTCAGACAGAGATTTTCCACTTGGACTGAACATTCTCTCCCCGGGTATTACCTTTGGAAATAAAGAAGACGCGGATGAGTGGATTACAAGCTCTGTCCTGACAATATTTGCCAAGCTGACGAGTAAAGAATACTGGGGACCAAGAATGGAGCATATTCTTCAAAATGCTTGCCTTACAGCGCTGCAAACTCCAAGTCCAAATCTTTATACTTTGCAGCGATTATTAACGGAAAAAACATACCAGAAACAGGTTGCCTCAACTCTCCAAGACCCGGTCTTAAAACAGTTTTGGCAAAAAGAATTCTCACTCCTTGGAACTATGCAACTTTCAAGTGTTACCGCTCCATTAACCCAACGCCTTGGACACTTTATCACAACTAAAATGTCCCGCCATATCTTATTACAGGAAAAAAGCACTATCAGTACGCAGCAGATCATGGATCAGGGCAAAATTCTGTTAGTCAATCTCTCAAAAGGTGATCTTGGAGAAGCGCAAAGTTTTTTCTTCGGTACGCTTATTACCTCACTGATTTGGATTGCAGCCTATCAGAGAACAAAAATTAAAGAAAACATGCGGCGTGACTTTTTTGTCTATGTTGATGAGTTTCAAAACTTTGCGACTCCCAATTTCGCGGAGATTATGAGTGAAGGCAGAAAATTTCATATTTCCTTAATTCTTTCGCATCAAAGCATTGCTCAAATTGATGATATGAAGCTCGTCAGGATAATCGCCGGTAACGCCGGAACGATTCTGTCTTTAAAGGCTAGTCCGGATGACGAACAGTTCATTCTTCCCTTCATGCGACCAGAGCTTGAGAAGGGCGAAATTGTTAATTTACCACCCTTTCATTTCTATATGAAAGTTTCAACAGATGAAAGCGAGGATGCATTCTCGGGGCAAACAATACCGTTGGATAGCAAGGAAAATGATAAAACAGCAAAGGAGATTATTGCCAATACCAGAAAAAAGTACGGCACTTCAAAAGATATAGTCGAGAAAGAGCTTAAGCAGCTTTTTGAAGGAGAAGTTAAGAAAAAAAGTACGCCTAAAACAAAAAGTAAATACAGTAAATCAACTAAAAAAATTTCTAAAAAACATAATATATAATGCCCTCAAGAGCGAGGGCAAAAATATTCTTATTTTGAGGCTAAATTATTAATAATTGTTACACCTACCCTTAATAAATACGGAGTAGGTGGGATTGGCAATAAACAATACACTATTCAACATACATACATACATACAAACAAACAAACAAACATACAAAACAATGACACTCCCAAACATAACTAACAAACAAAAAGAAATACTAAAACTCACCTTTCAATTCAGATACTTAAACAGGATCCAAATTCAGAAATTCTTACATCATAAAGATAAAAAAACAATCAATCTCTGGCTAAAAGATTTAACACTTAAAGATTATCTGGTAAGAATTTATGACCCGGAAACATTCGGAAAAAATACCTTACCCGCAGTTTATTACTTAAGTCAAAATGGTATAAGGTTTTTAAAGACCCAAGAGAGTTACGATAAAAAATCATTACTTAAATTTTACCGTGAGAAAAATAGATCAGAAACTTTTATAGCAGACTCCCAACTTTTAGCCGGCATTTGTATTGATTTAAAAACTAGAAGTATTGACGGCATATCCTTTGACTACGTAACACAAAGTGATTACAAACGTCCTGATTCTATATTCCATTTTCTCTCAGAATTTAAGACCCGACTTTTTTTTAGCAAACAAGAAAAAAACAAAAAGAATTTTTATCTTCTGGATATTTTTGATACTACTCTTCCCAAGTATAGAATCAGGAAAAGAGTTAAAGATTATGTCGCATTTCTCTCAAATTATGAGTGGATTGAATATTTTAAATCAACCCCAAGGATTCTTTTTATTTGCCAAACAAAGGAGCTTCTTATCGCAACAAAAAGATTTACTAAAAAATTCTTAGTTGACCCTGACAGCAAAAATATACATATCAGTTTTGCATTAGAAGAAGAGGTAAAAAAACAGGGAGTAACCGCAGAAATTTGGGAAGAAATTGAATAAAAAAACCGCAAGCGAAAGTTTCCTCTCACCTGCGGTTTATAGTTTATGCCTTCTTAGTTTCTGATAATCGGCGAGGTGTAAAGAATCTATCCCGCTCGATTGGCAGTCCCAGCTTACCTCTGTTTGATTGCAGTTCTGACAGGGTAAAGTAGCCGAGTTCTTCCTCGTCACCGTCTACTAGCCCGAAAAAGGTATCTTTACCGTCAAACTCTATTGCATACCACGTCCAGCTGAAATCCGGGTAAAAGAACTTGCAGATCACCATCGGATCTTTCTCATTTTCCTGAGAATAGAGTGGTGGTAACTTTTCTAATATTTCCTTAGTAAGTAACTTCATCATTTTCACCCCCTTTCTTGTTTTGAAATAAATAATCTGGATCAAAGACTTTTTTGTCCTGTCCATTGAAAAAGGGGCATGGGGTGAAAAACAGATGTCAAAAGTCCGACGCCAAAGGCGGAGGAGGATCGCAGACCCGCCTTTTGATCAACTGCTTTGAACCCCATATAATGGGAAAGCAGGACAGGACAGGATAAAAAATGCTTGTAAAAAATACTACATAAAATATAAAATGGATATATGAATACACTGTGCCAACGAGAGAGAGAGAGAGAGAGAGTAGAAAACCCGCCGTCTAAAAAATACCTCAATCGTCTATATTGCATCTTCTTCAATTTATCTTACCTTTAATATATGAACATTGATAAGCTGATTATTTTCCAAAAAATTTATGACTTTCTTCTGTGGCTGGATACGAGGAGCATCCAAAAAAGTTGGACTTGCAAAAACCGATACAAATATGACATTATTTTAAGCAAGGGGAAGATGAAAACGCCTTCAAACGGGGCGGGAATTGGAATAATACCTCAAATGCCGGAGTCTTTGCACTCAATTTGAATAATATTCCAACCAATCAGAACAACAACATTGGCTTTCGTTGCGCCAGCGATCAATGCATACGCCAGGATGAGTTGATACCTGTCTACGGATCGGTATTCAGGATCCTATTGATCACAGTTGTCTTCTCCGGTCTTCCCATAATGGGAGGCAAACAGAACGCCTGTATTTCCCGCTTTTTAAAATGAGAAAGAGCGGGAGTAAATAGGTAGACCGAGGCCGGATATCCTCCGGCTCGGTCTTTTTATGGAGCGATTCATGTACGAGATAATTAGTAGTTTTAATAATTTATTACAGGCGTATTACCAATCAAGAAAATGTAAGCGGTATAAAGCGAGCATTCTTCAATTTGGTTTTTTTCTTGAAAGTAATTTGCTGAAATTGCGTCAAGAACTAGTTTCTGAACAATACTTGCCCTCTCCATATGTCTATTTCCGCGTCCATGATCCGAAAGAACGCAATATTGCCGCACCAGCCTTTCGTGATCGTGTGGTCCAGCATACGCTTATTGATTACATTGAGCCATTGTTTGATCGCCAGTTTATTTTTGATTCGTATGCATGTCGTAAAAGTAAAGGTACGCTTGTGGGCTTGAAGCGAGTTAAAAAATTTCTCCAATCGGCACGATCTATCTCTGGTTCTCAAACGCCACTCTATTCTTTACAGATGGATATTTCAAAATATTTTGCCAATATTTCATGGACTGTTCTTTTGCCGGTTATTTTTAAAACAATCCATTGTCCAAAAACACGGCGACTTATTGAAAAGATTGTGACTGAGCATCGGTGTTTCAATCTATCCAAAGCTCCTTTTGATGTCGTTTCTCCGAGCCTTAGAAAAGGTTTGCCTATCGGGAATCTTACCAGTCAACTCTTTGCCAATATGTATCTCAATGAACTTGATCAATTTGTAAAACACGTCCTGCATGTCCGGTGGTATGCCAGGTACATGGATGATTTTCTGATTATTCATCCTGACAAATCATATCTTCATACCATTAAAGCCCATATCCAGGCATTTTTACAGGAGAAATTACATCTTATCCTTTCTGAACGGAAAGTGATTCTATCTAATACCAAAAATGGGGTTCCATTTGTCGGGTATCGCATTTTCTATGACCATATTCTCATTCGGGGAAACACACTGTCTCATATGCAAAAGAAATTGAAACGAAGAACAAAAGCATACAAATACGGTGCTCTTTCTACTTCCTCTTACCGCTCAAGTCGCGCTTCAATTTGCGGACACATACGCCATGCCGATAGTTTTTGCCTTCGTAAAAGACTTGCACTGTGGAAGTAATAATCAGACCTTCTTTTAATTTTAACTGCTCAGAGAACTATGTTTTAACTCAAAAAACCAAATAGATAGAGGGGAATAGTATGTAAAGAAGCATATAGGATGTCATCTTTCACGATATAGGTCTTATCTTTATCCCTAATTTGAATAGCTGTTTTATTTGCGCCACCTATTTCAAATACATTTCCTTCACATAAGATGTCGCCAGTTTTTGAGTAGAACACAGTATATCCAGCGTTTTCCAGCCCACTTATCACAAATAACTCTCTGATTGACCCCACATGTGTTTCTTTGCCTATCTGATTATTGATAGCATAGAGCAAATTGGTATTATCAATATAAATTTTCTCGGCATTTCTCACCAGCGCATGACCATATTTATCAATAAGCAAGAATCGCAATAGTCCTGTATCTCGCAGTATCTGCACATATTCTGTGATCGTTGTATGGTCTTTCCCGAGGCTGTTAGCAAGTTTGTTAATGCTGACGCTTCCTGGAAGAGAGGTGGCAAAGAAATAGATGATTTTTTTCAAAGTATCGAGATTCTCTGTCTTCAGTGCATAGAAGGTGCTGATGTCTTCAAAAACTGTTTTATCAATAATTCCGATAAGTGTATCTCTAAATGCTTCGTAGACTGGTATAGCTTGAGAAGTTGGATAATACCCTTTCTGCCAATATTTATGCAGGTATCCAAGTAATTTTTCAGTCTTACCGATTCCGCTATCCACATGCTTTGAGGAATTAAGAATATTTTCAAGTTTTACTGTCGGATAGGTATTTCCAGTTTGAATTTCTAAAAATTCTCTAAAAGAAAAACCATACATCTGGCGCAGAATTACCCTTCTTGAAAGATCATATTTTCCTTTAATAAGATCAATACTGGAACTGCCTGAAAATAAAACCTTGAGATTTGGATACGAGTCGTAGATATTTTTTAACTCTTGATTCCAGTTCTTGTATTTATGAATTTCATCAATACAGAACAGCTCTCCACCATA
>Ga0075674_105_pt1 | contig 20934 bp, 18 predicted proteins | sample RifGroA2_FD_68243 | JGI IMG/M metagenome (GOLD analysis project Ga0075674, IMG submission 68243) | Microgenomates (Roizmanbacteria) bacterium GW2011_GWA2_37_7
GGAAACTATGAAAAGTCAAAACAATAACGAAACAATTGGGGATAAGATAAAACAGCTTAGAAATAAGCAAGGATTAACGCAGGACGAATTGGCGAGAAAGTCTGATCTTCCCTATACAACGCTGACTAAAATTGAAACAAATGTCATCACCAAACCCTCAATTCAAACGGTTATGAAGATTGCCAAAGGATTAGGGATTAGCATTGATGATTTAATGAAATAAAAACTATGAACAAGGACGTTTTAAAAAGACGGAAGTTACCGAAAGAATCAGCATTATATCCAAAAATGTCAGATGGTGTATGTAGTGCAATTCGAGGGATAATTAAAGAAGCAATAGACAGTGGAAACAATAAAATTTTCATTAGGACAAATCTCAAGCGCGGACTACCCCTTGAGAATATAAACAAGGTTGCTGGCCCATTTGTTGAAGCATGGGCTTTGGAAAAGTTTGAGGAAATATCAGATAAAGTCGGAAATAAATACGGTCTGGTTAATGTTGAGGCCGGAAAAAGGCTCGATGCCTTTGATATGGTTCTACAATTTAAACTGAAAGATGTGGAAGATTATGTTTCTGCAAACGTGGATTCGAAAGCAACAGCGGAAGATATTTTAACTTCTGGGAAAAGTCCAAACATTACTTCTTTTGCAAGAATCAGAAATGAATACCTTGATGACCCAGATTATATTTTCCTAGTTCTCTCACTGAAACATAAAGTGTTTAGTGAGAAAGCAGACGGAAACGGAATTACAAATGGGATTATGCAAGTAACCGCATATCATGTTTATGATATTAAATATGTTTCAGCCAAAGATTTAAATTACAATCAGGCATTAGGCACTGGTCAAATGCAGATTAGGGATATTCATTATGTTGATGAAGAAAGAAAAACCGCAGAGCAATTTATAAAAATGATTGATGATAAATATATAAGATCAAATGGGCTTATAGAGGAATTAAAAAAACTTCCCGACAGAAGTGTTGATTTGATTTGCACCGACCCCCCCTATAATTTAGGTAAGGATTACGGAAATAATATTGACTGGAAGCAATGGCATGAATATGAGCAGTTTACTTTGGATTGGTTGACAGAAAGTAAAAGAGTTTTGAAAAACACAGGCAGTATCTATGTTTTTATGGGGGTAAAATTTATTCCTCGGTTATTTTTGATGCTTCAAGAACTTGATTTTCATTTCAATGGTTGGATAACTTGGCACTACACACAAGGCATGGGAAGAACAAAGGGGTTTTCGCCAAGACATGAAGATATTTTATATTTCACAAAATCAGGCGACTACACTTTTAATCTTGACGACGTAAGAATCCCTCAAAAATATTTCAGGGAAAGAAATAATATGAAAGGGGCAAATCCTGGCGATGTTTGGGAATTTTCGCATGTACACTATTCAAATCCAGAAAGAGTAGACCACCCGACACAAAAACCGGAAGCTCTGATGAAAAGAATCATTTCAGCGAGTAGTAATAAAGGAGATATTGTTTTAGACCCTTTTGTTGGGAGTGGTACGACTTGCGTGGTGGCAAACTTTTTAGATAGGAAATGGATCGGCTTTGATATTAACCCGGAATATATAAAGATGTCAGAAAATCGAATAAAGAAAGAATTAAATATGCTAGATTCTTTTGATCCAAGGGAAGCAAGAACTCCTAAGGATTTGAAGAAAGATAATGGTCAAGTAAAGTTAATTTTCAGATTAAAGTAAAAGACATTAATTCTATTTATCAAAAAATAAAAAAGAACAGTATTTCAATATTTTTAGAAATCGAAGAAAAATGGTATAGAAAAGAAGATAAAGAAGTAGGAAATAAACAATTTATAGTACAAGATCCTGACGGGTATCTGCTTCGTTTAGCTCAAGATTTAGGAGAAAGAAAATTGCAATAATAAGTTCCAATCTCATCCCATACCCCCCGCCTTGTTATACAATAACAATATTATGACAAATGATTTAGTAAAAAAAGGATATAACAAAGTCGCATATGATTATGAATCAAAAAGAGATCAATTCGAAAATACAAAGTATCTCGAAAAGTTGAATTCTCTTCTTACACCAAATTCAACAATTCTGGACATAGGATGTGGTGCAGGAAAACCAGTGGATAGTTATTTTATTGAACACGGGCATAAGGTCATTGGCATCGATATCTCAGAAAAAATGATTGAACTGGCAAAGAAAAATGTTCCTCAAGGAGAGTATAAACTTCTAGATATGTCTGAGCTGAAAGTTAGCGCATATAAGGTAGATGCAGTTGTGTCGTTTTATGCGATTTTTCATACTCCTCGCGAAACACATCAAATATTATTAAATCAATTTAACTCTTTTCTCCCTAAAGGTGGTTTAATGCTAATTACCATGGGTAGTTCAGAATGGGAAGGAAAAGAACAGGATTTCCATGGTGTTGAAATGTATTGGAGTCATTATAATTCCAAAAAGAATCACATAATGCTTGAGAAAGCCGGTTTTGAAGTATTACTTGATGAAATTGATGGGGCTGGGAATGAACGACACCAAGTATTACTTGCGAGAAAAATATGATAAAAAAATTCCAATACTGTCCTCTCCGCCTTCGCTTCGCCGAAACTCGGAGAGAGTGAAGGCGAGTTTCTTGAAGCTACGGCGAGACTATATCCGCTTTTAAATTTAACCTTATAATGAAGTTAAGCATGAATTATGAAGAAATTTTTTTTGAGGCAGATGGCATTAGCTTGAAGTACATTACTACTGGTAAAGGTATGCCTCTATTATTTTTGCATGGAGGCGGTGTTAGTGCTTTCACTTACAAGAATAATTTTGAATTGCTATCACAAAAATATCATGTGATTGCTCCAGATATTCCCTGCTTTGGGGAATCAAGTATACCTAATAAGCTTGACTCATTAAAACTTGATGAAATTACTCTTGTAGGTCATTCATTTGGCGGAGGTATAGCACTCAATTTAGCCCCAAAAAATAAAAAAATTTCTAAACTTATTTTGATTGACTCCGCAGGTCTTTCGCCAAATTATTCTACTTTAAGATTCATGTATCTACTTGTTGCAAAAACATTTCGCGGTTTTTTCTTATTTGGTAATAAGTTGATGTCCCTGATAATACTTCGAGATTTCTTCAAAGAAGTGTTTAGAAATTTTTTATCAATAACAAAAATATGGAAAATTGTGTCAAACTCAATTTATAGAAAATATGAAGTATTTGACAAAATTAGTCAGCCAACTTTTATTTTTTGGGGCAATACCGATGAACTGTTTCCAAAAAAATATGCTCAAAAAATGGATCGACTCATTAGCAATTCAAAATTAGAGTATGTTGAAGGAAATCATGATTGGTCGCTGTTGATGCCTCAAAAATTTTTTCATTTGATATGCAAAGTAACATGATAAATTTCCTACTCGCAACTTGCTCCACTATCGTTCCGCACCACGCTGCGCTCTCCTCCTTTCAGTCGTCGGGCGCAATTTTTAAGAGAAATGGCACAAAAAATAAAGAACCCAATTTACGCTATTGATGATGAAACCGGGATAAAAGTAGTAAACGGTGAGATTACTGTAATCTCAGAAGGAAAATGGCTCAAGTTAAATTAAAACAGTTCCTATACTATCCCATCCTTTTCACTCTGCCAAACTTTATTCCCACATCCTTTTCCAAAATATCCCCAGTATATCTTTGATACGGATTGGATTTTTGGTGCCCCCGGGTATCATGAGTGTTTGTCCAGGGTTGATAGGAAATTCTACATCTTTTGTAAATTCATTGAAAGGATAGTTGTATATCACATATGGATCTACGCCATACGTCTTGGCAATACTTTCAACTGTTTCCCCGCTTTGTACTGCGTGTATGATTCCGGTCGTTGGTGGGATGCTGATGATCATATCGTTTTCTATCCCAGATTCAGGAATATCGTTTGCCCACATGATTGTTTCTATGGAAATACTGAATTTTTTAGCAATTGATTCAAGTGTATCTCCGTACTGGACTCTATAGTAAATAGATTTTTCACGGATTCCCAGATCCTCCTTATCGAATCGAAGGTAATTTCCGATCCGCCGCAGATCATTGTGCGCTTTCCAGAGAGAAAATGAAAATAATGCAATGGCAACCAAAATCAATACGGGGAAAAACGTCAGATATGAAATATGAAACCGGGAGTGGAGATGTTTTGCGTTTTGTTTTTTTTTGTTCATACACACATAATAATCTATTTTATGGAAAGATTGAAGAATTATTTATCCAACTTGAAAAAGATGGAAGAGGAAGCGAGATCATAGTACAATGAAACACCTATGAATTCTCTTTCAGACGATCAAACGTTTGCTGTTTCTGCACTCCTCCATTGGTTTGAACATGACATATCGAACAAAAAATATATTTCATTGGGTGGATACGCCGGAACGGGAAAAACAACACTTGTTGCTATGTTGAGAGATAAGCTGCATGCAGAGAATAAGAAACTCAAGATTGCGTTTGTTGCGTATACTGGTAAAGCTGCACGAGTCCTTCGTTCAAAACTTATGCAAGCGAATGCAGTCTTAGCGCAAGACAGCATTAGTACGATACATGGCCTTATATATACCCCAGTTGTTAATAAAAGAGAAGAAATTATTGGATGGAAACAGAAAGATACAATTGAGTATGATTTGATTATTATTGATGAGGCCTCAATGGTTGATGAGCGTATTTGGCACGATCTTCTTTCATACAATATTCCGATCATTGCAGTTGGCGATCATGGACAGTTGCCCCCGATACAAGGCAGCTACAGTCTTATGACAAAACCCGATCTTACTCTTACACACATTCATCGCCAGGCAAAACAAAATCCAATCATTGGACTATCAATCCAGGCGCGCGAACATGGATATATCAGACCCGGAAACTATAGCGCTTATGTCAGAAAATATTCTTCTGAAAATCCTGATTTTCATGAAGAAATGCAGGAAATGATATCAACATATGCGCCTGATGTTCTGGTACTTTGTGGTTACAACAATACCCGAAAAAAACTAAATCAACGTATTCGATTCTCGCTCGGTTTTGAATCACAGGATCCATTACCAGGCGATCGAGTGATTTGCTTAAGAAACAGTCATAAACATCAAATATACAATGGTATGCTTGGAAGTATTACTGAAATTCATTCAGATGGAGAAGAATGGTATGAGGCAGAGATACAGATGGATGATGGTGACCTTTTTCATGGACGAATTTCCAAAAAACAGTTTGGAAGTAATACTGCTTTGAATTTTACTGATAAACGATCCAAGATCATGGCGGGCGAACTTTTTGATTTTGGATATGCGTTGACCGTACATAAAGCTCAAGGAAGTCAGGCGAAAAAAGTGGTGCTCTTTGAAGAACGTTTCAAAAAAATGAGCGATCAAGAATGGAAACAGTGGTTATATACCGCAGTTACTCGAGCAGAAGAAGAGCTCATTATTTTTGGATCGTAACAAACTATTTGTTTGTACGAAACCAATCGTCACTCTTGTACGATAGAATTGATGCCTAATTAGTGAATGTGGTAAGGTAATAGATATATGATAACCTACCACAATCTGAGTCAATAATAATACATTTTACATATGGATATTGAACTTCGAAAAAAACGTGCTGCTATTATCGTAAAAACATTGAAAAAACTTTTTCCAACAATTCAACCATCATTACAGTTCTCAACTCCATTTGAGTTTTTAGTAGCAGTTATCCTATCTGCTCAGTGCACAGATGCACGGGTGAATATGGTGACAAAAAATCTGTTTAAGAGATACAGATCAGTACAAGACTTTGTACATGCAAACCAGCTTGAGTTTGAACAAGATATCCGATCAACAGGTTTTTACCGCAATAAAGCAAAAAATATTTTAGCAACAGCGAAAATAATTCACGAAACATATCATGATAAAGTACCACAGACGATGAAAGAAATGCTTGAGCTTCCAGGAGTTGCACGAAAAACAGCAAACGTTGTTCTTGGATATGAGTTTGGAATTGTTGAAGGAGTTGCTGTTGATACGCATGTTTTGAGGTTAAGTCGTCTCTATGGACTAACCACAGAGAAAAATCCAGATAAAATCGAGCAGGATCTTATGAAAGTCTTGCCAAAAAAAGAATGGGTCAAGTTTACTATGCGTATGGTTGAGTACGGCAGGAAATTCTGTCCTGCAAAAAAACATGACCATACAAACTGCCCCATATCTCTTGCTCTTACAAATACTATAGAAAGATTATTTTGACTGCATGGAAGCAATGATATTTTTCGGAACTTCTTCGTAGTGTGAAGGTTCCATATAAAATACTCCTCGTCCTTCGGTCAACGATCGGAGAACTGTTGCATATCCTGATAGTTCAGCAAGCGGTGCATATGCCTTGATAACGGTGACTTTATTTCGTTTTTCTGTACCCAGTATTTTTCCTCGGCGACTTGAGATATCCCCAATTGCGGTACCCATAAAATTATCAGGAACTGTTACTTCAAGCTTCATGATTGGTTCAAGTAATGTGATTCCGGCTTTTTTTACTCCATCTTGGACTGCCATAGTACCTGCAATCTGAAATGCGATATCAGACGAGTCTACATCATGATAGCTTCCGTCATAGAGTTCGATTTTCAAATCAGTGAGAGGAAATCCAAGAAGAACTCCTTTTTCCAATGCCTGTTTTACACCTTTTTCCACAGATGGAATAAACTCGGAAGGAATGGTACCTCCCTTAATTTTATTTTCAAAAACGCATCCTTCACCTCTCCCAAGCGGTGACAGTCGCATGAGACAGTGACCATATTGTCCATGCCCGCCGGTTTGTTTGATATATTTTCCTTCAGCATCAGCTTTTGTTGTTATGGTTTCTTTGTATGCAACCTGTGGTTTGCCGATATTTGCATCAAGTCCCATTTCTCGTTTCATTCGATCTACCAAGATTTCAAGATGGAGTTCACCCATTCCCGCCATGATTGTTTGGTTTGTTTCATGGTCAACTTTTACACGGAATGTCGGATCTTCATCAGACAAACGTTGCAGTGCATAGGAAAGTTTTTCTTGATCAGATTTTGTTTTTGGTTCAATTGCAAGTGAAATCACGGGCTCTGGAAAAGATATTTGTTCAAGCTTAATTTGATGGTCTTCATCAGCAAGAGTATCGCCTGTTTTGGTTTCTTTTGGTCCGACTAATGCAACAATTTCACCAGCATACGCCTCATCGATCTCTTCTCTTTGGTTTGCATGCATCAAAAGTATCCGACTCACCCGTTCTTTTTTTCCGTTATTTACATTGTAAATATATGATCCGGATTGTAGTTTGCCTGAATAAATTCTTGAATACGTGAGTTTTCCAACATGTGGGTCAAGTTGTATTTTAAATGATAGTGCTGCAAAATGATCATTTGGGTCGAGTTGTCGTACAATTTCTTCATCTGTGTCTGGATTAAGGCCTTTCACTTCTTTGAGATCTTTTGGGGATGGAAGATAATCGACAATTGCATCAAGAAGAGGCTGTACTCCTTTGTTTCTCAAGGATGTTCCTGCATATACTGGAATAAGTTTGTATCCTATCACTGCTTTTCGGAGTGCTTTTTTCATTGCATTAATATCAAGCTCTTCACTATTGAGATATTTTTCAAGAAGAGCATCATCTGTTTCTGCGATCTGTTCTGTCAATTTTGCACGATACTCTTTTACTTTTCCTAAGACTTCTTCAGGTATTTCATCTGAGATGTCATATTTGACACCAGTTTCATCTTTTCCCCATATCAAAGACTTCATAGTCATCAGATCGACTACACCCCGAAATGTATCTTCTTTTCCAATAGGGAACGTCATAATAATGGGCGTAGCTCCAAGCCGATCCCGAATTTCACCAACTGTTCCTTCAAAATTTGCTCCAAGCTTATCCATTTTATTTATAAAGGTAAGCCGTGGAACTTTATATTTATCAGCCTGTCTCCATACTGTTTCTGATTGAGATTGCACCCCTTCTTCTGCATCAAACACCACAACTCCACCATCAAGTACACGCAGCGAGCGCTCAACTTCTGCGGTGAAATCTACGTGTCCGGGAGTGTCAATAATATTTATACGTACATTCTTCCAAAAAGTGGTTGTTGCCGCAGAAACTATTGTAATGCCACGTTCTCTCTCTTGCACCATCCAGTCCATTTGTGTAGTTCCTTCATCAATATCTCCGAGTTTATAACTTCGCCCAGTGTAAAACAAAATTCGTTCAGTCGTTGTTGTTTTACCAGAGTCAATATGTGCAATAATCCCGACATTTCGAATCATGTCTTGCGGAACATTGCGATTTTTTGTTGTAATTATATTCTGTGGAGCCATATTTATATGTAAACGAGAACGAAATAATGAATAGTGCAAACGTTATACGCTTTGCGTTACACGAATGACGATTACCATTTCAAATGAGAAAATGCCCTGTTTTGTGAAGCCAATTTCTCTGTTTGCTGACGTTTAGCAAATGCAGCACCTTGTCTTTTTGCAGCTTCTTTGATCTCTGCTGCGAGTTTTACATCAAAAGAATGGAACTCTTTATTTGATCGTGCTTGAGCTGCCTCAATGATCCAGTTAAGTGCTAAATATATTTTGCGATTCTCTCTCAAATCCGTTGGAACAAGATATGATGCTCCACCAAGTCGTCTGGGACGAACCTCTTTTTCTGGAGTTACATTTGAGACCGCTTTACTTAATGTAACCAATGGATCATTGTCCTCATCTTGAAGACTGGTGAGCGTAGAATATACTATCTGTTCAGCTACACTCCGCTTGCCATCCTTCATAACATAGCTAATGAGTTTTGATACTTCATAACTATCATACACAGGATCAATGTGTGCTTTTCTGTGTTTATATTGACGTCTTGGCATAATGGAAAATAATGAAAAGAATTAAATATTATTTTTTCGGCTTCTTTGTTCCATACTTTGATCGGGATGTTTTGCGTGTGTCAACAGCAGTTGTATCAAATTTATTTCGAACAATATGATACTTTACACCAGGAAGATCTTTTACCCGGCCTCCACGTACAAGTACGATTGAATGTTCTGCTAAGTTATGTCCTTCTCCAGGGATATATGCAGTGATTTCCATACGATTGGAAAGTCTGACTCTTGCAACTTTTCTGAGAGCCGAGTTTGGTTTTTTTGGTGTCATGGTACGTACAATAGTACATACTCCTCGTTTCATTGGGTTTTTTGTATCAACGTATCGGCGCTTCACTGCATTAAAGTTGCTCTTGAGTGCTGTTGCTCTCGACTTTTTCGACGGTGTCGATCGCCCCTTCTTCACGAGTTGGTTTATCGTTGGCATATTGCTTGGTAAACTGTGAATAATATTTATCAATAAGATCCTTGGTAACAGGGATTAAACGTCCAATTATAACATTCTCTTTCAGACCGAGCAAGTTATCTACTTGTCCTTGTATCGCGGCCTTACTTAAAACGCTGGTTGTCTGCTCAAATGATGCAGCTGAAAGCCAAGAATCAGTATAAATTGCAGCGCGTGTAATTCCAAAAATCGTAACTTTTCCAACTGCTGGTTTTCCGCCAATAACAAGTGTTTTTTTGTTTTCTTCATCAAAGCGAACTCGAGACACCACCTGATTTTTAGTAAATGCCGTGTCTCCTTCATCGTCGATAATGACTTTGTCACTCATTTTTCGAATTATTACCTCAAAATGTTTGTCATGAATTCCTATTCCTTGGGACTCATACACGTTCTGAACTTCGTTTAACAGGTATTGTTGCGTAAAGTGTAGCCCTTTAATACTGAGGATGTCGTGGATATTCAGATATCCTTCAGAAAGTTGTGTTCCAGATGCGATCATATCGCCGTCAGCAACTTTAAGCTTCTGGGTTGTAGGTATTGAAAACTCAGCCTGATTTTCTTGGGCATTGGTTGATGTTACCTTAATAATGAACATATCTCGCTTCGTATCTTCAGTGATTGCGACTTTTCCTGCAATCTCGGTAATTGGCGACACTACTTTGGGATTTCTTGTTTCAAAAAGTTCTTCAACTCGTGGTAATCCTTGGGTTACGTCAGAAATAACAATTCCTCCAAAGTGACGGACACGCATGGTAAGCTGAGTACCTGGCTCACCAATTGATTGTGCAGCGATGACGCCTGCTGGAACACCAATCTCAACAATGTCTTGAGTTGCAAGGTCAATACCGTAACATTTCTGGCAGATTCCGATTTTTGACCGACAAAACAACGGAGATCTGACTGTCACATGATCTATTTTATTTTCTGTAATACGCTTTAGTTCATCTTTCCCAAGTAGAGTATGTGCATCAATGAGAATTTTTTTTCCTTTTTTGACTGGTTCGACCGTATATCTTCCCTCAAGACGAAGAAGCATTTTATCACCTCGTTCTCCATGAGATGTTACCTCAAGACCTTTATTAATTTCACAGTCGGTTTCACGAACAATCATATCATGCGCCACATCATGAAGTCTTCGCGTAAGGTATCCTGCATCAGCAGTTTTTAAAGCAGAATCAGTGAGACCTTTTCGTGCTCCTCGTGCAGAGATTACATACTCAAATACATTGAGTCCTTCACGATAATTAGATTTTGTTGGAACTTCGATAATTTTTCCCATTGGATCAACAACTAAGCCTTTCATTGCTGAGAGCTGTTTCAGTTGTTCTCGCGAAGCGCGAGCACCTCCTGAGCGAATTATAATCTTTACAGGATTTTCATCATCGATTTGATCCCAGGTTTTATCTGCAAGATTTTCTGTCACATCAATCCAAAGTTTGTTTGTGATTCTCTTTTTTTCTTCAAGGGTAAGAAGACCTTGGTTGTAGTTTTCCTGGATTTCTGCAACCTTTTTTTCAGTATTTTTAATGATTTCGTTTTTATCACCGATGATTTTGCAGTCAAAGATAGAAACTGAAAGTCCACCAGACACTGTTGCGCCCCAGAAACCAAGATTTTTAATTTTATCAATTACCTGGCCAACTTCAACTTGCGAGAGATGATTCATTGATTGGACAATCAAGTTTTTGATATCTCCTGCAGTAACATCGCTATTAATATATCCGATCACCTCAGGAAGTGTTTCATTCAACATGATTCGTCCAACCGATGTAATAAGAGTAGTTCCGTCGATTCGAACATAAATAGGCTGTCGTAACGTAACTTTATCAAGATAATAGTTTTTTAATGCTTCATCAGGATGAGAAAATAGTTTAAGTTTTTGTTTATCTTGTTGTGCGTGTTTATCAAGTGTTGTTAAATAATATACGCCAAGCGCCATTTCTTTGTTTGGAAGTACGATCGGCGATCCATCAGCTGGCTTCAGAAGATTTTGATACGGGAGCATTCGAGACTTTACTTCTTCTATTGCCTGTTCAGAAAGAGGAACAAATACTCCCATGGCATCTCCATCAAAGTCTGCATTGTATCCCGAACAGACTGTTGGATGAAGTTTGATCGCGTTGTCATCTGTTAATACGGGATAAAATCCAAGAATCGACAGTTTATGAAGCGTTGGTGCTCTGTTAAGAAGCACAGGATGATCTTTTGTTATTTCTTCTAAAATGTCGTATATTTCTGGCGTTCGTTCTTCAAGATAGTTTTTGGCACTTTTGATATTTGGTGCAAGTCCGCGGACAATGATTTCGTGTAATAGATATGGCTTGAATAGTTCAAGTGCCATTTCTTTCGGAATACCGCATTGATCTATACGTAAATCTGGACCAGGAATAATGGTAGACCTTCCAGAATAATCAACGCGTTTTCCCAGTAAATTTTGTCTAAATCTTCCTTGTTTTCCTTTTAGAACATCTGATAATGATTTTAGTACTTTTGATGATCGTCTTGTTTGAGCGCGTCCTCGTGATTTTTGAAGATCAAGAAGTGAGTCTACAGATTCCTGAAGCATGCGTTTTTCGTTTCTCAAAATAATCTCTGGCGCTCCAAGTTCTATGAGCTGATTGAGTCTGATATTTCTATTGATAACTCGTCGGTACAAATCGTTTAAATCTGAGGTTGCAAATTTTCCGCCAGGAAGCTGAACAACCGGACGCAGATCTGGAGGAATGACCGGTAAAATTTTTATCATCATCCATTCTGGAGAAATTTTACTTTTGATAAATGATTCAAGCATTCTTACTTTTTTAAGAAGTTTGCTTCTTTTTTCTCCACGAGTTTTTGAAAGATCGCTCATGGTTGCTGAAATAAGTTCGTTCAGATTTTGATGAGAAAGCAGCTCTTGAAGAACTTCAGCGCCCATACCAACCTCGATGAAATCATGAAGTTCATAGTCTTTCAGAAAAAGGTAATCTTCTTCTTCAAATGTGTCCATAGGTTGCAGGCCTTTGACAACTTTGATCAGCCGATCATACATTGCAACATATTTTGATTTTCGATCAACAAAGCGATCAGATAATTTTCGAAATGAACCTCGTTCTTTCAAGTCAAGTTCTTGGACCGTGATGGCACGTTGTTCCTCATTGGGAATTTTTTTATCAAGTGATTTTTTCTCTTTCCCATAATTCTTACTCAGTGTGCTTTTTTCATTTTCATACCATTCTTCTTGGCGAACAACTTCTTCATCACGAAGTTTTTCAAGGGCGTGAATTACTTCTTTTTGACGCTTCGTGTCTACATCAGTTACGAGAAATAGAGCGTAATATACGATTCGTTCCAAAGTTTGAGTTGGGATATTCAGTATAATACTCAGAGGGGATGATGCGCCTTTAAAGTACCAGATGTGTGCAACCGGAGTCGCAAGCTTGATATGTCCCATGCGTTCACGACGGACAACCGATGATGTGACTTCTACACCACAACGATCACAAATAATTCCTTTATATCGTATGCGTTTATATTTTCCACAGTAACATTCATAATCTTTGGTTGGACCAAATATTCGTTCATCAAATAAACCATCCTTTTCAGGACGGAATGTACGGTAGTTAATCGTTTCTGGTTTTGTTACTTCTCCATGGGACCATCCGAGAATATCATCTGGCGATGCGAGTCGGATCTTGAGTCCTGAAAAGTCAAGCATTTGAATATCGTCCATATCAAAAAAATTTAAGTAATATAATCAACTGCTAATCCGAGTGCATTGAGCTCTTTTACTAAAACATTAAATGATTCAGGTACGCTCGATTGAGGAATGTTTAAACCTTTTATAATTGCTTCAAACGCTTTTTGTCTCCCTCGTACATCATCACTTTTAATAGTAAGCATTTCTTGAAGTGTGTGAGGTACGCGATGAGCTTCAAGTGCCCAGACCTCCATCTCTCCAAAACGCTGTCCGCCCATCTGCGACTTTCCTCCAAGTGGTTGTTGTGTTACCAATGAGTATGGTCCGACTGATCGAGCATGGAACTTGTCTTCAATCATGTGGATGAGTTTCAGAATATACCCGATCCCAACAAGCACGGGTCGTTCAAATTTTTTTCCTGTTTTGCCGTCATACAAGGCAACTTTTCCATCGGTTGGCAAACCAAGTTTTTTCATTTCACTGAAAATAAAATCTTCTTTGATCTGTTCAAACACAGGGACAGAAATATAATTGTCATTTTTCATCGCGATCCATCCAAGAATTGTTTCAAACAGTTGGCCAAGATTCATACGTGCGAGAATCGAAAGCGGCGAGATAATGACATCGATTGGCGTACCATCTTCAAGGTACGGCATATCATACTCAGGGAGTATTTTTGAGATAACGCCTTTATTTCCGTGTCTTCCAGCAAGCTTGTCTCCAACCGTGACTTTTCGAAGTTGAGCAGTATGGACAAGTATTCGTTTTAATATGCTTGGCTCAAGCTCATTTGGATCTTTTTTTGAGTCTATAGTGTCAATGTTTATTACCGTTCCGCGATCACCATATGGCATGCGCAAAGAAGTATCTTTCACATCTTTTGCTTTTTCTCCAAAAATTGCACGAAGCAGTCGTTCTTCAGCGGTCAGTTCTCGTTCACCCTTTGGAGCAACTTTTCCAATTAATATATCTCCACCTTTGACCTCTGTACCGTTGACAACAAATCCTTCATTATCTAAGTTTTGCAAAATCTCTTCTCGCACGTTCGGAAGATCTCGCGTGAGTTCTTCTGGTCCAAGTTTTGTATCAACAACATCAGCAACAAACTCTTCGCTTGTTATTGAAGTAAAAATATCTTCCTTCAGTAGTCTCTCTGAAATCACGAATCCGTCCTCATATCCAAGTCCCTCAAGTGATGTGTAGGCAATGACAAGGTTTTGTCCAAGAGCGAGATGTCCATTTTCTGATGCTGGTCCATCTACGATAAGGTCGCCTTTATGTATCTTTTGTTTTGGCTCGACACATGGTTTTTGATCAAAAACAACACTTTTATTCGTTCGTTCAAATCTGCTTAAGTCATACTCAAATTTTTTTCCTGATTTACCTTTGAGAATTACTTTTTGACCATCAACATACTCGATAGTGCCGTTTTCCGGTGCGAGAACCGTTCTCCCAAGCTCAGACGCAACAATTTGTTCCATGCCGGTTTCAACTCGTGGAGCTTGAGGCCGGATTAATGGAACGGCTTGACACTGCATGTGGCTTCCCATAAGTGCACGACTCGCATCATCATTTTGTAGAAATGGAATCATAGCAGCTGACAATCCGATTGCTTCTCTTGGACTTACATCAATATAGTCAAGTTGGTCAACTGGAATTTCGACGACATCGCCTTCATGTCGTGCAACAACATATGAATCAGTAATATATCCTTTATTATCTTGTGATACATTTGATGAGGTGATATAGTATTTTTCTTCGTCATCTGCTTGCAGATACTCGATTTTGTTTGAAATTTGCACTTTTGTATTATTTCCTTGTTTTGTTTTAACGACCTTTTTATATGGAGCTTCAAGAAAACCATAGTCATTTACTTTTCCATACATGGCCATATATGTGACAACACCGATATTTGGACCTTCAGGAGAACGAATTGGATCGATTCTTCCATATTGTGATGAAGAAATATCGCGAATTGAGAACGAGGCACGTTGTTTTTCAATACCACCCGGACCGCCAACAGTAATCCGTCTCAAATTGTCAAGTTCTGACAAAGGATTTGTCTGATCGATGATTGTTGAAAGCTGGTTTGTTTTGTAAAAAATGTTGATTGTTGCAATTAATGGTTTGTTGTTGAGGACTTGTGAGGGTGTTGGATTGACATCGCTGGTGATCAAACTCATTCGTTCTTTGACTTCCTTTTCAACCCGTATCATACCAGCGCGAATACCATACATGCCGATGAGCTCTCCAACAGTTCGAAGTCGCCGATTTCCTAGATGATCAATATCATCAAACTCACCCGCGCCCTTGGTCAGTTGTACAAGATACTTAAGTCCTTGAATCATATCTTCTTTTTTAAGAAGCCAGTTTTCAGACGTGTTCGGAATTTTAAGCCCAAGTTTTTTATTGATTTTATATCTCCCAACTCGGCTCATGGAGTATCGTTTTGGATCAAAAAACAGAGTGTTGAGGGTTTTATAGGCATTTTCAAGAATCAAAGGCTCGCCTGGTTTAACCTTTCGATAAAACTCCAAAACAGCCTCATCTTTATTTGAGGTTTTGTCTTTTTTTAGAGTAGGCGTTATGTATTTATCAATAAGTTCCTGATCAAGGTCACGAAAATAATTCATAAGCGAAGCGTTGCTTTCTCCGTCAAAAAGTTTGAGAAAGACTGATGCGATCATTTTTCTACGCTTATTGATCTTGATTTCGATAATACCATATTTATTGATGCTTACATCTATCCACGAGCCAATATATGGTCTGATTTCAGAGTTGTAGAGAGTGATACCGGTACTTTTATCAATTTCAGCGGTAAAGTACATACCAGGAGATCGTGCGATCTGACTTATGATAGCGCGTTCAATCCCGTTTATGATAAACGTTCCGCGATCAGTCATGATAGGAAGATTAAAAAAGTATACATCCTGAGTTTTTTTCTGACCTGTTTTTTTGTTTTCTATGGTGAGTCTGAGATAGATTGGTTGGTCGTAGGTAAGTTTTTTTCGAAGACAGAGCTTGAGGTCATATTGAGGTTCGCCGAACAATATGTTTTCAAAATGGAGTGTAAGTTTTTTCCCGGTATAATCATCGATTGGGAAAAATTCCTTGACAGTTTCATGTAATTCAGTTTCAAGAAATCGTTTCCACGAATTCTTCTGTACCGCAATAAGATCAAAATCTATCATAAACTTTTCTTCAGTACCAAGAAGAATTTTTTTTGGATGGGTTTGAGAGGGTGATTTTGATGCCATTTGAGGTATTGAAATCTGAGGTTTGAAACAAATAAAAAAAATCCCTAGATTTTAGGGGAATCCGATAAATATACTATACAGTTGTAGAAAAGTCAATAATATCTAAAAAAGCAATATTGTTATTTAGATTCATTTTCATTTTTAGACATAAACCTCTTTTGAATAAGATCAAGAATGTCCTCAATATTATTTTCAACAGTATCAGTATGCTCTAAAATTTTTACAATCATATCCCTCCCTTTTTTTGTAGCAAATGCATACATCAATAAAGAGCCGCTTACCATTCCAAGGGCATATCCCGACCAGAAATTGTGAGAGTCATTTTTTTGTTTTTCCATTTTTGCTGTCTTTATAAAGATCGATCACTTTTAGTATGGTTTTAAATCCATTGATAAAACCGGTTGCTTCACCAATGCCATGTTTGAGGCCTACTCCGATTGTGTCAAATCCCTTGATAATTTTATTAATATTTTTTATGGCGCGACTTAACTCAAGCAAAACCAGAGCAAGTTGAATCCCAACTACAGTAAGGAATATTGTTGAAATAATAAGAACAATTAGCAGTAGAATTTGAATAGTATCCATATAAATGAGAAATTATTTTTTTATCATGTCTAATCAGTATATCAAACTTGCGCACTTCTTATGATCTCATACTTTTTTTTGCCCAGTAATTGTTTGCCTGAAGAAGACTGTCAAATGTTCCCGCGTCATGCCAATTGCTTTCAATTATGTTGACTTTTAATTCACCTAAAGCAAGGTATTGATTGTAAACATCGGGAATTTCCAATTCTCCACGAGCTGAAGGTTTTACTTTACGGGCAAAGGAACTTGCACGATTGTCAAAGATATAAATTCCCGGCACTGCATAGTCGCTTCTTGGATTTTTTGGCTTTTCAACAATGGAGAGCACATTATGCTGATTGTCAAACTCAACAACAGCATAACGCGCTGGGTCAGGAACTTTTTTTGCAAAAATGAGACCCCCGTGTGTAAAGTTTTTAATTTCTTCTGAAAAATCATAATCAAATATATTATCACCCAAAATCATCGTTACATCGTCATTTCCAATAAAATGTTCGCCAATAATAAATGCATCAGGAAGTCCGCGAGGCTTTTCCTGAATTTCGTACGTAAATTTTGTACCGAAATCGCGTCCTGTACCAAGAAGATTCAAAAATTGTCCAGCATACTCTGGTGCAATAATGATGAGAATATCCTTGATTCCTGCTTGGGTAAGTGTTGCAACAGGGTAATATATCATGGGTTTATTGTAAACAGGAAGAAGTTGTTTAGAAGTGATTTTTGTAAGAGGTCGAAGTCGTGTCGCGTGACCTCCGGCAAGTATGATTCCTTTCATGTGTTTATTTAGGGAAGAATAAATATTTTGAGCAAAAACAGCAACGTAAATCCAATAAGGACATATTCTAACACAACTTTAAGATGAATAGTATTTTCAATGATGTGATGATAGATTCCCCAGATGATATAAAATGTTACAAATGCCAGTAAGATAATAAATTCAAGAAGCCTCTCGCCCTGAAAAATACTGAGAGCTAAAATAAAAAATACTCCAATTGTGACAAACAGCAGATAATCAAACGGATGTTTTTTTAATTCTTTGCGTATATGTTTCAAAAGTTCCATGGTTATAAAATTGAACCATTAATAACAATAAATGTACCGATCATTACAAATCCAATAAATAAGATATGGATAAGATTTTTTCCTTTAATATGAATAAGGTTGAGTTTTGAAGCAAAGTAAAAGTCAAGAATTAAGGCGAGAATAAGAAAGCTAAAAAATACCAAATTGATGTTTAAATAAGAGGGGAAAAATAATGTTTTATCCGAGTCTGATAAGACCAGTTTTTGGGGAAGAGTTGATACAGTTTCGGGCTTAACTGCTAATTTTTGACCTGCTTCTGCAGTTTTTTCAGGTTTTGTTTCTGCTGCCGAATACAATGGTTTACCAAACATTTGCACAACAAGAGTTGTTTCTTCACCATTGAGCATCCCATTTACAATTGCAAACCCAACATCAGTATATTCTTTCCGCAAAATATTATCTCTATGAGTCTCTGAGTCCATCCAAGCCTTCATCACTCCATCACTAAACAGAAAATTTTTTGCAAGATTTTCACCGGCATACTCGTATTGATATCCGGATCCAAGAATAAACTCCCATGGCGTCTCGCCCGATGGACCATAATGTGACCAGTAATCTTTTTCAAATATATCCTTTGCTTTTGCTTGTGCTGCCTGCTCAAGTTTTTCATTGTTCTGAAGTGAATCCATCCCTTGATTGGAACGCTCCTGATTTGTCAATTCAAGAAGTTTTAAGGTAGTTATGTCGGTTGCATATCCCAAAATTGAACCGTTTGAATTTTGTAAATGAGTTATTCCAACAGTTAAAACTAACGCAAACACCAGATATACGGTCAAAAAATCATGATGAAGAAGTTTTGCACGGAAATTATTCGAGTGCTTTGGGAGAAATAAATGATAAATAGCATCTATGATCTGATTCATAAAAATAAACGTAACTTCTTGAGGTTATTTTTAGTATACATAAAACATACGGCTATGCCAATAGTATCAATAGCAATATCTCGCGGCGATCCTTCGCGTGATGGTACATATGTTTGATGGAGTTCATCGCTTATTGCAAAAAGAACTGTGGCTACAGCAGCCAATAAAAATGCTTTGTATGTATTTTTTACTAGATGCGAATTGAATGCACGGAAAAAGAGAAAATATAAAAATGCATACTCAATAACATGGAGCGTTTTAAAAACGACAAAATTGATAATGAATTCTTCTGAAACTCCAATACTTTGTCGTGAGGAAAGAGTAAAAATTATAATCATCCATAAGGCAGGCGGTAACCAATAGAAAATAAGTTTTTTCATACCAAGTATTGTGTTATGAATATATCATTTTTATGACCAAAGAGCCAATCGAAAGGAGAGAGTAGCTTGCTGCAAGAAGCGGAAGAGTGCTTGGAACTTGTTTTGAACCATAAGCAGTAGTTGTTACGCCACGTATTTCTTGATGGGTAACATTGGATTGTGGAATAATGATTGGTGGCGTGACAGCAATAGCATATGATGTATATCTTATTGAAGAAATCAGCGGTTGATTTGCTCTGGATATGGATATATCTACTCCTGTTTTTGATGATGATGGTTTTTCATCAACTGAATCTAATATGTCTGAAGTTTGATCCTGCAAACACGCAGTATTGGTTTTGTTTTTGGAGGGTGACTGAAGACAAAATTTTTTCCCTTTTATTTCAATCCATCCCCACGTATTTCCTTTTTCTGATGATTTATACGAAAATACATCTTTTTCATTTTCTTCAAAATCAAGGAGTCTCACACTGTCGCCGGAGTTATTGAATATTGCGGATGAGATTTCGATAACAGCATACTGTTTTGGGCCAATTGAAACAGATATTTTTTTAGGAGCAGATCCACTCCCTTCAATATCGTCAATAAACCAGTCGGTTAGTGTGACGTCATACTCGTTATCATTATAAAATTCTATCCATTCTTTCTCGCTTGTTTCAGGAGCTACCATGACTTCACTGATATAGATATTATTGTAAGATTGTTGTGTTGAGGTAGATACGACGTACCAATCGCTTGCACATTTAACATATGAATTATTACTACTGATGGAGGGATAGACTATCGTATCAACAGTAGTGTTTTCCCCGTTTTTTAACATTACTGTATCTCCCGAGTTGTTGAGGATATTTATAGAAGTTATAACCATAAATCCATTTGCAGGTATTGTAGCGGAAGAAAAGGTAAGTTTTTTATTGCTGTCATCGACAAGCGTATAGTTGGCAAGATCGACTACGACATCTTCGTCGTTATACAGTTCTACCCACTCAAGGTTTGGTGATACGGGAGCAGGGAAGATCTCATTAATATATAGAGCCGCATGTGCCTGCTGGTTCGATAACAAAAACAGTATTGTTAGTATAAGAATTATGGTTATTTGTTGCTTAGTTTGGATAAACATGCAAATAGAGAGTGCTAATATTTGAATCTTTATGTTTTAGTCGAACGTATGAGAGAGCGCATCCGTTAAAACCAGTATAGCTACCTTTATAAAGTGTACCATCTTCTACAGCAGCGACGTTGTTTGAAGCTCCAGTTATATCAATTCCGTTATGAGAGGGATACCACGCATATGTTCTAACAAACCATGTGTTTCCAAACCCTTGGTGGAGATAAATTGTTGGAGACAGTGGCCAGTCCCAAGTACCTGATGGATTGAATGTGTCTCCGTTTGAGTCATTAATATAATCAATAGACTTCAGTTTACTAAAGGGGTCTATGACAGATTCTCCCTCTTTCACAATGAAATGTAGATGTCTACCACTTGAATTGCATGATTTTCCAGAAATAAGAGTTGCGATTGTTTCACCTTTAACCACACTTCTCATTTCAGTTTCAGAACCACCTCCTGATATAATTTGTTGAATTGCGGCATATTCAGCTTTTGCCCTTTGTAGCAAATTTTGATACACTGATTCACTGTTTTGCGTATCTGCGAGAAGTTTTTGTTTTTGATCTTTCTGCTGATCAAGTGCGGCTTTTTGCTGCACAAGTGTTGTTTTCAGTGCATCAAGTTGCTCG